>Ga0008833_1000703_pt1 | contig 25043 bp, 25 predicted proteins | sample HotLakConsoUCCLE_FD_62216 | JGI IMG/M metagenome (GOLD analysis project Ga0008833, IMG submission 62216) | Hypersaline microbial mat communities from Hot Lake, Washington, USA - Hot Lake Consortium UCC-LE | ecosystem: Environmental > Aquatic > Non-marine Saline and Alkaline > Hypersaline >... | reverse complement strand
TCGTTGAACGACAGCACCAGCACGAAGAAGAACCCCGAGATCGTGTAGGGCACGGTCTGGGGAAGCACGACGGTCCGGAAGGCCACGCCCTCGGTCGCCCCCATCGTGGCGGCGGCGTCTAGGTGCGCCCGGTCGATCGACTGCAGACCGATCGAGATCGTGACGAGCGGCAGAGCCATGAGCAGGACGGCATGGCTCACCACCCCCGCCCAGAGGTCCCCGAGCCCGCCGAGAAAGCCCCAGTAGAAGCCGAGGCCGACCCCGAAGACGATGGGGGGGACGGCGAAGGGCAGCGATCCGAGGCCCGCGATCGTCTTGCCGAGGCGCGAACCCGACGACCACAGAAGCCAGGCGATGGGCCAGGCGAGAAGCACCGCGAGCGATGCCGCGCCGAAGGCCACGATCAGCGAGTTCATCAGCGCATTGGTCCAGACCGGCTCGGTCAGGAAGAACTCCCCGAACCGCGCGAGCGTCGGGTCACGCGGCGGAAAGAACATCGAGCGGCCCCCGTTGAGGGCCGCCCCCGAGACGACGACGATCGGAAGCGCGAGAACAAGCGCGGCGAGGCCCATGTAGAGATGTCCGAAAACGCGCATCACCGCTCCGCCGCCCAGCGGTTGAGCATGTGCCCGAGCGTGAGGCAGGCGCCTGCGGAGACGAGCAGGATCACCGCCATGGTCGCGCCGAAGGGCGCGTTGAGGTTCGCGCCCCGGACGTTCTCGTAGATCGCCACCGCCGTCGTGTGCTTGGCGGGGTCGGCGAAGACGGTGACGGCGACGTAGGTTCCCAGAAGGAACACGAAGAGCAGGAGCGTCGTGCCGAACAGCGGCAGCCGCACCGACGGAAGGATGACCGTTCTCAGGACAGTGCGGTTGTTCGCCCCCATCGTGCGGGCGGCCTCCGACAGCGACGGGTCGAGCCGCGACAGGGCCGGGTAGAGCAGGATCACCGCGTAGGGCCAGACAAGATAGCTCATCGTCAGGATGGTCGCAAAATCCGACGTCTTGAACTTCACGTTGCGGGGGTTGGCCAGCCCCCAATCCCGCAGGACCTCGAACCAGCCGGTGTCCTTCAGCCACTGGGTGAGGCCCGTGGCGGCGAAGAGCGCGGGCAGGCCGGAGTTGTTCGAGAGCAGGATGTCCCAGCCCATCACGATGAAGACTTCCGAGAGCGACAGCGACGCCAGGATGAACACGAGCCACGCCGCCTGCGCCCGCCGCGAGAGCCGCGTGAGCAGAAGCGTGAAGGGAAGGGCTGTCAGCACGGCGAGACAGGACGCGATGACGGCGTACCAGAACGAGTACCCGAGCTGGCCGAGATAGAGAAACGTCACCTCGTCCGGCCAGAGCGCGCCGACGAAGAAGCGCTGGTAGTTCTCGAAGGTGAAGTCCCAGACCCAGGCCGCGCCCTCGATCTTGCGGCCGAAGGAGATCGCGATGACGAGGAAGAACGGCACGAGGCAGAGCGCGAAGACGACCGCACCGAGGCCCCAGGGCAGGAGCCGCGCAACGCCGGGACGCGGTCGCCGCCGGACCCCGGCCTGCCCAGCGGAGAGGTCGATGCCGTCGGCGACGGTCATTCGGCCGCCATCGCGACGCTGCGCGGAAAGACATGAAGCGCCTCGGGCGGCAGCCGCACCTCGGTCGTCTCGCCCTTGGCGAGCACCCGGCCCGCCTCGCCGATCGCGTATTCGACGACGAGCGGACCGAGGGCGCTCTGAAGGTGATACTCCCGCAACGGCCCGAGATCGCGCACGAAGGTCACCGTGGCGGGAATGCGGTTCGGCCCCGGCTCGTCATCGAACGCCGCCCGCTCGGGGCGGATGGCGACCTGCACCGGCGATCCGGCGAGAAAGTTCAGTTCGGCGGCAAGAAGAAATCCGCCCGCACGGATGCCGCCCTGCTCGACCACACCGTCGAAGAAATTGGCCTTGCCGATGAAGTCGGCCACGAAGGCGTTCTCGGGCCTGTGGTAGATGTCCTGCGGCGGGCCGACCTGCTCGACCCGGCCATTCGACATGACCACGATGCTGTCGGCCATGGTCATCGCCTCGCGCTGGTCGTGGGTGACGACGATGGTGGTGATGCCGAGGCGCTGCTGAAGAAGCCTCAGTTCCACCTGCATGTCCTCGCGAAGCTTGGCGTCGAGCGCCGACATCGGCTCGTCGAGAAGGAACACGTCCGGCTCCTGCGCCAGCGCGCGGGCGATGGCGACCCGCTGGCGTTGGCCGCCGGAAAGCTCGCCGATGCGCCGGCCCCCGAAGCCGCCGAGCTGCACGAGGTCGAGAAGCTTTTCCGCACGATCTGCGGTCTCTCCCTTTGGTGTGCCCGATATCGCGAGCGAATAGGCCACGTTGTCGCGCACCGAAAGGTGGGGAAAGAGCGCGAAGCTCTGGAACACCATCCCGAACTTCCGGCGGTGCGCCGGCCGGTTGGTGATGTTCTCGCCGCCGAGCAGGATCGCGCCCGACGAAGGCGCCTCGAGCCCCGCGACCATGCGCAGAAGCGTGGTCTTGCCGCAGCCCGAAGGGCCGAGAAGCGCGGTCAGTTCTCCCTCGGCGAAGCTCAGATCTGTCGGTTCGACGGCGCGGACGCCGCCGAACTTCTTCGAAATGCCCTTGAGGACGAGGCCGGGCATGGGGGGCTCAGGCCCCCGCCAGCATCTTGTCCCACGTCTCCTTGATGAAGGTCTCCTTGTCGAGATAGGCCTCGTAGGCGGGCTTGATCGACGGGGTGCCGGACACGAAGGCGAATTCCTCGTCGGTGAGGTCCGTCTTCGACTTGTCGACGAGCGGCGCGGTGCCGATTTTCCGGCTCATCAGAGCCTGGGTCGCGGGGTCGGAGGAATAGTTGATGAACTCCGCCGCTTCCTCGGATTTCTCGGACAGGATCGACAGGCACCACGAACCGTAGTCCTGCGGGTTGCCCTCCTTGGGGAACACCGGCTGGATCGGGAAGCCGTCGAGTGCCATGAGGTTCGACACGTCGAGGTAGTATTGTCCGCCGATGATGTCGCCGTTCTTCATCGACTGTTCCATCTGGCTCTCGGCAGACCACCAGAGCGCCACGTTGGGCTTGATCTCGGCGACCTTCTCGATGAGCGCGACGATGCCCTCGTCGGTCGCGAAGGTGGCCTCGCCCTCGAAGAACGTGGCCGCGACGATGTCGAGAAACTGCGAGTTGTAGGTCCGCGAGAGGCCGAGCGATGCCTCGTAGACCGAGCTGTCCCAGAACGCGGCCCAGCTTTCGGGCGCATCGACCTCCTCGGGGTTGATCACCATTGCGGAAAACCACGACATCGCGCCCACGCCGAGCGGTCCCGCCTCGCTCTCGAACACGAAATACCCGTCGAGGTTCGAGGTCGCCGGCATCATCTTCAGATCGAGCGGCGCGAGAAGCCCGCCGATCCGGCTGGCCTTGATGAGCGTGTCGCGGGCGTAGAGCGAGAGGTCCGCCGGCACGTTGCCGGCCGCCGTGGCCTGCTGCATGGTCACCAGCCAGTCCGTCGAGTTCGGCTGGGTGACGCTTTCCACGGCGATCCCGGTCGCCTCGGTGAAGGCGGGATAGACATGCGCCTTGAAGCTGTCCTCGAAATAGCCGCCGTAGGAGCCAATCTTAAGGCTCCGCTCCTGCGCGATCAGCGGCGTCGCGAGGCCGCTCGCGGCGGCGACACCCGCCACCCCGGTCTTCAGAACGCTGCGTCGGTTCATTTTCATGGTCGGGTTTCCTTTCCAAGTCCCGGCCGCGCGCGCTCGCCCTGAGCGGACAGCGCGCGTGCACCCCCAAAAGATGCCCCATGACCGGCCCCGGCAGCCCTTCGGTCAACTCAGGTTGATCCAATTCGCGGCTACCGGGGGGGCAAACGATCAAATTTGAAGCAATGCCCCGGGCCGTGGGAGATTTCTTAATCGTCCGAGATTCCCATCGCTCGCGTTCCGTCCAGAGTGCCGGGGCAACGAAGATTGGAGATGAAGTATGCCGCGCGGGACGATTTCGAACGATCAGAAGGCTCTCACCGTCGACGACGCGACGTTGCCGGTCATTGACCTCGGCGGCCTCTTTTCGGGTTCCCCGGAGGACAAGGAAGCGGTCGCGAGCGCGCTCGGCGCAGCCGCCCGCACATCGGGCTTTTTCTACATCACCGGCCACGGCATCCCCGACGACCTGATCGACGCGATGTTCGCCGCTTCGAAGGCGTTCCACGAAAAGCCCCGCAGCTTCAAGATGAAGTACTGGTCGGGCTTCACCACGAACCACCGCGGCTACGTGCCGTTCGAGGAGAACGGGTCGAATTTCCCGAAGACGATCAACTTCAACGAGACTTGGGACATGTCCTACGAGGCCCCGGCCGACCACCCCGACTATCTGGCGGGCTGGCGGATGACCGGCCCTAATGTCTGGCCCGACCTTCCGGGCTGGAAGGAGACGGTATCGGGCTACTACGACGCGGTGTTCAACCTCGGCCTGAGGCTTCTCGACGCGCTGGCACTCGAACTCGGCGTCGAAACCGAGGAACTGACCCGCCAGATCACCTACCCCACGTCGCAGCTTCGCATGTTGCGCTACCTCGAGAACGACATGCCGGCGACGAAGGACATCGTGGGCATCGCCGCGCATTCCGACTTCGAGTGCTTCACGATCCTCCTTCAGGGCGGGCCAGGCCTTCAGGTGATGAACGCCGACGATGTCTGGATCGAGGCGCCGCCGATCCCGGGTTGCTTCATCGTCAACATCGGCGACATCTTCGAGACGTGGTCGGGGGGGCAGTTCAAGTCGACCCAGCACCGGGTCGTCAACTCGGGCAACGAGCGGTATTCCTTCCCGCTCTTCTTCGGCCTCGACTACCACGCGGTCGTTGAACCGCTGGAGAAGTTCCGCACGCCCGAGACGCTCGAGAAGTATCCGCCGATGAAGGCCGGCGAACACCTCATGCGCATGTCGATCAACGCGTTCCGCTACATGGCCGAGGCGAAGGCCGCGGGGGTGCTCGTTCCGGATTACGAAGTGCCCGAGGAAAACCCCTTCAAGCGCGAAGCGAAGTCGTCCGAGACCTAGGATGGACCCGCATCCCGACTTCGCGGCATGCGAACTGCCGCGGCAAGCCGACCTTGGAGAGTTCAGGCTCACACCCCTTGGCCCCGCCGTCGTCGACGAGGATTTCGAGGCGGTCACCGCGTCGGCGGACCTCCTCGAGGGGCTCTTCGGAGATGACTGGCCACTGGGCCTGACGCTCGAAGAGAACGCGATCGACCTCGCCTGGCACGAACGCGAGTTCACCTCGCGGCGGTCCTTCGCCTGGGTCGTCCGCGATTGCGCTGGCACATATGTCGCCTGCGCCTACCTCTACCCCGCTCTCGGGCAGCGCGGCTCCGCAAAGGTGGTCGCATGGGTCCGGGCCATGGATGACCGCCACGGGGTCGCGACGCGTCTGAGGGCTGAACTCGAAACCTGGCTGCGACCGCTTATGCCCGACGGCATCGACCTGTCCTGGCGCACGAGCCCCAAGGTCTGAGCGCTGCCCTGGCGCCCCTCCCGGTCTCAGGCGGCCATCGGCTCGGAGGGCGGTTCCTTCGCCCCGGTCATGAACGCCACCGCGTCGTTCATCTGGTAGTCCTTGGGCCGGATCACGCAGATGCGCTTGCCGAGCCGATGGATGTGGATGCGATCGGCCACCTCGAAGACATGGGGCATGTTGTGGCTGATGAGCACGATCGGAATGCCGCGCTTCTTCACGTCGAGAATGAGCTCGAGTACCCGCCGGCTTTCCTTGACGCCGAGCGCGGCGGTCGGCTCGTCGAGGATGATGACCTTGGATCCGAAGGCGGCGGCGCGTGCGACGGCGACACCCTGCCGCTGACCGCCCGAAAGCGTCTCGACGGCTTGGCGGATGTTCTGGATCGTCATCAGACCGAGATCGTTGAGCTTCTCCCGCGCGAACTTCTCCATCGCGGGGCGGTCGAGCTGACGGAACATCTTGCCCATGATGCCCGGTTTCCTCAGTTCGCGGCCCATGAACATGTTGTCGGCGATCGACAGGGCGGGGCTCATCGCAAGTTGCTGATAGACCGTCTCGATTCCGTGTTTGCGGGCGTCGAGCGGCGAATGGAAGTTCACTTTGCTACCTTCGAGAAAGACCTCACCCTCGTCGGGCACGACGGCTCCCGATATCGCCTTGATCAGCGTCGACTTGCCCGCTCCGTTGTCGCCGATGACCCCGAGGATTTCCCCCGGGTAGAGTTCGAAGTCGCAATGGTCGAGTGCCGTGACGCGGCCATAGCGCTTCACGAGGTTCCTGCCCTGGAGAATGGGGTCCATCAGCCCGACACCTTCCTGATCCACTGATCAACCGCGACGGCGGCGATGATGAGGACGCCGATCAGGAGATAGGTCCATTGCGCATCGGCCCCGAGAAGCCGCAGACCGAGAGTGAAGACGCCGACGATGAGAGCTCCGAAGAACGCGCCGAGAATCGAGCCGCGGCCGCCGAAAAGCGAGATGCCCCCGATCACGACGGCGGTGATGCTCTCGATATTGGCGAGCTGGCCCGACGTGGGCGACACCGAGCCGATCCGCCCGATGAGCGCCCATCCGGCAAAAGCGCAGATGAGACCCGAAAGCATGTAGACCGAAATCAGCACCCGGTCGGTCTGTACGCCCGAAAGCTCGGCGGCCTCCTTGTCGTCGCCGACGGCATAGACATGCCGGCCCCACGCCGTGTGCTTCAGGGCGTAGGCCAGCACGAAGACGAGCACGACCATGAAGATGACGCCGACGGTGAACACCGCTCCGCCCACGTTGAACTTGGCTCCGAAGAGCTGGAGCAGCGGCGCCTCGGCCTCGATGTCCTGGGCCCGGATCGTCTCGTTCTTCGAATAGAGAAAGTTCGTCGCCAGAACGATCTGCCACATGCCGAGGGTCACGATGAACGGCGGCAGCTTAACCTTCGCCACGAGCCAGCCGTTGATGAAGCCGCAAAGCGTGCCGCACAGAAGCCCGCAGGCCACGGCGACCTCGGCGGGAAGTCCGTAACGGAAGGTGAACTGGCCCATGACGACGGACGAAAGCACCATGATCGCGCCGACGCTGAGATCGATGCCGGCGGTGAGAATGACGAGCGATTGCGCCGCGGCCACGATGCCGACGATCTGCACCTGCTGAAGGATCAGCGTCAGTGCGAAGGGCGAGAAGAACTTCGAGCCGAGCAGCACCCCGAACGTCACGATCGACAGCAGCAGGACGATCAGCGGCACCAGCGAGGGGTTCATGTGCAGGGCATGCTGAAGCTTGTGGACAAGACCCGTCCGGTGATCCTCGAACTCGGCGACCGACTGGCTGGCCTCCGAAAGCGAAGACTCGAATTGCTGCCCTTTCGAGGCGGTATCAGTCATGTGTCCTCCACCGTGGCAGATGCGCCCGGGCGTTCCGGCGAGCGGTCGCTCCGGTCTGGCGCGACGCGCGCTCTTTGTCGCCTGGTCCGGGAGGGGCGGTCGGGCCGCCCCTCCCCTTGCCATTCAGCCGGTCGGCTTCAGCCCCAGCAGAGGTCCATGCCTTCCGCGACCGAGATCGACTCGACACCGTCGACCGGCTCGTCAGTGACGAGCGCAACGCCGGTGTCGAAGAAGGCCTTGCCCGGGGTCGGCTCGGGTTTCACGCCCTCGTCGGCCCACGCCTTGATCGCCTCGATCCCGAGGGAGGCCATCAGGAGCGGGTATTGCTGCGACGTCGCCCCGATGACGCCGTCCGCCACGTTCTGCACGCCGGGGCAGCCGCCATCGACGGACACGATCAGCACGTCGTTCTCGCGTCCGAACGCCTTCAGAGCCTCGTAGGCGCCGGCGGCTGCGGGCTCGTTGATCGTGTGGACCACATTGATCATCGGGTCGCGGGCAAGGAGGTTCTCCATCGCGCGGCGGCCGCCTTCTTCATTGCCGTCGGTGACGTCCGAACCCACGAGACGCGGGTCTTCCTCGTCGCCGATGACGTCGGGATTGTTCAGTTCCACACCGAAGCCTTCGAGGAAGCCCTGGTTGCGGAGGACATCCACGGTTGGCTGGCTGACATTCAGATCGAGCGTCGCGATCTTCGCGTCGGCGGCCGCATCACCCATCCTGGCGCGCGCCCACTGACCTATGAGGAGACCGGCCCTGAAATTGTCGGTCGCGAAGGTCGCGTCGGCCGCGTCGATCGGTTCGAGCGGCGTATCGAGCGCGATCACCAGAAGCCCCGCGTCACGGGCCTGCTGGACGGAAGAGACGATCGACGACGTGTCCGACGCGGTGATGAGAATGCCCTTCGCGCCATCGGCGATGCAGGTCTCGATCGCCTGTACCTGCGTTTCGTGGTCGCCGTCGATCCGGCCCGCGAAGGACTTCAGCTCGATTCCGAGCTCCTCCGCCTTCGCCGTCGCACCTTCCTTCATCTTCACGAAGAAGGGGTTGGTGTCGGTCTTGGTGATCAGGCAGGCGCTGGTCGAATGGCCGGCGGCCATAACCGTGCCGGCATAGCCCATCGCCGTCAGCATGGCGGTAGACGCCACAAGAGTCTTGAGGCTCGTTTTCAAGGTAGTTCCTCCCTTTTTTCACGGCCGGTCATTTGGCCGGAGTTGGTGACAGCACGCCACCTTGCCGCACAGAAAGCCTGAATCGCTCGAGTCTGTCAATAAATAAATCAACATGACTTATTATTGACAGGGCATCAGCCGCCCCGCATCATGGCAGACGAAAGACGGGAGAGCCTTGTGGTTCAGGACGCAGATTTCCGAAGTGAAGAAGGCCCGCCCCGCTCGGCGTTCCGTGGCTCGAACCTGATGGGCGTCCGCGACCACAACGAGCGGCTCGTCCTGACCCTCATCCGGCAGCGCGGCCCGCTTGCAAAGGCACAGATCGCCCGCCTGTCCGGTCTTTCGGCCCAGACGGTTTCCGTGATCGTGCGGGCGCTGGAGGCCGACGGCCTTCTCTCGAAGGGCGACCCCGTGCGGGGCAAGGTCGGACAACCTTCGGTGCCGATCGACCTCAACGCGGGCGCCGCCTATTTCCTCGGCCTGAAGATCGGCCGACGCAGTGCCGAACTGGTGCTGATCAACTTCTTCGGCAAGGTCGTCTCCCGCGCTCAGCTGACATACCGATACCCGACGCCGGCCGGCATCCTGGAGTTCACCGAGGCGTCGATCGACCAGCTCATCGGCCAACTCGCACCGCACGAGGCGGAGCGCGTGGCGGGACTGGGTGTGGCGATGCCCTACCAGATCTGGCAATGGGCCCGTGTCATCGGCCTGCCCGAAAACGCGATGGACGGCTGGCGCGACGTGGATGTCCGCGCGGAAATCGAGACTTTCTGCGACTATCCGGTCTACATCCAGAACGATGCCTCGGCCGCCTGCGGGGCGGAACTCGTCTTCGGAAACAGATCGCATCCGAGGGACTTTCTCTACTTCTATGTCGGTTATTTCGTCGGCGGAGGAGTGGTCTTGCAGGACAAACTCTTCACCGGAAGGACCGGCAATGCCGGCGCGCTCGGCTCGATGCCGCTTCCCGCCCCGGACGGCACGGTGGTCCAGCTCATCGAACTCGCCTCGCTGTCGGCGCTCGAAATGGCCATGCGCGAACGGGGCCAGGAGTCCGCGAGCCTCTGGACCGCGCCGGACGGCTGGTCGGTGGAAGACGCGCTCGTCGGCGACTGGACGAGAAACGCGGCCCACGGCCTGGCCCATGCGATCGGGGCGGCGGCAACCGTCATCGACTTCGAGGCGGCGCTGATCGACGGTTGGCTGCCGGCAGCCCTCAGACGCCGGCTGGTCGAGGAAACGCGTGTGCATCTCGAGAGCCTGAACCTCGCCGGCATCGTCCCTCCGGTGGTGCAGGAAGGCTCGGTCGGTCCGGATGCACGCGTGGTCGGCGCGGCGAGCCTGCCGCTTTGTGAACGGTTCTTCGTCAACGTCAGCGGCACGATCGCCCGGGGCTGACACGCCCGCGCGCATCTCCCGCCGCGCTGGCCTTCGGCGCGCACCGGCTTCAGAGTGTCGCGGCGGAAACGCGAGCGGGGACGAAGGTCGATGAAGCTGAAGATCACCGTGGTCGGCGCAGGGCTTGTCGGTCTCTGCACCGCCCTCTCGCTGCTGGAGCGGGGCCACGAGGTCGTGCTGGTCGACAAGGACGAGCCCCTCGGCAAGGCGTCCCGGTGGAATGCTGGTGTCCTCTCCACGTCCTCTCTCTGGCCGATGGTGAACCCGGGCCTGCCACGGCAGGCACCGGGCCTCGCGCTCGGGCGTTCTCCCGGTTTCCGCCTCAACGCCGCCAGCCTCGGCTCGGCGCTGCCCTTCGCGCTTCGCGCGCTCGCCGCCTCGCGCCGCCGGGGCTTCGGGGCGCGTGTCGCCGCCCTCGACAGGCTCATCTCCCTGTCCCGGCGGCGCCACGAAATGCTGATGGCAAAGAGCGGCTCCGCTGCGCTGCGCACCGACAACGGCTGGCTCCATCTCTACGAGCGCTCCACCGCTCTCGAGGCGGCGCGGCCACAGCTCGAGGCATTCGAGCGCAACAGCGTAGGCTTCGAGATCCTCGGACGGGACGACCTCCTCGATCTCGAACCGCATCTCGCGCCGCGCTTCGAGCGGGCCGTGCTGCTCACCGGCAGCGCCTGGGTCCGCGAGCCTTCCGAATTGGGGGCGGCCTATCTCGCCCTGTTCCGCGCCCGGGGCGGGCACGTCCACCGCTGCGAGGTCACCGGCATCGATCCGGGCACCGCCACCCTCGGTCTCGCGGACGGGAATCGACTTGAGGCCGACAGGCTGGTGCTTGCCGCCGGTCCCTGGACGGGCATGCTTCTCGCCCGCGCAGGCCTGCGGCTTCCGATGATCGGTGAACGCGGCTATGTGCGGCGCGTCGTTCCGGCAGGCAATGCGGGCCTCAACCGACCGGTCTTCGATACCGCGGGGGGGATCGTCCTCGCGCCGCGCCCCGACGGAATCCAGATCTCTTCGGGAACCGAGCTCTGCGGCCCCGACGCACCAAGGCGGACGGGGCAGGCGCAGGCCGCTCTGGACCGTGCGAGGCATCTTCTTCCGCTCGACGAAGAGATCGGCGAAATTCACGCGGCCGAGCGTCCGACCCTGCCCGATGGCCTGCCCGCCATCGGCCCGCTCGAGGCCGCTCCCCGCGTCTGGCTCGCGACCGGCCACCAGCATATCGGCTTTTCGACCTCGGCCGGAACCGGCGAACTCGTGGCGGACGGCCTCGGCGGCAACGCCCTTCCCGAATGGGCGACGGAGTTTTCTCCCGCGCGGTTCGGTCTCTGACGCTCAGAGAAGCGAAAGCCCGCCGTCGACGCGCAGGGTCTGGCCGGTGATGTGGCCCGCCTCGCGCGACAAGAGGAACGCCACGGCCGCCGCGATGTCCCCGGGCTCGGCGATGCGGCCCGAGGGCGTGGCCCGCGCCGCCGCCTCCCAGGCCGCCGGCGGCAGCGCGGCGTGTCCGCCGACCTTGCGGGTGTAGCCGGGCGCCACGCAGTTCACCGTGCAGCCCGAGGGGGCGAGCTGGAACGCCAGCGTGCGGGCGAGCGCCTCGAGCGCGGCCTTCGAAGCGGCGGTGACGGGAAAGATCGTGCCGTTCACCCCGATGTCGTTGGTCACGAAACTCGACATCGCGACCACCCGGCCCCAGCCGGAGCTTTCCAGATCGTCCTTGGCCGCGGTCACGAGTTCGACGAACGGCAGGGTGTTGACGTCCATCGCCTGCCCGATCTCGTCGCGGCCGAAGTCCCCGAAACGCGACTTGAGGGCGCGGCCCGCGTTGCAGACGATCTGGTCGACACGCCCGAACCGCGCGCGCGCCTCGGCCACGAGGCCCCCGGCCGCGCCGGGTTCGGAAAGATCCGCAAGCCACGTCACGACCTCGGCACCCGCCGCGCGCGCGGCCCCGGCGGTCGCTTCGAGACCTTCGGAATTGCCGCGTGTCGTCAGGAACAACGCGGTGGCGGCGCCAGCGAGCCTCGAGGCGGTGGCGGCGCCGATGCCGCTCGCGGCACCGGTGACGAGAACGACCCTCTGCACGCTATTCGGCCGCGAGCGCGAGATCGGTGCGGTAGCCGTAGCGGCTGTCGAGGCCGAGTTCGCGCACGATCTCAAGACCGCGCCGGAGGTGCTCGCCGGAAAGCCCCGAAAGGGGCCGGCGCAGCGGCCCCGCGGGCAGGCCGACGGCGCGCATCAGGCTCTTCACCGGCACCGGGTTGACCACGGAATAAACGAAATGGAGCATCGGCAGATTCTGAAGATACGCTTCGCGGAACCGCAGCGCCTGTTCGCCGTCCTCGTCCCAGGGCGTCGAGATCAGGGCCATCTCCCGGGGAATGATGTTGCCCGTCATGTTCGCCGTCCCGTGCCCGCCCAGCGCCATCGTCGGAACGACGAGGCCGAGGTTCGGAGAGCAGCAGCACATCACGGCGACGGGCGCCTTTGCCGCGCAGACCTGCCCGACCTGCCCGACGCGGCTCGTGCTTTCCTTCAGCACCGCGACATTGGGGTGCGCCGTCAGTTCCAGCATCGCCTCGACCCCGAGATCGGTCTTCACCCGGGGCGGGTTGTTGTAGATGCCGATGGGAATGGGCGAGGCGTCCGCCACGTCGAGAAAGTAGCGCAGGATATCCGCCTCGGGCGCACAGATGTAGCTCGGCGCGGCGATGACCGCGCCATCGGCGCCCTCGGCGGCGGCCTGTTCGACATAGGCGATGGTGGCTTCGGTGGTCGGCCCGGTGCAGCCGTACCAGTGCTGCATCCCGTCCTTCCTGTGCTTCATCGTCTCGCGAACCGTCGCGTGGCGCTCCTCGGGCGAGAGCATGGTGACTTCGCCCGACGACCCCATGATGAGCACCGCCGAAGTGCCCGCCTCGCGCTGAAAGTCGAGCAGCGTCGCGAAGCCCGTGTAGTCGACGCTGTAATCCTCGTTCATCGGGGTGATCAGCGCCACGAAGCTGCCTGTCACGGCCGGGGTGAAGTCGCTCATGTCTCTCTCCCTTCGAAATTCAATGCCGGTTCCAGCAGGCGGAATAGTGCCCCTCCGCCTTCCGTTCGAGCGGCGGCGCGACCTCGCGGCATTGCGACGTCACGAGCGGACAGCGGCCCTGGAAGCGGCAGCCCCGCGGCGGGTTCATCGGGTTCGGCACCTCGCCCTGGTAGACGATGCGCTTGCGCCTGCGCTCGACCAGCGGGTCGGGCACCGGCACCGCGGACAGGAGCGCTTCGGTGTAGGGGTGCTTCGGGGTCGCGTAGATCGCCGCCGTCGGCCCGACCTCGACGAGACATCCTGCATACATGATCGCGATGCGGTCGGAGATGTGCTGCACCACCGAGAGATCGTGCGCGATGAAGAGGTAGGTCAGGCCAAGTTCCGCCTGCAGGTCCTGCAACAGGTTCACGACCTGCGCGCGCACGCTCACGTCGAGCGCGGAGACCGGCTCGTCGGCGACGATGAAGTTGGGCCTGAGCGCAAGCGCGCGGGCGATCACGATGCGCTGGCGCTGGCCTCCCGAGAAAGCGTGCGGGTAACGGTCGAGCGTGTCGGTGGGGAGGCCCACGAGGTCGAGAAGCTCCGCCACCTGCTCAGCGGCCTCGCTGCGGTTTCTCACGAGACCGTGCACGACCAGCGGCTCGGCGACGAGGTCGAGAACCCGCATCCGCGGATTGAGGCTTGCATAGGGGTCCTGGAAGATGAGCTGCATGTGCCGGCGCAGATCTCGCAACGCCTGACCGGAGGTCTTGGTGATGTTCGCGCCCTCGAACCGGATGCGCCCCGAATGCACCGGCACCCGGCGCAGGATCGCGCGCCCGAGCGTCGTCTTGCCCGACCCGCTTTCCCCGACGAGCCCCAGCGTCTCGCCCGGCGCGATCGAAAGGCTCACGTCCTCTACCGCGTGGACCTCGAGCGCGTGCTGGCCCCAGAACCCCGTGCGGCCGCCCGGGAACCGGATGGTGAGGCCCTCGACCTCGACCATCGGGTCGGCGGTGCGCGCGACCGGGGCGATGGCCTCACTGAGCGCCATAGGCGATCCTCCTTGCCGCGGCATCGGCGGCCCAGGGGCCGGTGAACGGGTGATGACACGCCGCCAGCCATCCGGCGCCGACCGCCGCCATTGCCGGGGGCCGCGCACAATCGTCCTTCGACGCGGGGCAGCGGTTCGCGAAGGCGCAGCCTGCCGGGGGGAATGCGAGGTCCGGGGGCCGGCCGTCGATGGCGATCATCCGTTCGGCGGCCCCGTCGAGCCGCGGCGTCGAGCGCAGAAGCCCCATCGTGTAGGGGTGCGCGGGGCGCCCGAAGAGGTCTTCCGCCGTGCCGGTCTCGACGATCTGGCCACCGTACATCACCGAGACCCTCCGGCAGAGGCCCGCGACAACGCCGAGGTCGTGCGTGATCATAATGATGGAGAGGCCGAGCTTCGCCTGCAGGTCTTCCAGCAGTTCGAGGATCTGCGCCTGGATCGTCACGTCGAGCGCCGTGGTCGGTTCGTCGGCGATGAGCATCTCGGGCTCGCAGGCGAGCGCCATGGCGATCATCACCCGCTGGCGCATGCCGCCCGACATCTCGAAGGGGTACTGGTCGAGCCGCTTGTCGGGCGCGTTGATCCCCACCAGTTCCAGAAGGTCGCAGGCCCGGACCCGGGCGGCGCGCTTCGACATGCCCATGTGCCGGCGAAGTACCTCGACGATCTGCGCGCCGCAGGTGAAGAGCGGGTTGAGCGACGTCATCGCGTCCTGGAAGATCATCGAGATTTCGCGACCACGGACTTCGCGAGCGTAGGCGCGGCCCTCGGCGCCGAGAAGCGAGCGTCCTTTCCAGCGGATGTCGCCGCCGACGATCTCGCCCGGCACATGAACCAGCCCCATCGCCGCCTGGCTGGTCACGCTCTTGCCCGAGCCGCTTTCGCCGACGAGACCGAGCGTCTCGCCCTTGCCGACGGAAAGCGACACCCCGCGCACGGCCTGGACGACACCGCGCCGCGTCGTGAAATGCACGCTGAGATCGTCGATCTCGAGAAGCGGTGTTGCTGTCATTCGGCTGGCGCGGGCGCGGGGGCCTCGCTCTCCTTGCTGGTTTTGCGGCGGCGCTGGCGCGCGGCCACGGAGCGGGCGAAACGCTTCTCCCGCTCCTGCGGGTCGGACGATACCCGGGCCCAGGAGGCCACGAGGTTGATCGCGAGCACCGTGATGGCGATGGCGAGGCCCGGCAGCGTCACCAGCCACCACGCGATGTAGAGATAATCCTTCCCGTTGGCCACATCGAGCCCCCAGGAGGTCGCCGGCGGCTGGATGCCGAGACCGAGAAAGCTCAAGGCAGCCTCGGCCAGCACGATCCGGGCGAACTCGAGAATACCGAGGGTCAGGAGCGGCGAGACGAGGTTCGGCAGGATGTGCCGCATCATGACCCGCACGAAGTTCATGCCGACCATCTCTGCCGCGTCGACGTAAGGCAGTTGCCGCACCGACAACACGATGCCCCGGGTCATCCGCGCGTAGACCATCCAGCCGTTGAGCGCGAGAACGACGATGACCGTGGTCATCGAGGGGCCGATCACGGCGAGAATGACGAGCGCGAGCAGAAGGCCCGGAAAGGCGATGAGCGTGTCGACGATGCGCATGCAGACAGCATCGATGCGCCCACCGAAATACCCCGAGATCATCCCGAAGGTAACGCCGAAGCCGCCGGCGAGGACCACGACCGACACGCCGACGATGAGCGAGATGCGGCTGCCGTGGATGATCCGGCTCAGCATGTCGCGGCCGAGGTGGTCGGTTCCGAGGAGGTGTTCCCAGCTTCCGCCGTCCTGCCAGACCGGCGGCTTCAGGCGGTCGATCAGCGATTGCGCCGCGGGGTCGTAGGGGGCGAGCAGCGGTGCGAAGATCGCCATCAACACGAGAAGCCCGAGAATCGCCAGCCCGAAGAAGGCCGGCTTGTCGGCCCAGAGTTCTCCCAGAAGCATCGCGTTCCGGCCGGACGTGCCAGCGAGTGCCGCGGCATCGGCGGGGCCTGTGACGTCAGCGGATGCGCCGGGTTCGGATTGGCTCTCGGTCACGACCTCACTCCAGCTTGATGCGCGGATCGATCGCCTTGTAGGCGAGATCGACGACGAGGTTGAAGGCGACCACCATCACCGCGATCACAAAGACGATGGCCTGCAGGAGAACGAGGTCCTGCCGCTCGATGGCCTGGAGGGTGACGAGGCCGAGACCCGGCCAGGCGAAGACCGTCTCGACGACGACGGTGTAGCCCGAGAGGATCCGGATGAATTCCCACGAAACGAGGGTCAGCACCGGCACGGCGGCGTTGCGCAGGGCATGCACGCCGACGATGCGGAAGCTCGACAGGCCCTTCGCCTCGGTGGTCTTGATATACTGCGCGTTCAACTCGTCGATCATCTGCGAGCGCACGACCATGACGATCCGCGTCATCGCCGGCAGGGCCAGCGTCACGGCGGGCAGGATCAGGTGCGCGAAACTGCCGGTGCCGCCGGTGGGCAGCACGCCGAGCGTGACCGAGAAGAGCACGATCAGCAGAAGCCCCAGCCAGAACTGCGGCAGCGAGAGCGCCACGAGGCTCAGGATCACCGTCACCCGGTCGATGATGCTGCCGGGGTTCAGCGCGGCGACGATCCCGAGCGGAATGGCGACGACCGTGGCAAGAAAGATCGACGCGAACACGAGAAGCAGCGTGATCGGCATCCGCTCGAAGACGATTTCGAGCGCCGGACGGTCGAGCCAGAGCGAGTTGCCGAAGTCGAACCGCATCAGGTCGGCCACGTAATTGACGAACTGCACGAGGATCGGGCGGTCGAGGCCCAGTTGCCGCTCGAAAGCGGCCCGCTGGTCCGGCGTCGCCTCCAGAGGCAGCATCATGGCGACAGGGTCGCCGATCATGCGGGTGACGACGAAGACGACGATCACCACCCCGAAGATGACGATCAGCCCGTCGATCGTCCGCTTTATCGCAAGGCGCCCCATGTGTGGCGGTCCTTCATGCTCGATTTCGTGTTGCGAGGCCCATGGCCGTGACGGCTGCGCCTCGGGGTCGGTGCGGGGCCGGTCATGCGCCGGCCCCGCACCATCAGCTTAATCGACCGACATCGTTTTCACGAGCAGCTTCGCATCGACCCTCGGCTCCCAGTTCAGACGGTCCGAAGTGCCGTAGATGTCGTTGATGTTCAGCAGGAACGTGAAGTAGGCGCCCTCGAAGGCCGTGTTCAGCACGTCGTGGTAAAGCGCTTCACGGGCGGCCTCGTCGGTCTCGGTGCGCGCCTCAACGATCATTTCGGCCATTTCCGCGTCGGTGTTCGACGCACCGACGCCGTCGAGGTGGTAATAGCCCGACAGCGGCCGGTCGGCGTCGAGAAGCTCGTTCGAGGAAACCACGAAGATCGCGTCGGCCCGCGTCTCGCGGTCGAAGAGCCGGTTAAGGTATTCGCCGAACTCGAAGATCCTCACGTTCGGCGTCACCCCGATCTCTTCCCAGTAGGCGGCGACGACCTCGATGATCTCGCGGTCCTTCAGCCAGCGGCCCGCGGTGCCCACGAGTTCTATCTCGACCCCCTCGGCGCCGGCTTCCGCAATGAGTTCGCGGGCCCGTTCGGGGTCGTAGCCATAGCCCTCGATGTCGGGATTGAAGCCGAAGTAGCTCGGCGCCATCAACTGGCCCTTCTGCACGTCGGCATAGCCTGCGAAGAGCGACTGCGCGAGCGCCTCCTTGTCGACGGCGAGATTGAGCGCCTGTCGCACGCGCAGGTCCGCGGTCGGCCCGTCATCGACATCGAGAATGATGATCGGCAGTTCGAGACCGCTCACCGACATGGCGTTCGGCACGCTGTCTACGAATTCGGGCAGAAGGTTGGTGATGAGATCGGTCTCGCCCGACAGAAGGCTCGACAGCCGGGTGCCGAACTCGCCGATGAAGCGGAACTCGGCCTCCTGGATCTCGGGCGCGTCGCCCCAGTAGTCGGGGTTGGCGACGAGGTCGATGGACGTGCCGCGGTTCCACGCGTCGAGCATGTAGGGTCCGGTGCCCACCGGATTCGAGGCGAAGTCCTCATTCTGGCTCGCCTCGGGTGGAACCATCTTCATCCAGTAGAGCCGCGACGGAAGGATCGGGTCGGGACCTTCGGTCGTGATGCGCACCGTATCCTCGTCCACGGCCTCGGCCCCGGTAATGGAGGCGAAGAACGAGGCCTGTTCGGAATTGAATTCCGGATCGATGATTCGGTTCACCGAATGGGCCACGGCTTCGGCATCGAACGGCTCACCGTTCGTGAAGGTGATACCGGACTTCAGGTCGATCTCCCAGGTCGTGTCGTCGACCTGCCCGGGCATCTCGGCGGCGAGAAGCGGCGACAGAGCGCCCTCCGCATCGCGCTGCAGGAGCGTTTCATAGATATTGTCGGTGATGGCGCGTTCGCCGCCATCGTCGCGCAGTTGCGGGTCGAGCGTCGTGGGCTCCGAACCGATCGCGATCGAGACCGACTGCGCCCATGCCGGCGCCGAGACCCCGAGCGCGGCGGCGACGGCAACGGCGGTGAAAGTCTGCTTTATCAGCATCTGGCGATGCCCCCCTGTTTGCAAGCGTTGGCCGCGGACGCGGGCGTTGCCCGCAGCGACCCGAAAAGACTGGTATACCGAAGCGGAAGGTGTCAAGCGTCACCTTTCGAGAGCACCTGCGCAGATGGCCAGCCGAAACGCCGCTCCCCGACCGGGACAGTGACCGTCACGGCTCCGATTTCCGGTATAATTAACAGTGTCTTGTGCCCTGCGAGGGCAACCTGCAAGATGCCGCTTCGGCTCCGCACGAGCCGCGTCGCAGAAAGCCGCCCCGCAATGCGATGGACAGCGCGCCGGTGAAAAAGTATACAATCTTCAGGCTTCTGATCTGCCGGTGCAGAGCACGCTCTCACAGGGCATTCCTGATTTGTTCGACGCGGGCTGAGAGGACGCGGATTTCTGCGATGACCGACCTGTTTGCGCCCCTCATGGTCATCGACTGGACCGTCTTCACCGTTGCATTTCTCGTCATCATCCTCGCGGCAATCGCCCAGGGGTCGATCGGTGTCGGCTTCGGCATCGTCTCCGCCCCGATCCTCGCGATCGTCGACCCGAGCCTCGTTCCCGGTCCTCTGCTCGTTCTCGCCGTCACCACCTCGGCCATCGTCGCGGTGCGCGACCGGCGCGATTTCCGTTTGGGCAACCTCGCCTATGCGCTGGCCGGACGCCTGCCGGCATCGGTTCTCGGCGGCCTGACCGCGAGCCTGCTCTCGCCCAGGATGTTCCTTCTGGTCTTCGGCAGCCTCATCCTGCTCGCGGTGCTGCTGAGCCTCAGCGGCTTGCGTTTCGCCCCGACGAAGCGGAGCCTCTTCGGCGCGGGGCTCGCCTCGGGCTACATGGGCACGATCACTTCGGTCGGCACGCCGCCGATGGCGATCGTCTACCAGCATTCCCCGGGCGCCGAGGTGCGCGCCAATATGTCGGCGTTTCTGGTGGTCGGCGGCCTCGCCTCCATCCTGTCTCTCGCGGTTTTCGGGGCCTTCGACTGGGCCGACCTCATGCTCAGCCTGAAGCTCCTGCCGGCCCTCCTGATCGGCACCCTGCTTTCCAAGCCGCTCAGTCTCTACATGGACGCCGGCTGGATGCGCCCGGCCATGCTCGTCCTCTGCGCCGCCGCCTCGGCGCTCTTGCTCATCCGCGCCCTGTCGGGCGACACGGGGGCGACCGAAGCCGCCCTCGCATGGGCCGCAGCCACTTCCGTCTGAATTCCGAAGGAGACCGCATGATGTCCGACCGCTCCGACGCTCCCGTCGCCCTCGTCACCGCATCCGGGAAGGGAATGGGGGCCGCCATCGCCCGCAAGCTTGCCGCGGAAGGCTACAAGCTCGGCACGCTTTCGCCCTCGGGCGGCGCCGAGGCGCTCGCGGAGGAGCTCGGCGGGTTCGGCGTGACCGGCTCGCTTACAGAGATCGCCGACACCGACGCCCTGATCGACGGAGCGCTCTCGCGCTGGGGCCGGCTCGACGCGCTCGTCATCAACGCGGGCCATCCCCCGAAGGGCACGCTTCTCGAACTCACCGACGACGAGTGGACCCAGGCCTACGAACTGATGTTCCTCTCGGCGGTGCGGATGCTGCGCAAGGTCGTGCCCGTCATGCGCGAAGCCGGCCGGGGCTCGGTGGTGGTGATGTCGTCCTTCGCGGCGCTCGAGCCCGACGACACCTTCGCCACCTCCGCCGTCGTCCGCGCAGGTCTTCTGGGCTACATCAAGATGCTCGCCGATCAGGAAGCGCCGCACGGCATACGCATGAACACGGTCATTCCGGGGTTCATCGACAGCCTGCCGGAGAAGCCGGGCCGCCGCGAGCGCATCCCCATGGGTCGCTACGGCACGGCCGACGAGGTGGCCGCGGCGGTCGCGTTCCTCTGCTCCGACGCGGCGAGCTACCTCACCGGCAACGTGCTGAAACTCGATGGCGGAATGATCCGCGCCGCCTGAGCGGCCTCACTTCTTGCGATCTTTCAGCGGCACCCAGCTCACCTTCACCGGGCCGGTGATGGTGGTCTGGCAGGCCAGCCTGTGCCCCTCGGCAGCCTCCTCGGCGCTGATGTGCTTGCCTTCCTTCTTCGTGGGGGGCTTCGTGTTCTCGAGCCCCTCCTCGATGAAGCATCGGCAGGTCCCGCAGATCCCGCCGCAGCACCTGAACGGAATGCCGCCGTCGGCGCGCATCGAGCCCCGCAGCAGGATCGAGCCTACGGGGATCTGCGCGGTCTTGCCGCCATTGGTGACGAAGGTGACCTCGACGGTTTCGACCGGTTCGTCGTCGTAATCCATCCTGACGCGCCTCGCTATTTCTTGATGTCGGCGGCCACCAGCACCTCGTGGCTGTCGCCCAGCCGGTCGGCCAGCGCCTGAAGTGCGGCGAGGCCGGCGGCGGTATCTTGCTCGCCATTTCCGCCCGACAGTCCGACGCCGCCGATCACCTCGCCATCGACGACGACCGGGAAGCCGCCCACGAAGACCGTGAACCTGCCCTCGAATGAAAGCTGGATGCCGAACGCCTCGTTGCCCGGCAGCGCCGGCCCGTTGGGCGGGGTGTTGAAAAGATGCGTCGAGCGCTTGTGGCCGGCCGCGGTGAAGGCCTTGTTCCAGGCGATCTGGGGCCCGGTCACGCGGGCGCCGTCCATCCGCTCGAGCGCCAGCGGGTAACCGCCGTCGTCGCAGATGCAGATCGTTTCCAGCACCCCGATCTCGGCGGATTTGGCCTTGGCGGCCTCCAGCATCGCGCGGGCGTCGTCGAGTTCCAGCTTGAGGGCGGTTTTCATGGGTCTCTCCCCTTTGAGCGCGGCCTCAGCGGCCGAGATAGACGGTCTTGATCTGGGTGAAGAAGTCGAGCCCCGCGCGCCCGCTCTCGCGGAAGGTCGCGGTGGAAGAGGCCTTCACCCCCCCGAACGGCGCGTTGACGAGGTTGCCCGTCGTCGTGCGGTTCACCTTGACGGTGCCGGCCTCGATATCCGACGGGAACCGCTGGATATAGTCGAAATTCTTCGTCGCGATGGCGGCAGACAGCCCGTATTGCACGCCGTTGGCCACCTCGATCGCTTCCTCGTAGGAGCCGATCGCGATGAGGGCGAGGACGGGCCCGAAGATTTCCTCCTGCGCGATGACGGCATCGGGCGCCACGTCGCCAAACACTGTCGGGGCGACATACCAGCCCTTGTCATAGTCGCCGCCGGTGAGCTGTTCGCCGCCGCAGACAAGCCGCGCCTCGCCCTTGCCGGTCTCGATGTAGCCCATCACCGAACGGAGTTGCTTCTCCGACGCAAGCGGCCCGAGTTTCGCAGCCGGGTCGGTGCCCGCACCGACCACCAGCTTTTCCGTCGCCGCCTTCAGGCGCGCCTCGAAGTCCTGCATCACGTCGCGGTGCACGAGCACCCGCGAGGTTCCGGTGCAGGCCTGCCCCGTCAGCGAGAAACCACCGCCGATGGCGAGCTTCACGGCTTCGTCGAGGTCGGCGTCCTCCATCACGATGAGGGGGTTCTTGCCACCGAGTTCCATCTGGGTGCGCGTGGTCATCGGCAGGCCGGAATGGATCGCCTGGCCCGCCCCCGTCGAGCCCGTGAACGAAATCGCCCGCACGCGCGGGTCGGCGGTGATCGCGGGACCCGTCGCGCCCGAGGGCCCGGTGACGAGGTTGATGACCCCCGCCGGCGCGCCGCCGGCCACAAGCGCCTCGACGAGCCTCAGCCCGATCAGCGGCGCCTCGGACGATGGCTTGAAGACCACCGTGTTGCCCGTGACGAGGGCCGGCGCGATCTTGCGCGCGGGGATGGAGACGGGAAAGTTCCAAGGCGTGATGGCGGTCGCCACCCCGAGCGGCTCGCGCTGGGTGTAGACTGTCATCTTCGCATCGTCCTGCGGGAAGACCTCGCCGGTGATCGTCTGGCCCTCGACGGCGTAAAATCGCAGGGTCTGGGCGGAACGCTTCACTTCGCCGACGCCGAGCGCGGCGAGCTTGCCTTCCTCGCGGGTGAGTTCGGCGCCAAGCGCGTCGGCCCGGGCCTCGAGCCAGTCCGCCGCCTTTTCCAGCACCGCCGCACGCTTGCTCACAGGGGTGGCGCGCCAATCCGCGAAAGCGGCGGCGGCGGCATCGACGGCGCGCCCGGCATCCTCGGCGGTGGCCGCGGCGAAGCGCCCGATCAGATCCTCCTTGTCCGCCGGGTTGCGGTTCTCGAATGTCGCGCCGCCCGTCGCCGCCACCCATTCGCCCCCGATCAGAAGCCGGTAGTCTATGATGCCGTCGGCACCTTTCGTGAAACTCTCGCTCATCATTCCCCCTTCGCGCGGACCGGTCTCAATCCTGCGCGATCTCGATATCCTCGAAGATGCGAAGCTGGCAGACGAGGCGGTAGCCTTCGGCAAGCTTCTCTTCCCCGAGCACCTTCTTCTCTTTCCAGTTGGGCTCGTCGAGCTGTTCCGCCCCGGCGATGATGCGCGACGTGCAGGTCGCGCATTTGCCCATTCCGCAACGGTATTTCAGGTGCGGATAGGGGTATTTCCGAATGCCCGCCAGCACGACGAGGTTGCTGTCGGCGGCGATTTCGCCTTCGTGGGTTCCGTCCTCGCTGTGGACGATGACTTTCGGCATCGGGCGTCCCCCGTGAAATACGGGCGGCCGCTTGGGCCGCCCGCTGGTCAGGCTCCGGGTGAGTGGTGGCTCAGGCTGCCAGGACGGCGGCGGCGTCTTCTTCCGCGATGTCGTCCTTGACGTAGTCGTTCCAGAGCGCGGTCGTGTAGAGCAGCCGCATCTGGGCGCCGATGCCGCAGATCTTGAGGCATTCCTGCTGCAGCTCCACCGTGTCGGCGTGCTCGAGCACGATCTGGTAGCCCCGCTCACCGTGGATCTCGTCGGACACGATGTGCAGGTCGAAGAACTCGACTTCCTCGTCGTTGAAACCGTACTTGTCGCGCAGCGTCGGTGTCTGGCGGCGGTAGATCGAGGGCACCTGGCTCTCGAGGCCGACGACGAGGCCGGCAACCGCGACGATCGGGTTCTCGCGCATCGCCACGCAGTAGCACCAGCTCTGAAGGGCGCGGGTGGTCGGGCTCATGTTGTCGGGGTTCTCGACGCGCTCGCGGGTGGTGCCGCAGGCTTCGGCGAAACGGATGAGAAGGTCGGTGTGACGGTCGCCGCCGATCTCTTCCTCGTACATGTTCTGAAGAAGGAAATCCTTCGCCTCGCGGTATTCGTCGGGTGTGCGGGCGTAGACGTAGCCGAGGTAATCGGCGAACGGGCCGACATAATGATAATGGTTCTCTGCCCAGCGCGCGAGATGCTCGCGGCTGAGGCGGCCCGTGGCCCAGGCCACCGAGAAGGGCGACTTGTTGGCAGTGTTGCCCTTGATCGCCTGCTCGAGCGCCGTGCGGAACTCGTCGCGGTTCATAAGTTCTGTCATCTATAATCTCCCTTCGGCCTGTGCGTATCGCCTCCGCCTGCGCACTGCGCGGGGTTGCAGGGATTGTATACCAGAGGCCATGACACCGATCAATCGCGTTCCTGCAGCGTGGCAAAGACTTTGGCCAGCCAAGGTCAAATGACTGATTTTGCATGATTTGGGGTGCGCCCGCTGTAATTCGCCGCACCTGTACTGTCCGCAGAAAGCAGATTGGGGCTTGGCTAGAGAGTGTTTGGTATGCAAAATCCGGGCCATCAACCGGGAGGGTTCTGGCCTTGTTCATCATCGTCACCAGCAAGCCAAACGAGTACGACGCAGCCTATGGCGACGGCGTCCGGGCCGTGGAAACCTACAAATACTACTTCTACGGCACGCATCGCGCCACCTTCACCATCGGCGAGGTCGTCGAGAACAGCGCACGGGTCACGATCACCGATGCGGAATATCCCGACGCGGTGAACTCGGTGCCCATCAAGTTCTTCGGCGATTTCGGCGATGCCGACGAGGCGCGTCACGAACTCGAGGAGCTCACCCGCTTCGGCGACATCGACGCCCGCCTCGAACGGGTCGCCTGACCCAACCGCCAGGCAGTCGTCAGCCGACTTCCTCGGCCCGCCGCCAGATGCGGGCCGCCACGGCCACATCCTCGAGAGCGATTCCGACCGACTTGAAGACCGTCACGTCACGACCGCCGCCCTCTGACCGGGCTTCGCTGCCGTCCGGACCGCCCGACAGGTACGATGCGAGATCGCGTATCCGCTCCTGACCCAGCGCACCGCTTTCCAGGGCCAGGCCGAGGTCTCCCGCTTCGGCGAGGGCCTGCCCGCGATCCTCGACCAGCACCCTCGCCGCCCGGCCCATGGTGGCGTCGTCGAGTTCGCGCGCGTGGGGCAGCGTCGAGCCCACCGCAGCGACGAAGCAGCCGCCATCGAGCAGGCGACCGTCGAACAGCGGCGCGCTCGATCGGGTCGCGGTAACGACCACCCGTGCGCCACGCACCGCGTCGCCCGGGTTCGCCTGCATCACGACAACCCCGGTCTCGTCGGACAGGTCGGCCGCGAGCGCGCCCGCTTCCCCCCTGC
>Ga0008833_1000702_pt1 | contig 25111 bp, 32 predicted proteins | sample HotLakConsoUCCLE_FD_62216 | JGI IMG/M metagenome (GOLD analysis project Ga0008833, IMG submission 62216) | Hypersaline microbial mat communities from Hot Lake, Washington, USA - Hot Lake Consortium UCC-LE | ecosystem: Environmental > Aquatic > Non-marine Saline and Alkaline > Hypersaline >... | reverse complement strand
AACATCCAAATCAAATGCCTCCGATGAAACCGGAAGCAGTCTGAAGACCAACCGTTACAGGGGTCCTTTTTGGATGCCGATCACCCCTGAAACGGGGTCCTTATTCCACGCCGAAACACACCCGAGACGGGCCAGTTCGGATCGATCGTGTCCGGCGCCCTTGAAGGTTCCAACGTGGATATCGCGGAAGAGCTCACAAACATGATCGAGTCCCAGCGCAATTACACGGCAAACTCCAAATCCTTCCAGACCGGATCGGAACTGCTGGACATTCTCGTCAATCTGAAGCGGTAGGGGCGAAACCAATCGGTTCAGCCTCGACGCACGAGCAGCCTTCACTAAAACACGTAACAATTGGAGCCATTCGGTTTACGGCATGGAAGCCTGGACCCTATATTCAGTGAAGCCTCTGTCACGGGGAGGCTTTCACTGGGCATTCAAGGGATCATGCAAACCGGGCGCTCCGGCATGACCGCCCAAGCCAACCGTCTGTCGGCGGCGGCGGACAATGTTGCCAATGTCACGACCCCTGGCTACAAGAGTGCTGTCTCGTCGGCCACCCCTACCGTTCTTCCGAGCACTTCCGGGCTTTATATAGCCGGCGGGCTGAAGACCAATTTCTACCATGCAATCGCCCAACAGGGGCCGCTGCAGTTCTCCTCCTCAAGCCACGATCTGGCGGTGAGCGGGGATGGCTTCTTTGTCGTTCAGAATGCGGCCGGCGAAACCTCGCTGACACGCTCGGGCTCCTTTGTGCCCGATGGCGAAGGCCGGCTGGTCAATGCCGCAGGGTTCCATCTCATGGCCCATGAGCAAGTTGACGAGGGTCAGATTGGCAATGATCTGCAGGGGCTGGTTCCGGTGAAGCTGGATCCGAAGGTGGCTGCGCCCGATCAGTTCAGGATCGGTGAGGATGGCATGGTGACGGTTTCCCACGGAGACGGCTCCCAGGAAGCTCTCTATCAGATCCCCCTGGCAACCGTGCAAAGCCCGGATCAGATGAGGGTCCTGTCGGGGAATACCTTTGCGCCAAGCGCGCAGTCGGGTGATGTCGAGCTGAGCCTTCCAGGAAGAGGCGCGCTTGGCAGCATCGTCCCTGGCGCCCTTGAAGCTTCCAACGTTGATATGACGAGAGAAATTACCGGGATGATCGAAGCGGAGCATCTTTTCGTGGCCAATGCCCTCGTCATGCAGATGGGCTCTGAGCTGCTTGAAACCCTTCTCGATCTGAAGAAATAGCCTCGCTGAAAGCCTTCTTGCCAACTGCCTTGCGACTGCCCGGAACACATGCCATGGCAGCTGCGGAACAGATGCGAGGAGGGCTCCTTGTCCGACCAGATTCAGGCCAGATTGCTGGCGTTCAACTATTCCGAGGCTGAGGACCGCATCGTCATTGTGGTCACAGGACAAGGCCACGAAAAACATGCCCTGTTCCTGACCCGCCGCTTCACTGACCGGCTTCTCAATGCCCTTGCCTCACTTCTCAAGCAATCGAGTCCTGCAGCTGCTCAGGCGCCTGTGGAATTACAGGACGACATGGTGCTCCTGGAGCATCAGAACGCGGTTGTTGCCACAAATCAGGGCGAGAACCGCCCTCTTCCGCCTGGTCCTGGCGCAAGGACCTCAGCGGCGGCAAAAGAGAAAATACGGACCGGTCTCGTCACAAACATCAATGTGAGCACCAAGCCCCGGCATTTCGATCTGACGATCAGTTCGGGAGAGGCCATCACTGTCGATTGCAGGCTCAGCCGCAAGGAATTGCATTGGGTGGTAGGCATGCTTTCCTCGAAGGCCGAGGAGGCCAACTGGAATATAAGACTAGACGCTTCCTGGCTTGAAACAGGCCAGACAGCGGTGACACTAAACTGAGCCGAGGGCATTCGGATGTGGCCAGTTCTGGTCACATCCACTATGCCCTCTGCAATTGGCCCGCATGGCAGAGATAGATGCCCTCTGTCGTTGGTGTGGCCCCTAACCTATCGTTGCGAGGACCCATGCCGAACTATGTTCCCGTCAGCCAGGAGCGTCATGCAGCAAAAAGCTGGAAGAAGCCCGAAGGCTATGCTTTCGCACTGGGACTGGAGTCAGTGCCGCTTGTTGATGCCGAAATGGCCAAGGCTGCCGGGTCCCTGCCCATTGTCTTTGTGAGGCAGGGCGAAAAGTTCGTGCCGGCAGCGATGATGGGAATAGGCACAGGCCGAAATCTCTTTCTCACCGAAAGCGGCAAGTGGCTTGGCGGATACGTCCCCGCGGCCCTGCGCGCTCATCCCTTTCGGCTGGGAAAGACTGCTGAGAAGGGCACGGTTCTGTGCATAGATGAAGAAAGTGGCCTTATGTCTCCCGATACGGGAGCTCTACCATTCTTTGAAGGGGAAGGGACACCCAGCGCTCCCGTTCGCGAAATGCTCAATCTTCTGGTTCAAGTCGAACGCAGCCGTGAAGCCACAGAAAAGGCCATGGATCTCCTGTTTACCTCGCAGTTGATCAAACCGTGGCCGATCAAGATCAGCACTCCGAACGGAGAAAAGACGATACAGGGCCTGTTCCAGATTGATGAGACGGCACTGAAACAACTGTCATCGGATACGCTTGGCCCGCTGAACGCGAAGGGGGCGTTGGAAATCGCCTATTGCCAGCTAGTCTCGCGCCAGCACGTCAGCCTTCTGTCACAGCTTGTGGAGGCTCATACAGCTCGGGAGAAGCGCATGACCCAGGCTGCCAGCAACCTTATGGAGCCTACGGAAAGCGCCGACATCGAGGTTGATTGGGATCGGTTCAAACAGAAATAGTCTTACCGAAGAACCGCCCGTGGAGCTGGCCAGCATATGAAGTCATTTTTCTGATCATGCGCATTCTGCATGTCTATCGAAACTACTATCCTGATCCGGAAGGCGGGGTTCAGGAGGCGATCCGGCAGATATCTCGCTCCACGCATCCACACGGGGTAGAGAGTTCGGTATTCTGCCTCTCTCCGCAACCGAAACCGACCTATCTGGAGGATGGTGTAGAAGCCATCTGGCGGAGCCGCTCCTGGGCGGCGCCCGCCTCATGTGATCTGGGGGGCCCGGAGGCCTGGCGACTTTTTGCGAGGTTGGCCGCCCAACACGATCTCATCCACTATCATTATCCTTGGCCGTTTGCCGATATCCTCCATTTGTCGGCACGCACGGCCACGCCGGCCATAATGACCTATCATTCCGACATTGTGCGCCAAGCGGTTCTGAGCCGTCTTTATGCGCCTGTCATGTGGCGCATGCTCAAGGCAATGAAGAAAGTGGTTGCGACCTCCCCGACCTATGCCCGGACCAGTCCTGTTCTGAATGATCGGCGAGTAAGAGAGCGCGTGCAGGTCATCCCTCTAGGCATAGCGGACATGACGGAAGTCCCTTCCCATGAGGCCCCGACGGGAGCGCCCTATTTCCTGTTTCTGGGTGCCCTGCGCTATTACAAAGGCCTTGAGACGCTGCTCGAAGCAGCCAGAAAAGTCGATTCCAGAATCCTCATCGCAGGCGAGGGACCACGAAGGTCCACCTTGCAGGAGATGGCAAACAGGCTGCAGCTCCGGAATGTCAAATTTCTGGGTCAAGTGACTTTCGAGGAGAAGAAGCGATTGCTGGCCGGGTGTCACGGCTTTGTTCTGCCGTCCCATATTCGATCGGAAGCCTTCGGCATGGTTTTGGTGGAAGCAGCAATGTTCGGACGTCCGATGGTAAGCTGCGATATCGGATCGGGCACCTCCTTCGTCAACGCCCATATGGAAACCGGTATGGTCGTGCCACCAAACGATCCTGAATCCCTCGCCAATGCCATGAACATGATCCTGAAAGACGGCGGCCTTGCCCGGCGGTTTGGAGAGAATGCCCGCGCGCGATATGAGAGCCTGTTTTCAGGGCCTGCGCTTGGCGAGGCCTATATCAGACTTTACCGGGAAGTTTTGGAGACGTGAGCCCCGATGCCATCATGACGTTTCTGGTCGAGGCGGCATCCTGGGCCTTGCCGGTCCTGATTGCCATTACCTTCCATGAAGCCGCGCATGCCTATGCGGCACATATTCTGGGCGATGACACGGCAAAGCGGCTGGGAAGGGTCTCCTTCAATCCCTTGCGTCATGTTGACCTCTTCGGAACCATCCTACTTCCAGCCCTTCTTCTCATTACCAGGGCGCCTTTCCTTTTTGGCTGGGCAAAGCCCGTTCCTGTCATGGTTGCCCGGCTGAAAAACCCACGAAGGGACATGATGCTGGTCGCTCTGGCTGGTCCTGCCGCCAATCTCATCCTGGCCCTACTTTCTGCGCTGCTGATGAACCTCGCCTGGCTTTTGCCGGAAGGGGCAGATCTGTGGAGCACGCAGATGCTCTATCGCTCGATCCTGATCAACCTGGTGCTGGCAATCTTCAACATGCTGCCGATCCCGCCCCTGGATGGAGGCCGAGTCGCAACAGGACTGCTGCCGATCAACCTGGCACGTTCCTTCGCGCGGCTAGAGCGTTGCGGGCTTCTGATCGTTATCGGGCTCTTTCTGGTATTGCCCTTTCTGGGCCGCGAGGCCGGCCTCGAAGTCAATCCATTCCACTGGCTGATTGCCGTGCCCCTTGGCTGGCTGATGCCGGCCTTTCTGGCTTTGGCCAATATAGGCTGAGTGCAGACTGATATCGCCATTTCCCCAGTGACGATTTAGGACCTTCTTAGGCTCCTATGCCCTATGGGCATGGAGTGGGGGTAACACCGATGAGAAGACGGGTCCTTTTTCTTCCTCTGTGGGGTCTGCTGGTTATTGGCGGAGCAATCTCCGCAGGTGCCGATCCGTCCACGTTGAACATGAGTGTTCTCTATGAGGATGAGCTGGAGGTGGCGGTCGATTATGGGGTGGCGATGTCCCTTTACAGACGCCTCAAGGAGCCCCCCTTGTCGACTGATGTCGAGGGTTTTCCTCTGATCCCGCTGGGCGAGCGTCTGCCTCGCGTCCCCTATACCTGGTTCGCTTCCGATGGCTCTGTGCTTACGCGAATGAAGGAAGGTCATTTCAGGGTTCTTAGTTCAACGCGGCCTGGCGAATGGCACGCGACTCTCGATTGCTATCTTGTGGGGTGGCCAGAGCTTTTCTGCATCGATGGGCGGCAACGAGAGATTTCTGCGCCCGATCTGGACACTGTCATCCTGGGCGAGCGAACCTATGCTCGTTCTGTTCGCTGACCTGCCGTCGGGTTGCCAACGAATGCTCGACCAATCGGTTTTGGTGAAGGGAAGTCATCGATCAAAACCGCCGCATAATAATGGGGGATCGTGATGAGCATAGCTCCGAGCGAATATGAGCAATATCTTCTGGAGCTGGTGAATTGGGCGCGCGCAAACCCACTTGCTCAGGCCAACCAGCTCGGCATTGACCTCAACGCAAATCTCCCAGCAGGAACAATCTCGCCCGGCTCAAAAGCGCCACTGATTTTTGATCAAAACCTGATTGAGGCAGCACGCTGGCACAGTGCCTGGATGCTTGAGAGCAACGTCTTTTCCCATACGGGAGAAAATAACAGCTCTCCCGGCCAACGAATGGATGCGTCGGGCTATCTGTTTCAGGCTCCCTGGGGGACGGGAGAGAACATCGCCTGGAATGGATCAACGGGAATGATCAATCCAGAGAACGCCATCCTCACCGCTCATCAGGGCCTCTTCAACAGTTCCGGGCATCGGGTCAATCTGATGAACGAGGACTTCCGAGAGGTAGGGCTTGGTGCCTTGGTCGGGATCTACACCGATCAAGGTACCGACTATCAGGCCATGATGGTGACCCAGAACTTCGCTTATAGCGGCAACAATGACACTTATCTTACGGGGGTCGTCATCGACGATCAGAACGGCGATGGCCGTTATAAGGTAGGAGAAGGCCTCGCCAACGTATCCATAAGGGCCACGGGTCTGACAGGAACCTTCCAGACCAGCACCTGGGATGCAGGAGGTTATAACCTGGCTTTGCCTGCGGGAGCCTATGAGGTCACCTTCAGCTATCAGGGGCAGGAATGGACGTCCCAAGTGACCATCGGGCAAGAGAACATGAAGCTCGACGTTCTCTTCGAAGAGATGGCTGGCAGCGATAGAGTCTCCTTTTCGGGCCCTCGTTCCGACTTTTCTATTTCTCTACAGCCCGACGAGACGATCATTGTTCAGAAGCCGGATACCAGCACCGAAACTCTGATCCATGTGGAGCGCATCCAGTTTGATGATGGCGTTCTCGCCTTTGACATCGACAGTGCCAATCTGGGCTTCACCTATCGCATCTATGCCGCCGCCTACGGACGCACACCCGACGAAGATGGACTGCGTTTCTGGGTTGATGTCATGGATCAGATCGAGGCAACAGACCCCTCCGCTCACAAGGAAGCCTTTCTGGCAACTCAGTTTCTGGAGGCGCCTGAGTTCATCCAGCTCTACGGCGAAAACCCGTCTGACGAGGCCTACATCGACGCCATGTATCAGAACGTGCTGGATCGCATGCCTGACCAGGATGGATATGATTACTGGGTCGAACAGATGCAGGCCGGCCTCAGCAGGGCGGGCATCCTCATCCAGTTCGCCGAAAGTCCAGAAAACCGTGAGCAATACCGCTGCCGACCTTTCGGAGGGGGTGTGGGCCTTAGTCTAGCCATTGGACGCAAGCCCTCCGTGATGTCAGGCCACTGACCTGGTAGCCCCTTGCCCAAGGCAAGGGCATTTCCCCGCGCGCTTATGGTATGTAATTGACTATACCCCTCCGCCGGTATATTCCCCCGCCCCGATAAAGGAAGCGGCATGAGGCCGTGGGCCTATCGGAGTCTTGTTCTCTATGAGTGACAAAGTATGGCGCTGGGAGATCGCCGCCAAAATCGTGGCTGCCTATGTCAGCAGGAATGCGGTGCCATCGGCCGATCTTCCCCAATTGCTCTTGGATGTTGAAAAAGTCATTGATGCCTCTCCCGATGAGGGGAAAGCGCCTGAGCCAGAGCTCCAGCCCGCAGTTCCCATCAGGAGATCCATTACTCCCGATTACATCATCAGTCTGGAAGACGGGAAAAAATTTAAATCACTCAAGCGTCACCTCATGGCTCATTACGGAATGACCCCTGAAGACTACCGCAGGAAATGGGGCCTGCCGCCCGATTACCCGATGGTTGCGCCCAACTATTCCGCGAAGCGTTCTCAACTGGCTAAGGGAATTACCCTTGGCCGAGGAGCAGGCCGCCAACCATCTGCAAAAGCCCGGCGGTCGTAACCGCAAGGGCGCGTGATTACAATTGTAACGCTTTCCGGGTGTGAGATCACACGACCCATACCCCTACAGCCAAGTCACTTTCCTTTTGGCCGATGCTCTCCAGGCTCTCTGAAAAAGAGATGAGGAGTTCGGCCCGGTCGGCGCCTTGTTTCATGGCCTCACTCCAGAAGTCCAGGCCGGCTTCATCCGCCGGGCGGCTCAGTGCGTTGAGATACAAATCCTCTATGTAAACAGAGGGACTGGAGCTCTCGCCATAAACGGTTTGGAATTCCTGAGAAGCAACAAATTCTTCCGCGATAAAGATGGGAGATTCCAGCCCTTCCACCATATCCATGGTCTCCACCCAGAAGCGCAACCCATCCTCATCCGGGGCGCGGCCGAGAGCAGCTGCGTAGAGCCGATAGACGTATCCCAGATTGGCGCTTTCAACGTCGAAGATGAGGGAGCCGTCGGAAAATTCAGCGCGCTCAATGGCAATAAGCATGTCCTCGCCATTGGGCTTTAGGACATTCAGGGGTCCAGCAGAATCGAGTGCAATCTCGAAACTCGCGCGGGTTTCCCAATAGACGACAGTGTCCTGTCCAGCTCCTCCATCGATCACATCATTGCCTGCCGAGGCATAGATGCGGGAATCTCCTTCATTGGCATAGATGTAGTTGTCGGCCTGGTTCCCGATGATGGCGTGATCCCCCCTGCCGGCGATAACGTTATCGACCAGCGAACGATGATCGTCTTCGTAAAGCAGCGCATTCGCGATATTGCCTTTGGCATATATGCCATCACCGAGCTGCGCGAGTTGGGCATTCGAGAAGGCGATCCATTCGCCGGGACGCATGTCGATATGCATGTCCTCAGTGTAGTTGCTGAAATCGTAGGTATCTTCTCCGCCGCCATCCCAGATGGTCAGGAAGATTTTTTCCCGAAGCGACGGCTGGGTTACGTGCTCTCCATCAACCGTATCGATGATGGTCATCTGCCCTGTTTCGGAATCGAACCGATAGGTGGTGTCACCGGGATTGGAGCCCTCCCCGAAATTTGCCCCATAGAGATGCTGGAGTGTTGCCACATCCAGCATCATGAATGTCCAGGGATAGTCGATCAGATCAGAAGGCAGGTCCGCCGGCCCTCTATCGAAGGGGTCATTTCCGACATAGGTCCGATAGGTCATAACCGAGTATTCTTGGGAATCGAACTCATAAGGGAGAGCCGGCGCGTCCCTCACGTATTCCGGCTTGGCAAACAGAAAGGCGTCTTCATCAACTTCGGATTCCCCAATTGACAGCACGAACTGAGGCTGATGACCATGCTTCAGGCCGAGGGCGTGGCCAAATTCGTGCATCAACCCTGCTGCGGATGCAAAGCTTCCAGGAACAGGCGCATCGTAGACATCGCTGATATACCAAGTGTCCCCCATCGCCCGCCAGTTCATCAGGAAGGGATCTGGAACGACTGCTTCGGCCGAGCCGCCGCCTCCCGGACCGTGGAGTTCGTATTCCTGGCCCACTCCGTTGCTGCCATAGCCATAGTCGATCAGTTCGGCGATGGCGAAACGGAAATCGACGAAGAACTCTCCTTCGTCGAGATCTCCCTCTTCCACCTCCTCCGCAGCAAGGAAGGCAACTGGCAGAAAGGTTTCGATATTGCTGAGAGCTGAAACAATTTGGGTCTGCTGCTGATCGTTGAAGCCCCAGAAACCGACGATGCTTTCATACCCAGGGCCGGGAAGGCCATCTTCCTCACCGAGAGCGGGGGAGAAATATTCTGCAGGGTCTTGCGGGAATGAATAACTCCAGTTTGGATAGGCCCATTTCCAGCCCCAAGCGAGGGCATCGATCAAGTCGTTCTGTGTAGCCGCGACCTGGGAGATGATGGAAGGAATGAAAGAGTAACCAACCTCGCTTAGGTCATCATCTACATCCGTCCCCTCACCGGGCTTGGCTATCGCATCGTCGCCGAATGCACTTGAGCCATAACCGTCATAACCGTTCTTCGTAATCTGAGAACACAGATGGCACATGATTTGGTCTCTCTCCCTTCCAATCACCGCGTCCACTCCCATGCCACTGAGGTTAAACTGACGTAAAGGTGGCCCCCAGCGAAGGAGTGAGCCGCGTCACAATTGCAATTCGCCCTATTCCGTGCCCTCGCATCCTTGTGGCAGCGTTGCAACAGTTGAACTGGGGCATTCGGCTTGGGAGCGAGACCTATTGATAAAGATCCAGAGAAGCCGCAATTGTCTTCCCATGATTGGCTTCTTGCAGCTCATTTTTTTTGCCCTCGTTGTGGGCGCGGGGGTGACCACCTTGATAGTGGCACTTGTCTCACAACTTACGGATCCAAGCCCCCTTCCGCATGATCGAGACCCCGAAGGCCGGTGAGCCGCCCACAAAGGGTTTCTACGCGTAAGGCTCACGCAATCTTCTTTGTCCAAGAGACGAGCGCGTCGGAATGACGACGGCCCAGCAGGCTGTCCCGCCCGGTAGCTGCTGGGCCGACCTCCGCTCGTGGGAGTTACAATTGTAATCTCAGCTCGGGCCCTTCCCAGCTGTTATTCAGGAGTGAGCCCCGCTTGCCTGCTTGGCCGGGCTCTTGTCGATACCGAGTTCACTCGCGACCTCCATCAGGTTCTTCCTTGAGCTGCCCGCGGCGATGGCTGCCGCACTCCCTTTATCTCCGTTCCCCGAGCGTATGGGTTACAATTGTCATGCCTCTCCGTGTCAGCCTCGCACATGGTCAGGAGCTTATCTCCTTCGCTCAAGAAGGAGAGATCGATGATCCAAATGCGCGAATTCCAGGCCCGAACAGATAGCGGCCGACTAGTTTTGGTGATCGAACAAAGAGAACCTCATGCCCACTCACACGGAGTGCGCCCGCGTCCTCGTTATCTGTAGGAAGGAAAATATCCCCTCAACCAGCTCAACGACGGCTATCTCGCGCTGCCGGGCTCGGGCCTGCAGATAAAACTGATCGCTCCACTGGAACCGCAATGGCACCCTTGGGCCATGGATCTAAAAGCATATATCTGACCCGCATGGCGACTGTATGGTGTCGTCTCGCTCATCAATCTCCAACGCCGGTTGCGGTCCACACGGTTGCAGGCACAGCAATCATCATGTCATGGCCATTGCGGTTCATCCTCGCCACCTGAATTCCAATTAATCGGCCGCTGGCCTGATCGATCAAGGGAGCACCTGACATTCCGTCGGAGGAGGGGCACTCACTTATCAGGAGGCCCTCCAGCATCAGCGCAGTGCATTCCCCGGTTGTGGACAGGGCATAGCGTCGGGGAGTGGCATAACCAGCCGCACGGAAGAGCCCGTCCGACGGGAAGGTTCCACGGATAGGGGATAGCGCGGCATATTCGGAAGGAGCCTTCTCCTCCAGCCTCAAAAGGGCCCAGTCTTTGCCCAGGGTTTCTTCAACCCGATTGGGATCAAAGCCACCAGTCTCATAATCCTTCACCCGAGTATGAAAGCCATAAGAGCCGCGGTCATATCCCAACAAAAAATGTATCGAGCCTGGCAAGAGCCACCGGCCTGTGCGGCGATTATAGAGACAGTGGGCGGCTGTTATTGCCAGATTTCTCGCAACCAGCGCGCCGGTGCAATGGCCGCCGCCTGGATGAACACGCCCTACCGCGGAATTGGGCGTTCCTGCAGCGACATGGTCCAGAGGCAGTAGCTGACTGTGGGCAGGGTTGATGAGGAGGGGAAGCGCCAACAGGGACAGAACAAGGCGCATGACGTGCTCTCCGTTGAGGGGTTACAATTGTAACGGCATCTTGGCTTCAGCCATTCTCGGGCAGACAAGCAGAGCGCTCTTCTACCAACGCCAATTCACTCAATGCGACTCCTAGGCGACGCGTATCATTCGACCGGCCAAGGCTTGCAGGAGAAGTGGGGCTATCGATTGCCAGTTGCAGGTGGACGAACCTCCCATCGCGAGACGACACGGTTACCGCTTTCCGTGCGACCCCACCCGAAAGCTTCCATTCCGCCAGCTGCTCTCCTTTGGCGCTTAACGTCACATTCTGCGCAGTGAAGGGCGTCAGTTCAAAACACAAGAGATGCTCGGTTCCCGTCGCCGGCAATTCGAAGAAAAGTGATGCCTTCTCTCCCTCACTCCAAACTGCCGAAGCTTCAGAAAAGTAAAGCGACCGGCAAGCAGTCAAAATAGCGAAATCCCGGTCATGTCCCGGCTCTTCTGGCAGGCGATGCCGGCTGGATCACAGGATGGCGCGGTCACGGTCCCTGCCAGACATGGGGATTCGATTGTCGCGCCCTGGCCCGAGTTCTAATATGCTTGCCGAAAAGTATAGGAATTTCATGATGGAAGCGCTGCCGACGCCGGAGGAGACGGGCCGCATGGTCCTTAAAATTTTCGGGCATTTCGGAAAACAACCTGGCGAGGCGCTGCGCCATGGCAAACTCATAACGATGTGCGCTGAGTGGCGCTGGCGAACTAGTGATGTCACTGACGGCGTTGACTATGGGCTTGATGCTGGATGGCTTGAAAGAGATCCGAATGGCTCGATCAAACTCACCGAAGCAGGGTATGCTGAGATCTGATGCCTACCAATCGGGTAATATAAGATCTAGTGGTTCCTGCCGGACATAAGAGTCCGAGATTCCTTTTCTGCCCGCGCGTGCGAGCCTTTCGCATGCGCACAGGAATAATCGTTACCGTTTCGCCGTCCCATCGCGCCGTCTGACGGCGCCGGAATTCTTCACCCTCTATGACGATGACCCCACCGATGAGACTTACATCGAGGCCATGTATCAGAAAGTTCTCGGCCGCGCGCCCGACCAGGATGCCTACGATTTCTGGGTAGGGCCATGCAGGCTGGGCTAGATCGCGCCGGCATCGTCGTCGAATTCGAAAGGGCCCAGTCATTGCCAATGCCTTCTCTGATACGAGCGGGATTAAAGTCTCCGGTCGCCGCTGGAGTTAAAGCCAGCACACGTTTAGGGATTACAATTGTAACGCCTTGGCTCGGCCATTATCCATCTGGAAGGGGTCTCCCAGAAGGATGCTTGTGCCCTGAGCCAAAACGCCCAAGGCTCGCTTCAGCGGCCTTCCGCCGGATTATCGTCAGATTCCGTTTCCCAACCTATTCACCGACGCCCGGAGCCACGACCCTTTCGTTTCCCATGAACTGCAGTGCGCCTTCCGAGCCGATGTTCGGGTCAACCTTCTCCATATATGTTGATTTGAACGCCCTTTTTTGCTTGCTACACGACGCAAAAACGTAAGCGAGTTGACACATGGGTAAGCATCGAGACGACAGACAGGGATCTCGGCGGAGAGAGTGGGGCGATGACAACTCCCTTGACTTTCAGGTGCCGAGCTTCTTCAGCCGTCCACAAGCAGCCGTATCCGACACCGTTGACGCCCAGGTTCTCTGGTTCAACGCTGCAAAAGGCTTCGGCTTCGTCCAGCCGACGGCAGGCGAAAAGGCATTCCTCCACATACGGCAGCTGGAAACGGCAGGTCTCAGTGACATTGCCGAAGGTGCTCAGCTAAGGGTGGTCATCGAGCCTGGACCGAAAGGGCTAAGCGTGACGAAGATTACTGACATCCTGTCGGAGCCCGCCGCGCCTGACGCTCGCCAGCAGCACACGCCACGCGGTCCCGGGCAGGATGGCGCCGAAGCCGAAACTGTCGGAACTGTGAAGTGGTTCAACGCCGAAAAGGGCTTCGGTTTTATCGGCCGAGAGGACGGAGACAAGGACATCTTCGTGCACGCTTCCGCACTGGGCAGATCGAAGTTGTCCGAACTCAAGGAAGGGCAGACCGTTCTTGTCCGATACGTTCAAGGCCCAAAAGGTCCAGAAGCCAGAACTGTCAAGCTGTCCGGTTGAACTGTCCCGGCAAAGTTAAGCCCGACACCTGATAGCGGGCAGGCGCCGGGCTCGATTGCGCCTCGTGGCGGAGGCGCAAGACCAGTTTAAACCAGGAACCTTGCGCCAGGGATGCAGCGGGTCATTCAGGAAGGCGGCATGTTACGAGGGAATAGACCTCATCAACGTCCAGATAGCGTGTGTCCAAAAGCTTGCTGGCCACGACCTCAACAGCCGCCCAGCATTTCACGGCGAGGCGGTAAGCACGCTCCTCCAGTTCGGTGAACGGCATACTGCGCTTGTTGATCCGTTGATCCGGCAGACTTCTAGATGTAGTTCGGCCGCCATCGCGAAGTCGCTCTCCGCCTCTCAATCCTGCGAGCGGATTTTCGCAGGACCAGACTTGGCTGGGCTCCTTGTTCAGATGCAACTTGGGCATAGGGGCCGGCGAGGTAGCTGAGGATGTCCTGCTCCATTGCGAATACAAGGGATGGCGCCAACGGGTCACCATGATCGATGTCCTCGACAGGCGGGTGATCCAGACCTAGCACATCCGAATAGTCCTTGAAGACTCGGTTCAGCCCCACTTGGCCGCCCATCGCCCCCAGCGCTTCCACATATGCGAGTGTCCTGAAACCGGTTCCGAGATTTGCTGGGGATCGTTCCGGGCAGCAAGGTCGATTTCCGCCGCGCTGCCGATGGCAGCGTGGTGCTTGCGCGCAATGACAAGAATCAGCCTGCAACCCGCTTTGAGAAATTGCGTGGCCATGCCGGCATGGGCCTCGACACCGATGCGATCATGGCGCTAACGCGTGGCGAAGCGTGACGCTCATCGATACCAACGTTCTTCTTGACCTTGTCACAGACGATCCAAACTGGGCGGATTGGTCGATTGCCCAGCTTGAGGCGGCGAGTCTTGAAGGGCCGCTGTTGATCAACGATGTTGTCTACGCCGAGCTTGCGGTTCGCTACGACCGCGTCGAGGATCTTGAGGCGTTTGTCGATGAGGCTGGCCTTGCCATGGTTCCGATGCCCCGAGCCGCGCTCTTCCTGGCCGGAAAAGTGTTCACACAGTATCGCAGATCAGGTGGATCGCGGACGGGTGTATTGCCTGACTTCTTAATCGGCGCTCATGCTGCCGTAAATGAAATGCCCCTGCTTACTCGCAACGTTGGCAGGTTCCGCACCTATTTTCCATCGTTGAAGCTGATTATTCCGGAGGCTTGAATCGGCCCGGTCAGCCCTGCCCCACGCTCAAAATCGCGCGGCCCTGCAAACAGCGTTTCATGAAATAATGGGGGGAATGCCGGACAGGAGAAGCAAACGGGGTTTAATCCAGACAACGGAACGGCAGGCTGGGGACGACCGGGCTAACGCCCGCCGAGGGCCCCGAGTTAGTTGCTGCCCCAGCGGCTAATCACATCGTGGCGCGCCCGGCACAAGGACTTTCACTTTCACCTTCACGAGATCGGCTGCTTACCGGTCTCCCGATAATTTTTGATACGCTCTTTCGTAGCCATGGCTCCCAAATGTGGGCGCATCTGGGATACCAAATCAAGATGCATTGGAAGCGCGCTCCTCGAGTTCGGTGAACCGCATACGGCGTTTGCAAATGCGGCAGACCTCTCCATGCAGTTCGGTCGCCAGGGCGATCTCGCGGGGTTACAATTGTAACTGCACCATAGTGGATCGGTGGGTGATCCGCACCCCGACACGTCCGAATAGTCCTTGAAGCTCGTTTTACTCCCCTCGACCGCCTATTGCCCTAGCGCTTCTAAATACGAGTGACCTGAAGTTGGACGCGAATTGCACCCGATGGGTCACAATGAACGCCACAGAGTGGCAGGGCTTCATGGTAGGGCTTGCCAACCTCTGATAGGTCGTGGAAGGCACCGGATGCTCTCTCCTGTAGGTTCAGCAGCCTTGTGCTTCAGAGTCTAACCAGTTGATCAAAAATATATTTACCAAGCATTTTCACGGAGTATTATTCTGGATTCCGCATGCTCTCCCCCAATCTGGAGGGTGTCATGCGCATTGCTGCTTCGTTTGCGATCTGGATTGCCACTCTGATGATCGCTTCCCCATCGTTAGCTGCCGAGTGGCGCGTTGCTCAAGTAAGCGGCACTGCGTGGGTGCGCACGGCTGCGTTGCCCCAACAACAGCTTTCGCCTGAGATGGCACTGCCCTTTCGCTCTACCGTCGTGACAGCAGGTGACGGCCGGGTCCGGATAACCGACGGCAAGACCTATTTGGCAATGGGACCAGGCAGTGTCGCCACTATCGAGACCCGCGGGTTCTTTTTCAAGGAAACGACGGTCACCCAGCAATTCGGCAAGGTCGAGTTTGATGTCGAAAAACGGCGGCGTCCGCATTTCCATATCGAAACTCCTTACCTCGCGGCGGTAGTGAAGGGACAAGCTTCACCGTCAGCGTCGATCGCTCGGCTTCCAATCTTGCGGTCTCGTCCGGACTTGTTCAGGTTACGGACCTCCAATCAGGTCAAACTGCAAGCGTTGGTGCCGGCCAAGGCGCGGGTTCGAGTGCGCATAGTGGAGGCCTCTCTACCTCAGGAGCGAACCCGCCAAGCGTTTCTCAAGGGACAGCATCCGTTCCATCGGTGGCTCCGGTGGGGACAAGTCTTGCAAGCTTCCAGGAGGCACGTGCCCCTGACAACGAGCAGAGCAACGCGGCCGGCAATGCGAGCGGCAATGCGGGCGGCAACGGCAACGGTGGCGGCAACGGCGGAGCAGATGGAACCGGCGGTGGCGACGGCGGGGGCTGGCCCGGCAATTCCGGCGGCGGCAATGGCAACCCCGGCGGGCCCGGCAATTCCGGCGGCGGCAATGGCAACCCCGGTGGTCCCGGCAACTCCGGCGGCGGCAACGGTCGCAGCTAGCAATCTCCCGTTGACTGTCGGTGCCCTCACCAGAGAGATCGTCGCAAATGTTCAGAGCGCGAGAACGGTGGGCCGACTGGCTGGGGGTCCCGGTCTTACTCTCCTTCCTGTTCCTGGCTGCGCTGGAGTTCGGCGCCGCAGAGTGGATCGACGCTCAGATCTCCGAAAGCCGCTTCTCCGTGGCGACGCGGTCGCCATCGGATCAGCTGCTTCTGGTCGACATTGATGCGACAAGCCTGGCAGAAATCGGTGTATGGCCATGGCCGCGTCGCCTGCATGGTCAACTGGTCGATGCTGCGAACCGATCAGGCGCAGACAGCATTGCCTTCGACATAGATTTTGGCGCGCACTCGAATCCAGCCGACGATGAGTTGTTTGCCCATGCACTCAGCCGTTCCGCCGCCGCAATCTACCTAGCATCGTTTGCCCAGCCCCCCCATACCGGGAGTGACGAACTCCTGCTTAGCCAGCCCATCGAGATGCTCTCGCGGGCGTCATGGCCAGCACTCGTCAATGTCCGCATTGAAGCGGATGGGAGCGTTCGTCAGTTTCCTTACGGTATGGAGCAGGGCGATATGAGCCTGGCCTCGATGCCGAGCCTGCTTGCAAACCGACCACAGAATAAAGGTCAGTTCGGCATCGATTGGGCGATTGATGCCACACAATTGCCGAGGGTCTCGTATGTGGACCTCCTAAAGGGCAGGGTTGGCGACGACTTGATCGCAGGCAGGAAGTTGATTGTGGGGGCCACCGCGATCGAGCTCCACGATTTGTTCAAAGTGCCGGTCCATGGCCTCGTTTCGGGATCGACAATCATTGCCCTGGCCTCTGAAACACTCTTTCAGAACAGGGAACTGACCGCAGTCCCTGTCCCAGTTCCCGTCGCCATACTGCTCCTGTTTGCTACGCTGATCGCAACGCGGTGGTTCGCGTTGAGGCACGGTTTGCTCTCCATACTCCTTCTTTCCGTCGCTACGGAGGCTGCAGCTTTCTGGGCGCACTCGGCTTATGGACTGTCAATCGCCACTGGGGTCCTGCATCTGGCCCTGGGGGCGGCCGCTATTGGTCTCGCTGGCGCGGAGCTGGGCCTCCGTCGCATCTTGCTATGGGTCGCCAGGACAGAGCTGAAGAACCAGGAGACGATTTTGTCTCGGGTGCTGGAAGATGGATTTGACGGCGTCGTCCTGCTTGACGATACCGGCAACGTCATCAGGGCAAACCGGCACGCTTCTGCATTGTTCGGATTGCACGACATCCGGACGCTCGAAGATTTGCCCGAAAATCTCAGGAACTTTATCGAGACGATCAAGGATGATGCTGCAACGATAACCGACCGTCCTGCCGGATTGGTGCCCCCTCGCGTTTTGGAATACAGCGTCAGTAGCGTCGAAACCACGGAAATTTCCGGAGAGGTAGCCGTGGATGCAGGTCGCCAGCGACACGTAATCTGCGTTGCCATTCGCGACGTGACCGACCGCGAGGAAGCGGCCGAGCGCCTTCACTTCCTTGCCATGAACGACAGCTTGACAGGTCTCCCAAATCGCCGTGGCCTTGAATCCCATCTTTCGGGGCTGCTGCCCGCAATCCCCGGAACCGACGAACTCGTCCTGGTCAGTTTTGATCTCGACCGCTTCAAGGTCGTCAATGACACCCTTGGCCACACCGTCGGCGACGCCGTGCTTCGCGAGGTCGGGAGGCGCGCCCAGGATGCAATGGGCGACGCCTTCATTGCACGCCTGGGCGGCGATGAGTTCTTTGCCGTCCTGAGCGGTGGACGCTCCCGATCTGCGGTCGACGCGTTGGTCGAAGCGATAGCAGCCCCGATGTCGATCATGGGGCACACGGTGTCGATCGGCGCCTCCGTAGGCATTGCCCGGTATCATGCAGGCATGAGTGTCGACGATCTCCTCCGCCATGCCGATCTCGCGCTCTATCGTGCCAAGGCCGGGGACGGCATCGCCGTTTTCGAGGCTTCGATGGAAGAAGAGAGAATCGATCGATTGAAGCTGGAGCACGATCTTCTGAAAGCTCTCGACGGGAACGAGCTGCATGTCGTCTTTCAGCCACAGGTAAGCCTTGCGACTGGAGAAGTGGTAGGCGCCGAGGCGCTTCTTCGGTGGCATCACCCGGAACGCGGACCAATCTCGCCGCAGATCTTCATTCCCGTGGCGGAGGAAATGGGACTGATGAAACGGATTGGTGCCTGGGTTCTCGAGGAATCGTGCAGGCTCGCCGCGGGCTGGCAAAGGCCTCTAACGGTCGCCGTCAACGTTTCCCCTCTACAGTTTGCGGCAGGTGGGCTCGAAACTGACGTTCGCGATGCGCTTCGTGCAAGTGGGCTTTCCCCCGCGCGTCTGGAGCTGGAAATAACCGAATCTGTTTTCGTTCATGACAACGACAGGCTGCGACATACTTTCGATGAGTTGCTCATGCTGGGAGTCGCATTCGCCCTTGACGATTTCGGGACCGGCTACTCCTCATTGGGCTACCTGCACCGGTTTCCGATATCCAAGGTCAAGATCGACCAGAGCTTTACCCGCGAGATTGGTCGCAGCCAATCCACGCTCGCCGTGCTGCGCGCAGTGCGTGTCCTCGCCACCGGTCTGAATATCCGCACCACGGCCGAAGGTATCGAGACAGCCGACCAAGCCAATATTCTCCGTGAGCTCAACTACGACCTTGGGCAGGGCTATCTCTACTCGAAACCGATTGCCGCAACCGAGTTCGAGCAGCAGTGGGCACGTTCGACGAAAGCGCCGACCGGACATTCGACCGAAGCTGCGTAGCGTTGCGCGGCGATCCTATCTTGAATTGAGGTATCGCATGAGGCGCAAGCGACAATGGAGGTGCCCCTATCTCACGGGGTTACAGTTGTAACTGCTTCATCATCGATCAGGCGGACCAGATGGGTGTGTTCGCCGACGTCGAAGATGCTGGAGTGCTGGCAACCGCTTTCGCCTCAAGGACTACCCTTCTTGCGCGACCAACGTTCGATTGCCGATAAGGCATCAGTCAAGCTTGCAATCCGACCTTAATAGCATATCTATTGCACAGATAATAAGTCAAATTTTATGGCAGATGAACAAATGGCCGAGGCACGTAAGGCTCCAATGCGGGATGAATCCTTGGTCCTGTCGTATATGGACCCTACTGGAAGGATCGTAATCAATCAGCTCGCAGACGGCTTCGGAATGTCCAAGACCCAGCTTGCCGAGACGGCGGGGCTTGCTCGAGAGACGCTCTATCGTGCCAAACGAAGCCGCGCTCCTAGGACGCAGGGGCGCCTTCGTGAAATGCTAGAGATCATCAGCCGCGTGACGGAGTGGGCCGGTGGTAAGGAACAGGCTATGGCTTGGTATCGAGCCCAGCCCTTGCCAGCCTTTGGCGGTCGAACTGCCGAGGCCCTCGTCAAGGAAGGCAAGGCTGCGGCAGTTCGGGATTATCTCGATCATATGGCTCTTGGCGGATTTGCGTGAGGTTCGCAGGGACCTGCTACCGAGCGCATGATCCGCGTTGGGCCTTCAAGCCAATGGCGGGCGATGGCGCGGCGATAAGAGGCGCGCGCTTCAATCCGAAAGGCGTGCCGGCACTTTATCTCGGCTTGAGCATCATGTCGGCCGTCAAGGAAGCCAACCAGGGCTTTGCGCATCGAATAGATTCGTGCGTGCTATGCTCATACGAAATCGACTGCGATGACGTCGCGGACCTGACGACAGAGCAGGGGAGAAACAAGCATTCGGTCGATCTTGACGAGATGGCCTGTGTATGGGCGACAGCCCTTGCCAACGGTGAGCGTCCGGTATCCTGGTGCGTATATGATCGGTTATATGCGCAAGGCGTTGCGGGTATTCTCGTGCCCAGTTTTGCGCCTGGCGCCGAAGTAGATGATCTGAATCTGGTTCTTTGGGATTGGGGACCGGACCTGCCGCACCAAGTGAGGGTCTTCGATCCGAGCGCCCGGCTGCCAAAGGATCAGTTGTCTTGGCGAAAATAGAGGTCGAAATGGCTGAACCACAACTCTCCGTCCGAAGCTCGAAAGCCCGAGATCTTGCGCATCGGCTTGCTCGTCGTGAAAACCGCTCGATTGCCGACGTAGTTGAGCGTGCACTCGAATCCTATGAGGTTCGGGAGGCCGGGCGCGAGCCAGCGGCGTCGTTTTATGCGCGCCTTGTGGCACAGTCCGGCACGGACATCGACCTGGAAGCAGTCATCCGCGAGAACCGTCTTCCGCACCAAGGCATCAAGCTTTGATTTTCCTCGACACCAATGTCGTGTCCGAGACCTTGAAGAAGGCTCCCAACGAGGCGGTGCTTGCCTGGCTCGTTCGCCACGATGCCGAGCTCGCGCTGCCGACTGTGACGATCGCAGAGATTGCCTTCGGTATCCAGAAGATAAGGCCGGATCAGCGGGCCGAACGGCTGGAACGGGGACTTTCGGACTGGCGGCATAGGTTCGCCGATCGAATCTTCGGGCTGACCGAGGAAGCAGCGCTGGCCTATGGGGAAATCATGGGTGCTGCTGTTCGCCAGGGTCGCGGGATGTCCGCCCCGGACGGCATGATCGCGGCGATCGCGCGGGTGAACGGTGGTCGTTTGGCCGCCCGCAATCTGCCAGACTTCGAGACGACTGGCCTCGATCTCATATCCCCGTGGGACTTCTGAAGCGGCAGGGAGGGGACACTTGTCTCTTCACGAATGAAAGGATCGACCTGAAACCTGATGAAGCCAAGGCGGTGGCGCATTCGCCAAGGCGATCAAGGCTGCGCACAGGAGCAGGACATGAGCGAGATGACCAAATTTGGCGCTGATCTGATCCAATCTATGATGGAAGCTCTGGCGCACGCGCAGGGCAAGGACGTTGCCGGCGTCTCAGTGCGTGACGTGGATGTTGGCGCGGTCGACGCCAAGCCATCCGCAAGAAGCTCGACCTGGCGCAGGACGAGATGGCGACCGTGCTGGGAACCAGCCCTTCCGGCTACAAGAAATGGGAGCAAGGCAAGCGGCAGCCAAGCGGTGCCGCTCGCACACTGCTCCGTGTCATGGATCGGGAGCCAGAGGCCGTGCTGCGCGCCTTGTCTTCCCAGGACGTGGTTTCCGACAGCAAGCAGTCTTCAGCCGCTTCGCACTAAGCAGGGCAGGAGCAGGGGCTCTCTTTCCCCTACAGCCCGCTCGCCTTAGTGAGATTGACCCGGAAGCGGTCTCTGCGGCGTTGATATTTCCGCGTCATCTCGGCGCTAGCGTGGCCAAGTTGCTTCTGGACGTAGCGTTCCTCGGCTTCTGCCGAGGAGGCAAGGCCCGCGCGCAGCGAATGCCCGGCAAAAAGCCTTTGGCGCTCGCCTTCCGGCAGATTGCCGCGCACGCCGGCGGCCATAGCCGCACGCTTGACCAGGCGAGCCACCTCCTGATCGTTAAGGCGCTCGGGGCCGATCTTCTTCCCCTGACCAGTCACCCGGCGGAACAGCGGACCATGCACGATGCGGCCCAGCTTCAGCCACGTCTCAACCGCCACGATGGGGCATGTGGTGTCAGTCGACCCACGACCGATCTCCACCTCGCGCCAGCCGGTCTTGCCGCGTAAGGTCACCAGCATGCCCTTGTCCAGAATCTCAATCCAGCCGCGGCCGTCCTCGGTTTGGTCACGGCCGCAATCCAGGCCGACAATCTCGGAGCGACGCAGGCCGCCGGCAAAGCCCAAAAGCAGCATGGACCGGTCGCGCAGACCTCTGAGCGTGCCGCGATCAAGCGTTTCCAGCATGGCGATCAGATCCTCCGGCAGGATCGCTTCCTTCTGACGGGGAGGGGCAGCGTGCTTGTTGCGGATGCCGGCCATCACGGTCGCTATATGCCGGTCCTTGCGATCCAGCGGCTGGCCGCGCTGGGCAAAATTCCAGGAGAGTGAAGAGAGCCGTCGCTCTATCGTCGAGACCGAGTTGGGCCTTTTGTCTCCGGTCGCTGTGCCGGACGCGCAGGCTGTCACGTAGAGGCCGACGGTCTGCGGATCCGGTGGAAAAATCTCGAGCCCCTGACGGCGGCACCAGCTGGCGAAATGGCGCCAGTCGGCGGCATAGGCGCGGCGCGTGTTGGCCGAGCTCGCCGCCTCGACATAATCGCGTGCCCGGCCGGCGAGCGCGTCAAGATGGGCTGGGAGCCGCGGCTGTTCCGCTGCAGGCTCAAGCAGGGGAGGGCGGAAGCCTTCTGCCCCTTCAGAGTTCCCCCCCATCTCCATCACCACGTCGACGATGTCCGGCATGTCCGAAGGCGACGAATGCGTGCTATCCGAGAAACGACGAGGTCTATCGCTCATCACCGTCCCATGCAGGCTGGATATCCGTTTTCGTGAAGTCGTTGCCCTTAAAAAGAAGCGGCTCATCGCTGAGCTTGGCCAGAGCTTAGGAAAAGCAGTCGCCGTAGTTGAGCGCAGCCGGATGGCGACCTTTACCATAGCGCCGCCAGGCACGCCTGGCCTGGTCGGCGTGCTCGGCGGTAACGGCGACGATTTCCACCTCCGCTTTGTGCAGCAACAGATCGAGATCCGCCCCGCCAGCCTGCCCAAATCTCGCCTCGATTACCATGGCAGCCTCAAAGACGGTGGCAGCCGAGATCAGCCGCACAGGGTCACCCGCAATTGCCTCATTGAAGCCTCTGGCTTCCGGCTCGTTGAACGCGATCGCAGCGATCGCCGAGGTGTCGATTACCATCAGGACGGAATACCGTTCTCGTCGTAGCCAATGATGTCATCAGGGCTTCGATCGTCGAGAATGGGTAAAGCGGCCAATCGACTGCGAATGGCTTCCAGATCCTCCAGCGGCGCCGCCTTGCGGGCGTCGGTGCCAGTCCTCTTCAGGCGCTCTTCGAGCGCTCGCCTGGTCGCAACGGTTATTGTTTCGCCTGTGCGCTCGGCGAGCTTGCGAGCCAGTCGCTCCGTTTCCCGATCCTTGATACTGATGGCCACAGGAAGGTTCCTTAGTTCCTGATCGTATACATTCCGCCTATATAGCCTGTCCGGCCCTGGAATGCACGATATAAGGAGATCCTGTGCCAAGAGGGCGTGGCTGTGCCGAATCTGCGTCGACGCACCTACGGACGGCTCTGACGTCTCGTGCGGGCCGCAGTCCCTAGATTGAAATCTATATCACCAGGTGCTACATAGCTGTATGAAAGTCAGAGTATTCAAAACCGCCTGGTTCGACAGGGCGGCGCGCAAGGCGCGGATCGTTGATGTGGCCTTGGCCAAGGCCGTGCGGGAAGTGGAACTGGGTCAGGCCGATGATCTCGTGGCGGCGTGTTCAAAAAACGTCTCAACGACAACCGGCACCGTGCAATCATCTTGGCCAAAAGCGGTGATTTCTGGGTCTACGTCTATCTGTTCGCCAAGCAGGACCGCGCGAACATTGATGGCGGCGAGTTGCGGGAGTTTCGCGCATTGGCAGAACTTTATCGCCGTAAATCGATAGATGATCTGACAGCCGAACTGAAAGTAGGGGTCCTACTGGAGATAGACGATGAGGACTAAGCGGAAATTCAGGAGCGATGCCTTTGAGGCTATCCACAGCGCGGTGGATGGCATGTATCGGGCAGGAACGATCGACAAGGCGACGATGCGCAGCTTCGACGCCAGCTGCCTGGCGGTCCTGGCAGATTTCCGGCCAGACGAGATCAAGGCGATCCGGGAGAAGCAGCATGTCAGCCAGCCGGTATTCGCGCGACATCTGAACACCTCCAAATCGACGGTGCAGAAATGGGAGACCGGCGCCAAGCGACCGAGCGGCATGGCGCTGAAGCTGCTGGCGGTGGTTGAAAAGCACGGTCTGGAAGTGTTGCGCTAGCCTTTTAAACGGATTCTAAGCCACTGATTTGACGGGAATCGAGGCGCGAACCACTAGGATAGTCGAATCGAGAGTGATGCAGACGCGCGAGCCAGCGTGCCAGGTGGAGGATGGGCCTCCACCTCCTTGGCAGAGGCCCTGCTCTCGATCATGGAAGATGCTATGTGGCAAATACCACTGTGCATCGTTTTTAGGGTGCGCAAGAGCCGGAGGAGCTGGCAAGTTTCTTTCCGGATCTACATCGTGCTCTAGGGTCAAAACTCAATCAGGCTATTGAAGCTCTGTAGCAAATCAGATTCGCTGCCGTCGTTTTGCGACGGAGGTGATGATGAGCAGGCTTTTCTGGTTGGGTGACGAGGCGTGGGCGGCGATCGAGCCGCACCTTCCGAAGAACCAGCCCGGCGCGCGCAGGGTCGATGATCGACGGGTGATCAGCGGCATCCTGCATGTGCTGAAGACAGGCTGCCGCTGGCAAGACTGTCCTGCTGAATACGGTCCGCCCACGACCATCTATAACCGCTTCAACCGCTGGTCTCGCCGGCAGCACTGGAGCCGCATCCTGGATGCTCTCGTTGCGAAGGGCGTGCTTGCGCTGTCGGCGTCGATCGACTCCAGCTACGTGAAGGCACACCGCTCCGCCCATGGCGGAAAGGGGGGGCGAAGGCGCAGGCCATCGGTCCCTCCCGCGGCGGCCAAACCACCAAGATCCATGCGGTGACGGACCTTCTCGGGCGGCCCGCCGTTCTGCGGCTGACGGCCGGCAACATCGCCGACGTCACCATGGCCGGGCCGCTGATGGACGCAGCAGGCCGGGTGCGCTGTCTGATCGCCGATAAGGGCTACGACGCAAACGCGCTGCGCAAACGAATGAACGCCGACGGCGCCCAGGTCGTTATTCCGGGACGATCAAACCGCAAGGTGCCAATCGAATACGACGCGACCCGCTACAAGGGCCGCTGGCGCATCGAAGCCGCCTTCTGCAGATTGAAGGATTTCCGTCGCGTCGCAACCCGCTACGACAAGCTTGCCCGCAACTTCCTCTCGACCGTCGCACTCGCAACCCTCGTCGCGTTCTGGGTCTGAATGAGTCTCGACCCTAAGAACCGGGGCCGGGCGAAAGCTCGAGCCCACTCCGTAAATATAGCTCCCCTATCCCCTTTCATCAACCTGGACAGCGCGCCCCATACAATGACTGATAATGCAACATTATCGTTCATTATAAGCCAGCGACAGGCGCGGCGGTTTGTTGCCTTTTCGATTGCCAGAAGCGCCGTGATGATTCATCGTGGCGACGATGATTCCCCGCTC
>Ga0008833_1000697_pt1 | contig 25530 bp, 30 predicted proteins | sample HotLakConsoUCCLE_FD_62216 | JGI IMG/M metagenome (GOLD analysis project Ga0008833, IMG submission 62216) | Hypersaline microbial mat communities from Hot Lake, Washington, USA - Hot Lake Consortium UCC-LE | ecosystem: Environmental > Aquatic > Non-marine Saline and Alkaline > Hypersaline >... | reverse complement strand
CCGGTCTGAGGCCGCCCGTCGAGGCGGCGTGCCTGCCGAAGCGGCAGCCCTCCACGGCGGCTCAGCTCAGCGTCATCCAGATCGCCACAGCCGCGAGCGGCAGGGCAAGACCGAGGTTCATCACCCGCGCCCGCGCCGGATCCCGGAATAGCCGGGCCAGCCCGTCGCCCGCGGCGCTCCACAAGGTGAAGGAAACCAGATTGTTGAGCGTGAAGACCGAGGCGATCACCGCCACCTCGACCCAGTCGCCACCTTGCAGGAACTGCGTGAACATCAGGGCGATGATCATGTAGGCCTTCGGGTTCAGCAACAGCAGAAGCGCGCCATCGCCCACCCCCATCACGCACGCCGAATCGCTGCTGCGGATTGCCCCCGCCCGCGCCATGCGGAAGGCCAGCCACAGGACATAGGCCGCCCCGCAGAGCTGCACGGCCCGCAGAAGCACCGGATCCGACAGCAGCGCCCGCCCCATTCCCATCCCGATCAGCACCGTCACGCCCCATGTGGCCAGATGGTAGCCGACCGAGGCCGGCAACGTCGCGCGCAGACCGAAACGCGCGCCAGTGGCCGCGAAGACCATGTTGCCGGGCCCGGGGCTGTAGGCCAGCGGCAGAAGGAACAGCAACAGCGCGGGGATCTCACTCATGTCGGCCTCCTGGGGATCATCGCCCCCAGGATCCGGCGATCCCGGCGCATCCGCGACCCGCTTGTTGCGCATTCGCCCCGCGCAGCCGGCGCTTGCCCCGGCCTTCCCCTGCCACCGGGGCGTTTCCCGGCACCGGGCGGGCGTTCGTCGCGCCAGGCGCCCGGTCAGGGCGCGCGGCGCGCCCCGCCACCGACCGGCTGCACCTCCGCCCAGTCCGGCAGCGCCTCGCCCAGCACCGCCAGCCCACCCAGCCGGCCCAGCTCGTCCGAGCATTTCGCCCCCCGGCCGCAGCCCGCCACGGCCACCGCCACCCGGTCCGACAGCCGCCCGATCGCCGGGCGGTCGGTGGGCGTGTAGGTGGTCACGCAGGCATCGGTCCGCGTGCGCCGGATCGCGAGCCCCGGCATCCGCTCGCGCACCATCGCCTCCAGCCGCGCGCCCACCTCGGCCGAGCCACCGGAGCGGAACCAGTCGCCCAGCGCCGCCCGTCTCTCCAGCGGCACGTCCACCGGGTCGCCCCCGAGCTTCAGGTAGATCCGCCCGTCCGGATAGCGGATCGGCGGCAGCAGGTAGGGATCCTCGCCATTGGGCAGCAGCACGATCAGCGAGGGCATTCCCGCCAGTCGCGCCGCCTCTTCCGGGTCCAGCTCGAACAGCGCCACCGTCCGCGCATAGACCTTCAGTGGCAGCGCACCCGGCAGCAGCAGGTCGGTAAAGCCGCCGGTGGCCACCAGCGCCCGGTCCGCCGTGACCGGGCCCGCCGTGGTGGCGATCCGCACGCCGGCGCCGGTCTCCTCGATCCCCTCCGCCTCGGCGGGCAACCATGTGGCCCCGCCTTTTCGGCCGCCACGCGCTGCGCGCGGGCCAGCCGGCGCGGGCTGACATGTCCCGCGCCGGCAGGTTCGTGCACCGCCAGCGTGCCCTCGGGAAAGGCGAAATAGGGAAACCGCTCCGCCAGCGCCGCGCCCTCGTAGCGGTCCGCGTGAAAGCCCGCCTCGGCGCGCACCGCCTCCACCCGGGCGATCAGCGGCTGGTCGGCGGGCCCGGCCATCATCGCGCCCACCTCCGAGAAAAAGGAAATCCCGCTGTCCGACTCGATCTCGCCATAACGGGCGATGCTCTCGCGGCTGACCCGGCTCCAGAACGCCCAAGGGTCGTTCTTGCGGGTGATCCGCCCCTCGTCGTAATGGCTGCCGAAGACGCCGTCATGGCTGCGCTTGGCCTCCGGTTCGGGTGGGCCGATCAGCACCACCTCGTGCCCGGCCCTGGCCAGGTGGCGCGCCGCGCCGCCCCCGATCAGCCCCGCTCCGATCACCGCGATCCGCATCTCCGCCTCCGCTCTTGCCACCCGGGCAGAAAAACCGAAACCCGCGCGGGAGGAAAGCCCGCGTCACGCGGGACAGGGGCTTGAGCTTCCAGCAGGGGGAATGCCTATTCCGGTATCCAGCAGAAACGAACCCGCCCGGGAGAGACCCCATGAAGCTGCCCGCCCCCCTGCTCGCCGCCATGCTGCTCGCCGGCCCGGCCCTGGCCGAAGGCACCGCCATCCACGTGATGAAAACCAGCGGCTGCGGCTGCTGCGTGGCCTGGATGGACCACCTCGCCGAGAACGGCTTCGCCCCCGAGGGCGAGAACCTGCCGGGCGGCTCTCTGGTGCGGCGCAAGATGGACCTGGGCGTGCCGCCCGAAATGGTGTCGTGCCACACCGCCACGGTGGCGGGCTACGTGATCGAGGGCCATGTGCCCGCGGCGCAGATCAGGCGGCTCCTGGCGGAGCGGCGTGAGGCCGTGGGCCTGTCGGTGCCCGACATGCCGCCGGGATCTCCGGGGATGGATTTCGGCAGCCGGACGGAGCCCTACGAGGTGCACCTGATCCACGCGGATGGCTCCACCGAGGTCTTCGCGCGCTACCCGGCGGAGTGAGCGCCGGCGCGCCGGCCGCAAGGCCGGCGCGCCCGCTGCCCGCGCCCCGTCCAGGGGGCGCGCGCAGAACCGGAACGGCGCTCAGCGGCGCCCGTTCTCGTCGTCTTCGTCTTCGTCGTCGTCGTCGTTGTCGTTGTCGGGCAGGTTGAAGAAGCTGTCGGCATCGCGATAGCTCTCTTCCGAAGGTTCCGGCTTGTCCTCGCTCAGCGTGAAGGTCTCCAGGCCCTCGATCGCCGTGGGAATGCGCGGCTCGGCCTCCATTCCGAGGCTCTGCTCGGTGGACAGCAGCTTGCGGCGCTCGTCGTCGCTCAGCGTCTCGCCCTCGGCGGCCTTCTTGGCGGCGGCCTTCTGCACGGCGGCGTCAAGCTCGGTCTGCCGGCACAGGCCCAGCGCCACCGGGTCGATCGGCTGGATGTTGGAAATGTTCCAGTGCGTGCGTTCACGGATCGACTGGATCGTCGGCTTGGTGGTGCCCACCAGCTTGGCGATCTGGCTGTCGGCAAGCTCGGGGTGGAACTTCACCAGCCACAGGATCGCGGCGGGACGGTCCTGGCGCTTGGACAGCGGTGTGTAGCGCGGGCCGCGGCGCTTGTCCTCGTCGCGCGCTGCGGGGTTGAACTTCAGCTTGAGCCTGCGCAGCGGATCCTTCTCCGCCTTGTCGATCTCGGACTGGTCCAGCTGGTTGTTCGCGACCGGGTCGAAGCCCTTGACGCCCGCGGCCACGTCGCCATCGGCGATGCCCTGGATTTCCAGCTCGTGCATGCCGGTGAAATCGGCGATCTGCTTGAAGCTCAGCGTGGTGTTGTCGACGAGCCAGACGGCGGTCGCCTTCGGATGCAGCAGTTTGGCCATGTCGGGTCTCCTCAATGCGTCTTGCCCGGAATACGTCTTCCCCGGCGCCCGGGGGCCGGGCTGCTCCGGTCGGGCCGGAACGTCTTCGAGTTGTCGGGGAACTCGCGGAGGATATAGTGGAGGAAATGTCGGAAGGGAAGGCCGAATGCGTTGGGTATTGTTGGTGTTGGTCGTTCTGGCGTCCCCGCTGCGGGCCGAGAACGACCGGGCCGGGACGTTCGACTACTGGGTGCTCTCGCTGAGCTGGTCACCCAACTGGTGCGCGCTGGAGGGCGACGCGCGCGGCTCGCCGCAATGCGACGCGGCGCGGGATCACGGCTGGATCCTGCACGGTCTCTGGCCCCAGTATCACCGGGGCTGGCCAAGCTTCTGCCCCACGTCGGAACGCGCGCCCTCCCGCGCGATGACTGCGGCAATGGCCGACATCATGGGAACGCCGGGCCTCGCCTGGCACCAGTGGCGCAAGCACGGGGTCTGCTCGGGCCTGTCGGCGGCCGATTACTTCACGCTGTCGCGCCGGGCCTACGAGGCGGTGCGCCGCCCCGACGTGTTCCGCCGCCTCGAAAGCGCCGTGAAACTGCCCGCGGCCGTGGTCGAAGAGGCGTTCCTGAAGGCCAACCCCGGATGGGAACCCGACATGCTGACCATCACCTGCAGGGAGGGCCGCATCCAGGAGGCGCGGCTGTGTCTCTCGCGCGAGATGGAGCCGGTGCCCTGCGGGCGCGACGTGGTGCGCGATTGCACGATGACCGACGCGCTGTTCGATCCGATCCGCTGAGGCCGCGGCCAGGGGCCAGCGGGCAGGCGGCCGGAGCGCGCCCTGGCCGCTTGCGGGACCTTCTCGCACGAAGCGCCCGCCAGGGCGCGCCGCCCCGGTCGCTTCGCCTCAGGCCACCTTCAGCACGATCTTCCCGATATGGGTGGAGCCCTCCATCCGCGCATGCGCCGCGGCGGCCTCCGCAAGCGGGTATTCCGAATCCATCACCGGCGCCACGCGCCCGGCGTCCAGCAACGGCCAGACATGGTCGCGCAGCCCCTCGGCGATGCGCGCCTTGGCCAGGTCCGATTGCGGCCGCAGGGTGGAGCCGGTGATCGTCAGCCGCCGCGTCATCACCTGCGCGAAGTTCAGCTCCGCCTTGGGACCGGACAGGAAGGCGATCTGCACCAGCCGGCCGTCATCGGCCAGCGCCTTGACGTTGCGCGGGATGTAGTCGCCCCCCACCATGTCGAGGATCAGGTTCGCCCCGCCCTCGGCGCGCAGCACCTCGACGAAATCCTCCTCGCGGTAGTTGATCGCCCGTTCCGCGCCCAGATCGGTGCAGGCGCGGCATTTCTCGGCCGACCCGGCCGTGGCGAAGACCCGCGCGCCGAACAGGTGCGCCAGCTGGATCGCGGTGGTGCCGATCCCGGACGAGCCGCCATGCACCAGGAACCGCTCGCCCGCCTGCAGCCCGCCGCGCATGAACACGTTGGTCCAGACGGTGAAGAAGGTCTCGGGCAGGCAGGCGGCCTCCCTCAGGCCCAGCGGTCCGGGCACGGGCAGGCAATGCGCCGCCGGGGTCACCACGTATTCGGCATAGCCGCCGCCCGGCAGAAGCGCGCAGACCGGATCGCCCACGGCCCATTCGGTGACGCCCTCGCCCACGGCCGCCACCTCGCCGGCAGCCTCGAGCCCCGGCAGGTCGCTCGCGCCCGGTGGCGGAGCATAGGCGCCCGCGCGCTGCAACGCGTCGGGCCGGTTCACCCCGGCATAGGCCACCTTCAGCAGCACCTGCCCCGGGCCGGGCACGGGCACCGGGCGGGTGGTTTCGGTCAGCACCTCGGGGCCGCCGGGCTGAGAAATCTCGACGGCGCGCATGGTCTCTGGGGGCATGGGCTACTCCTGGTTCCCGGCGCCGGACCATCGGCCCGGCAGGTCGGCGCGCCGACCGGCGGGCGCGCGGACCTTGCCTAGCACCCGTCCGGGCCCGGCGAAAAGCCGTTTCAGCACCGGGTTGCCCGCGACCTGCGCCTTGACCTTCTCGAACTGCATCACGTCGCCGATCCGGCGGTCGAGAAACGCCCAGGTGTCCTCGTGGCCGAACGATTCGTCGCCCAGCCAGTACAGCACCGTCGCACCGTAGACGCCCGCGAGCGTGGCGCGTTTGGAATACCAGTTCAGATCGTCCGACGTGTCGCCCAGCGCGGACCAGATCGCGTCCGCCGTGCCCCAGATCAGCCGCGCGCCCTCGGCCGCGTGCATCGGCAGGGCGAACAGGGTGCTGCCGCGCCGCACCGCCTCGCGGTCTTCCGCCGCCTCGATCCGGAACCGAACGGCCAGCGCGATCTTCTCGCGGATGCGGAGGGCCGACAGATCGGCGGCCCGGAGGCGCTCCACCATCCGCCTGTCGCCGCGCCGGTGGAACGCCACCGCCAGGTCCAGCGCGCCGCGCGGGCAGAGCGCGCGGGCCAGCACGGGGTCCACCCCGGCCTCCGCCGCGGCGGCGCGAAACGTGCTCTCCGACCAGCCGTCGAAGGCCACATGCGGCAATGCGGCCTCCAGCAGGCGCGCGATCTCGGGTATCTCGGGGTCAGTCTGCATCTCTCGCCTCCGGCGGCACGGTGGAACACTGGACAAGCTAGCATCGCGTTGCTATACGGCCACCTCCTGCAAGTCCATGCAACTTCAACCCAGAAAGGTGGTGACACCCACATGCAGGTCAGTGTTCGCGACAACAATGTCGATCAGGCGCTCCGTGCCCTGAAGAAGAAGCTGCAGCGCGAAGGCGTTTTTCGTGAAATGAAGCTCAAGCAGCATTTCGAAAAGCCTTCCGAGAAGAAAGCGCGCGAGAAGGCCGAGGCCATCCGCCGCGCTCGCAAGCTGGCGCGCAAGAAGGCCCAGCGCGAAGGGCTTCTCTGAGCCCGTTGCGGCGTTTCTGAACGCTCGAAGAAACTGGCGATCCCCTGGGCATCCGCTTCGGGGGTCGGTCATCTCCTCCCCCCGCCGTAGCTTTTTACGGTGCAAGTTTTTCCTTTTTCTCGACGGGGGACTTCCGGCGCGCTGCGCCGCGACACAGAGAAAAAGGCCCCTTCCATGCCCCGGCGCAGACTTGCTGATCATGTCCTGATCGGCGCACTTGCCCTGTTGATGCTGGCCGCCCTGGCGACGGCCCTGTTCTGGCCCGACTTCTTCTCCCGGCATTTCACCACCGAAGACGCGTTCGTCGAGAACCTCACGGCCATCGGGCTGGCCCTTGGGGGCGCAGCGCTGTTCTCGATCGCCGTCGCGCGGCGTCGCGCCCTTGGCACCCGGGCCGCGATCCTGCCCCTGCTCTACGCGGCGCTCTTTGTCTGGGCCGCCGGCGAGGAGGTCTCCTGGGGTCAACGGATTCTCGACTACGAGACCGGCCCCTTCATGGAGGTCTACAACGATCAGGACGAGGTGAATCTGCACAACCTCGTCGTGGGCGGGGTGAAGCTGGACGAGGTGCTGTTCGGCCCGGTGATGTCCGCGCTGATCCTGTCCTGGCTGCTGTTCCTGCCTTTCCTGTGGCGCGCTTTTCCGGCGATCCGCCGCCTCGCCGCGCGGATGGCGGCCCCGGTCCCCGGACGGCATCACGCGCTTGCCGCGCTGATGGCCTCGCTGGTGATCGTCATGATCGACGCCTCCCGAAAATGGGAGGTCTACGAGGCCGCCTTCGCACTGCTGTCGCTCGCGATCTTCCTGCGCCCGGCCAATGACGCGGAGCTTCGGCCTTCGGGCACGGGGGGCGGCTCGACCGGATCGCCCGCGCGGGTCATGAGTGCCAGCAACAGCACCGCCTCGCGCATGCTCAGCAAAGGGCGCGCCGGGCAGCGCACCGGGCCGGACCGCCCCGGCGCCGCAGGCCGCGCGCCCGCCCCGGAACCGAGCCAGAGCGATTCGCACCAGGCGCCCTCGGCCTGAAGGATCTCGTGCCGGGGCGTCAGCACGTGCAGGTAGGTCACCCGCGCGACCGGCCGGAGGGTCGCAAGACCCACCGTCACGTAGGCCCGCGCCGGCACGAGCACCTCTCCGGCGCCGAAATGCAACTCGGCCAATGAACCGCACAGCAACACCCGATGCTGCTGCGACAGGCGCAGCGGGCCGGAATTTCCGATCGCGCCGGGCAGGAAGTGAACCGGTGCGTCAGCCCCGCGCCCCGTGCCCCGGCGCCGGCCCAGCCAGCGCACCGGCTGCGGGCCGGCATCGCGTGTCATCACCAGCGTGCCGGGCCGCAACCGCTCCACCGGGCACGCCCCGCCCGGCACCCGGATGCGCGTCCCCGCCGCGAAGCAGACGAAACTGTGGTCATAGCTGGCGACCTGGTCCGTGGTGAAGAACCGCGGTGCAACGCCCTGGTCGAAATTGTCGAAGAACCAGCCCTCCAGATCGAAATCCGGGGTCCAGATCACCTGAACGATCTCGCCAGCGGCATTGGTGCCCTGGAACACGACGATCCCGCCCGTGTCCGGCGCCGGATCGCTGCGGATCACCACCGCGTCCTCCAGCGTCGTGCCGCCATTCGCTCCGTTGCCCGACCAGGACACGTCGTAGGTTTCCCCGAGCTCGAACAGCCGGGCCTCCGCATCGTCGTCGCGGGCGCGGATCACCAGGCCGAAGGACGAGGTTGGCGGGTAGTCGAACGCGCTGGTTCCCCCGGCGGTATTGACGTTGCTGCCCGTCGAAACCGCGAACTCGCTGTCGATCCCGAAGAATTCCAGTGCCATGCTCCAGCCCGCCAAGCCGCGAGCGGTTCTAGGCGATCCGTCGTTAATTCCCGGTGAACCCGGACCGTCCGCCGGATCAGACCGGCAGCGCGGTGGTCGAGCTGACCGTCCTCAACGCGAACGAGCTCTGCATCTGCGCCACGCCGGGCAGGCGCGTCAGATACTGGCGGTGGATCCGGGCGAAATCCTCGGTATCCTCGGCCACCACCTTGAGAATGTAATCCGCGGTGCCCGCCATCAGGTGGCATTCCAGCACGTCGGGAATCCGCCGTACCGCCTGCTCGAACGCCTCCAGCACCTCGTCGGCCTGCGCCTGGAGCGTGATCTCGACATAGACGGTGGCGGGCACGCCCATCTTGCGGGCATCCAGCAGGGCGACATAGCCGCGGATATGCCCCTCCGTCTCCAGCCGCTGGACGCGCCGGTGGCAGGCCGAGGCCGACAGGTTCACCTTCTCCGACAGCTCGGCATTGGAGATCCGCCCCTGCCGCTGGAGCACGCGCAGAATCCTCAGGTCGACCTCATCCAACATAATTTGGGAAGATTCCTTCGACTATCGGCCAGGATTTCCGCAGGATATTCCAGGATTGCCCCAGGATGCGAGCGGAATTTCAATCACCTTGCGAGCCGTCGCAGCTATTCTCCGAAGCGGAGCCGGAGGAGGAGAAGACCGCCATGAAAATCGGATGCCCGAAAGAGATCAAGCCGCAGGAATTCCGCGTGGGCCTGACCCCGCCCGCGGCGCAGGAGGCGCTGGCGCATGGCCACCGGGTGGTGGTGCAGGCCGGGGCGGGGCTCGGCGCCGGGTTCACCGATGCGGATTACGTCGCCGCCGGCGCCGCCATCGCCGACACCGCCGAGGAAATCTTCGCCACCGCCGACATGATCGTGAAGGTGAAGGAGCCGCAGGCCGCCGAACGCCGGATGCTGCGCGAGGGCCAAGTGCTGTTCACCTATCTCCACCTCGCTCCCGACCCGGAGCAGACGCGAGACCTTCTGGCCAGCGGCGTGACCGCCATCGCCTATGAAACCGTCACCGACGCCCAGGGCGGCCTGCCGCTGCTGGCGCCCATGTCAGAGGTTGCGGGGCGGCTGGCGCCGCAGGTGGGCGCCTGGACGTTGCAGAAGGCCAATGGCGGGCGCGGCGTGCTGATGGGTGGTGTGCCCGGCGTGGGCCCAGCAAAGGTCACCGTGATCGGCGGCGGCGTGGTGGGCACCCATGCGGCGCGGATCGCCGCCGGCATGGGCGCGGATGTCACCGTGCTCGACCGCTCGCTGCCCCGGCTGCGCTACCTCGACGACGTGTTCGGCGGGCTGTTCAAGACCTCCTATGCCAGCGCCCGAAACAACGCAGAGCTGGTGGCCCAGGCCGACCTCGTGGTGGGTGCGGTGCTGGTGCCCGGCGCGGCCGCGCCCAAGCTGGTCACCCGCGCACAGCTGTCCACCATGAAGCCCGGCGCGGCGGTGGTGGACGTGGCCATCGACCAGGGCGGCTGCTTCGAGACCTCCAAACCCACCACCCATGAGAACCCGATCTACGAGGTGGACGGGATCATGCATTACTGCGTGGCCAACATGCCGGGCGCGGTGGCGCGCACCTCCACAATCGCGCTGGGCAATGCCACCATGCCCTTCATGCTGGCGCTGGCCGACAAGGGCTGGCGGCAGGCCTGCGCCGACGATCCGCACCTGCTGGACGGGCTGAACGTCCATGCGGGGATGCTGACCTTCTACGCGGTGGGCAAGGCGCTTGGGATCGACGTGATCTCGCCCCAGAAGGTGCTGCGCGGCTGAGCCGCCGCGCAGCGGGTCCGCAGCGTCACTTCTTCAGCGCGTCGCGGATCTCCATCAGGATGTCCAGTTCAGTCGGGCCGGCAGGGGCCTCGGGGGCGGGCTCTTGCTTCTTCTCCGCCGCCTCCTTGATGCGGTTGACCATCTTCACCAGCATGAACACCACGAAGGCCACGATCAGGAAATTGATCACCGCCATGATGAAGCTGCCGATGGCGAAGACCGGCGCGCCGGCCTCCTGCGCCGCAGCGAGCGAGGCATGGGTGCTGCCATCCAGCGTGTAGAACCAGCCCGAGAAATCGATACCGCCAGTGAACAACGCGATGATCGGGTTGATCAGGTCACCCACGAGCGATGTCACGATCGCGGTGAAGGCCGCGCCGATGATGATGCCCACCGCCATGTCCATGACATTGCCGCGCGCGATGAAATCCTTGAATTCCGAAAGCATGTCGTTCTGTCCTCGTAACCTCTGCGCCCTTCGCGGGCGTCCCGTTCACAGCCGATACATCAGCGCGGTTACATCCCCCGCGCAACCCCTTTATGAACGCGGCAAAGACAGGAGACCCCCATGACCACGCTCGCCGATTTCCCCGTGACCCGCCGTTGGCCGCCGCAGGACCCCTCGGTTCTGCAGCTCTATTCCTTCCCCACGCCGAACGGCGTGAAGGCCGCGATCATGCTCGAAGAGACCGGCCTGCCCTACGAGGCGCACTGCGTCACGCTGGCGGATGCGGATGTGAAAAGCCCCGAGTTCCTCTCGCTCAACCCCAACAACAAGATCCCCGCGATCATCGATCCCGACGGGCCCGGCGGTGCGCCGCTGGCGCTGTTCGAATCCGGCGCGATCCTGATCTACCTCGCCGAGAAGACGGGCCGGTTCCTCCCCGCCGACCCGGCCGGGCGCTACCGCGCGATCCAATGGCTCATGTTACAGATGGGCGGCGTCGGGCCGCTGTTCGGGCAGCTCGGCTTCTTCTGGAAATTCGCGGGCGCCGAGATCGAGGATCCCCGCCCGCGCGACCGCTACGTGGCCGAGGCGCGCCGGCTTCTGCGCGTGGTGGAAACCGCGCTGGAAGGGCGCGACTGGATCGCCGGGGAGTATTCCGTCGCCGATATCGCGCTGGCGCCCTGGCTGCGGGCTCTGGAATTCTACGGCGCGCGCGAGGTGACCGGATGGGCCGACCATCCCCGCACCGTGGCCTACCTGGAGCGCTTCCTCGACCGTCCCGCCGTGCAGCGCGGCCTGAACATCCCGCCCCGGGACGGCTAACGTGGCGCGCGACCTGCCGGTCGCGATATGCGTATTTGAAGAACAATGAAGGGGAGAACGCCCTGCCCCTTCATTGTTCCGGAAATACGCCCGCCGGAGGCCACGCGCGGCACGCGCGTCCAGCGGCGGATCAGCCCGGGAGCGTGCCTTCCAGCACATAGCGCAGGATCTGCGCCACCTGCCCCGGCTCGCGCGCGACGGCCAGTGCCGCCGCGTCCACCTCCTTGAGCGCGTGGTCGTGCTCGGGCGGCTGCAGGATCACCAGCGCCTTGCCCAGCGCTGCGGCATAGCCCGCGTCGAAGGCCGCGTTCCACTGCTTGTACTTGTCGCCGAAGCGCACCACCACGATATCGGCCTGCTCGATATGGGTACGGGTGCGGATCGCGTTGACCAGCGCGCCCTTGCGGTCGTGCCAGAACTTGTCCTGTTCCGCGCCCAGGATCGTCACGCCGCAATCGTCGCTCGCGGCATGATCGGTCACCGGCGCGGTGAAACGCAGGTCCAGCCCCCGGGCGGCGCGGATGATCTCGTCGCGCCAGTCGGTGTGGATTTCCCCGGAGAGATACACGTTGAGGGTCATGCTTGCTGTCCTTTCCTGTCGTCCTGTTCCGCGAGGATGCGGCTCACCTCTGCATCGGCCACTTGCGGGAAGGCGCGATACTGCACCCCCACGGCGATGAAGTCGCGCGGGGCCGCCAGGCAGATGACCCGGTCGGCCTTTGCCTCCAGCTCGGCCAGCGTATCCGGCGGTGCGACCGGCACGGCGATCCAGATCGCCGCCGCGCCCCGCGCCCGCAGCCCGGACAGCGCCGCGCGGATCGTGGCCCCGGTGGCGATGCCGTCATCCACGATCACCGCGGTGCGGCCGCGCAGATCGAGCGGCCCGCGCCCCGCCTGCCAGAGCCTGCGGCGCTCGGCCAGTTCCGCGGTCTTCGCCGCCACCTCTGCCTCGAAATCCGCCTCGGTCAGCCCGGCGCGGCGCAACAGCGCCTGGTTGAACACCGCCCCCGGCGGATCGCCCTCCACCAGCGCGCCGGCGGCCAGTTCCGCGTGGCCCGGCATTCCGATCTTGCGCACCAGGAGCAGGTCGAGCGGCGCGCCCAGCCGCGCGGCCACCGGGGCCGCCACCGGCACGCCGCCCCGGGGCAGGGCGAGGATCACCGGCGCCTCGGGCGCGGCCCGCGCCACGGCCTCGGCCAGCTTGGCGGCGGCGTCGGCGCGATCCTCGAACATCTCTCCTCCCGGCCGCCTCAGCCGCGCAGCGTGCCCCCGGTGGCCTTGGTCACCTTCTCGATCACCCTGGCCGAGACCGCCTCGATCTCGGCCTCCTTGAGCGTGCGTTCGACCGGCTGCAGCCGCACCGTCAGGGCCACGGATTTCCTGCCCGCCCCCATCTGCGCCTCGGCCTTGGGGCCGGTGAACTCGTCGAAGACGCGCACCTCGTCGATCAGTGCCTTGTCGGCGCCCGCAGCCGCATTGACCAGCGTCAACGCCTCTACCTCGGTTCCGACGACGAAGGCGAAATCGCGTTCCACAGGTTGCAGGTCGTTGAGCACAAGCGCCGGGCGGGTGGCCGACTGGCGGCGCGGCATCGGGATATCTTCGGGCCACAGGGTGAAGGCCACCGCCGGGCCCTTCACGTCCAGCGCGCGCAACACCCCGGGGTGCAGTTCGCCGAAGACGCCCAGCACCTTTTTCGGCCCGAGGCAGATCATGCCGTGCCGGCCCGGGTGCCACCATTGCGACGCGCCGCGCAGGATCTGAACCTTGGCCGGCGCCCCCATGGCGGCCAGCACCGCCTCGGCATCGGCCTTTGCATCGAAAAGATCGACCGCGCGCGCCGCGCCATGCACGTCCTTGGGGCCGGTGCGCCCCACCAGCAGCCCGGCCACCTGCAGATGCTGTTCCTGCGGCTCGCCGCCCTGGAACGCGGGTCCCACCTCGAACAGCGCGAGATCGGCAAAGCCTCGCGCCTGGTTGCGCGCCGCCGCCTGCAACAGCCCCGGCAGCAGCGAGGGGCGCATGTGGCTCATCTCGGTGGAGATCGGGTTCTCCAGCATCGTGGCATCACCGCCGCCGCCGAACAGCGCGGCCGAAGCCTTGTCGATGAAGCTGTAGGTGACGCATTCGTTGTAGCCCAGCGCCGCCACCGCGCGGCGCGCGGCCTGCTCGCGGCGCTGCATCGGTTGCAGCACCGGCTTGGGCACGCCCGCCGTGGCGCGCGGCATCGGCTTGCCCTGGAGCTTCGTCAGGCTGGCGATGCGGGCCACTTCCTCGATCAGGTCGGCCTCTCCCAGCACGTCGGGCCGCCAGGAAGGCACATGCGCCATGTCGCCCTCCAGCCGGAAGCCCAGTGCCTCCAGCGTGGCGCGCTGCGTGGCCTCGGGAATCTCCATGCCCACCAGGCTGACCACCCGGGCCGGGTCCAGCCTGTAGGCGCGGGCATGCTCGGGCACGGCGCCAGCCACCACCACCTCGGAAGCCTCGCCGCCGCAGAGATCGAGGATCATCCGGGTCGCGGCCTCCAGACCCGGCAGGGTGAATTCCGGGTCCACGCCCCGCTCGAAGCGGTAGCGCGCGTCGGAATTGATCTTGAGCGCGCGTCCGGTCAGGGCGATCTGGACATTGTCCCAGAACGCGCTTTCGAGAAAGACGTTCACCGTCTCCCCGGTGCAGCCGGTCCCGGCGCCGCCCATGATGCCGGCAATGCTCTCGGGCCCGTTGTCGTCCGAGATCACCATGCCGCCCTGCGGAAGCACGTAGTCCTTGTCGTCGAGCGCGGTCAGGCTCTGGTGGTCGGTGGCGCGATGCACCCGCAGGTCGCCCGCCACCTTGTCCGCGTCGAAGACATGCAGCGGGCGGTTGGCGTCAAAGGTGAAGAAGTTGGTCACGTCCACCAGCGCCGAGATCGGGCGCAGCCCGATGGCGCGCAGCCGGTCCTGGAGCCATTTCGGCGAAGGCCCGTTGCGGACGCCGCGGATCACCCGGCCCGCGAAGAGCGGGCAGCCATCCAGCGTGTCCGCGTCGATCGTCACGCCGATCGGGCTGGGGAAGGCGCCCGGCACAGGCTCGATCGCCTGCGGCTTCAAGGTGCCCAGCCCGCGCGCGGCGAGGTCGCGCGCGATGCCGCGCACGCCCAGCGCATCGGGGCGGTTGGGGGTGATGGCGATCTCGATCACCGGATCGACCTTCGCGGGGTCGTGGGCGGCCAGCCAGTCGGTGAAGCGCGCGCCCACCTCGCCCGAGGGCAACTCGATGATGCCGTCATGCTCGTCCGAGAGTTCCATCTCGCGCTCGGAGCACATCATGCCGTGGCTTTCGATCCCCCGGATCCTGCCGACCTGGATCGTGGTGTCGATGCCCGGAACGTAGGTGCCGGGATGGGCCACCACCACGGTGATGCCCGCGCGCGCATTGGGTGCGCCGCAGATGATCTGGCGCAGGCCCTGCGAGGTTTCCACCTGGCAGACCCGCAGCCGGTCGGCATCCGGGTGGGGCTCGGCCGCGACGACCTTGCCCAGGGTGAAATCGTCCAGCCTCGCGGCGGGATCGCTGACGCCCTCGACCTCGAGCCCGAGGTCGGTAAGCGCCTCGGCGATCTCGGCGACGCTTGCCTCTGTCTCCAGGTGGTCCTTCAGCCAGGACAGGGTGAATTTCATGGCGGCAGCCTTTCTTGCGGGCTTCGACGGTCGGGGCATCGCATAGCCCAAAGGCCGCACGGGGGAAAGGGGGCGCTCTTCGGGCGCGGGCGGGCTGCACGGCGAAGCGCCGGCGACACGGGGCGGAGGCTCCGGCCCTGTCCGGCTGCGCCGGCCTCCCCGGGGATAGTCGAGACCACAAGAAGCCGGACGCGGCGCGCCTTTGCCCGGCGGCGTGGACTTACCGGCTGAGCCCGCCGCGCAGGGTCGGCACGTCGAGCGCCGCAAAACCGTAGTGCCGCAGCCAGCGCAAGTCGCTGTCGAAGAAGGCGCGCAGGTCGGGAATGCCGTATTTGAGCATGGCGATCCGGTCGATGCCCATGCCGAAGGCGAAGCCTTGCCACGCGGCCGGATCGATATTGCCCGCCGCCAGCACCTTGGGATGCACCATGCCGCTCCCGAGGATCTCCAGCCAGTCGTCGCCCTCGCCCACCTTGAGCTGGCCGCCCTCCCAGGAGCAACGGATATCGACCTCGGCGGAGGGTTCCGTGAAGGGGAAATGCGAGGCGCGGAAGCGCAGCTCCACCTCGTCCACCTCGAAGAAGGCCTTCACGAATTCTTCCAGCACCCATTTCAGGTTGGCCATCGAGATGTCGCGGTCGATCGCCAGCCCCTCGACCTGGTGGAACATGGGCGTATGGGTCTGGTCGTAATCGGCGCGGTAGACGCGCCCCGGGCAGATCACCCGCAAGGGTGCGCCGGCCAGTTCCATCGCGCGGATCTGCACCGGCGAGGTATGGGTGCGCAGCACATGCGGCGGCCGGTCGTCGCCCGGCGCACGGTGCATGTAGAACGTGTCCATCTCGGCGCGGGCGGGATGGTGGCCGGGGATGTTGAGCGCGTCGAAATTGTGCCAGTCGCTTTCCACCTGCGGCCCCTCGGCCACGGCGAAGCCCATGTCGGCGAAGATCGCCGTGACCTCCTCGGTGACCTGGCTGATCGGGTGGATGCTGCCCGAGCGGCGCGGGCGGGACGGCAGGGTCACGTCCAGCCACTCGGCGCGCAGCCGCTCGTCCAGCGCGGAATCCTCCAGAGCGGCCTTGCGGGCGGCGAGCGCCGAGGCGATCTCGTCCTTGAGCGCGTTGAGCGCGGGGCCCGCCTGCTTGCGCTCCTCCGGGCTCATGCCGCCCAGTTCGCGCATCTTCAGGCTGATTTCGCCCTTCTTGCCCAGTGCCTGCACGCGGATCTCCTCCAGCGCGGCCTCGTCGGCGGCGCCGGCGATCCGGCGGAGATAGGTGTCGCGCAGGTCGTCCATCGGTTGCTCCCGGTGTGTCTGAGGCCTGCTGCGTGGAGTAACGGCAGGGCGGGGTCAGCGCAAGCGGCTGTCGCCGGGGCGCGGGTTCAGAGACCCAGCTCGGCCTTGAGCCGGAGCAGACCCACCAGCGCGCGGTCGCGCCTGCCCTCCAGCGTGGCGGCGTCGAGCCCGGCCAGTTCCGCGTCCACCCCGGCGATCAGCGCGGCGATCGCCTCCTCGGTGAGCTCGGGCGTGCCGAGCTCGCGCCAGCGGGCGGCCTGGGTCGGGCCCAGATGGCGGATGTAGTGGCGAAACCCGCCTTCCCCGCCGCCCAGGTGGTAGGTGAGGTGCGGGCCCATCAGCGCCCAGCGCAGCCCCGGGCCCGAGGCGATGGCCCGATCCACATCGTCGACGCTTGCGATGCCCTCGGCCACCAGATGCACCGCCTCGCGGTAGAGCGCGGCGGAAAGCCGGTTGGCGACATGGCCGATCGCCTCCTTGCGGGGGCGGATCACGGCGCGGCCGAGGCTTTCATAGAAGGCCTGCGCGCGGTCCATCGTTTCGGCGGTGGTCCGGCGTCCCGCCACCAGCTCCACCAACGGGATGAGATGGGGCGGGTTGAACGGGTGTCCCACCAGGACGCGGCCGGGATGGCGCGCGCCCGCCTGGATGTCGGAGGCCAGCAGCGCGGAGGTGGAGGAGGCGACCGGCGTCCCGGCGGGGGCGCCCGCCTCGATCCCGCGCAGGATGGCCTGCTTGGTGTCGAGCCGGTCGGGCCCGCATTCCTGGATGAACTGCGCCTGGCGGCAGGCCTCGGCCGGATCGGCGACGAAGCGCAGGCGCGCGAGATCGGGCAGGGCGGAGGCGAGACCCAGCGCGACAAGATCCGGCCAGGCCCGGCGGATGAAACCGGCCACGCGGGCCTCGGCAACGCTGTCGGAATCCTGCACGGTGACATGCAGCCCGTGGGCCAGGAACAGCGCAGCCCAGCTGGCGCCGATCAGCCCGCCTCCGATGATCGTGACGTTCCGGATGGTCATGGCCTGCCTCCGTTCGGTGCTCCGGCGGACGCCGCGTCGACGCGGCGTGACGGCGCGTTGCCACGCGCCGTGTCCGCGCCGGGGCCAGGGTGCCGCCCCAAGCCGGTTCTCACCGGCTTGCAAGCGCGGTCGACCGCGCTTGGCGGACGCGAGAACGCCGCGGAGCCTGACGGCCCGCGGCGTTCGATCCGTTCACCAGGAACAGGCTCAGGCGGCTTCGAGCGCGCCCTTGGCCTGGTCCACGATGGCGCCGAAGGCCTCGGGCTCGCGCACGGCGAGATCGGCCAGCACCTTGCGGTCCACCTCGATGCCGGCCTTGGCCAGCCCGTTGATGAAGCGCGAATAGGTCAGCGCCTCGTCATGGGCGCGCACCGCGGCGTTGATCCGCTGGATCCACAGCGCGCGGAAATTGCGCTTGCGGTTCTTGCGGTCGCGCGTGGCGTACTGGTTGGCCTTGTCGACGGCCTGCTTGGCCACCTTGAAGGTGTTCTTGCGCCGGCCGTAATAGCCCTTTGCGGCCTTGATGACCTTCTTGTGGCGCGCGTGGGTGACGGTTCCGCCTTTGACTCGGGACATATCTCAGGCTCCTCTCAGCGCGAATAGGGCATCATCGGCTTGACGATCTGTTCGTCAGCCTTCGACATGACAGTGGTGCCGCGCGCGTCGCGGATGAACTTGTTCGTACGCTTGATCATGCCATGGCGCTTGCCGGCCTGACCAGCCTTGATCCGGCCCTTGGCCGTCACCTTGAACCGCTTCTTGCAGCTCGATTTCGTCTTCAGCTTGGGCATTTCCGTCTCCTGTGGGTCGGTGGAACGCGCGACTCGGCATGCCACTTCGGCCGGCCGCGCGGTAGGAGCGCGCCTGATACACCGACCGCATCCACATGGCAAGGGCGCGCGTGGCGCGACGCGCGCGCGCAACGTCAGTTCAGGAAGCGGCCAACGACCTCGACCACCACGTCGGGCAGATCGTTCAGGCGGTAGCCACCGGGTTTCGTCATCAGCGCCCAGGCCACGAGCCCGCCCGCCACCAGGACGGCGATCGAGGCCGCGCGCGGCGCGCGGCCGTCGGAGAGAGCGGACACGACGCCAGGAACGGCGAACACGCCCACGACAAGGCCGATGACCAGCCCCAGATCGGGATCCATACCGGAAACTCCTCGTAAACCACCAAGATGGGAGACGCTACTCCGGATCGGTGTTGAAGATCAAACGCTCGTCGCAGGGCGCCACGCGCAGGATGTTCGTCGTGCCCGGCACGTTGAAGGGCAGTCCCGCGGTGACGACGATCTGGTCGGTCCCGTCGGCATAGCCTCCGGCGCGGGCAGCACGGGCGGCGGCGACCACGGCCATCTTGAAGCGCTCCAGCTCGCCCGTCATCACGCAGTTGGTGCCCCAGGTCAGCGCCAGACGCCGCGCGGTGCCCCGCCGCGAGGTCATGGCGATGATCGGCACCCGCGGGCGCTCGCGCGCCACCAGCAGCGCGGTCGTGCCGGATTCGGTGAAACAGGCGATCGCCTTGATGTCGGTGGTCTCGGCGATCTCGCGGGCGGCGGCGACGATCCCGTCGGCCACGCTTTCGCGCCGGGCGCGGCGCGAGGCCTCGATGATCTCGGTATAGGTGGGATCGTGCTCCACCTCGATGGCCACGTTGTTCATCGTGGTCACCGCCTCCACCGGGTAGTGCCCGGCGGCGGATTCGGCCGAGAGCATGATCGCGTCCGCACCCTCGTAGATCGCGGTGGCCACGTCGCTGACCTCGGCGCGGGTGGGCATCGGGCTTTCGATCATCGATTCCAGCATCTGGGTGGCCACGATCACCGGCTTGGCGGCGGCGCGGCACTTGCGCACCAGCCGCTTCTGGATCGGCGGCACGTTCTGCACCGGCAGTTCGACGCCCAGGTCGCCGCGCGCCACCATGATCCCGTCGGACACCGCGAGGATCGCATCGAAGCTGCGCACGGCGGCGGGCTTCTCGATCTTGGACAGCACCGCGGCGCGGCCCGCCACCAGCGCGCGGGCCTCGGTCACGTCCTCGGGACGCTGGACGAAGGACAGCGCCAGCCAGTCCACCCCCAGCGCGCAGACGAATTCCAGGTCGTCGCGGTCCTTCTCGGACAGCGCCGCCAGCGGCAGCACCACGTCGGGCACGTTCACGCCCTTGCGATTCGAGATGGTGCCCCCCGTCAGCACCCTGCACTCGGCGAAATCGGCGCCGCAATGCTCCACCTCCAGCCTGATCTTGCCGTCATCGACCAGCAGGCGGGCGCCCGGCTCCAGCGCGGCGAAGATCTCGGGGTGCGGCAGGCGCACGCGCACGGCATCGCCCTCGGCCGCGTCCAGGTCCAGCCGGAAGGCGGCGCCCTCCTCCAGCTCGGCCTCGCCCTTTGCGAAGGTGCCCACGCGCAGCTTGGGGCCCTGCAGGTCGGCAAGGATGCCGATCGGGCTGTCGAGATCCTCTTCCACCTGCCGGATGATGCGGTGACGCTCCGCGATCTCGTCATGGCTGCCATGGCTCATGTTCAGGCGGAACACGTCCGCCCCGGCCTCGTGCAGCGCGCGGATCATCTCGTAGTCGTTCGAGGCTGGCCCCAGCGTCGCCACGATCTTCACATTGCGCAGCCGTCTCATCGCGTCTCCGTTCCCCGGCGCCCGAAGCGCCGCCCTTGCAGGCACATTCCACGGGCCGTTATCGCTAACGGCGCGGGGCCCTTATTGCCCATTTCCCTTTCGCCGACAACTGCCCTATGCAGTGCATCGGGCAACGCGACATGCATATGACATACCATCCCTACCATATCCTTGGCGCCGCACGGCAGAGCCGCTGGCTGGTCACCTGCGACCACGCCGCCAACACCGTTCCCGCGCTGGTGAACAATGGCTCGCTCGGCCTTCCGGCTGCGGACATGGCGCGTCACATCGCCTATGACGTGGGCGCGGCCGGCCTTGCCGCGCAGCTGGCGGAACAGCTGGAGGCCCCCGCGCTCCTGTCCAATTTCTCGCGCCTTGTGATCGACCCGAACCGGGGCGAGGACGATCCGACCCTGGTGATGAAGCTCTATGACGGCACGATCATCCCGGCCAACCGCCACGCCGACGCGGCCGAGGTGGAGCGCCGGCTGGAAGCCTGCTACCGGCCCTACCACGCGGCGCTGGCGCAGCTGGCCGCACGGCGCGACGACACGGTGATCTGCGCGGTGCATTCCTATACCCCGCAGCTGCGCGGGCGCCCGCCCCGGCCCTGGCATGTGGGCATCCTGCACGCCCATGACCGGCGGCTGGCCGATCCGCTGATCGCCCGGCTCTCGGCAGAGCCCGATCTCTGCGTGGGCCGCAACGAACCCTATGGCGGCCACCTGCCGGGCGATTCCGTCTCGCGCCACGCGCTGGCCGAGGGCCGTCTGAACGTGCTGGTGGAGCTGCGCAACGACCTGATCGCCACCGAGGCACAGCAACGCGCCTGGGCCGATAGGCTGGCCCCGCATCTCGTGGCGGCGCTTGCGGACGCCCGGGGCAGAGGCCTGACCGCCACCGGCGCTTGACGCAGGCCTCCGCCTGTCCCAGCTTTGAAGGCAGACCGGAGGGGAGAACAGGATGGACGACCAGACCCGCATCGAACTGGAGGCCGCGGCCTTCCGCAGGCTGCGCCAGCACCTGATGGAAGACCGCCCCGACGTGCAGAACATCGACCTGATGAACCTGGCGGGCTTCTGCCGCAACTGCCTGTCGCGCTGGTACCAGGAGGCCGCCAACGCGCACGGCATCGAGATGGGCAAGGAAGAGGGGCGCGAGGCGTTCTACGGCATGCCCTACGACCAGTGGAAGGCGCGGAACCAGGCCGAGGCATCGCCTGAGAAGCAGGCCGCCTTCGAGGAGGCGTTCCGCAGGAACGTCACCGAAAAGGGCTGACACGCCTGTCGGGGAGATGGCCATGGCCCATGTTCCGCCCGCGCGCCGGCGCTACAAGGGCTCGATGACCGATACGGATCGCTGGGCGCGCGTGTCGCTGCGCCCCGGCGATGTGCTCGTCTGCACCCCGCCCAAATGCGGCACCACCTGGACCACTACCATCGTCGCGATGCTGCAACAGGGCAGCGCGGAGGCCGCGCCCCGCGACCTGGTGCACTGGGTCGATGCGGAGGTCGTTGCACTGGACGAGATGGCCCGCGCCCTCGACCGCCAGCAAGGCCCCCGCTGCATGAAGAGCCACACGCCCTTCGACGGCGTGCCTTGGTCGCCCGAGGCCTTCTACATCGCGGTCTACCGGCATCCGCTGGACATGCTCTTCTCGCTACGGCGGCACCTGGAGAACGCGCTCGACACGCCCCCCGACCATCCCTATCTCGGCCCGCCCGAGGCGGCGCTGGAGCGTTTCGTGACGCATGAGATCGACGATTACGATTTCGACTGCCTGGCGACCTTCGTGCTGCATTACCGCAGCTTCGCGGCCCGGCCGCGCCCCGACAACGCGCTGATGCTGCATTACGCCGACATGCTTGCCGACCCGCGCGGCACGGTCGCGGGCATTTCCGATTTCCTGGGGCTGCAGCGCGACGCGGCGCTGATCGACGCGATCACCGAGGCCTCCTCCTTCGGGGCGATGAAGGCCCGGGCCGACCGCTTCGCGCCCTTTTCCGATCAAGGCTACTGGCGCGACCCGCAGGCGTTCTTCCACTCCTCGGGCACTGGAAAATGGGCCGGGAACCTGGGCGAGGCCGCGCTTGCCCGCTACCGGGCCGCCATCGCGGACAGGCTCGGCCCGCCTGAGGTGCGCTGGATCGAGCAGGGCAGGCAAGGCAGTCACTCCGACCAGCCCGGCCTCCCGACATGAAAAGGGCGCCCCCGGCAAACGATACCCGGGGCGCCCCTGGCGCATGCAGGACGGGCCTGCCCGCGCGATTGTCCCGACACCGCGCTCAGAACGCGGCGTTGGTGTCAGGCTCCACCTCGCCATTGTCGAACACGTAGACATTCACCTGGTCGGCGCCGTTCAGCGCCTGCTCGCGCGCGGTCAGCTGGCTGCCGGCATCCACGCTGCGCTGGGTGCCGAGCGTGGTCTGGATGTTGCTCGCCCCCAGCGCGACGGAGCGCGGGTCGTCGAAGGCGCTCGGGCCGGTCATGGCGGATGCGCCGGTGGCGAGAAGGGCGGTGGCGAGGGCTGCGATGGTCAGTTTCATGGCAAGTCTCCGTTTGGGTTGGCCCGGACGCGCCGGGCGGTTGCGATCGGTGTTGATCTGCCAACCAATCTGGGGCCTGGGGGGCCAGAGAGCAAAACACATGCGCTCACCCTGATGTGTGTGGCCCGGGGCGCAGGCTTTGTGCAGGAGCGCACATTAAGAAGTTCAATTTATCAATAGCTTGACGATTTTTCAGGAGGTTTTCGCGTTTCCGGGCCCGCCCGCGGCTCACGTCGCCGTCAACCACCGTGTGCCATCGCGTGCAGGATGTTTCAGCCCGCGTGTCACAGCCGTTCACGGCTCAAGGAGACCGTGAACGGCTGTAACCGAAAACCCGGCTTTCGGAGGATTGGCGGACGGGGGTAGGACGGGGGCGCACGCCCCCGTCGCCCGCGCGACAGCGCGGCCACGGCCCCGCGTGAGGCCGTGGCCCCTGCCCGATCAGCCGCCCGCCAGTGGCAGGGCCCGCGGGTCCGAGGCCCAACTGCGCCCGCCCCCCGTGGCCACGCGCTGCAACGTCATCTCGAAGCGGTAGAGCTCGGGCCGGTAGAGCACGCGGATGAATTCCACCGGGCGTTCCGCGCTGTCCAGCACCACCCGCCGCACCTCGATCAGCGGCGCGCCGGCCGGGATGCCCAGCGCCGCGGCCACTTCCGCGTCCGACACCGTCGCCCCGATGGTCTGGCGCGCCGAGCTGACCGGCACGCCCGCGCGTTCCAGCAGGATCAGCAGCGGTGTCTCCGACATGTCCTGCCCCGCGATCAGCGCGCCGATATCGGCGGGCACGAAGGTGGTGAGGTAGGACATCCGCTCGGCACCCAGATGGCGCACCCGCACCGCGCGCTGCACCGGCGCGCCGGTCGGGAGTCCGAGCGCGGCGGCCACGTCGCCGGGGGCGGCCACGTCGCCGAAGGCCAGAACGCTCACGGAGGTGGTGCGCCCGATATGGCCCACATTCTCAAGCAGCCCGTCGATGGAGGCCGCCAGCGGCGGCGGCGCGGGAGGGGCGGGCCGCTCGGCCACCCGCGTGCCGCGGCCGCGCTCGCGCACCACCAGCCCCCGCGCGGCCAGCTCGTTCAGCGCGCGCCGCGCGGTGATCCGCGAGACGCCGAACTCGGCGCAGAGCTCGGCCTCGCCGGCGATCCGCTCCCCCGGCGCCAGCGCGCCCTGGGCGATCCGCGTGCCGAGGATCACGTAGATCTGCTGGTAGAGCGGCACCCGCGTGCTGGAATCCAGCCGTGCCGTGCCGGTCGCCTGACCACCCATCGCGCCCCTCCCTGTCCGGATCGCGAGAATATATGTTGCCATATTGATATAGGTATATATCAATTGGGTCCAGCGCGGAGAACGGCGACCCCCCGGCAGAGGGCGAGCCGGCTCCGGACAGGGAGCGATGGGGAAAGACCCTTGGACAATCTCGGACACGAGCCGATCCTGATCGTGGGTGCGGGCCCGGTGGGGCTGACGCTGGCCTGGCGCCTGCACGACGCGGGGCTGCCGGTGCTGGTCTTCGAGTCGGAGGACGAGATCCCCGACCAGCTGCGCGCCTCCACCTTCCACCCGCCCACGCTGGATTATTTCGACGCCTCCGGCATCACCGCCGAGATCATCGAGCGCGGCCGGATCACGCCCACCTGGCAGATCCGCATGCACCAGGGCGGCGAGCGGGCCGAGTTCGACCTTGCGGTGCTGGGCGAGGACACCGCCCATCCCTACCGGCTGCAATGCCGCCAGGCGGAGCTGTCGCGTGCCCTGCTGCGCCGCCTGCCCGAGGGGATGGTGCGCTTTCGTGCGCCGGTCGAGGCGGTGCAGGAAGATCCGCAGGGCGTGACGCTGAGCGCGGGCGGCGAGCGGGTCCGGGGCAGCCTGCTGGTGGGCTGCGACGGGGCGCGCAGCCTGGTGCGGCAAGCCATGGGGGCGGAGTTCGAGGGCTCCACCTATCCCGAGAACACGATCCTGGTGACCACGCGGTTTCCTTTCGAGGAACACCTGGAGGGGCTGTCGGGGGTGAATTACATCTGGAAGCCGGGCGGCACCTATTCGCTGCTGCGCCTGTCCGACCTGTGGCGCGTCTCGCTGCATCCGCAGACCGGCCAGAGCGCCGAGGACGCGCTGGAGGACGCCTCGATCCGGGCGCAGACCCGGGCGGTGCTGCCGGCGGCGGCCGACATGGACATCGTGGAAAAGCGCATCTACCGGGTGCATCGCCGCGTGGCCAGCCGCTACCGGCGCGGGCGGCTGTTCATCGCGGGCGATGCGGCGCATCTGAACAGCCCCAAGGGCGGCATGGGCATGAACGGCGGGGTGCATGACGCCTGGCGCCTGGCCGACCTGATCGCCGAGGTGGCCGGCGGGGCCGATCCGGCGCGGCTCGATGCCTACGAGGCCAGCCGCCGCCCGATCGCGCGCGACGACATCGTGGCGCAGGCCGATGCCAACCGCGCGCGGATGAACCAGACCGATCCGGAGGCGCGGCTGGCCGAGCTGCGCCGGCTGCAATCCATCGCCGCCGATCCGGCGAAGGCGCGGGCCTTCCTGCTGAAATCCTCGATGATCGAGGGGCTGCGGCGGGCGGAGGCGCTGGCATGAGCGCGCGCCGCCCCGCCCCGTGGCCCCCTGTGTCGCAGACCCCAGGCGCCGCCCCCGCGAGGGGCTGCGCATCGCATCAGACCGGAGGCGCGTTATCCCGATGACAGAGGCCAGCCCGATCCGTTTCGCCCTGCCCGTGACCCCGCCCGCCCGCGTGGGCGGGCTGGCCGGCGGGCGGCCCACGCCCGGCGGAGGGCCGGAGCTGCCGGTCTACTACCCCGCGACGGGTCAACAGATCTCGGTGCTGGTGGAGGATGACGCCTCCTCGGTCGCACAGGCGGTGGAGGCGGCGCGCGCGGCCTTCGACCGGGGTCCATGGCCGGGCTTTTCCGTGCCGCAGCGCATGGACGTGCTGGAGGCCTGCCGGCAGGTGATCCTCGATCACGCGGACGAACTGGCGCGGCTGGAATGCGCGGCCACCGGGCTGGTGCTGCGCGAGCTGGAGGCGCGGCATGTCCAGCGCGCGGCCTACAATTTCCGTTTCTTCGCCGACTATATCAGCCAGACCGCCGGGCAGCGCTACGATCAGGCGCCGGGTTACATGACCACGGTGGCGCGGGTGCCGGTGGGCGTCGCG
>Ga0008833_1000695_pt1 | contig 25717 bp, 19 predicted proteins | sample HotLakConsoUCCLE_FD_62216 | JGI IMG/M metagenome (GOLD analysis project Ga0008833, IMG submission 62216) | Hypersaline microbial mat communities from Hot Lake, Washington, USA - Hot Lake Consortium UCC-LE | ecosystem: Environmental > Aquatic > Non-marine Saline and Alkaline > Hypersaline >... | reverse complement strand
CCGAACACCAGGTCCACGCGGGTGGCCGTCCACCTGGTCGCGCCGGACTTGCGGTCCACGATCTCGTAGAGGTTCGAGCCCTTGGGCTCCCACGTGTAGGACATGTCCGTCAGGTTGACGAAGAAGTCCGTGGTCAGCGCGCCCTCGCGGTCGGTGAAGACGCCATGCTTGGCCCCGCCGTGGTTGGCGCCCATGGCCCGCATCCCGCCGACCAGAACGGTCATCTCGGGGGCGGTCAGGCCCAGCAGCTGCGTACGGTCGAGCATCAGCTCTTCCGCGGCAACGGCATAGTCCTGCTTCATCCAGTTGCGGAAGCCGTCGGCCAGCGGCTCCAGCACCTCGAAGCTCTCGGCGTCCGTCATCTCCTGGGTCGCATCACCGCGGCCCGGGGCGAAGGGCACCTCGACCTCGTGGCCCGCGGCCTTCGCCGCCTGCTCGACGCCCAGGTTGCCGGCCAGCACGATGGCATCCGCCACCGACGCGCCGTGCTTGGCGGCGATCGGCTCCAGCGCGGTCAGCACACGGGCCAGACGCTCGGGCTCGTTGCCTTCCCAGTCCTTCTGGGGGGCAAGCCGGATGCGCGCGCCGTTCGCGCCGCCGCGCATGTCGGACTGGCGGTAGGTGCGCGCCGCGTCCCATGCGGTTGCGACCATGTCGGCCACCGACAGGCCCGCGGCCGCGATGTCGGCCTTGAGCGCGGCCACGTCGTAGGACGTCGAGCCTTCCGGGATCGGATCCTGCCAGATCAGGTCTTCCTGCGGCGCGTCCGGACCGATGTAGCGGCTGCGGGGGCCGAGGTCGCGATGGGTCAGCTTGAACCAGGCGCGGGCGAAGCAATCGTCGAAATAGGCCGGGTCGGCCATGAACTTCTCGCAGATCGCGCGATAGGTCGGGTCCATCTTCATCGCCATGTCGGCGTCGGTCATCATCGGCATGACGCGCTTGGACGGGTCCGTCGCGTCGACCGGCATGTCCTCTTCCTTGATGTCGATGGGCTGCCACTGGTTGGCGCCGGCGGGCGACTTGGTCAGTTCCCACTCGTAGCCGAAAAGCAGCTTGAAATAGCCCATGTCCCACTGGGTCGGATGGGTGGTCCAGGCGCCCTCGATGCCCGAGGTCACGGCGTTGGTGGCCTTGCCGTCGAGATGGGGGTTGATCCAGCCCAGGCCCTGGGTCTCGATCCCGGCGGCTTCGGGTTCCGCGCCCAGCGCGCCCGCGTCGCCATTGCCGTGCGCCTTGCCGACGGTGTGGCCACCGGCGGTCAGCGCGGCGGTTTCCTCGTCATCCATCGCCATCCGCGCGAAGGTTTCGCGCACCTGGCCCGCGGTCTTGATCGGGTCGGGCTGGCCGTTCACCCCTTCGGGGTTCACGTAGATCAGGCCCATCTGCACCGCGGCCAGCGGGTTTTCCATGGTGGCCGGGTTCTCCAGGCTTGCATACCGGTTGTCGGAGGGCGCCAGCCACTCCTTCTCGGCACCCCAGTAAGTGTCCTTTTCCGGGTGCCAGATGTCCTCGCGGCCGAAGGAGAAGCCGTAGGTCTTCAGGCCCATCGATTCATAGGCCATGGTTCCGGCCAGCAGGATCAGGTCGGCCCAGGAGATCTTGTTGCCGTATTTCTTCTTGATCGGCCACAGGATGCGGCGCGCCTTGTCGAGGTTGCCGTTGTCCGGCCAGCTGTTCAGGGGCGCGAAGCGGATGTTGCCGGTGCCGCCGCCGCCACGGCCGTCGGCCAGGCGGTAGGAGCCTGCCGAGTGCCACGCCAGGCGGATCATCAGGCCGCCGTAATGGCCCCAGTCGGCCGGCCACCAGTCCTGGCTGTCGGTCATCAGCGCCTTGACGTCTTCCTTCAGCGCCTCGACATCGAGATCCTTCAGCGCCTCGCGGTAGTTGAAGCCCTTGAGCGGGTTCACCTTGGTGTCATGCTGGTGCAGGATGTCGAGGTTCAGCGACTTCGGCCACCAATCCATGACCGAGGCGCCGGTCTCGGTGACCCCACCATGCATCACCGGGCACTTGCCGGCAGGAATGTCATTTCCGTCCATGTCTCTCTCCGTTCGTGACTGCGTTAGGAAACCGGCCCTTCGCAAGCGGCCGTGGCGGTTCCGTGATATGATCCGGGCCCCTCGGACACGCGGGCCGGTGCGGCCTGCACCGGCTGCGCTCGGGGCGCGGGATCAGGCCCGAGGCGGACTGCGGACTGCAGCGTCGGCGGGCACCCGGGCTGCCGCTTCCCCAGTCTGGAAAAGGCGGCCCTTGTGCTGTGCACTGGCGTCATCCGGATGGTCTCCCTCGTCTCCCTGAGCGATGCATATCAAAGCTTCGCGATTAGTTTAAGTTGAATCTTCTGATTGAAGTGATAACTAGGACTTATGATGAACATCACTTTCAAGCAGCTCCGCTATGTGGATGCCTTGGCCCGGCACGGGCATTTCGGCCGCGCGGCCGATGCCTGCGCGATCTCGCAGCCGGCTTTGTCGATGCAGATCAAGGAGCTGGAAGAAGCCCTTGGAATACCTCTTTTCGAGCGTGGTGCCCGGCAGGTGCGGCTGACCAGTTTCGGCGAGGACTTCGCGGCCCGTGCCCGCGACATCCTGCGCTCGGTGGACGAGCTGGAGGATCTCGCCCGTGCGGCCCAGGACCGGCTGGTGGGCCGGTTGCGGGTGGGGGTGATTCCCACCATCGCGCCCTACCTGCTGCCCACGCTGATCGGCGAGCTGACCCGCGAACATGCCGATCTCGACATCCATGTGCGGGAAACGCTGACGCCGCGCCTGATCCAGGAGCTTTCGGACGGGCGGCTGGACACCGCGATCGTGGCCCTGCCGGTCTCCGAGCCCGCCTTCACCGAGGTGGCGCTGTTCACCGAGAACCTTCTGCTTGTGCGGCCCGGCGCCGAGGCGGGCGCGCCGGTTCCCGACAAGACGGCCCTGCGCGGGATGAAACTGCTGATGCTGGAGGAGGGGCACTGCTTCCGCGAGCAGGCGCTGGCCTATTTCGACATGAAGCAGAGCGTTCACCGCGAGGGGCTTGATGGCAGTTCTTTGTCCACGCTCGTGCAGATGGTGGGCGCGGGGATCGGGGTGACGCTGATCCCCGAGATGGCCGCCCCGGTGGAGACCCGGGCCGCCGAGGTGAGCGTGTCGCGCTTTGCCGGGCCGCAGCCCTCGCGGACCGTGGGCATGATCTGGCGCCGCACCAGCCCGCTGGCCGATCAGCTGGAACGCATCGCCGAGATCGTGCGCCGCTCGGCCGCTACCCTGCAAAGCCGGCGCAAGGATGTGCCGGCCTTGGCGACGGGCTGAGGCTCGGGCGAGGAGCCGGGGCCCGGGCGACGGGCCGGGGCCCGCGCGCAGCGCCCCTTTGCAAAGCGCCTGCCCGCGCGGCATAGTCGCGCCGGGAGGGCTGCCGATGCACGATCACCACGATCACGACCATGACCACGACAACGAGCTGGACGAGATGACGGCGCAGGTCCGCGCGCTGGAGACGGTGCTGGTGCAGAAGGGTCTTGTCGATCCGGCCGCCGTGGACGCCATCATAGAGACCTACGAGCACAAGGTCGGCCCGCGCAACGGCGCGGCGGTGGTGGCGCGCGCCTGGACCGATCCGGACTTCGCCCGCTGGCTGGCCGAGGACGCCACCGCCGCGATCGCCTCGATGGGGTTCGAGGGCCGGCAGGGCGAACACATGGTCGCCGTGTTCAACACCGAGGACGAGCACAACCTGGTCGTCTGCACCCTGTGCTCGTGCTACCCGTGGCCGGTGCTGGGCCTGCCGCCCGCCTGGTACAAGGCGCCCGCCTACCGGTCCCGCGCGGTGCGCGAACCGCGCGCGGTGCTTGCCGAGTTCGGGGTGGAACTGCCCGCGGAAACGCGCATCCGGGTCTGGGATTCCACCGCCGAGATCCGGTATCTCGTGATCCCCCGGCGCCCCGAGGGCACGGAGGGCCTGGACGCGGCCGCGCTGGCCGAGCTGGTCTCGCGCGACAGTATGGTGGGCTGCGGCCTGCCGCGCGCGCCGGGGGCGGCATGAACGGGCCGCAGGATCTGGGCGGGCGGCATGGCTTCGGCGCGGTGGTGCCCGAGGAAGAGAGCCTGCGCTTTCACGCCGACTGGGAAAGGCGCGCGCTGGGGCTGACGCTCGCGGCGGGGGCGCTGGGGCATTGGAACCTCGACAGTTCGCGCCATGCGCGCGAAAGCCTGCCGCCGGCGATCTATTACGGGTCGAGCTATTACAGGATCTGGATCCGGGCGCTGGTCGCGCTGCTGGAACGGGCGGGCGAGCTGAACCCCGAGGAACTGGCCGAGGGCCGGGCCAAAACGCCGGGCCTGCGCCCCGAGCGGTGCCTGCGCGCGGACCAGGTTCCGGGGGTGCTCGCGCGCGGCGGGCCGACCGACCGGCCCGGCCCCGCGCCCGCCTTCGCGCCGGGCGACAGGGTCCGCACGCGCAACCATCAGCCTGCGGGCCACACCCGCCTGCCGGGTTATGCCCGCGGTCATGTGGGAACGGTTGAGGCGGTGCGGGGCTGCCATGTCTACCCCGACAGCCATGCCCACGGGCGGGGCGAGGCGCCGTGCCCGCTCTATACCGTGGCCTTCTTCGCAAGCGATCTTTACGGCGAGGGGGCGGACCCCGCGCTGACCGTCAGCATCGATGCCTGGGAGCCCTATCTTGACCACGCCTGACACCCCCATGCCCGATGCGCCCTTCGAGGAACCCTGGCAGGCCCAGCTTTTCGCGCTCACGGTCGCGCTGAACGAGGCCGGGCATATCCGCTGGCCGGACTGGACGGCGGAATTCGGACCCCGCGTGCAGGGGGCGGAGCCCGGGTCATATTGGCATGTCTGGGCGGAGGCGCTGGTGGCGCTGTTGTCCAAAAGGGGGATCGCAGGGGCCGGAGAGGTGGCCGCGCTGACCGAACGCTGGCAGGCCGCCGCGCGCGCCACGCCGCACGGGGAGCCGATCACGCTCGACGCGGCCGATTGAGCGCGGGCGCGGGGCTTGCGAACGGCGCGCAAGGCTTGAGCGCGGGCGCGCGCGTGCCCATCTGAAGGGGGCGCAACAAGGAGGTGACGCCGATGCAATGCCCCGTGGATGGAACGACGCTGGTGATGGCCGACCGGGCCGGCGTGGAGATCGACTATTGCCCGCAATGCCGCGGGGTCTGGCTGGATCGGGGCGAACTCGACAAGATCATCGAGCGCAGCGCCCCCGAAGCCGCCCCGCCCCCGCCGCCCCGCGCGGAGGAACGCGGCTACGGGCACGAGGCGCGCGGCCGCGGCTATGACGACGACCCATATCGCGGGAAGAAGAAACGAGGCGGGTTCCTCGAGGACCTGTTCGATTTCTGACAATGGCTAGGGGGCGGGGAGACCCCCGCCCTACGGGAACGCGCCCGCAAGGGTAGGGCGGGCTTGAGCCCGCCCTACGGCGTCGGATCTTGCTCGGCGGCAAGGGTGGTTACGCCTTGATACAGGGGGATCGGGGTTTGTTTTGACCGGGGACGGGGAGGGTGGGGTGAACCCCGCCCTGCGTCTTGAGAGGGGCTATTCTTCATCCCTCGCGCCAAATGCATTTTTGGAGTTATTGTGCTCTGTTGCGAATCAAGACCTAGACGCCCTTCTATTTATAGGCAGCGACCGCCATTCGTCACGGCCTATTTGGTGAAGAACGCCCCGAAGCGACTTTTTCGCTCCAGGCCGCCAATTTAATTCTATTTTGAGTGGGATTTTTGGCGCGACTCCTCCTGACATGCTGGCAATTAATAGAGCGTTTGAGCGCTCGCCTGATGGAAGGACGATTCCTCTATTAAAACTTGATCGGGATACTCCGTGCTCTGGCAGGCCGCCCGAAATCTCATCCTCATTATTTTCAGATAAGATAAGAAAATTTGCGGTGGGCTCAAAGTAGTGGGAGGCAACTATGTCTAGATTGACTTGCTTTTCGGTTTCATGAGTTATTTCAACAAGTAGATTTGAAAAGCCTGAAAAGCCAGGGTTGAATGTCGCATTTCCTTGAACTACGTTAACTATTTGAGTTATCGTTGCCTCCATGCCGTTGGTGCGCATGTCAATGTATAAAGTCTGGGACAGTATAGCGGGAACTTTTTCGAGGTCTAGCCTCACCGGAATTATTTTGCATTCTCCGCGAGTCTGCTGAAAAAGTGCGTTCTGCCATTCTAACCTGACCATCTCACTTCGAGCGCTATTCTCGGACATGAAGAAGAATACAAAATCAGGATCAGTTAGCCCTTTGTCCATTTTTTCAATTATACTGTCTCCTGGCTTGATGGACCAGGAATCATAAAAAACATTCGCTTCGCCAAAAATATCGCGCAGCCGCAACGCTATTGGCTCGACAACTGGTTTGTCTTTGTGATTGTGGCTCAGGAAGATCTTTTTTTGATGCATGGCTACCGCCCCCGCCGCTTCACGTTCCCCCCGCGCTGCCCCGGTCGGCCGGCGGTGCTCCGGCCCCGTGAGCCGACGGCCGCGTCGGCGGCCTTTTCCACCGCCTGTTGCCGCGCCAGCGGGTCGTCGGCGACGGCGAGATCCACCGCCTCCAGCCGCTTGATCTCGTCGCGCAGGCGGGCGGCTTCCTCGAATTCCAGGTTCTCGGCCGCCTTGCGCATCTCGTCGCGCAGCCCGTCCAGATGGGCCTGCAGGTTCGCGCCCACCAGCGGCTTGTCCACCTTGGCGGTGACGCGGTTCAGGTCCACGTCGCCCTTGTAGAGCCCGGCGAGGATGTCCTCGACATTCTTCTTCACCGTGGCGGGCGTGATCCCGTGCTCCTCGTTATAGGCGATCTGCTTGGCGCGGCGGCGGTTGGTCTCTGCCAGCGCGCGTTCCATGCTGCCGGTGATCCGGTCGGCATACATGATCACCCGGCCTTCCTCGTTGCGCGCGGCCCGCCCGATGGTCTGGATCAGCGAGGTCTCGGAGCGCAGGAAGCCCTCCTTGTCCGCGTCGAGGATCGCCACCAGCCCGCATTCGGGAATATCCAGCCCCTCGCGCAGCAGGTTGATGCCCACCAGAACGTCGAAGGCCCCCAGCCGCAGGTCGCGCAGGATCTCGATCCGCTCGATCGTGTCGATATCCGAATGCATGTAGCGCACCCGGATGCCCTGTTCGTGCAGGTATTCCGTCAGGTCCTCGGCCATGCGCTTGGTCAGCGTGGTGACCAGCGTGCGGAAGCCGCGCGCCGCCACCTTGCGCACCTCGTCCAGCAGGTCGTCCACCTGCATCTCGACGGGCCGGATCTCCACCTCCGGGTCCAGCAGGCCGGTGGGCCGGATCACCTGTTCGGTGAAGACCCCGCCGGTCTGTTCCAGTTCCCACTTGGCGGGCGTTGCCGAGACGAAGACGGATTGCGGGCGCATCGCGTCCCATTCCTCGAACTTGAGCGGGCGGTTGTCCATGCATGAGGGCAGGCGGAACCCGTGCTCGGCCAGCGTGAACTTGCGCCGGTAGTCGCCGCGATACATGCCGCCGATCTGCGGCACGCTGACATGGGATTCATCGGCGAAGACGATCGCGTTGTCGGGAATGAACTCGAACAGGGTGGGGGGCGGTTCGCCGGGCTTGCGGCCGGTCAGGTAGCGCGAATAGTTCTCGATTCCGTTGCAGACGCCGGTCGCCTCCAGCATCTCCAGGTCGAAATTGGTGCGCTGCTCCAGCCGCTGCGCCTCCAGCAGCTTGCCCTCGGCCACCAGCTGGTCGAGGCGCTGGCGCAGCTCCTTCTTGATGCCGAGGATCGCCTGCTGCATGGTCGGCTTGGGCGTGACGTAGTGCGAATTGGCGTAGACCCGGATCTGGTCGAAACTGTCGGTCTTCGCGCCCGTGAGCGGGTCGAACTCGGTGATGCTCTCCAGCTCTTCGCCGAAGAAGGACAGCCGCCAGGCGCGGTCTTCGAGGTGGGCGGGGAAGATCTCCAGGCTGTCGCCGCGCACCCGGAAGCTGCCGCGCTGGAACGCCTGGTCGTTGCGGCGGTATTGCTGGGCCACGAGGTCCGCCATGACCTGGCGCAGGCCGTAGCTCTGGCCCACCTTCAGGTCCTGGGTCATCGCGCCGTATGTCTCGACCGAGCCGATGCCGTAGATGCACGACACCGAGGCCACGATGATCACGTCGTCGCGTTCCAGAAGCGCCCGGGTGGCCGAGTGGCGCATCCGGTCGATCTGTTCGTTGATCTGGGATTCCTTCTCGATGTAAGTGTCCGAGCGCGCAACATAGGCCTCGGGCTGGTAGTAGTCGTAGTAGCTGACGAAATACTCGACGGCGTTATCGGGGAAGAACCCCTTGAATTCTCCGTAAAGCTGTGCCGCCAGCGTCTTGTTCGGCGCGAGGATGATCGCCGGGCGCTGGGTTTCCTCGATCACCCTGGCCATGGTGAAGGTCTTGCCGGTGCCGGTGGCGCCCAGCAGAACCTGGTCTCGCTCGCCCGACAGGATGCCCCCGGAGAGCTCCCGTATGGCGTTGGGCTGATCGCCCGCGGCGGAGAATTCTGCTTTCATTACAAAGCGCTTGCCGCCTTCCAGCTTGGGGCGGTTGCCAATGGCGGGGGCGGGGGCGTGCAGCACGGCGTCTGTCATCGGGGCGATCATCCTTTGCAGGCCTTGTAGTTTGGGGTCTTTGCGGGCGGGTTCAAGCCCGGTCTTCGCGCGCATCCCGCGGTGGTTGCAAGAATCATTGCCGAAAGGCACATCTGACATTTATCATTGTAAACGCAAGCGGCTCCTTGGCCGTTCGGTGGATCGCACCTACCCACCCCTCGCTCCCCGCGAGCTGCCGGACGGCCAAGGTTTCCTGCGCGTGCTTCGGCACCGCAGGGCCCTTGCCCCGGACCTCCGAATGACCCATAACGCGGCTGACTGAAGGAGATCGCACATGCGCGCCCGCATCTACAAGCCTGCTCGCTCTGCCACGTCCTCCGGCACGGCCAAGACCCGTCACTGGGTGCTCGAATTCGCGCCGGCCACCCCGCGAGAGGTGGATCCGCTGATGGGCTGGACCAGCTCCGCCGACACCCAGTCGCAGGTGCGGCTGCGCTTCGCCAGCAAGGAAGCGGCGCTGGACTATGCGCGCGAACACGGGATCGAGGCCCAGGTGTTCGAACCCCACAGGCGCAAGGCGAATATTCGCCCCCGGGGCTACGGCGAGAACTTCGCCACGGATCGCCGCGGTTCCTGGACACACTGATCGCCGGCAGATGCGCTTTTCGCTTTGACCTGACCGGACGGGGCCTTATGAACGGGCCGCGCGCCGCGCCAAGCGGCCCCTTAGCTCAACTGGATAGAGCAGGCGACTTCTAATCGCCAGGTTGAGGGTTCGAGTCCTTCAGGGGTCGCCATGAAAACCCTCCCGCCGAGGGGTCAGCCTGCCGATCTTCGCTAGAAGAATTCGGGCATGTTGACTTTGAGCGAGCCGAAGTCATTCAGATTGATCAAACCGGCCATGCCGGTGAGGGTGATCGTGCCGAAATCGGGATTGGTCACGAGCGCGTCGGCCCCCGAACTGGAGTAGACGTTCTCTGTAAAGTCGATGAAACTGGACCCGGTGAAGACCAGGAAGTCGATGCCGTCCTGGAAATCGGTGATCGTGTCCGACCCATGGCCAGGCCGGAACACGAACGTATCCGCCCCGGCGCCGCCCGTCAGCGTATCGTTCCCGGCGCCGGCATCGAAGATGTTCTCGCCGCTGTCGCCGGTCAGGTCATCCGCGTGGGAGGAGCCGAAAAGCCGCGCGATCCCCGTCAGCTCGTCGCCCTCGGCATGGCCGCCGCTGCCGAGGCCCGTGACCAGCGAGACGCTCACGCCCGCATCGGACCCGGCATAGGAGACCGCGTCCATGCCGCCGTTGCCGATGATCGTGTCGGCCCCCGCGCCGCCCGTGAAACCGTTGTCGCCCGCATCGCCGGTCAGCAGGTCGCCGAAGGCGGAGCCGTGCAGGTTCTCGATGCCGATCAGCACGTCGCCGAAGGAATGGCTTCCCGCGACGCCACCGCCGGTTCCGGTGGCGAGCGAGACCACGACCGGAGCGGTGGAGGTCGCATAGGAGGCGGTGTCGTTGCCGACGCCGCCATCGAGCGTATCCGCGCCCGCGCCGCCCTCGAGCAGATCCGCAATTCTCTGGGGCAGGGTGAAGGAATCGCCGACAGTCCCGCCCGCCAGCAGGTTGTCCGCGGCATCGCCGGTCAGCCGGTCCGAGAAGTCCGTGCCCAGGACGGCCTCGATCCCGGTGAGCACGTCGCCCTCTGCATGGCCGCCCGTGGCGATGCCGGTGAGCAGCGACACGGTGATGCCTGCATCGGATTCGCGGTAGTCGGCCGTGTCGTGGCCATCGTTGCCGATGAGCGTGTCGGCACCCAGTCCCCCGGTCAGGCTGTTGTCGCCGTCATCGCCGTTCAGCCGGTCGTCGAAATCCGAGCCGAGCAGGTTCTCGAACCCCGAGATCTCGTCGCCCAGCGCGTGGCTGCCCCCGCCGCCCCCGGCGAAACCCGTCAGCAGCGACACGTTCACCCAGTCGGCCGACGCGGCATAGGACAGGGTGTCGATCCCCGCGCCGCCCTGCATGGTATCGCCCCCCGCGCCGCCCTCGATCACGTCGTCGCCGCCCGCGCCTTCCAGCTTGTTGGCGGCCGCATCGCCGGTCAGCCCGTCTGCATGGGCCGAGCCGTGCAGGTTCTCGATATCCAAGAGCACGTCGCCCGCGGCCTCGCCCGACAAGCCGCTGTCGGTGGCGAGCGAGGCCATGACGCCGCCCGCCGCCCCCGCATAGGAGGCGGTATCCGATCCGTCATTCCCGCGCAGCGTATCCGCGCCCGGCCCGCCCTCCAGCACGTTGTCGGCATCGTCGCCGTTCAGGATATCGGCGAAACCCGAGCCCACGATGTTCTCGAGTCCGTCCAGCACATCGCCCACCGCGTGGCTGGCTGCGCCGCCTCCGGTGAAGCCCGTGAGCAGCGAGACATTCACCCAGCCCTCGGAGGTGGCATAGCTGGCCGTGTCCCGGCCGGCGCCGCCCAGCAGCGTGTCCGCGCCCGCGCCGCCGCGCAGCGTGTCGTCGCCTCCGGCGCCCTCCAGCCGGTTGGCGCCGGCATCCCCGGACAGGATGTCGGACTCGGCCGAGCCTGTCAGGTTCTCGATCCCCGAAAACGTGTCGCCCGCCGCATGGTTGCCCGCGCCCCCGCCGGTGAACCCGGTCTGCAGCGAGACGTTCACCCAGCCCGGGGAGGCGTCATAGGTCAGGGTGTCGGTGCCCGCACCGCCCAGCAGCGTATCCCCGCCGTCGCGCCCGCGCAGCGTGTCGTCGCCGCCCGCCCCGTCCAGAAGGTTCGCCCCGTGATCGCCGCTCAGGATATCGTCATGGGGCGAGCCCGCCAGGTTCTCGATCCCGGACAGGATGTCGCCCGAGGCGTGGTTGCCGGTGCCGCCGCCCGCGAACCCCGTGAGCAGCGAGACGTTCACGAAGGCGGCCGAGCCCGTGTAGCCGGCGGTATCCGTGCCCCCGTTGCCGGCGAGCGTGTCGGCGCCGGCGCCGCCCTCCAGCAGGTTGTCGCCGTTGTCGCCGTTCAGCCGGTCGGCGAAGCGCGAGCCGGTGAAACCCTCGATCTCGTCCCAGTTGTCGCCCAGCGCGTGGTGGCCCGTGCCGCCGCCGATGAAGCCGGTGAGCAGGGAGAGATTCACGAAAGAGGGGCTTTCGGAGTAATCCGCGACGTCCTGTCCGGGGCCGCCTGCAAGGGTGTCGGGCCCCGCGCGCCCGCGCAGCCGGTCGTCGCCATCGGCGCCCCGAAGCAGGTTGGCGCCCGCATCCCCCGAGAGGATGTCGTCATGCGCCGAGCCTTCAAGCCCCTCGATCTGTTCGAAGATGTCGCCCGCAGCGTGATTGTCCGCCCCGCCGCCGGTGAAGCCGGTGGCGAGCGAGACATTCACGAAGCTGGGCGAGCCCAGGTAGCTGGCGATGTCCAGGCCGCCATTGCCGTCGAGCCTGTCCGCGCCGCCCAGCCCGCGCAGCACGTTCTGGGCGTTGTCGCCGTTCAGCCTGTCGGCATGGGCGGAGCCTTCGAGATTCTCGATCCCCGACCAGCTGTCGCCGGTGGCATGGTGATCCGTGCCGCCCCCGATATAGCCCGTGAGCAAGGACAGGTTCACGAAGGTGGGGCTGCTGGCGTAGCTGACGAAGTCCATCCCGTCGCCGCCCGCGATCACGTCGGCGCCGTCGCCGCCCTCGAACAGGTTGTCATCGCCATTTCCGGTGAGCGTGTCCACGCCCGTGGTGCCGCGCACCGCCTCGACCCCGGTGATCGAGGTGGTCACGCCGAAACCGGTGCCGTTGTCCCAGGTGCCAAGGTCCAGGTTCACGGCGAAGCTCTGGGCCGCGCCGGACAGGTCGAGCGTGTCGAAACCCGGGCCGCCGTCGATGTCGTCGTTGAGATCGAAATTCACGTGCAGGAACAGGTCGTCGCCTTCGCCGCCTTCCAGCGTGTCGCGCCCGTTTCCGCCGGCCAGCGTGTCGTTGCCGCGCCCGCCCCGGCCGATATCGTTGCCGTCGAAGAAGGAGGGCGTGCCGGCCAGGATCAGGTCGTTCCCGTCGCCGCCCTCTATGGTGTCGGCGCCCTCGCCGCCTTCCAGCGTCTCGTCCGCGTCGCCGCCGAGCAGAAAGTCGTCAAACGGGCTTCCGGTGACGCGCTCGATCCCGGTGATCGGGACGAACGGATCGGACAGGGTGCGCCAGGTCCAGGTTCCGTCCCGGAGATTGACGTCGAAGGCGTGGAATGCGGCCGCAAGGTTCAGCCAGTCGGTCCCCGGGCCGCCGTCCACCACATCGGCCCTGTCGTCCGCGAAGATGCGGAACTCGTCGTCGCCCGCGCCGCCCTCCAGCGTGTCAAGGTAGTAGCCGCCCACGAGCGTGTCGTTGCCATCGCCGCCGCGGGCGATATCGGCCCCATCCGACACGCTGCTGTCTCCGGCGATGATCAGGTCATCGCCCGCGCCGCCGTCGATCGTGTCGCCGTTGGCCCCGCCCACCAGCGTATCGTCGCCACCGTTGCCGCTGATCGACTCGCCCCAGGCACTGCCCGAGATCTCCTCGGCGTCGCCATCGCCGATGATCACGACGATATCGCCCTCGGCCTGCTGCCACGAGCCGTAGGTGGTGGCGGTGGCGAGGTCGAAGGCCGTCAGATCGTCCATGTCGATCTCGACGCGGAACACGCGCTCGGCCTGCGAACTGAGCGTGACCGGGCCCATGGCCGCAAGCTGCCCCGCCCGCAGGACATAGTGATTGTAGCCGGTCTGGCCGGGCTCCCAATTGATGTCGGGTTCCGGGTCAGATGACAGGATCTCGAAGCCGGAAAGGGTCATCGCCCGCAGGTCGAGCCGTTCTTCGCCCTGGTTCGCGGTTCCGGCGACGCGCAACGTGTCCGTCCCCGCACCGCCCGAGAGCGTCGCATCGGGCCGGATGCTGGAGTTGATTTCGAAGATGTCGTTATCGGCACCGCCGTACATCTCGTCCGCCGAACCAACGAGGTAGTCGTCACCGTCTTCGCCGTAGATGCGGCTGTTGCTGCCACCGTCCCAGCCTGACACAATGGCTATCGTGTCGTTTCCCGAGCCGCCGAAAACGACGCCGCGCGCGTTGCTGATGAAGTCATCGCCGTCTCCCAGGGCGGCGTCGATGGTCGCACCCTCCTGGAAAGATCCCTTGTCGAACCTGAGAAGGTCGTCATGGGCGCTGCCGGAAATGCTGGAAACGCCGCCCGCGGCTTGCAGGTAGTCCGGCAGTCTCATGGCGTAGTTCAGCTCGTCGAACAGATAGCCGGCGATCACCACATCCGGTGCGGAGGGGCTGTCATCGTCGTAGTCGAAGGTCAGCTGAACAACGTCGCCCGAGCTTCTGGTGAGTTCGCGGTCTTCAAAAGCGACCTGCTCTTCCTCGGGCAACGGTCGGGGGTCGTAGAAGAGGTTGGTGCCGGTTGCGACGGCGCGGGTGCCGCCGCTGGTCAGCCAGACCACCTCGGTGCTGGTGGCGCTGACGGCCCCGGGGCCGAAGAGTTGGTAGAAATGCAGCGCCTCGAACACGGGCTCCCAGCCGGGAATGATCTCGGTACCGGGCGGAGCCCCGAAAGCTACGGCATCGTAGACGAAACCGCGGGATGCATTCGAAGCGTCGAGCAGGGGCATGGGGTTCTCCGGGCAGGCGCAGAGGCTGCTCCGGCGTGGCGCCCGGCCGAAAAGGGCCGCACAGGTGCATCAGGAGAAATGATTTCTCCAAGAGGGTTTGCGAGTCAACAAAAGTTTCACCCGCCGCGGGCGGTCAGCCCGCCCGCAACTTCGGATTACGCAAAACCAGCGGCCTTTCCCGCCCGTCGGCGTAATGGCGCTTTGCGAAAAGCGCGCGCCTGTCCGCAAAGAGGCGGCGCAATTCGCCGGTGACAAAGCGCGTCATGTCGGGCCCGTCGCTGATCCAGCAGTTGAGCATAACGCAATCGCCGCCCAACCCGTCACCGGTCCGCTCGCCCCGGCCGTCCGCCAGCCAGCGCAACCCCTGTTCCTCGGTGCAGAAGGCCCAGCCGATCAGCCCGCCCAGCTTGCCGTCACGCGCCACCAGCAGGTAATGCCGCCGCGTGACCTGGCCCGCCAGCATCGACACCAGCGGCCCGAAGGGCTGCCGCGCGAAGGCGGGCTGGCTTGCGGCCAGCGCCACGCATTTGCCCAGCGCCAGCGTCGGATCGCGTTGCCGGGTCAGCGTGAAGCGGGCAGGGGGGTGCGGCATGGGCGAACGTCCGGTCTGGTGTTGCGTCATGCTATGCCGAAGCCGTGCGACCGGTCCATCACGTCTCCACCTCCGAGCGGCAGGGGACTTGCGATGCCGATGGTTCGCGGGCTCTTCGATCTCCGTTGGCCGGGGCGGGCCAGCCGCGGTCGATCGCCCTCATGCCCATGTCGACAGCCCCGCAGTTCTGCCGGGGGGTCGAAGGGGGGGCGCGGCCCGCCCCCGACCCCGGCGCGGCCCCGGCGCGACGGGATCCGATGAACTGCCCGACAGCGGGTCTACGGGCCTGCGGCGGGAGGCCGGGTTCCGTGAGCCTGGCCGCGCCGGCGCAGCCGGGGGACAGGCGGCTCCCTAGTCCTCCATGAGCGCCAGCGCGGCGCGGGCCACCTCCATGTCCTCGGAGTAGTGCCCGCCGCTCACACCGATCGCGCCGATCATCTCGCCGTTTTCCATGATCGGGTAGCCGCCGCCGAAGACGACCAGCCGAGGCGTGTGGGTGATGCCGTGCAGCAGCGGCGGATCGTTCTTCACGAAATCCCACCAGGCATGGGTGGGAAGGCCGAAGGCGCTGGCGGTATAGGCCTTGTTCTGCGCGATCTCGATGGAGAGGTGCGGCGCGCCGTCCATCGCGTGGAAGGCGCGCAGCAGCCCGGCCTCGTCCGTGATGGCGATGCACATCTTCTTCTTCAGCTCCTTCGAGCGCGCGATGCACGCATCGATCATCGCACGCATGGTGTCCGAATCGATCGTCCGTTTCTTGATGCTCATGTCCTGTTCTCCCGTTCGGACTCCGTCAGATATGTCTGGCGACGCTGTGCGCCTCCAGCAGCGCGACCGGCAGGCGTCGGGGTGCGAAGGCGTCGCCGATCAGCTTCGTCCGGTCCAGACCCTTGGCCTTGAGTTCGGAAAAGAGGCCGCCGCGCGCGTCTTGGCGACCGACCCAGAACAGGCCCGCCACCTCCGGGATGACCTCCTCGCGCCCGGTGAGGTAATGGGCAAGGACGAGGCCGCCCGCCTCGGCCCGCGCGACCGTCATCGAGGTCAGGATCCGTGTCCCGCCCAGGTCCAGTGCCCGCAGCGAGGCGATACGCGACACCATGGGCAATTCGCGGAACGCCTCGAAAAAGCGCGTGGCGAGGATCAGCTGCCGCCCGGATCGCTGCGCCGTCTCCAGCGCCGCCTCGGCCGCCGCGGCGCCCCAGAAATAGCCGTCCTCGTCCATCACGACGATGGCGCGCCCGCCATCGGGCAGCGCCTCGAGGTCTTCCGGCGAGATGGGCGCGATCACCGGCACGGAGCCGTCGCCCGGCAGGTCGGGGGGGAAGGGCGCGGCCCCGGCCGCGATGATCGCCGCATGCGGGGCCTCGGCCAGGACCGTCTCGACGCCCGCCTCCTGGTTCAGCCGGATCTCGACGCCCGCGCGCTCTGCGGCGGGCACGAGGAAATCGGCGATATGCTTGAGCTCCCCGCCGGTCGGAAACCGCTGGGCATCCGCGAACTTCCCGCCAAGCCGGCCTTCCTTCTCGAACAGCACCACCCGGTAGCCGCGTTCCGCCGCGACGCGGGCGGCCTCCAGCCCCGCGGGTCCGCCCCCCACCACGACGACCGTGCCGCCGTCCGAGCGCATGTGATGCCGGAAATGGTGTTCGCGCCCTGCCACCGGGTTCACCGCGCAGGCGATGGGCTCGGCCGCGGAAATCCAGTCCCAGCACTGGTTGCAGGCGATGCAGCGCCGGATCTCGGCGCCGCGGCCGGTCTCCGCCTTTTTCGGCCAGTCCGGATCGACGATCAGCGCGCGGCACAGGCCGACCATGTCGCCATCGCCGGCGGCCAGCACGTCTTCCGCCTGTTCCGGCGTCTGGATCCGGGTGCTCTGCACGACCACCATGTCCGGCCCCACGGCCTGCTTGATCCGGGTCTGGATGTCGCGATAGGCGAGCTGCGGCCAGTGCCGATCCGGCAGGTGGGTCTCGATCGTGTTGAAATTGCCCTGCGACAGCGAGATGTAGTCCACCAACCCCTCGCGCGAGAGCAACTCGGCGATCTCGCAGGTGTCGTCGATGTTGAGCCCCCCGCGGGTGAACTCCTCCACCCCCAGCCGGAAGCCGACGACGCTGGTGGCGCCGAGGCGGTTCCTGACGCCGCGCAGGATCTCCACGGCGAAGCGCATCCGGTTTTCCAGCGAGCCGCCGTAGCGATCGTCACGCGTGTTGCTGTAGGGCGAGAGGAACTGGCCGATCAGGTGCCCCTGCGCGCCGTGGATCTCGACCCCGTCGGCGAAGCTGTCGCGGGCGTTCACGGCCGCGGCCACGAAGAACTCCACCATTTCCTCGACTTCGCGGGTGGTCATCGCGTGCGGGGTGCCGCCGCTGCGCGGGCAGGGGATGTCGGACGGGGCGACGAGCGTGCCCACGCGGCGGCCGAGATGTTGGCGCCCTCCGTGATTCAGCTGCACGATGAACAGCGCGCCGGCCTCGTGGATCGCGTTGGAGATGCGCCGCATTCCGGGGATCACCTTGGGATCGAAAAGCGGGATTGCGCTGGGCACCACCGAATCGTGCGGATGCAGGCGCACCGCCTCCGACACGACTACCCCGGCCCCGCCTTCGGCGACGCGCCGGTAGAAGGCCAGCATCCGTTTCCGCACGCGGTTGCGCTCTGCCAGGTTCGACGTGGTCGCCACGCGCATAACCCGGTTCTTCGCCTCCAGCGGACCCAGCCGGATGGGCGAGAAGAGATGCGGATAGGGCGTGTGACCCGGGCGCTGCGAAAAGCCGTGCGGTCGGTCGGACATGGCGTGCGGTTCTCCCTCGGCGCCTGGCGCCGTTCAGTCGGATTCGGACAGGGCGCCGTCGGTGCTCATGGCGACGGTCGAGGCGGCAAGCAGGTGGGTCGCCATGGCGCTCGCGGCCCATTTCGGCGAGCGCGCTGCGATCGCGTCCGCGATCTCCTGGTGATGGCGGCAGGACCGGATCAGGTCGCGGACGGAATACATCCGGTAGGTGCGCAGAACCAGCGACAGGTCGATGGCCGATGACAGCGTGGCCGAGATCCGGGGCGAGCGGGCCGCCTCCACGATCAGGCGGTGAAAGCGCGCGTTGCAATCCGACAGGAAGGCCATGTCGGCATCGCTCCGCGGCGGCGTCCGGGCGACGGCGGCGTCCGCGATGGCGCGCAATTCGGCGATTTGCGCCTCGGTCGCATGGAGCGCCGCGCGCTCGGTTGCGTAGGTCTCGAGCTTGAGCCGCAGCTCGAAGATCTGCCCCACCTCGTCGCGTCCCAACCGGGCCACGCGCAGCCCCTTGCCCGCCGCGCGGACGAGGAATCCCTCCATGATCAGGCGGTTGATCGCCTCGCGGACGGGGGTGCGCGACAGGCCGACCCGGTCGGCCAGCACTTCCTGCGTCAGGCGCTGGTCCACCTGCAGCGCGCCGGACAGGATGTCTTCGAGCAGCGCGTTGTAGGCCTGGTCCACGGCGCTGGAGTCGCTGCCTTCGACGGGCCTCGCTTCGTATCGCCTCGGTGTCGGCCCGTTCATGCCCTTGCCCTGCCTGTGTCCGTGCCCCGGGTCCGGCCGCGTCGCCGGCCCGGCCCTGGAAAGGAAAATTCCGTATCCAAAACTCTACAGCAACATCGAATTATGTATCCAGAATTTTCTTGATTCCGGGCGCGTCTTGCCCGGGATGGGCGCATTTTTCGGATTTTCTTCGGTCTTTTTGGTGGAGCCGGATCACTCAGCCGCGTCCCGGCTTCCCATGCGTCAAGTTTTCTGTATCCTGAATGAAAAGAAAATGGATGCGCCGATTCGACAATTCGACGTCGATGCAACAGCACAGGGAGAGACGATGAGCGCGAGTTCAGAGGGCGCGCGCCCCCGGCAGGGGCCGCTGACGGATATCCGTGTGATCGAGATGGGCCAGCTGCTTGCGGGTCCGTTCTGCGGGCAGCTGCTGGCGGATTTCGGGGCCGAGGTGATCAAGTGCGAGCAGCCCGGCGTGGGCGATCCGATGCGGGTCTGGGGCCGTGAGAAGCCCTATGGCAAGTCGCTGTGGTGGCCGGTCGTGGCGCGCAACAAGAAGAGCCTGTCGCTGAACCTGCGCACCGGGGAGGGCCAGCAGGTGGTGCGCGACCTGGTGGCGCAATCGGACATCCTGATCGAGAATTTCCGTCCCGGCACGATGGAGCGGTGGAACCTGTCCTACGAGGAGCTCTCGAAGATCAACCCGAAGCTGGTGATGGTGCGGGTGACGGGTTTCGGCCAGACCGGGCCCTATGCGAAGCGCGCGGGGTACGGTGCGATCGGCGAGGCGATGGGGGGGCTGCGCTACGTGGTGGGCGACCCGTCCACCCCGCCCTCGCGGATGGGGATCTCGATCGGCGACGAGCTGGCGGCGACCTATGCCTGCCTGGGCGCGCTGATGGCGCTGCATGCGCGCGAGCGCACCGGGCGCGGGCAGGTCGTGGATTCGGCGATCTACGAGGCGGTGCTGGCGATGATGGAAAGCATGGTCAGCGAATACGACGTGGCGGGCTACAGGCGCGAGCGCACCGGCCCGATCCTGCCCAATGTCTCGCCCTCGAACGTGTTCGACACGGCCGACGGCAAGCTGCTGCTGATCGCGGCCAACCAGGACACGGTGTTCCGGCGGCTGGCGGCGGCGATGGGCCGGCCGGAACTGGCCGAGGACCCGCGCTACGCCACCCATGCGGCGCGCGGCGAGAACCAGGCCGAGCTGGACGCGCTGATCAACGACTGGACGAAGACGGTGGCGCTCGCGCCGCTGGAGGCGCTGCTGGAGGAGCATGGCGTGCCCTGCGGGCTGATCTACACCGCGCCGGACATGCTGGAGGATCCGCATTTCAAGGCGCGCGAGGCGATCGTGGAGCTCACCCACCCGGATTTCGGGCCGATGAAGATGCAGAACGTCGCCCCGCGCCTGTCCGACACGCCCGGCGCCGTGCGCCATGTCGGCCCCGCCCTGGGCGAGCATACCGACGAGGTGCTGGGCGGCCTGCTCGGCATCGACGAAGACACCCGCGCCGACTGGCGCGACCGCGGGATCATCTGAATGACCAGGGGTTCGCCCTGTCCGGACCCGGTCCGGGATGCGGACCACGACAAGGAACGTCATGCGCAGCCTTGAAATCGGCCTTGGGGTGTTCTGGCTTCTGCTGGGGGTCGCGGTCTGCGTCCAGTCTCTCCAGCTGGGCATGATGGGGCCATTCGGGCCGGATTCGGGCTTCTTTCCCTTCATCGCCGGCACCGTCCTGGCGCTGTCGGCCATTCCGGTGATCGTCTCCCGCGGGCGGGACATCCCGCGCGGCCGGGTGTTCTGGGGCGGGCGTGGCGAGGCGCTGCGCGTGTTGTCGGTGCTGGCCCTCATGGTGATCCTGATCGCGCTGATGCCCCATGCCGGCTTCCTGCTGGCGGGATGCCTGGTGACCCCGGTCATGATCCGGGCCGTCGGCGGGTCGAGCTGGGTGCTCGCCCTGTCCATCGGGTTCGGCGCTCCGGTGGCCACCTATTTCCTGTTCGTGGACGTGCTGAACTCCCCGCTGCCGCGGGGCCTGTTGCGGGGGATCCTGTGATGGAATCCTTCGCCGGCCTCGCGATGGGTTTCGGGGTGATCATGTCGCCGGAGAACCTCTACTGGTGCCTGATCGGGTCGATCCTGGGCACGCTGCTGGGCGTGCTGCCCGGGATCGGGCCGCTGGTGGCGCTGTCGGTGCTGCTGCCGGTGACCTTCGGGATGCCCCCGGTGGCGGCCATCGCGATGCTGGCGGCGATCTTCTACGGCGCGGCCTACGGGGGGTCGATCTCGTCGATCCTGGTGAACATCCCCGGCGATGCCTCGTCCGTGGTCACCGCGATCGAGGGCAACCGGATGGCGCTGGACGGCCGGGCGGGCGTGGCGCTCGGCATGTCGGCGATCTGTTCGTTCATCGCCAGCACCGTGAGCCTGCTCGGCCTGAGCTTCCTGTCGCCCTTCCTGGCCGAGTTCGCAGTGCGGATGGGGCCTCCGGAATATGCCGCGCTGGTCGTGCTTGGCCTGATCTGCGCGCTGATGATGAACCGCGGCTCCACCTCCAAGGGTTTGGTGATGATCGCGCTGGGCGCCATCATCGCCTCGGTCGGGATCGACGTGGTGACCGGCATGCAGCGCTTTGCGTTCGGGTCCGTCAACCTGATCTCGGGCTTCAACCTGATCGCCATCGTGATCGGCCTGTTCGGCGTGTCCGAGATCCTGATGAACGTGGAGCGGATCATCCAGAACAGGCCTGTCAAGACGAGGATCCGCGATCTTTGGCCGACCCGGAAGGACTGGAGGGATTCGGCCATGCCGATCACCCGGGGCACCGGGCTGGGCTTCGGGCTGGGGCTGATCCCGGGGGGCGGGCCGATCACCGCCTCCTTCATCTCCTACGCGATAGAGAAGCGCGTCGCCGAGCGCAAGGGACATGCCTTCGGCACCGGCCGGATCGAGGGCGTCGCGGGGCCGGAATCGGCCAATAACGCGGCGGTCTCGGGCGGGATGATCCCGCTGCTGTCGCTGGGTATTCCGGGCAATCCGGTCACCGCGATCCTGCTGGGCGCGCTGGTGATCCAGGGAGTGCAGCCCGGGCCGATGCTGATCAACCAGTATCCCGACGTGTTCTGGGGGGTCGTCGCCTCGATGTATGTGGGCAACGTTTTCCTGCTGATTCTCAACCTGCCGTTGGTGGGGCTGTGGGTCCAGCTGCTGCGGATCCCCTATGTGGCGCTGTTCCCGACGATCCTGCTGCTGGCGGTGGTGGGCAGCTATGCTTCCAACAAGAACATGTACGATGTCTGGGTGATGCTGGGCTTCGGCGTTCTGGGCTATGTGCTGCGCAAGCTGGAATACGACCTGGCGCCGCTGATCCTGGCCGTCGTGCTGGCGCCTCTCCTGGAACAGTCCCTGCGCCAGTCCATGGTGATGTCGCCCGACGGGCTGATGATCTTCACCCAGCGTCCGATGTCCGTGACGCTCCTGGGTGTTGCCGCGCTGGTGATTGCCGTCAGCGCCTACTCGAAGTTCAACAGGAGGAGAAAGACATGAGAAACAAGATCATGGCTGCCGCGACCGTGCTTGGCATGACGTTGGGCCTGTCGGCCCCGGCATTCGCCGACGAGGCGACCAAGGCCCGTCTCGCGGAACTCAAGCCCGACGGTTTCCCCAGCGAGACCATCGAGATCAACGTGGTCTACCCGGCGGGCGGGGGCATGGACATCAACGCGCGCATCCTGGCGCGGGTTTTCGAGCGGCTGACCGGCCACAGCGTCGTCGTCAACAACCGCACCGGGGGCGCGGGGCTGGTGGGCCATACCTACCTTGCCACCCAGGCGCCCAGCGACGGGCATACCGTGGGCGTGATCGCCAACCTCGTCTTCGCCGACGCGATGCTGCGCTCGGGCGGCGCTTGGAGCCCCTCGGATCTCGATCCGATCGCCTATCTCAACAGCGACGGCCTGATCCTGGCGATCAACACCGAAGGGCCGATGGCGGGCATGTCCATGGCCGAAATCCTCGAAAAGGCCAAGGCGGAGCCCGGCACCGTCCGGATCACCAACGTGCCCGGATCCATGTACGAATACATGGTCGAGCAGCTTGAAGCGGAATCCGGCGCCTCCTTCCTGAAAGTGCCGTTCCAGGGCGGCGCCCCGGGCATCGCCGCGCTTCTGGGCAACAACGTGGACGTGGCCATCGCCTTTCTGGGCGAGGTGCGCAGCCATCTGGAGGGCAACCGGGTGGCCCCGGTCGCGGTGAGCGGCAGCGAACGCTCGCCCTTCGTCGATGCGCCCACGCTGAACGAGGTGCTGGGCCAGGACAACGTGGTCTGGCAGGCGACCCGCTGGGTGACGCTGCCCGCGGACGTGCCGGAGGACGTGAAGGACTACCTTGCCGCGGCCTTCATCGCGGCGGCCGCCGATCCCGAGACGCAGGAGGAATTCAAGGCGCTGGGGGCCACCACCAACACGAGCTTCGAGAGCGCCGGGGCGGTGGCGGACCATGTGAACCGCCTGGCCGAACTGGAAGAGACCTTCTTCCGCGATACCGGGCGACTCGTCGACTAGGCGCGCCTGCAAGACAAGACCGCCGCGCCCCGGAACACCGGGGCGCGGCAGTGCGGCGAAAGGACATCCCATGCCCGATATCCTAGGCTGGCGCACCACGTTCGGCGTGGTGACGCCCTCCACGAACACGGTCGTTCAGCCGGAATACGACCGGATGAGACCGGCCGGCGTGACCAATCACGTCGCGCGGATGCACATCCCCGACGATCCGATCGGCAGCGACGGCGATTTCGACGAGCTGATCCGGCGCATCGACGTGGCGCTGGAGGCGGCCATCGAGCGGGTGCTCACCGCGCGGCCCGATCGGCTGATCCTCGGCATCTCGGCCGAAAGCATCTGGGGCGGAGGCCGGGCGGCCGCGGCGGCCATCGCCGAGCGGGTGCGCGCGGTCGCCGGCGATCTGCCCTTCACCCAGGCCGCCGATGCGCTGCCCGCCGCGCTCGAGGCCTACGGCGTCACGGGGCGTGTCGCGCTGGTGACCCCCTACTATCCCGTGGCCGAGGGCCACCTGCGCGCCTTCGTCGAGGAGATCGGCTACGAGGCCGGCCCCATGCGGCACCTGGCGCGGACGAGTCCGGTGGATATCGGCCGGACCTCGCTCGAGGCGCTGCGCGACGCGGTGAACGAGGTGAACGGCCCCGATGTGGCCGCCATCGTGCAATTCGGCGCCAACCTGCCCTTCGGACGGCTGGCCGTCGTCGCCGAGGAATGGCTGGGCAAGCCCGTGATCGCGGTCAATACCGCGACCTACTGGCACGCGCTGCGCTCGGCCGGGATCACCGACCGGGTCGAGGGCTGCGGCCGCCTGCTGAGCGACTTCTGACCGAACCCGTTGACCAGGAGGGACCACGCATGACCCCCGACGAAATCCTCGACTCGCTGGGCGAGGCGCTGCCGCCGCCCTTCGCCGACGAAGACAACCGCGTGCGGGTGCTTCGCTCCGGCATCCATGCCTTCATGAGCGGGCACGGCCCGCTGGGCGCCGGGAACGCGCCTCTGGTGACCGGCAAGCTGGGCCGTGAACTGGACATCGGGCAGGGCTACGCCGCGGCGCGCCTGACGGGCTTGTGCTGCCTGTCCACGCTGCGGCACAACCTCGGCACGCTGAACGGCGTCGCGCGGGTGGTGCGCGTGGTGGGCTTCATCAACTGCGCCCCCGGGTTCAACCGGCCGTCCGAGGTGCTGCACGGATTCTCGGATCTGATGGTCGAGGTCTTCGGCCCCGCCGGGCGGCATGTGCGGTCGGCCATCGGGGTGGCCGAGCTCTACGCGGACATCCCGGTCGAGGTCGAGGCGCTCTTCGAGATGAAGGACTGAGCGACCCGCGCTCGGGCGGCGCCGCCGCGAGGATCGGCGGCACCGATCGGACCAGGGGGCATGTGCCGCGCCGCCCCGTGCGCCCGGCACGCGGCATTCGCATCGCCGCGGCCGAACAGGAAGCTCCGGATTGATTGGCGTCAATGTTCGGCCTCACCGGGCGACGTCATCTCCTTTCCAGTGCCGGGACGTCCCGGCCGTGAGAGGAGAACAGTCAAATGGCCTACGAAGCCATCCCTGTCGGGCCTGAATTCCAGGTCAACACCGTCACATCCCAGAACCAGATGAATGCCGTGGTCAGCGCTTTGCCGGGCGGCGGTTACGTGGTGGTCTGGGATACCGAGGTCTTCGCCCCGATCGAGCCCGGCTCGTCCATTTACAACACCATGGACGTCAGGGCGCAGATCTACGACGCGGCGGGTGCGCCGGTGGGCACGGAGTTCACGGTGAATTCCGAGCCGCAATACATGTCGTGGATGCCGTCGGTCACCACGCTGGATGACGGCAGTTTCGTCGTGGCCCATATCTATGCCGGCACCGGCTCCAGCATCCTCATGCGCCGGTTCTCGGCCGACGGCACGCCGCAAGGCACCTCGACGATCGTCAACGAGGTGCTCGACGCCACCAGCATGCCGGTCGTGACCGCGCTGTCGGGCGGCGGCTTCGTGGTGGCCTGGCACAGAAGCGCGGGCGGGCAGACCGACGTGAAGGCACGGATCTACGATGGTTCATCGGTGCCTGTCGGCGGGGAGTTCCAGGTCAACACCACGGTCGATCTCGCGCAGGAATATCCCGTTCTGGCGCCCCTGCCGGGCGGGGGCTTCGTCGCGCTGTGGCATTCGGCCGGGCAGGACGGCAGCGGCAACGGCGTGTTCGCCCGCATCTTCGACGCATCCGGCGCGGGCGGGCCCGAGTTCCAGGTGAACACCTATGAAAGCGACTCGCAGCAGCTGCCCGATGTCGCGCCGCTGTCGGGCGGCGGCTTTGTGGCGATCTGGGAGTCCTGGGCGCAGGATGGCAACAAGTGGGGCGTGTTCGGCCAGCGCTTCGACGCTCTCGGCAACACGCTCGGCGACGAGTTCCAGGCCAATACCTATACCTCGCAGAACCAGGCGCGGTCTTCCGTGACCGCGACGAAGGATGGCGGCTTCGTCGTGATCTGGAGCGATTACGACGACTATTACAGCGGGCAGGACGGCTATTACCTCGGCGCCGGGGTTTACATGCAGCGCTTCGATGCCAGCGGGGCGCGCGTGGGCGGGGAGACCCGCGTTCACACGACCCTCGAGGGCTTCCAGCGCGAGCCCGACCTGATCGCGAACGAGAACGGAGAGCTTCTCGCGGTTTGGGAATCCTCGGACCAGGACGGCAGTTATTACGGTGTCTTCGGACAGCGCTTCGCCGCGCAATGGGCCGGCACCGACGCCGCCGAGACCTTCGATGGCGGCGAGGCCGATGACTGGATGGAAGGCGGCGGAGGCGGCGACCTGCTGGCCGGGGGCGCGGGGTTCGACACGCTGAGCTATGCCGGAAG
>Ga0008833_1000688_pt1 | contig 26063 bp, 19 predicted proteins | sample HotLakConsoUCCLE_FD_62216 | JGI IMG/M metagenome (GOLD analysis project Ga0008833, IMG submission 62216) | Hypersaline microbial mat communities from Hot Lake, Washington, USA - Hot Lake Consortium UCC-LE | ecosystem: Environmental > Aquatic > Non-marine Saline and Alkaline > Hypersaline >... | reverse complement strand
AGGCGATCATCCCGGCACCGCCGCCCACGCCGCCCTCGGGCACCGGGCCGCCCGTCGCGCCGTCGAGCGCCGCGCGGGCGCAGGTCCGGGCCTCAAGCGGTGCAAGCTGTTCTGCGTTCCACGTTCCGCGCCCCAAGCACGGGATCGTACCCTGCCGCTGCCGGGCACCGGGCGCGCGAGCGGACAGCCCATCGCCGAAGCCCCTCGTTCACCGGCCCGCCCGTTGGGGGCGGGCCATACGCGGGCCTTGCGGACAGGGCATACGCGGGATCGATCCCGCGTGGATGGCGCGCGCAGGACATCCGGATCTCCCGGTCCTGAACCGCGGGGCCCGGGCGCCTGGAGATCCGACGCCGCCCCGGGAGGCGCATGAAGCGGGATCGATCCCGCTTCCGCGCCGCGTTCCACGCGGCGCGCCCCCGCTCACGGCAGGTCTTCCGAGGGGATGATCGGGAAGAACGCCCCGTCCGACCACAGCCCGAACCAGCGCTGCCCATCCACCTCGTGATGCGCGCCCCGTTCAACCAGGCGGTAGAAGCTCTTGCGGTCGATCAGCGCCTCCAGCCGGTCGCGCACCAGCACGTAGGGCGCGGGCTCGCCGGTCTCGGGGTCGCGCTCCACCCGGATCGGATGGTCCGGCCCCGCCGTGGCATGATCGCCCACATGAGTCACGAAGGTGAGGCGCTGGGCGCGGCCGTCGCCCTCGGCCTCGAAATCCACGGCGACGAAGGGCGCATCGTCCACGGTGATGCCCACCTTCTCCACCGGGGTGACGAGAAAGAAGCTGTCCCCGTCCTTGCGCAGGATCGACGAGAACAGCCTGACCAGTTCGAATCGCCCGATCGGCGTGCCGAGGTAGAACCACGTTCCGTCACGCGCGATCCGCATGTCCAGATCGCCGCAGAACGGCGGGTTCCACTTGTGCACCGGGGCCGGCCCCTTGCCCTTTCCTGCGGCACGGGCGGCGTCGGCGAGGCTCTCGGCGGAGGGTGTCACGGGAATGTGTCCGCTCATAGTTTTTGCCTTCTCCCTGTCGCGCGATACACTCAGTGTTTGGGATATATGACGCAAGGGAGTCTTGTCATGGCCGACGAGTCGGAGCTGATCGCCGGGATCGAGGCGCTGGAAGGCAAGCTGGCGCAGGCCCGGGCGTCCATCAACCGCCGGTTCATCGGCCAGGAGCGGGTGGTGGACCTGACGCTTTCGGCGCTGCTCTGCGGCGGTCATGCGCTGCTGATCGGCCTGCCGGGGCTCGGCAAGACCCGCCTGGTGGAGACGCTTTCGACCGTGATGGGCCTGAACGGCAACCGCATCCAGTTCACCCCCGACCTGATGCCGGCGGACATCCTGGGCTCCGAAGTGCTGGAGGAGGGCGAGGGCGGCCGCCGCGCCTTCCGCTTCATCCCGGGACCGATCTTCTGCCAGTTGCTGATGGCCGATGAGATCAACCGCGCCAGCCCGCGCACCCAGTCCGCGCTGCTTCAGGCGATGCAGGAGAGGCGGGTGACGGTGGCCGGCGAGGACCGCCCGCTGGACAGGCCGTTTCACGTTCTGGCCACCCAGAACCCGATCGAGCAGGAGGGCACCTACCCGCTGCCCGAGGCCCAGCTCGACCGGTTCCTGGTGCAGATCGACGTGCAATACCCCGACCGCGACACCGAGCGCGGCATCCTGCTGGCCACCACCGGGGTGGAGGAGGACGAGGCGCACGAAGTCTTCACCGCCGCCGAGTTGCTGGCCGCACAGACGCTGCTGCGCCGCATGCCCGTGGGCGAGTCGGTGGTCGAGATGATTCTCGACCTGGTGCGCGCCTTCCGCCCGGATGATCCGACTGCACCCGAACGGGTGCGCGAGACCGTCGCCTGGGGCCCCGGCCCGCGCGCGGCGCAGGCGCTGATGCTGACCGTGCGCGCCCGTGCGCTGCTGCAGGGCCGGCTGGCGCCTTCGGTCGAGGACGTGCTCGACATGGCGCGCCCGGTGCTCACGCACCGCATGGCGCTGCGCTTCTCCGCCCGGGCCCGGGGCGACAGCCTGGCCGACCTGATCGACGAGACCTGCGCCCGCTTCGCCCGGGTCGAGGACGCTGCGTGACCGATACGCTTGCCCTGCGATCCCGCGCGGAGGCGGCGGCAGCCATGCTGCCGCCGCTGCTGGCGCGTGCCGAGCACCTGGCCGGAACCGTCCTGCTGGGCGAGCATGGCCGGCGCCGCGCCAGTCTCGGCGACGATTTCTGGCAATACCGCCCGGTCCAGACCGGCGATACGCTGCGGATGATCGACTGGCGGCGGTCCGCCCGCAGTGACGACCGCTTCGTGCGCGAGCGCGAATTGCAGATCGCGCAGTCGGTCCAGCTCTGGGTGGACCAGGCGGCGTCGATGCGCTTCGTCTCGTCGAAGGACCTGCAGCCCAAGGCCGAGCGCGCCCGGGTTCTGGCGCTGGCCGCCGCGATCCTGCTGGTCCGGGGGGGCGAGCGCGTGGGCCTGACCGGTGGCACCCTGCCGCCCCGGCGCGGCGAGGTGCAGATCCTGCGGCTGGCAGAGGCCTTCTCGCGCGACGAGGCGCCCGATTACGGCGCGCCCGAGGCGCGCGCCATGCTGCCGATGTCGCGCGCGGTGTTCATCTCGGATTTCCTGGGCGATCCCGAGCCGGTGGAGGCGGCGCTGACCAAGGCCGCGGATCGCGGGGTGCGCGGTGTCGTGCTTCAGGTTCTTGATCCTGCGGAAGAGGAGTTCCCCTTCTCCGGCCGCACCGTGTTCGAGAGCATGGGCGGCACCCTGCGGCACGAGACACTCAAGGCCGACGACCTGCGGGGCCGCTACCTGGAGCGGCTGGCGCAGCGCAAGGCGCGGCTGGAGGAACTCTGTGCGCTCACCGGCTGGCGCTACAATTGCCACCACACCGGCGACAGCGCGCAATCGGCGCTGCTGTGGCTGTGGCAAGCCCTTGACGGAGGTGTTGGATGACCCTCTTCGGCGCGCTCGGATTCACCACGCCCTGGTTGTTGCTGGGGTTGCTGGCGCTGCCGGTGCTCTGGCTGATCCTGCGGGCCATCCCGCCCGCGCCGCTGCGGCGGATGTTCCCCGGCGTGGTGCTGCTGCTGGGGCTCAAGGACGACGAGCAGGTCAGCGACCGCACGCCGTGGTGGCTGTTGCTGCTGCGGATGCTGGCGGTGGCCGCCGTGATCGTCGGGCTGGCCGGGCCGGTCCTGAACCCCGGGGAGAACCGCGCCGCGGGTTCCGGCCCGCTTCTCGTCGTGCTGGACGGGTCCTGGGCGGGGGCCGACGACTGGACGGCCAAGACCCGCGCGATCGAGGCCGAACTTGCCGAGGCCGGGCGTCTCGGCCGCACAGTCGCCATCGCGCGGCTGACCACGCCCGAGGCGCCGGTCTTCCAGGCCGCCACGGCCTGGACCGGGCGGCTGGCGGGGCTGGCGCCGCAGCCCTGGCAACCCGGCGCGGAGGAGATGGCAGCCTTCACCGATGCCCTCCCGGAGGAGGGTTTCGATACGCTCTGGGTCTCCGACGGGCTGGCCCGCGAGGGCCGGGACGACCTGCTGGCGGCACTGGAGCGGCGCGGCGATGTGCGCGTGCTGCAATCGTCGGACACCGTGCTGGCCATGGAGCCCGCCCGTTTCGAGGACGGCGCGCTGGCGCTGACCGCGCGCCGCGCCGCGCCGGGCCCCGCGCGCGAGATCGCCATCGCCGCGCACGGGCTGGACCCGGCGGGCGCGCCGCGCGTGCTGGCCCGCGTCACCGCCGAATTCGCCACCGGCGAAACGGTGGCCGAAACCGCGCTGTCGCTGCCGGCCGAACTGCGCGCCCGGCTGACCCGCTTCCAGATCGAGGGCACCCGCAGCGCCGGTGCCGTCAGCCTGCCCGATGACAGCCTGCGCCGCCGCGAGGTGGCCCTGATCGCCGGCCGGGACGACCGCGAGGGGCTGCAACTGCTCTCGCCGCTGCATTACTTGGAGAACGCGCTGGAGCCCAGCGCCGCGCTGCTGGACGGGGCGCTGTCGGACATCCTGCCGGCCAACCCGGACGTGATCGTGCTGGCCGATGTGGCCACCCTGTCCCCCGCCGAGGAAGAGGCGCTGCGCGACTGGGCGGAGCGCGGCGGGCTGCTGGTGCGCTTCGCCGGGCCGCGGCTTGCGGCCAGCGATGTCAGCCGGGCCGAGGAACACCCCTTGATGCCGGTGCGCCTGCGCGCGGGTGGCCGCACCGTGGGCGGCGCCATGAGCTGGGGCGAACCCAAGCAATTGGCCCCCTTTTCCGAGGACAGCCCGTTCCGCGGCCTGCCGGTGCCCGAGGACGTGACCGTCTCGGCACAGGTCATGGCCCAGCCCGACCCGGTGCTGGCCGAGCGGGTGATCGCACAGCTGACCGACGGCACACCGCTGGTCACGCGCAAGGCGCTCGGGCAGGGACAGGTGGTGCTGTTCCATGTCACCGCAAATGCCGAATGGTCCTCGCTGCCCCTGTCGGGCCTCTTCGTGCAGATGCTGGAGCGGCTGGCCGTCTCCTCCGCCGTGGTCCAGCCCGAGGTGGCGGATCTCGAAGGCACCATCTGGGAGCCGGTCAGCCTGCTGGACGGGTTCGGCCAGTTGCAGGATGCGGGCACCCTGCCCGGAATAGCGGGCGAGGCTCTGGTCTCGGCCCCGCTGGGCCCCGATCTGCGCCCGGGCCTCTACCAGGGCGAGGATCGCAGCCTGGCGCGCAACGTGGTCACTGCCGATACCGTGCTCACCCCCGTGGCCTGGCCCGACCGCATCCCGGTGGAGGGGCTGTCGCGCCCGCAGGAAACCCCGCTCACCGGCGCGTTGCTGCTGGCCGCGCTGCTGCTGTTGCTGGCGGATGTCGTGGCCTCGCTCGCCGTGTCCGGCCGGCTGCGCGGCGCGGCCGCGGCCGCCGTGCTGGCCGCGCTCCTGCTGCCGCCGCAGCCCGCCTCCGCCCAGCCGGAGCAGGACGATTCCTTCGCCATGCAGGCCACGAGCGACGTGGTTCTGGCCCATGTCGTCACCGGCGACGCGCGACTGGACGAGATGGCCCGGCAGGGGCTGCGCGGCCTGTCGGAGACGCTGTTCTTCCGCACCTCGGTCGAACCGGCGGAGCCGATGTCGGTGAACCTCGAAACCGACGAACTGGCCTTTTTCCCCGTGCTCTACTGGCCGATCACCCCCGATCAGCCCACCCCGTCAGACGAGGCCTATGCCAAGCTGAACGACTACCTGCGCTCGGGCGGGATGATCCTGTTCGACACCCGCGACGCCGACGTGGCGCGCTTCGGCGCGGCCTCGCCCAACGGGCGCAAGCTGCAGGACCTGGCGGGACCGCTCGACATCCCGCCGCTGGAGCCGGTGCCCGAGGATCACGTGCTTACCCGCACCTTCTACCTGCTCCAGGATTTTCCCGGACGCCATGCCGGCCGCGAGGTCTGGGTGGAGGCCGCGCCGCCCGATGCGGAGCGGATCGAGGGCATGCCGTTTCGTGACCTGAACGACGGGGTGACTCCGGTGGTGATCGGCGGAAACGACTGGGCCGCCGCCTGGGCGATGGACGAGCGCGGCAATCCGCTGTTCCCGGTCGGTCGAGGCTTCACCGGCGAGCGGCAGCGCGAACTGGCCTACCGCTTCGGCGTCAACCTCGTGATGCATGTGCTGACCGGCAACTACAAGTCCGACCAGGTGCATGTGCCCGCGCTTCTCGACCGCTTGGGGCAGTGATGGCAGGAAATATCCTCTTCGATCCGATGGTGCCGCTCTGGCTGCTGGCCCTGGCGGCCGCGCTCGTGCTGGCGGGCGCGGGGCTGGCGCTTTGGCGCGGTCTGCCGGGCTGGGCCCTGCGCGCGCTGGCCGGCCTGGTGCTGATCGCGGCGCTGGCGCAGCCCACATGGCAGCAGGAAGAGCGCGCCCCGCTGTCGGACATCGTGCTGATGCTGGTGGACCGCACCGCCTCGCAGCGCCTGGCCGAACGCGCCGGGATGACCGAGGCGGCCGCCGACGACCTCGCCGCCCGCATCGAGGCCCGCCCCAACACCGAACTGCGCCGCATCGAGGTGGAGGATGGCGAGGGCGACGCGGGCACCCTGCTGATGACCGCGCTGACCGACGCGCTGGCCAAGGAGCCCAGGGCCCGCGTGGCGGGCATTCTGCTGCTGTCCGATGGCCGGCTGCACGACCTGGAACGCGCCCCTGACCTGCCCGCGCCGCTGCACCTGCTGATGACCGGCCGCGAGGACGACTGGGACCGCCGCCTGATCGTCCGCAACGCCCCCGCCTTCGCGATCCTCGGCGAGGAGATCACCCTGACGCTTCGGATCGAGGACGAGGGCGCGGCACCCGAGGGGGCGCGCCGCGCGCCGCTCGACATCTCCGTGGACGGCGCGGAGCCGCAGCGCTTCGAGGTGGCCATCGGCCGCGACGTGCAACTGCCGCTGACGCTGCCGCATGGCGGGCGCAACGTGATCCGGTTCTCCGTGCCCGAGGCCGAGGGCGAACTGACCGACCGCAACAATTCCGCGCTGGTGCAGATCAACGGGGTGCGCGACCGGCTGCGCGTGCTTCTGGTCTCGGGTCAGCCGCATCCCGGCACCCGCACCTGGCGGAACCTGCTGAAATCCGACAGCGCGGTGGACCTGGTGCATTTCACCATCCTGCGCCCGCCGGAAAAGCAGGACGGCGTGCCGGTGTCCGAGCTGTCGCTGATCGCCTTCCCCACGCGCGAACTGTTCCTGGAGAAGGTGGACGATTTCGACCTCATCATATTCGACCGCTACAAGCGGCGCGGCATCCTGCCCTCGATCTATCTCGAGAACGTGGCGAACTACGTGCGCGAAGGCGGCGCGGTTCTGGTGGCCGCGGGCCCCGATTTCGCCAGCGCGGACAGCCTCTACCGCTCGCCGCTGTCGCAGGTGCTGCCCGCCGCGCCCACCGCGCGCGTGGTCGAGGAGGGCTACATGCCCGCCGTCACCGAGCTCGGCGCGCGCCATCCGGTCACCACCGGGCTGCCCGCGTCCGACTGGGGCCGCTGGCTGCGCCAGATCGAGGTGACGCCCGAGCGTGGCAACGTGGTGATGCAGGGGGCCGAGGAACGCCCGCTGCTGGTGCTCGACCGGGTGGGCGAGGGGCGGATCGCGCTGCTGGCTTCGGATCACGCCTGGCTGTGGAGCCGCGGCTTCGAGGGCGGTGGCCCGCAGCTCGAATTGCTGCGGCGGCTGGCGCATTGGATGATGAAGGAGCCGGAACTTGAGGAGGAGGCGCTGACCGCCGAGGCCACCGGGCAGACCATGCGCATCCTGCGCCGCACGCTGGAGGATAGCGCCGGCCCCGTCACCATCACCACGCCGTCCGGCGAGACGGTCGAGCTGGAGATGGAGGAAGTGGCCCCGGGCCGGTTCCAGGCCGTTTACGACGGGCCGGAGATCGGTCTCTACCGGCTGGAGCAAGGCGAGGAAACGGCCGTGATCGGCCTTGGCCCGGCCGCCCCGCGCGAGTTCGAACAGACAATCGCCAGCGCCGAGGCGCTGGAGCCGCTGATCGACAGTGTGAACGGCGGGGTGCCGCGGCTGGAGGAGGGCGTGCCGGCGCTGCGCGAGGTGCGCGAGGGCCGCCCCGCTGCGGGCCGCGGCTGGATCGGGATCACCCCGCGCGACGCATACGAGACGCTCGATGTGCGCCAGATGCCGCTCCTGCCCGCCTGGCTGGTGCTGCTTCTGGCCTCGGCGCTGATCGTGGGCGCCTGGCTGCGCGAGGGCCGCCGGTAGCCTGCGCGTCGACGCGCAGGCAAGGGAATTTCGAAATTCCCTTGCCGCCTGCGGCGGCAGACGGGGTTGCGCAACCCCGTCCCCGCCCCCCCCCGCCGGCCGGTGCGGCCGCTTCGCAGGCCGTGTGCGCCGAGAGCCTGCGCGTCGACGCGCAGGGCAGCGGAGGAGGCCGCCCGGCGCCGTCGCAAGGCTTTCGCGGAACTCTCTCGATCAGGATGCGGGTCATTGCCGGGCGCCCCGGCCGCCGCGCGCGCATCGGGCGCGGATGCGCAGCTCGAGCCCGCCCTCGGGCAGCGTCTCCCCGGACAGCGACCGGGCGACTGGCTGCTCCTGCGCATGCGGGTGGTGCAGCACGGGCCTGCCCGGCCATGTGCCGTCCGGTGCCGGCACCTGCCGGCCGCCGGCATGACGGTTCCCGCCGGCATCGGGGGGGCTCAGGATGATGCAGACCCGTCCGCCATCCCCGCCCGCACCGCCTCGGCGGCCGGGATTTCGCGGATCGCCGCCGCAACGGGCGAGCCCGCCCGCAACATGACAGGCAGGAGAGATGACCGCCTCATGCGGCCTGAAGGGCCTGGCGCGCCCGTGGCTGAGCTCACCTCCCCGTGTCCGTGCGGTCGTCCGGCCGCAGCAGCATCGCCCGCGAGGTGGAGGCGAATTCGCGCCGCCACAGCACGACCAGCGTCACCAGCGCCGCTGCGATCAAGGCCCCGGCGCCCAGCAGCCATGCCCCGGAGGCCAGCGCGAAATAGAGCGAGCGCAGCCCGCGATTGTAGCTGCGCGCCGCGGTGATGTTGATCTCCCCGGCCTTGGCCGCGCGGGGCAGGGCGACCGGGTCGGCCGGATCGTTCGGCACCGCCGCCATCAGCACCGAGCAATAGCCGAACAGCCGGTTCGACCAGACGAATTTCAGGAAGCCGTTGGTCAGCAGCACCAGCAGAACCAGCAGCTTGATCTCCCACACGAAGCGCGGATCGCTGTCCAGCGTCAGCTCCCCGGCCACGCCCGAAAGCCGATCGACATTGCCCAGCGTGGCCAAGACCCCGCCCACCGCGATCACCGCGGTGGAGGCGAAGAAGGCGGTGCTCTGGCGCAGGTTCGACACGATCTGCGCGTCGAAGATCCGCGGATCGCGCGCCACCATCTGCCGCATCCATTCGCGCCGGTAATCCGCCATCAGCACCGAGACCGAAGGCCGCCAGCCTGGCCCGCCGCGCTCGATCCGCCAGCCGATGCCCAGCCAGGCCGCCACCAGCACGGCCAGCGCGACCGCATCCAGCGGCGTGAACAGCGCAAGACGTTGGGCCCAGTCCATCATGGGCCCGAGAATAGGGCGGAACCGCCGGGCTTGCCATCCGGGGAAATTGGTTATATTTTCTTACCAGGGAACCGGGCTGCCGCGCAAGGCACCCGACCCCGCCGCCCCGGAAGGAGCCCGCCCATGGAAATGCCCGCCCCCGATCCCGCGATCCTGGCGCTGAAGTCCCGGCTGGTCGAGCGCCTGTCGGCGGTGCTGCCCGCGGATGCCGTGATTCACGCGGAAAGCGAAACCCGCGCCTATGAATGCGATGCGCTGACCGCCTATCGTTGCCCGCCACTGGCGGTGGTGCTGCCCTCCTCGACGAAGGAAGTGTCGGACGCGCTGCAGGTCTGCCACGAGATGGGTGTGCCGGTGGTGCCGCGCGGCTCGGGCACCTCGCTGGCGGGGGGCGCGCTGCCCACGGCCGATTCGGTGATCCTGGGCGTCGCGCGCATGACCGCGGTGCTGGAGACGGATTACGAGAACCGCTTCATCCGGGTGCAGACCGGCCGCACCAACCTGAGCGTCACCGGCGCGGTGCAGGAGGAGGGTTTCTTCTACGCGCCCGACCCCTCCAGCCAGCTCGCCTGCGCCATCGCGGGCAATATCGCGATGAATTCGGGCGGGGCGCATTGCCTGAAATACGGCGTGACCACCAACAACCTGATGGGCGTGACCCTGGTGCAGATGGACGGCACCGTGATCGAGCTGGGCGGCGCGCATCTGGATTCGGGCGGGCTGGACCTGCTGGGGCTGATCTGCGGCTCGGAGGGCCAGCTGGGCGTGGTCACCGAGGCCACGCTGCGCATCCTGCGCCAGCCCGAAGGCGCCCGGCCGGTGCTGATGGGCTTCGAGTCCAGCGAGGTGGCGGGTGCCTGCGTCTCGGACATCATCAAGGCGGGGCTGCTGCCGGTGGCGATCGAGTTCATGGACCGGCCCTGCATCGAAGCCACCGAGGCCTTCGCCAAGGCGGGCTACCCGATGTGCGAGGCGCTGCTGATCGTCGAGGTGGAGGGCTCGGAGGCCGAGATCGACCACCAGCTGGGCCTGATCAAGGAGATCGCCCGCCGCCACGACCCGGTCGAGCTGCGCGAGGCGCAGGACGCGGACGAGGCCGGCCGGATCTGGCTGGGCCGCAAGTCCGCCTTCGGCGCCATGGGTCAGATCAACGACTACATGTGCCTCGACGGCACGATCCCGGTCTCCTCGCTGCCCTTCGTCCTGCGCCGCATCGGCGAGATGTCGAGAGAGTGCGGGCTGGACGTGGCCAACGTGTTCCACGCGGGCGACGGCAACATGCACCCGCTGATTCTGTTCGACGCCAACAAGCCCGGCGACCTGGAACGCTGCGAAGCCTTCGGCGCGGAGATCCTGAAGCTTTGCGTGGAGGTGGGCGGCTGCCTGACCGGCGAGCATGGCGTTGGGATCGAGAAGCGCGACCTGATGGGGGTGCAATACGCCCCCGCCGACCTGGAGGCGCAGATGGCGGTCAAGGACGTGTTCGACCCGCGCTGGCTGCTGAACCCGGCCAAGGTGTTCCCGCTGGCGGCCTCAGAGGCCCGGCGCGCGGCGCGGCTGGCGGCGGAGTAGGGCGCTGTCTGCCCCCTCCGACGCCTGCGGCGTCATTCACCCCCGAGGATGTTTCTTGCCAAGAGAAGAGACCGGATGAGACCAGCAGACGAGGCCGAACTGGCCGAGGCGGTGGCCGGGGCGGTCGGGCCGCTGACGGTGATCGGGGGCGGCACGCGGCCCGTCGGCGCGCCGGTGGCGGGCGAGGCGCTGTCGGTGGCCGGGATCAGCGGGGTGGAGCTCTACGAACCGGGGGCGCTGACGCTGGTGGTGCGCGCAGGCACGCCGCTGGAGGAGGTCGAGCGGGTGCTGGCCGCGGAGGGGCAGCGCCTGGCCTTCGAGCCGATGGATCATCGCGGGCTGCTGGGCACCGAGGGCGTGCCCACGATCGGCGGTGCGGTGGCCGGCAATGTCAGCGGGCCGCGGCGGATCAGCGTGGGGGCCTGCCGCGATTTCATGCTGGGCGTGCGCTTCGTCGACGGGCAGGGCGCGGTGGTGAAGAATGGCGGGCGGGTGATGAAGAACGTCACCGGCTATGACCTGGTGAAGCTTCTGACCGGCAGCCGGGGCACCCTGGGCGTGCTGAGCGAGGTGAGCCTGAAGGTGCTGCCCGTGCCCGAAACCTCCGGGATGCTGGTGCTGGAGGGGCTCGACATCGCGCGGGCGGTGGCGGCGATGGCCCGGGCGCTGGGCTCGCCCTTCGAGGTGACCGGCGCGGCGCATGACCCGGGTGCCGGGCGCACCCTGATCCGGGTGGAGGGGTTCGAGACCCAGGTGGCCTACCGGCTGGAACGGCTGGCCGAACTGCTGGCAGACTTCGGCGCGGCCGGGCGCGAGAGTGACCCCGCCGCGGTGGCCGCGGCCTGGGCCGCGCTCCGCGACGTGGCGCCGTTTCACGGAGTGCCGGGCGATGTCTGGCGGATCTCCTGCAAGCCCTCGGACGCGCCGGAGCTTGCCGCGCGGCTGGAGGCGGAGGGGCTGCTGCTCGACTGGGGCGGCGGGCTGATCTGGGCGCGCCTGCCCGAGGGCACCGACGCGCGGGCCCGGCTGGGCGCCTTCGATGGCCATGCCACGCTGGTCCGTGCCAGCGAGGCCACGCGCGCTGCTCTGCCGGTCTTTCCGCCCGAGCCGGCGCCGCTGGCGGCGCTGGGCCGCGGCCTGCGCGCGCGGTTCGATCCGCGCGGCATCCTCAACCCCGGGCTGATGGGATAGCGACATGCAGACCAATTTCACGCCGGAGCAGCTGGCCGACCCGCAGATCGCCCGCGCCAACGAGGTGCTGCGCGCCTGCGTCCATTGCGGCTTCTGCACCGCCACCTGTCCCACCTACCAGGTGCTGGGCGACGAGCTGGACAGCCCGCGCGGGCGGATCTACCTGATCAAGGACATGCTGGAGAACGCGCGGGTGCCGGACGAAAGGACGGTGACCCATATCGACCGCTGCCTGTCGTGCCTGGCCTGCATGACCACCTGCCCCTCGGGCGTGCATTACATGCACCTGGTGGACCACGCGCGCGAGTATATCGAAAAGCACTACGATCGGCCCTGGCACGACCGCGCGCTGCGCTGGATGCTGGCGCGCGTCCTGCCCTATCCCGGGCGGTTCCGGGTGGCGCTGCTGGCGGCGAAGCTGGGCCGGCCTTTCCGGCGGCTGATGCCCGATCCGCGAGTGCGCGCCATGCTGGACATGGCGCCGCGCCGCATCCCGCCGGTCAGCCGCAACGACGATCCGCAGGTTTTCGCGCCGGCCGCACCCCGGCGCAAGCGGGTGGCGCTGATGACCGGCTGCGCGCAGAAGGCGCTCAACACCGACATCAACGACGCCACGATCCGGCTGCTGACGCGGCTGGGCTGCGAGGTGGTGGTGGCCGAGGGCGCGGGCTGCTGCGGGGCGCTGACCCATCACATGGGCAAGGTGGACGACAGCCACGCCAGCGCCGCGCGCAACATCCGCGCCTGGTGCCGCGAGATCGACGGCCCGGGGCTCGATGCCATCGTCATCAACACCTCCGGCTGCGGCACGACGGTCAAGGATTACGGCCACATGTTCCGCAACGACGCGCTGGCGGCGGATGCGGCCCGCGTGTCCGAGCGGGCGATGGACGTGAGCGAACTGCTCAAGACGCTGGAGATCCCCGAGGGCGGCGAAAAGGGGCTGACCGTGGCCTATCACGCGGCCTGTTCGCTGCAGCATGGCCAGCAGGTCAAGTCCGCGCCCAAGGATCTGCTGAAGCGTGCGGGCTTCAACGTGGTGGAACCCGCCGACAGCCACCTGTGCTGCGGCTCTGCGGGCACCTACAACCTGATGCAGCCCACGATCTCCTCCCAGTTGAAAGAGCGCAAGATCCGCACGCTGGAGGCGAAGGCCCCCGACGTGATCGCGGCGGGCAATATCGGCTGCATGATGCAGATCGGCTCGGGCACCGGCGTGCCCGTGGTGCATACGGTCGAGTTGCTGGACTGGGCGACCGGCGGGCCGCAGCCGCGCGCGCTGGCAGGCACGTAACGGAAACAGGCCGTTTCGCACATGGCCCGCGCGCCGCGCCGCAATTTCGCCTAAACTTGCATCTAACCGGAGTGCACCCCCGACCGGAGTTCCCATGCTGCGTGCCGTCCTTGCCCTGGCGCTGACCTGTCTCAGCCCCGCCGTCCTTGCCGACGAGGCAAGACTGACACGTCTCGACACCGGCGAATCGGGTCGAGGCTGGGAAGCGGTGGGCCGGCTCGATATCGGCGGGCGGGGCTTCTGCACCGGCGCGCTGATCGCCCCCGACCTGGTGCTGACGGCGGCCCATTGCCTCTATGACAAGACCAGCGGCGAGCGGATCGACCATCGGCGGATCGAGTTCCTGGCCGGTTGGCGCAATGGCCGGGCAGAGGCCTACCGGCAGGTCCGCCAGGCCGTGCTGCACCCCGATTACAGCTTCGACGACGCGGTCACCCCCGGACGGATGCGCAACGACATCGCGCTGCTGAAACTGTCGCAGCCGATCCGCAACACCTCGGTCATCCCCTTCCGCACCGGGCGCGAGCCGGGTCCGGAGACGCGGGTCGGCGTGGTCTCCTACGCCCGCGATCGGGCAGAGGTGCCCTCGCTGCAGGAGGTCTGCGCGGTCCAGGGACGGCACAGCGGGGTGCTGGTGATGGATTGCGCGGTGGATTACGGCGCCTCGGGCGCCCCGGTCTTCAGCTTCGGTCCGGAGGGGCCGCGCATCGTGTCGGTGGTCTCCGGCATGGCCGAGATGGAGGGCCGCCCGGTCTCGCTCGGCACGGCGCTGGAGGCGCCGCTGGCGCTGCTGCAGGGCATGCTGGCTTCGGATCGCAACATTCTTTCGGGCGGCGACGCGCTTCAAAGGGTGCCGGCACACGGCGCACCGCGCGGAATCGGCGCGAAGTTCATCCGCCCATGACCGGCTGGTGGCGGCATATCGCGGCGCTGTTGCTGGCGCTGGCGCCCCTGCCGGGAGCGGCGCAGGAGTTGCAGCCGATGGAGGACCGGGGCGACCTGCTGGGCTGGGAGGCGGTGGGCCGCGTGGACCTGGGCGACGGGTTCTGCACCGGCGTCCTGATCGCGTCCGACCTCGTGCTGACCGCTGCGCATTGCGTCTATGATCGTGCCACGGGCCGCGCCATCCCGCCCCGGGCCATCGCCTTCCGGGCGGGCTACATGAACGGCAGCGCCATCGCCGAGCGGGGGATCGACCGGATCGTGACCCTGCCGGACTACTCGCCCCGCGCCGACGGCATGATCCGCGGCGACATGATCCGACATGACGTGGCGCTGATGCGGCTGGACCGGCCGATCTCCTCCAGCGAAGCCGATCCGTTCCGCATTCATGTCGATCCGCGCCCGGGCGAAAGCGTCAGCGTCGTCTCCTACGGGCGCGGCCGCGCCGAAACCCTGTCGTGGGAGCGGGACTGCAAGGTGCTGGGCGAGGTGCCCGGCCTGCTGGCCTTCGATTGCAACGTCACCTTCGGTTCGTCAGGCGCGCCGGTCTTCGTGCGCTACGGCACGCGCTCGCGCATCCTGTCGCTGGTCTCCTCCATGGGCCCGGTGGCCGAGGACGGGCCGCGATCCTTCGGGATGCAGCTGCCCGAGGCGGTGACCGCGCTCAAGGCGCGGATGCGCGCGGGCGACGCGCCGGCGCTGCGGGTGGGCGAGGGTGCGCGCCGCATCACCGTGGGCGGCGGGCGCAGCGGCACTGGCGCCAAGTTCGTCCGCCCCTGAGCTTCCGCGCCTGCGGAGCGCTGGGCGGGCTTGAAACCCCCTTCGGCAGTTCCCAGATTCCGCTCACCGGGCGCCGCTGACGGGCCCGGACATACCGTAACCGCCTGTCCCGAAGGGAAGGCATCACATGCGTTATCGCTCGATGGAGGATGACAATGCGCACATTCGATCTTGCCCCGCTTTACCGGGCAACCGTGGGATTCGACCGCGTGGCCGACCTGATGGACCGGGTTCTCGCCAATGACGTGAGCCAGTCCACCTATCCACCCTACAATATCGAGAAGACCGACCAGAGCAGCTATCGCATCTCGATCGCCGTCGCCGGGTTTTCCGCCGACGATCTCTCGGTCGACGTGAAGGAGAACGCGCTGGTGGTCTCGGGCCGCAAGGCAGAGGCCGAGGACGGCCGCACCTTCCTGCATCGCGGCATCGCCACCCGCGCCTTCGAGCGCCGGTTCCACCTGGCCGATCACGTCCGGGTCACGGGCGCCAGCCATGTGGACGGGATGCTGCATGTCGACCTGGAGCGCGAGATCCCCGAGGCGCTGAAACCCCGCCGGATCGCCATCGCCAAACCTGAAGCGGCAGTGCCGGCCGAGAAGGACGTGGTGGACGCCAAGTCCGTCAACTGAGTCTCCGGGCAGGCTTTTCCCGCGACGCCCCCTCCGGCCGGAGGGGGCGTTCGCATGTCCTGATTGTTCTCTCTTCCCGACCAATCCCCGCACGGCCAACAGATTGCGGTGAAAGGGAAAACGCGAAACATCCGGTAGTTGTGCCTTTGAACTAATTTTCTTGACGCAGCGTACCGCTCGGCGAAACCTCTTTTCAGTGCACGAATTTTCTCGGGACCTTGGGGGTGTCATGGAACTGTTTCTGCTGATCGCGCTGGGCCTTCTCGGCAGCGCCGCCGCGTTCGACTTGTTCTCGGGCAACGATGACGACGACAACGACGACGACAACCAAAACAACCAGAACGACACCCGCGGCATCGTGCTCGACGGCAACAATCTCAGCCCGGAGGTGCTCACCGGGACCGATCTGGACGACACGATCAGCGGCGGGGAGGGCGAGAACGACACGCTTGAAGGCGGCGCCGGGGACGACCTGTTCCAGCTCCGGAATTCCAACACCGCCACCGGCGGCCCGGGGATGGACGATTTCGTCGTGGACGAGGTCGCGACCTTCCTGACCGACGGCTCGTCCGAGTCCTTCGCCACCATCACCGATTTCAACCCGGACGAGGATATCCTGACCGTCCAGATCCTGGGGGACGAGGACAATCCCGGCGCGCCGCCCGCCGACACCGCCTATGTGTGGAGAGCGTTCGATGACATCGTGACCCTCAACGCGATCCCGGCCTTCGAGCGCTCCGAGCCGGGCGCCGGCGACTTCTTCGGCGATCCGCTGCTGGCGGTCCGCGGCCTGTCCGACATCCCGCCGCCCGAGGCTACGGAATTCGAGATCGTCGATATCGACGGCAACGTGCTGAACACCCTCGCCGCCGACCAGATGCCCTTCATCGAGGTGATCCGGGGCGACCCGGCCTCGACCACCAGCTTCCTGAACGAGGAAGGCGTGCGCTTCTCGGTGGAGATGGGCCGCGGCGATGACGTGGTGCTGGTGGAAAACGCCAACGTGGTCGAGGCCAACCTGGGCCGGGGCGACGATCTGTATGGCCGCACCGGGTCGCTGGACAACCCGCCCCCGGTGCGCGAGGACGTCTTCGGCGGGCCCGGAGACGACACTCTGCTCGCGGTGGCGCGGGTCAGCGAACTCGTGGGCGGCACCGGCGACGACCTGCTGGATCTCTCGGGTTTCGCGGGCGCCGACGGCTCGGGCAACGCGCTCGCCTTCGGCGAGGAAGGCAACGATACGCTCCAGGGCAGCATCGTCGCCGATTTCATGGATGCCGGCCCGGGAGATGACGAGGTCCGGGCGGACACCTCGGACAGGGTGCTCCTGGAAGAGGGCAACGACACGCTCATCGTGACCCCCGCGCCCGATCCGGTCGGCAACGGGCTGGTGCTGGATTTCGATCCGGCCGAGGATGCGCTCATCATCGAACTGCCCGCCGACGAGGTCGCGGGCGCCGTCGTCACCACCGACGTGTTCGAGCCCCCCAACTCCTTCGTCCGGACCGACGTGCTGGTGAATGGCGAAGTGGCGCTGCGGATGATCGGGAATTCCGCGATCCGGCCGAACTGGGCATCGTGCTCCGCCCCGTCTGAGCCCGGCCCGGGCCGGATCCGGGCCCTTCACGAGCCCGCCCTGAGCCCGGTCCAACCGGGCTCAGCCCGCCTGCACAAACACCCGCGAGGGGTGCAATTCGCCCGAGCGGAACCGGCCCACGGCCACCGCGCGCCCCTCGAACGAGGCCCAGCACTCGTCACCGTATTCCACCCCGTCGGCGAAGACCATGCCGGGATTGCCGTTGCGCAGCCGCGCCGCGCCCTCGGCGCTGGCGCGCACCTCGGGCAGATCCGCCAGCCCCTCTTCCAGCGGCCGCAGATGCGCGTCCAGCCCGGGGCTGTGCGCAAGCTCCTCGATCCGGTCCAGGCTCAGCCCGTCGGCGGCGTCGAACGGGCCCGACCACAGCCGCCGCAGGCGCACCACATGGCCATGGCAGCCCAGCAGCTCGCCCAGGTCGCGCGCGATCGATCGCACGTAGCCGCCCTTGCCGCAGGTCATCTCCAGCTCGACATGGTCCGCGTCGGGCCGGCCGGTCAGCACCAGTTCCTCGACCCAGAGCGGGCGGGCCGCGGTCTCGAACGCCTCGCCCTCGCGGGCCAGCTTGTAGGCCCGCTCACCGTCGATCTTCACCGCCGAGAAACGCGGCGGCACCTGCATGATGTCCCCCACGAACCGGCCCAGCGCGGCCTTGATCTCCGCATCGGAAGGCCGCGCCTCGCTGGTGGCGATCACCTCGCCCTCCGCATCGTCGGTATCGGTGGCCTGGCCCAGCCGGACGGTGAAGGCATAGGCCTTCAGTGCATCGGTGATATAGGGCACGGTCTTGGTCGCCTCGCCCAGCGCCACCGCCAGCACGCCGGTGGCCTCCGGGTCCAGCGTGCCGGCATGGCCCGCCTTGCGCGCTTCCAGCGCCCAGCGCACCTTGTTGACCACCGCGGTGGAGGTCATCCCCGCGGGCTTGTCCACGATCAGCCAGCCGGAAATGTCGCGCCCCTTGCGCTTTCGTCCCATGAAAGGCCTCCCTCTCGTCCGAGACGCGGGGCCTAGCCCCTCGCGGGCGCCGCGTCAATCGCGCGCCGCGCCTGCCGCTTCTTCCGGCCCCGGGTATCCCCGCGGGTGAATTGCCCGGCACGGGCAAGAGGGGGCTCGGCCCCCGCCTCCCGAGGACACGGGCGGGGATGGACAGGCGCGGACCGCCCCACTAAGCCCCCGCGCATGGATGACACCTACGCGCCCCCCTCCGATCCGCTGGCGATTCTGCACGCGGATCACGAACTGCTGGTCGTCGACAAGCCCGCCGGCCTTCTGTCGGTGCCGGGCAAGGGCGCGCATCTCGCCGATTGCCTGCTTTCCCGCGTGCAGGCGGCCTTTCCCCAGGCGCTGCTCGTCCACCGGCTGGACCGGGACACCTCGGGCATCATGGTCTTCGCGCTCTCGCCCCATGCCCAGCGCCATCTCGGCCTGCAATTCGAGAAGCGCCAGACCCGCAAGACCTACGTGGCCCGCCTCGCCGGCCGGCTGGAGCCGCGCACCGGCCGCGTGGACCTGCCGCTGACCGTGGACTGGCCCAACCGTCCCCGTCAGATGGTCTGCCACGAGACCGGCCGCGAGGCGCAGACCGAGTGGCGCGTGCAGCGCTACGCCGAGGGCGAGACGCGGGTGAAGCTGATGCCCCGCACCGGGCGCAGCCACCAGCTGCGGGTCCACATGCTGGCGCTCGGCCACCCGATCCTGGGCGATCCGATCTATGCCGAGGGCCCGGCGCGGGATCACCCGCGCATGATGCTGCACTCCGAGGAACTGCGCCTGCGCCACCCCGATGGCGGGGCGGGCCACAGCTTCCGCGTGCCCGCCCCGTTCTAGCCCGGCCGCGTTCCGGCCCCGCCCCGCCTGCCTTGTGGCTGCCGCCCGCGCCGGGCCGTCCTCCGGGGCGGTCTCATGGCCGTCGCGGGCGTCATGCTCGGCCAGCCCGTCGGGCAGGATCGGCAGGGTCTCGTCGCAGAACGGCGTCCCCCGGCTCTCGAGGCCGAGGCGCCTCGCCGGTGTCGTCTTGCCCGCGCGGAACGGGCAGGTGACAGCCACCAGGTGCCGGCCCGTTAGCGCCGCGACGCAATGCAGCCCCAGCGTTCCCGGGCGCGCGTCGCGGAAGGGCTGGGTGATATCGGCCACTGCAGCCGCAGATCGCGCCGGCCACGCCCATCTGGGCTGGAAGCCGTCCGGCAGCGCGGGTGCCACGTCGACCGGGTCAATCCCTGCAACGGCCCTGTGAAGCCGCTTCAAGAAGGCCGGTGGCGTGCCCTTGCCGCCGAACGTCTCTCGTACCAGGGCGAACCCTTCGCCCTCCGTCACGCCCTGCGCCCGCAACGCGCTCGGCATGGCCGCGCCTTCGCCGGGACTTCCGCACAGGCCGCATCGGCCGCGTCATCGAGCGTGCCGGGGCCCAGGTGCGGTTCCGCAACCCCGCGCCGCCAATGGGCCCGCCGAAGCGCCTCGGCAGATCCCCGAGGCACGCGAAACGGGCCGTGCCGCCCGTGTTCCGGCCCGTCTGGACGGCGACGCCGCGAGCCCCTCGGGAGGCGCTGCCGAAGCCCGTGACGCACCAGCGCGGCCCGCAGTCTTCCGGGAAAGGACGTCTCTCGACGAGCGGGCGGTTTCACGGCTGTCTCGCCACGCGCGCGCGGGCCTCGTCGGTGCAAAGCGGGTTGCATCCGGATATCCGGGCAGGCTTCGGGACAACAGCGGGGTTCCGGGTGTTGATGGTCCGGGCGCGATCTGACCTCGCGCACAGGCTTCGAGACAGCGCGGATGCCCCATCAACCGCCCTGGCGCTGCTGCGTCACGATGATACCGCCGATGCGGGGAAGACGGTGTCGCGCGACCGCGCAACCCCGGAGAAGGCCAGACCGGAACCCGTCGTGGTGACGGCCGAATGCAGCCCCTGCGGTGTGCGGAAGCAACCGCACGGCGTCGCGCGGGCTTTCGATGAGATCATCGGGTTTCCGGCGGGCCAGCGGCCGGAACGTCGGTTCCCGGCCCGGTCCGGCGGGACAGGATCAAACCGGGTGAAAGAAGTCATGCGCGCGGGCAGGCGGCCTGTCTCGGCTGCCGACGCCCCGCCCGCGGATCGCGCCGAGGCCTGTGCTCCGGCCACCCGCCGCGGCGGTGGAGGCGGTGGATCTCTTCCCCGGCGGGCCGGGGTGCGGCCCCGTGCCGGACGTCACCGCAAGACGGACGGCGTTGCAGGCGATCCCGACGCGACAGGCGCGCTGCCCGCGCGCCCGGCCGGTGCCTGCCGGGCGGCGGCACCTCTCAGATGATCTCGTCCTCGTCGAAAAGCGGCGCCGCCTCCATCGCGGCGCTCATCTCCGCCAGCGCCTCGCCCGCATGATCCTGCCGGTCGATCGCGGCGACATGGAACAGCGCATCGCCCTCGTTCACCACCGGCATGTTGGTGCGTCCCACGATGATCCCGGTCTCCTCGGCCAGGACCTCGTGCTCCACCTCGCCGAACGGATCCGAGACCGCGCCCAGTACGGTCCCCGGCTCGACCAGGTCGCCCGTGCCGCGATAGGTGCGCAGCAACCCGCCCACCGGGGCCCGGTACCAGCTCGAATTTCGGCACAGCATCGACCGGCCGCGCCGGCGCGGCACGCCCTTGGCGCCGATCATGCCAAGGTGGTGCAGCACCCGAAGGATCCCCGACACTCCCGCCCGCGCCGCGTATTCGTCGAAACGCAGCCCCTCGCCCGCCTCGTAGAGCAGCACATCCACCCCCGCCTCCTCGGCGGCCATGCGCAGGCTGCCCTCGCGCAGCTTCGAGGTCATCATCACCGGCGCGCCGAAGGCCCGGCCCAGCTCCGCCAGCCGCGCATTGCCCGGGGTCAGGCGGATCTGCGGCAGGTTCACCCGGCGGATCGCGGCGGAATGCAGGTCGATGCCCAGATCGGCCCGCTTGACGATCTCCTCCATGAACAGATGCGCCAGCCGCGACGCCAGCGAGCCGCCCGCATGCCCGGGAAACACCCGGTTCAGGTCGCGCCGGTCGGGCAGGTAGCGCGAATGGCTGAGGAACCCGTAGGTGTTCACGATGGGCACGGCCAGCAAGGTGCCCGCCATGCCGCGCAGCGGCTGGGCGCGCAACAGCCGCCGCACGATCTCCACCCCGATCACCTCGTCGCCATGGATCGCCGCGGACACGAACACCACCGGCCCCGGCCGCCGGCCATGGATCACATGCGCGGACATGGTCACCGGCGTATGGTCCGACAGGATCGAGACCGGCAGGTCCACGGTGCGCCGCGTCCCCGGCGCGATCACCTCACCGCCCAGCCTGAACCCGTCCCGTTGCGCCGCCATGAGCCGCCTCCGCCCGATCCGCCGCACAGGCATAGGCACCGCGCCCGCCCCTGTCCAGCACCTCGGCCCGCTGCACCGATGCGTCTTCCGGCCCTGGATCTCCGCGCCGGAGGCCCCCGCGCGGCCGCAGGCCGCACCCGGTGAAGGCGTGCCGCCGAAGGCGGCTCCGCGGGGCGAAAGGGCCCGGCGCCGTGCCGGGGCCCCGAAGATGGAAAAGGCCCCGCGCCACCCGGTGCGGGGCCCCGTTCACACGCCGTTCAAGCCGCCGATCAGGCCGGGGCCTTCGTGGTGCGCAGGTAGGGCAGCTTCACGACGATCTCGCCGAATTTCGCGCGCGCCTCGTCATCCGACAGCGTCAGCGCCACGATCACGTCCTGGCCCGCCATCCAGTTGGCGCCGGTGGCGATCGGCACGCCATAAGTGGCCTGCAGCGCGTCCAGCGCCCGCAGCACCTCGGCGAAGTTGCGGCCCACCGACATCGGGTAGGTCATGATCAGCTGCACCTTCTTGTCCGGCGAGATGATGAAGACCGAGCGCACGGAGGCCGAATCCGCCGCGGTGCGGCCATCGGGCAGGTAGGCTTCGGCGGGCAGCATGTCGAAAGCCTTCGACACTTCCAGCGATTCGTCCGCGATGATCGGGAACCCCGCCTTGGCTTCGGCATAGCCTTCGATGTCGGATTTCCACTTCACGTGCTCCTCGGCGCTGTCCACCGACAGGCCGATCACCTTGGTGTTGCGCTTTTCCCATTCTTCGGCCAGTTGCGCCACGGCGCCGAACTCGGTGGTGCAGACCGGGGTGAAATCCTTCGGATGCGAGAACAGGATCGCCCAGCTGTCGCCGATCCAGTCGTGGAAGGTGATGGGGCCCTGGTCGGTCTCGGCGGTGAAGTTCGGAACGATGTCGTTGATGCGAAGTCCCATGATCGGTCCTTTCCTGAGCATGTCTTTCGGAATGCATATTCCAACCTTTAGATATGACAGGGAGACAGCTTTTGCACCCCTGCACTTGCACCTCGCGGGACGGGGTGACAGAGTGTCGCGAAACCCCGACCGTATGGTCGGGAGAACCCGCGCAAGGGAGATGACTCATGATCGAGAAACGTCAGTTCTACATCAACGGCGAATGGGTGGACCCGGCCAGCCCCCGGGATCACCAGGTGATCGACCCCACCACCGAAGAGCCCTGCGCCGTGATCTCGCTGGGCGGACAGGCCGATACCGACGCCGCCGTCGCCGCCGCGCGCGCGGCCTTTCCGGACTGGATGGCCACCCCGCCGGCCGAGCGGATCGCCCTGCTGGAAAAGCTCTGCGCGATCTACAAGGAGAGCTGGGAAGAGATGGCGCAGGCCATGAGCCTCGAGATGGGCGCGCCGATCGACCTTGCCCGCCAGGCCCAGACCGGGGCGGGCTACGGCCACCTCAAGAACTTCATCCGCGAGGGCAAGGCCTTCGCCTTCGAGCGCCCGCTGGGCGATCACGCGCCGCATGACCGCATCATCCACGAGCCGATCGGCGTGGCCGCCATGATCACGCCGTGGAACTGGCCGATGAACCAGATCACGCTGAAATTCGGCGCCGCCGTAGTGGCGGGCTGCACCATGGTGCTGAAACCCTCCGAGGAATCGCCCCTCAACGCCTTGCTCTTCGCCGAGATGGTGGATGCGGCGGGCTTCCCCAAGGGTGTGTTCAACCTGGTCAATGGCGACGGTGCGGGCGTGGGCAGCCAGCTCTCCGCCCATCCCGACGTGGATATCGTCAGCTTCACCGGCTCCACCCGTGCGGGCATCGCGATCTCGAAGAACGCGGCCGACACGCTCAAGAAGGTGCATCTGGAACTGGGCGGCAAGGGCGCCAACCTGATCTTCGCCGATGCGGATGAAAAGGCCGTCAAGCGCGGCGTTCTGCACATGATGCAGAACTCCGGCCAGTCCTGCAACGCGCCCTCCCGGATGATCGTCGAACGCGCGATCTACGAGGCCACTGTGGAGGCCGCCGCCGAGATCGCGGCCAAGGTCGCGGTGGGCCCCGCGTCCGAGGAGGGCCGCCATATCGGCCCGGTGGTCAACGCCACCCAGTTCGACAAGATCCAGGACCTGATCCAGAAGGGCATCGACGAGGGCGCGCGGCTCGTGGCCGGCGGCACCGGTCGCCCCGAGGGCTTCAACCGCGGCTTCTTTGTCAAGCCCACGGTCTTCGCCGACGTGACCCATGACATGACCATCGGCCGCGAGGAGATCTTCGGCCCGGTCCTCTCGATCATGCCCTTCGACGACGAGTCCGACGCGATCCGCCTCGCCAACGACACCGAGTACGGGCTCACCAATTATGTCCAGACCCAGGACGGCGCCCGCCGCAACAGGCTGGCCCGCGCGCTCCGCGCCGGCATGGTCGAGATGAACGGCGAAAGCCGCGGCGCAGGCTCGCCCTTCGGCGGGATGAAGAAATCCGGCAATGGCCGCGAGGGCGGTGTCTGGGGCATCGAGGATTTCATGGAGGTCAAGGCCGTCTCCGGCTGGGATCCGGAGGCCTGATCCGGGCCGCGCGGCCCCTGTACCTGCATTCCTGCACAGAACCGGCGCGAAGGCGCCGGTTTCTTCTTTTGCGGCACATGTTACCTTTCCATGGACCGCAAAGGAAAGGAGCGCCCCATGCTCACGCAGATCGACGGGCTGCATCACGTGACGTCCCTGGCCAGCGACGCGCCCGGCAACAACGCCTTTTTCGCAGGTGTGCTGGGGCTGCGCCGGGTCAAGACCACGGTGAATTTCGACAACCCCCGCGTCTATCACCTCTACTACGGCGACAGGATCGGCACGCCCGGCACGGTGATGACCCATTTCCCCTTCCAGGATGCCGCTCCGGGCACCCGCGGCACCGGCGAGACCGGCGAGGTCGCCTTCTCCATCCCGCCCGCCAGCCTCGCCGCCTGGGAGGCCCGCCTGGAAGGCGCCGGCGTCACCGGCATGATGCGCGAGACCCGGTTCGGCGCGCCCCGCCTGGTCTTCCCCGGCCCCGATGGCGAGCGGCTGGCCCTGGTCGAGGCCGAGGATCCCCGCACGCCCTGGACCGGCGGCGACATTCCCGAGGGCATGGCCATCCGCGGGCTGCACTCGGTCACCCTCACCGTGGCCGAGGACGCGCCCCTGCGCGGCCTGCTGCGCGCCATGGGCTACGCCGCCGGCCCCTCCGAAGGCCCGCTCCAGCGGATGGCGCAAGGCACGGGCGGTCCTGCGCGGATCATCGATATCGAGACCCGCCCGGATCTGCCGCCGGCCCGCGAAGGGGCGGGCTCGGTGCATCACATCGCCTTCCGCGTGGCCGACCGAGCCGCCCAGGACGCGGTGCGCGCCGCCCTGCTGGACAGGGGTTGCAAGGTCACCGGGGTGCGCGACCGCGACTATTTCCACGCGATCTATTTCCGCACCGGGGCGGGGATCCTGTTCGAGGTCGCCACCGACGAGCCCGGCTTCACCCGCGACGAGCCCGAGGCGCATCTGGGCGAAGCGCTCCGCCTGCCGGACCAGCACGCCCATCTGCGCGAAGAGCTCGAACGCACGCTCGTCCCGCTGGACTGAGCGGCTTCTTCCGGCCGGAAACATCCCGGTGCAGTCCGGCGCAGCCGGACGGGAGCTGGCCCCCGCCGCGCGCGCGGCGAAAGGGTTTTGGACAAAACCCTTTCAAGACCCTTTTCAAGGGTCTTGGCCCAGGAAAGAAACGCCCCGGCCGCAAGGCCGGGGCGTTCCCGTGTCCGTCAAGAGGAAAGGGCTCAGCCCTCCGCCTCTTCCTTCTCCTTGGCCATCTCCTCGCCGGTCTCCTGGTCCACCATCTTCATGGACAGGCGCACCTTGCCGCGATCGTCGAAGCCCAGCAGCTTGACCCAGACCTCCTGGCCTTCCTTCAGCACGTCCGAGGGATGGTTCAGGCGGCGGTTCTCGATCTGACTGACATGGACCAGCCCGTCGCGCTTGCCGAAGAAGTTCACGAAGGCGCCGAAATCGACGATCTTTACCACCGTGCCCTTGTAGATCTTGCCTTCCTCGGGCTCGGCCACGATCGAGTGGATCATGTCATAGGCCTTCTGGATGGCATCGGCATTGGGCGAGGCGATCTTGATGATGCCCTCGTCGTTGATGTCCACCTTGGCGCCGGACAGCTCGACGATCTCGCGGATCACCTTGCCGCCGGAGCCGATCACTTCGCGGATCTTGTCGGTCGGGATCTGCATGGTCTCGATGCGCGGTGCGTGGACCGAGAACTCGCCCGCCGAGGACAGCGCCTTGTTCATCTCGCCCAGGATGTGCAGCCGGCCGTCCTTGGCCTGCGCCAGCGCCTGGCGCATGATCTCGGGCGTGATGCCTGCCACCTTGATGTCCATCTGCAGCGAGGTGATACCCTTCTCGGTGCCGGCCACCTTGAAGTCCATGTCGCCCAGGTGGTCCTCGTCGCCGAGAATGTCCGTCAGCACGGCGAAGCGGCCATCGGGTTCCAGGATCAGGCCCATCGCCACGCCGGCCACCGGCGCTTTCAGCGGCACGCCCGCATCCATCATCGACAGCGAGCCGCCGCAGACCGAGGCCATCGACGAAGAGCCGTTCGACTCGGTGATCTCGGACACCACCCGCAGCGTGTAGGGGAAGTCGGTCGGTGCGGGCAGCACCGC
>Ga0008833_1000681_pt1 | contig 26308 bp, 21 predicted proteins | sample HotLakConsoUCCLE_FD_62216 | JGI IMG/M metagenome (GOLD analysis project Ga0008833, IMG submission 62216) | Hypersaline microbial mat communities from Hot Lake, Washington, USA - Hot Lake Consortium UCC-LE | ecosystem: Environmental > Aquatic > Non-marine Saline and Alkaline > Hypersaline >... | reverse complement strand
CGGGAGAGCACCGTGGCAAGGTGCTGCTCGCGCCGTGACTGGGAGCAGGCCCGCCGCGTCATTGGCGCGTTGAAGGCGCTCGGCATTCTTCGGTAGTGTTCACTATGGGAAAACAGTCGTCCATGCGTCTCGTCGCAATAGCCTTCGCAGCAGGTCTCGCGCTCTCCGGCGCTCATGCGGATACTGCATTTCCGCTTCCCCCGCCGGCCGCAGATGCCGATTTCACGCCGGCCGACCCGGCGCTCGTCGCCCTCGGCCAACTGCTGTTCTACGACCCGGTCCTGTCGGGCAACCGCAACATCTCCTGCGCCACCTGCCACCATCCGAGATTCGGCACGTCCGACGGGCTGTCGCTCGGCCTCGGCGAGGGAGGCATCGGGCTCGGACCGCAGCGTCGCGCCGACCCCGCGAACCTGCCGGAACAGCGTATCCCCCGAAACGCGCCGGCGCTGTTCAACCTTGGAGCAAAAGAGTTCACGGTGCTCTTCCACGACGGGCGCATAGAGGTCGACCCGTCGCGGCCGTCTGGCCTGCGCACGCCGCTCGGAGAGGAGATGGTCGCGGGTTTCGACAGCCTGCTCTCGGCGCAGACGATGTTTCCCGTCCTGTCGCCCGACGAGATGGCGGGCCATTACGGCGAGAACGACGTGTCGACCGCGGTGCGCCAGGGCCGGCTGACAGGTGAAGGCGGTGCCTGGGACATCATCGCGGAGCGTGTTCGCGCGATCCCGCGGTATCAGAGCGGCTTCGAGGCCGCCGACCCCACGATCGCCGCGGGGCGCATGGTGGACTTCACCGATATCTCCGACGCCATCGCGGCCTTCATGGCCTTCGAATGGCGCTCAGTCGACAGCCCGTTCGACGGTTATCTCAGGGGCGAGAACGACCTGTCTCCGGACGCCGCACGGGGGCTCGACCTGTTCTACGGTGCGGCCGGTTGCGCCGAATGTCATTCCGGCCCCTTCCAGACGGATCACCGCTTTCACGCCATGGGTCAGCCGCAACTTGGTCCCGGCAAGGCCGAACGCTTCGAGAGCCATCAGAAGGATATCGGCCGGATGCGGGTGACCGGCCGCGAAGAAGATGCCTACAGGTTCCGGACGCCCTCGCTCAGGAACGTCCTGCACACCGGGCCATGGGGCCACGCGGGTGCCCATGACGATCTCGGGATGTTTCTTCGCCATCACGTGGACCCCCTCGCAGGTCTCGCGGCCTACCAGCCGCGGGTGGTGCTGCCGCCCCTCGAAGGCGTGCAGAACGACTTCGCGCCGCTTCAGGCGGAGCGATCCGCCATCGCCGCTGCTGTCTCCCGCGCCCCGGTCGTGCTCCATGACGACGATGTCGCGGCCCTTCTCGCCTTTCTTGACGCGCTTTCGGACCCCGTCGCGCTCCGGGGGCGCCTCGGAATACCCCGAAACGTGCCGAGCGGTCTGCCCGTCGAGCGTTAGGACGCCGATGCACGAACGCGCAGCCGAGCGCGCTTCCCGGCGCGCTCGCGAGCGGGTGACCTAGTCGATCCGGTCGATCCCGATCTCCACGTTCACCGGAACGTCGCGCCATCTGCTGACCGAGCCGTCCGGCCAGATCACGCGGACCCGTGCCCTCTCTGCATCGCCCAAACCGAAATGAAGCGGTCCCGACTGGCCGCCGGCATGGCCGCCGCCGGCGGTGATCTCCCGCGCCTGCACCGCGCCGCCCGCGTCGACCTCGACCCACGCGCCGACCGCCCGGGTATTCGTTCCCGATTGCCGAAGGTCCACCTTCAGCCAGTTGCCAGTATCGCTCACGTTCTGCCAGATCTCCAGGGGCGCGCGCCGGTTGACCAGTATCACATCCAACCTTCCATCACCGTCAAGATCGACCAGCGCGGCGCCGCGCCCGCGGTGGGTGCTCGCGAGGCCCGCCTCGACGGATCGTTCCGTGAAGGTGCCGTCCCCTTGCTGCATCAGCAGGTTGTTGGGGTCTTCCATGGCATTGGAGGGCATCTGGTCGACGTTCCCTTTCGCAATGAAGAGATCGAGCCGACCGTCGTTGTCGATATCGCCGAATTCCGCGTGCCAACCCGTCGCAGGCCGTCCGTCGTCGCCGACATGCGGTCGCTGAGCATAGGTGCCGAACTCGAAAGGGGCGTTCGTGTACCCCTCGCCGGTGTTGAGCTTCAGAAGCTGGTCGCCCATCGAGGTGAGCATGACCTCGGGCAGGCCGTCGCCGGTGATGTCGGCGCTGGCGATGCCCATGCCCCAAAGGGAAATTCTCGGCCAGCCATCCTCCTCGGTACGGGGCGAGAGCGGGTCGAGCCTCCACATCTCCTCGTAGCCGCCGCGCACATAGTAATGTCGGTCGTTGGAAATGCGCAGTTCCGGCGTGCCGATCCGCCGCCAGTCGGAAATCAGCATCGAGAGGGCGCAGAATCCGGGTTCCAGCGGGACCGGCGCGGCGAACCCCCGCGGTCCCGGGCGGTGAAGCTCGTTCCCGTCACAGGCCTCGAACGGTCCCGTCGGGTCGGTCCGGTCGACGTAGTTGCCGATCGCGAGGGTCGGCCAGCCCGCGCCGTCTTCCCAGGTTGCGGAGAACGCCGTCGACCATCGGTCGCCGGCCTCGAAACCCCATTCATCGGTCGCATCCTCGAACCGGCAATCGCCTGTTCCCCGCCAGAGTGCGTTCGCGCCGACCCGGAGGATGGCGAGGTCGAGCAGACCGTCGCTGTCGATATCGATGGGGTAGGCCCCGGTCACGCCGGTCAGCACCTCCGTTCCGCCGGCCTTGAACGCGATCGTCCCCTGCTGGCTCGCGTTCACGAAAAGGCGGGCAGGAGCCTCGCCGCCCGCCACGAAGATGTCGGACCGTCCGTCCGCGTTGCAGTCGAAGACCGCGACGCCACCGCCGACGAAATACTCCCAGCCCCCGGAATAGACATGGGTCTCGGGAAGCGCCTTTTCCACCGCCTCGAAGCGGGGTTCCGCAGTTGCTGGCATCGTTGCGAGGAGAAGGAGCGCGGCCGCTCTCACGCCGGGGCTCCCGTGAGCCGGTCCGTGGCGATGTCGAGGGCGAGGGTTGCCGCCCCGCGCGCCCAGACGAGATCGCCCCATGAGTTGATGTCGATCCGGGGCACCCTGCCGGCGTGAATGCCCTGCCGTCCGATTTCCGCGAGCACGTCGTCGGCGTAGAGAAAATCGAACTGGAGGCGCGCGCCCGACAGGATGATGGCGGTGGGGTCGTAGAGGCTGATCACATTGGCGATGCCGAGTGCCAGGTAACGACCCGCGCGCAGGAACACGGCCCGGGCCGCTCCGTCGCCCGCTTTCGCCCGCTCGTGAAGCGCCTCGAGCAATGGCAGGTGCGAGGCGATATCCGGTGCCACCTGACCGAGGACGGTCGCGGCTTCCCGTGCCAGCGCATAGTCCGAGACGTAGGCTTCGAGACAGCCCCTCTGCCCGCAGCGGCAGAGCGCGCCGTCGAGCTGGACGGTGGTGTGGCCAAGTTCAAGCCCGACCCGGTTCGCGCCGCGGTAGAGCCGGTGGTCGATGACAAGGCCCATGCCAACGCCGTGCTCGATCGTCACCACCGCGAAGTCGGCCAGCCGGCGGCCGGCGCCGAACCAAAGCTCGGCGAGCGTGACGAGGTTTGCGTCGTTGTCGATTTCGACCGGCAGCCCCAGCCGTTCGGCGGCGAGGCCGCGCAAGGCGACTGCGCGGTCGGAAAGGATCGGCGACCAGAGAACATCGCCTGCGGTGTGGTCGACCTTGCCGGGCAGTCCGACGCCGACGCAGAGAATGCCGCCGGACGCGGCGCCAGCCCTGTCCGAAAGCATCTCGAAAATCCTAGCGATTTCGTCAAGCAGACCTTCGACGCTCCGCACACCGGATGGAGCGGGCTGGGTCACGCTTGCGATGGGCCGCCCCGCGAAGTCGGTGATCACTCCCGTGCTGTCGGGATTTGACAACTTGATGCCCGCGACGAGACCGGCTTCGGGTTCGACGGCGAGGGCCACGGGCGGCCGTCCGCGCCCGCTGGCTCGGGGTCCGCCCTCGATCTCTTTCAGCAGCCCGGCACCCGAGAGTTCGTTCACCGCCGTCGTGACGGTCGCAGGGGAAATGTCGAGATGCCGTGCGATGTCGAGCCGGGACAAAGCGCCGTGCGCGCGTACGGTATCGTAAACTCTCCGCTTCAGCCGCGGTGCGACTGCTCCGACACCGGGGCCGATCGGACCGAAGCCTTCCTGCGGTCCTGTCGCGGCCGCGTCGAACGTGGGCGTGTCTTCGGCCATGGTGACATCCCCTCGCGGCCGCGCCGATCCCGAGGCTCCGAGGGCTTTCCTCCCGTTTGGTGGCGTAGGCAAGGATCGCCTTCCCCACGTTCCCAAATTTATTTTGACAACTAAATTAAATTCGTCAATCGTTGAGTCGCGATCCGCAAGGCTCGTGCCGCACGCAACAGGGGCGGTATCATTGGGAGGAAATCATGCGCACAGCAATCGTTGCGGCGACCATCGTGTCTGCCGCGTTCACCACAACAGCATTCGCACAGACCGTGGGCGTGTCCTGGTCGAACTTCCAGGAAGAGCGCTGGAAGACCGACGAGGCCGCCATCGTCGCCGCACTCGAAGCGGCCGGGGCCGAATACATCTCCACCGACGCCCAGTCCTCGGCCGCCAAGCAGCTGTCCGACGTCGAGAGCCTGATCGCGCAGGGCGCGGACGTTCTGCTGATTCTCGCGCAGGACACCCAGGCCATCATCCCCGCCGTCCAGCAGGCCGCCGATGAGGGCATTCCGGTCGTCGCCTATGACCGCCTCATCGAAGACCCGCGAGCCTATTACATAACGTTCGACAACGTCGAGGTTGGCCGGATGCAGGCCCGGGCCGTGCTCGAGGAGCAGCCCACCGGCAACTATGTCATGATCAAGGGCTCGCCCACCGACCCGAACGCCGACTTTCTCCGTGGCGGCCAGCAGGAAGTCCTGCAGGAAGCCATCGATCGGGGCGACATAACCATCGTCGGCGAGGCCTACACCGACCAGTGGCTTCCGGCAAACGCCCAGCGGAACATGGAGCAGATCCTGACCGCCACCGACAACGAGGTCGATGCCGTGGTCGCTTCGAACGACGGCACCGCCGGCGGCGTCGTCGCGGCACTGACTGCTCAGGGCATGGAGGGCATTCCGGTTTCCGGTCAGGACGGCGACCACGCCGCGCTGAACCGCGTGGCCCAAGGCACCCAGACAGTGTCGGTCTGGAAGGACGCCCGGGACCTCGGGCGCACGGCCGCCGAAATCGGCCTGCGGCTGGCCGAAGGCGAGCCGATGGACGCCATGCCCGGCCATACCGAGTTCGAGACCCCGGGCGGCGTCACGGTGAACGCGACATTCCTCGAGCCCGTCCCGATCACCCAGCGCAACCTCAACGTCGTGGTCGAAGCTGGCTGGATCGATCAGGAATCGCTGTGCCAAGGCGTGACCGACGGCCCTATGCCCTGCAACTGACGGGTCCGATTTGAAAGCCACCCCTTTCCGGCGTTCCGGGAAGGGGGCCTTCCGCAACGAACCACGCAGGCGGCCGAGATGACTGACGCTCTGAACGAACCGACCCGGGTGAAGACAAAGAACTTCTTCGCCGCGCTCGAGGTGGACACCCGGCTTCTGGGCATGATCGGCGCCTTCATCGTCGTCTGCCTGGTGTTCAACGTCCTCACGGACGGGCGGTTTCTGACACCGAGGAACATCTTCAATCTGACGATTCAGACGGTTTCCGTCGCCATAATGGCCACGGGCATGGTCTTCGTGATCGTTACCCGCAACATCGATCTTTCCGTCGGATCGCTGCTGGCGACCTGCTCGGCGATCATGGCGATGACCCAGACCGTAGTTGTGCCGGACTGGTTCGGTCTCGGCCTCGGGCACCCGATGATCGCACCCTTGGCCATTCTCACCGGCATGATTGCGGGAGTTGCCATTGGTGCCTTTCATGGCTGGCTGATCGGCTATCTCACCATTCCCGCCTTCATCGTGACGCTCGGCGGCCTCTTCGTGTGGCGCAACGTTGCCTGGCACATCACCGGCGGGCAGACCATCGGCCCGCTGGACCCGAATTTCCAGTTGTTCGGTGGCACCAACGGGACGCTCGGCGAGACCTGGTCGTGGGTCTTCGGCGCCGTCGCGGTCGCTGCCTCGCTCTATGGGTTGTTCAGTGCGCGCCGGGCCAAGGTGCGCCACCACTTCCCCGTCAAGCCGGTCTGGGCGGAACTGACCATTGCCGGCGCGGTTGCCGTGGCGATCATCGGGTTCGTCTGGATCCTGAATTCGTACGAGATACCGGTGCGCCGCCTCGAGCGCATGTTCGCAGGCCGCGGAGAGGTGATGCCGGAGGGCTTCTCGGCAGGCTACGGCGTTCCGATTTCGGTGCTTCTTCTGATACTCGTCGCCATCGCCATGACGGTCGTCGCACAGCGAACGCGCCTCGGCCGCTACATCTTCGCCTATGGCGGCAATCCCGAGGCCGCGGAGCTTTCGGGCATCCGCACGAAGCTGCTCGTGGTCAAGGTCTTCGCCATCGTCGGCCTTCTCTGCGCGATCTCTGCGGTCGTCGCCTCCTCGCGCCAGACCTTCCACTCGAACGACATCGGCACGCTCGACGAGCTTCGCGTGATCGCCGCCGCCGTGATCGGAGGCACCGCTCTGTCGGGCGGCGTCGGCACGATCTACGGCGCGATCCTCGGCGCGCTCATCATGCAGTCGCTTCAGTCGGGAATGGCCATGGTCGGGGTCGACGCACCCTACCAGAACATCGTGGTGGGCATCGTGCTCGTCCTCGCGGTCTGGATCGACATCGTCTACCGCAAGCGCACGGGGCCCTGAGGCAATGGTAGAGCACATCATCGACCGCTCCGGCACCCCGCTTGTCGAAATGCGCAACATGTCGAAGAGCTTCGGTGGCATCCATGCCGTCGATGACGTCACCGTCGATCTCTACCCCGGTGAGGTCGTCGGCGTTCTCGGCCACAACGGCGCCGGCAAGTCGGTTCTCATGAAGATGCTGTCGGGAGCGATCCCGTCAGACAGCGGGGACATCTACGTCAACGGTGAGCGTGTCGAGATCAACAACCCGCGGGACGCGCGGAACTACCAGATCGAGACGATCTATCAGTATCTCGCTCTCGCCGACAACCTCGACGCCGCCGCGAACCTCTTTCTCGGACGCGAGATCGTCACGCCGACGGGGCTCGTCGATGACGGGGCGATGGAGGCCGAAACACGCAGGATCATGGGCCGGCTCACGCCGAACTTCCGACGGTTCAACACGCCGGTCGCAGGGCTTTCGGGTGGCCAGCGCCAGTCGGTCGCGATTTCGCGCGCTGTCTATTTCAACGCCAAGATCCTCATCATGGACGAGCCGACGGCCGCCTTAGGGGTCGAGGAGACGCGGATGGTCGCGGAACTCATCGACGAGTTGAAGAAGCAGGGCATCGGGATCTTCCTGATCGACCACGACATTCACCAGGTCAAGGCGCTCTGCGACCGGGCGAGCGTGATGAAGAACGGCAAGCTCGTCGGCACGGTCGATGTGCACGAGGCGTCGGAGGACGACCTTCTCGCCATGATCATCCTCGGCAAGAAGCCGGGACACGTGGCGGCCTGATGTATCTCGGCCTCGATCTCGGTACGTCGGGGCTCAAGGGCCTTCTCGTCGATGAAGCGCAGACGGTCGTCGCCGAGGCCGCAGCGCCTCTTGAGGTGTCCCGTCCTCACGATGGCTGGTCCGAGCAGGAACCGACGGACTGGATCGTCGCTGCCGAGACCGTTCTCGCCTCGCTCGGACAGGAAAACGATCTTTCGGGCGTTCGCGCCATCGGCCTGTCAGGCCAGATGCACGGCGCGACCTGCCTCGATGCTTCGGACTGCGTCATCCGCCCGTCGATTCTCTGGAACGACACGCGCTCGCACGCGGAGGCGGCACGGCTCGACGGAGACCCCGACTGGCGCGAAATTTCGGGCAACATCGTCTTTCCCGGCTTCACCGCGCCGAAGATCGTCTGGATGCGCGCGAAGGAGCCCGACAATTTCGACCGCGTGGCGAAGGTGCTCCTGCCGAAGGACTACCTCAGGTTCTGGCTGACGGGCGAGCACGTCGCCGAGATGTCGGATTCGGCCGGAACGTCCTGGCTCGATACCGGTGCGCGGGACTGGTCGGACGCTCTGCTGGAAAAGACCGGGCTCACGCGCGACCACATGGCCCGCCTCGTCGAAGGCTCGGAGGTATCGGCGACGATCCGGGGCGCCATCGCCGAGCGGTTCGGCCTTCGGCCGGGCACGCCGGTGGCGGGTGGTGGTGGCGACAACGCGGCGTCGGCAATCGGCGCGGGTGTCATCAGGGCCGGCGAGGCGTTCGTGAGCCTCGGGACATCGGGTGTTCTCTTCGCGGCCAACGACAGGTATCGGCCCGATCCCGCGACGGCCGTGCATACGTTCTGCCATGCGCTGCCGGACACTTGGCACCAGATGGGCGTGATTCTCGCCGCGACAGATGCGCTCAACTGGTATGCGCGCCTCGTCGGCTCGGAGGCTGGCCGGCTTGCCGGGGAACTCGGTGCCTTGGAAGCGCCCGGCAAGACGGTCTTTCTCCCCTATCTCGGTGGCGAACGGACCCCGATCAACAATGCCGCGATCCGCGGTGCATTTCTCGGTCTCGAGCACGCCACCGACAGGGCGGCGGCAACCCGGGCCGTACTGGAGGGTGTCGCCTTCGCGATCCGCGACTGCCGCGATGCGCTGGCGGCGACCGGCACACCGATCGACAGCCTCATCGCCGTCGGCGGTGGCAGCCGGTCGGATTACTGGCTGAAGGTCTTGGCCACAGCACTCGGCGTCTCCATCGACCGGCCGGTGGCGGGTGATTTCGGCGGGGCGTTCGGCGCCGCCCGGCTCGCGATGATGGCGGACGGCGCGGGTGAGGAAGTCGCCACACCACCGCCGATCGAGACCCGGTTCGACCCCGATCCCGTCCTGACGGGGGCATTCGACGAGGGCCACGCGGCTTACGTCGCGGCCCGTCAATCCATAGGAGCGCTCGCATGACCAGGTTCTTCGAAGGGATCGATCCCGTCGCCTATGAGGGTCCGGAGACAAATAGCGAACTCGCCTTCCGCCACTACGACCCCGATGCGGTGGTGATGGGCAAGCGGCTCGAGGATCATCTGCGCTTCGCCGTCGCATGGTGGCACAGTTTCGCCTGGACAGGGGGCGACCCCTTCGGCGGCCAGACCTTCGAGCGGCCTTGGTTCGGCGGCACGATGGATCACGCGAAGGCGAAGGCGGATGCCGCATTCGAACTCTTCGCGATCCTCGGTCAGCCGTTCTTCTGCTTCCACGATGCCGACATCCGCCCCGAGGGAGCGGATTTCGCGGAATCGACGCGGAACCTGGAAGAGATGGTCGATTACATCGGCCGCAAGATGGAGGGCGCAAAGACGCGGCTTCTCTGGGGAACGGCCAACCTCTTCACCCATCGCCGTTTCATGGCGGGTGCCGCGACGAACCCCGATCCCGATGTCTTCGCCTATTCGGCCGCGACCGTGAAGACCTGCATGGACGCCACGCTGAAGCTTGGCGGCGAGAATTACGTGCTCTGGGGCGGGCGCGAGGGGTACGAGACGCTTCTGAACACCGACCTCAAGCGCGAGCGTGAACAGGCCGGACGGTTTCTCCGGATGGTCGTCGACTACAAGCACAAGATCGGTTTCCAGGGCACGATCCTGATCGAGCCGAAACCCCAGGAACCGACGAAGCACCAGTACGATTACGATGTCGCGACGGTCTACGGTTTCCTCAAGGATTTCGGCCTCGAAGACGAGGTGCGCATCAACATCGAGCAGGGGCATGCGATACTGGCCGGGCATTCCTTCGAACACGAAATCGCGCTGGCCTCCGCCCTCGGCGTCTTCGGCTCGATCGACATGAACCGCAACGACTACCAGTCGGGCTGGGACACCGACCAGTTTCCCAACAACGTTCCCGAGGTGGCGCTCGCGTATTACGAAATCCTGAAGGCCGGCGGATTCACCACGGGCGGGACGAATTTCGATGCACGGCTGCGGCGGCAGTCGCTCGATCCGCAGGACCTCGTCGCGGCCCATGTCGGGGGGATGGATGTCTGCGCGGCGGGGCTCAAGGCAGCGGCCGCCATGCTCGAGGACGGCACCTTGGAGGCGATGCGCGCCGAACGATACGCCGGATGGGACAGCGAGGAGGGCAAGGCACTCCTCGAGAGCGCCACGCTCGAGGATTGCCATGCGCGGGTGATCGATAGCGGTATCCAGCCCGAGCCGAGGTCCGGCAGACAGGAGCGGCTCGAGAACATCGTGAACCGGTTCGTATAAACTGCGTCTGCTTGGTCGAAGCTGCGCTCCCGGCGCCCCGGTTTCCCGCCCGAAGCGGCATCACGCCCAGTCGAGCACCACCTTGCCGCTCGTCCCCGACCGCATCACCTCGAACGCCTGCGCGTAATCTGCGGCGGGAAACCTGTGGGTAATCACCCCGCTCACATCGAGGCCGTTCTCCAGCATCGCAATCATCTTGTACCATGTCTCGAAGATCTCGCGCCCGTAGACCCCCTTGATCGTGAGTGCCTTGAAAACGATCCGCGACCAGTCGACGGGTGACTTTCCGGGCGGAATGCCGAGCATCGCGATCCGCCCGCCCATGACCATCGCCTCGACCATCTGATCAAGCGCGGCCTGTGAGCCAGACATCTCCAGGCCCACGTCGAAGCCCTGGCTCATCCCGAGGTCCGCGATCACGTCCGCGAGATTCGCCCCAGCGGCGTCGACCGCCGTCACATCGGCGACCTTCTCGGCAAGGGCGAGGCGGTCGGGGTTGAGGTCGGTCACGACGACATGGCGGGCGCCGACATGTCTCGCCACCGCGGCGGCCATGATGCCGATCGGCCCGGCGCCGGTGATGAGGACGTCCTCGCCGACGAGATCGAATGACAGCGCGGTGTGTACGGCGTTGCCCAACGGGTCGAGAATGGCGCCGATATCGTCCGGAATGTCGTCGGGCAAAGGCACGACGTTGAAGGCAGGCAGTCTCAGGTATTCGGCGAAAGCGCCCTGTTCGTTGACCCCGATGCCCCGTGTCTCGGGGTCGAGATGGAACTTGCCGGCGCGGGACTGCCGCGATGTGCGGCCGATGAGGTGGCCCTCGCCGGAACAGCGCTGGCCGATGCGCAAATCGGTCACGTTACGGCCGAGCTCGACGATCTCGCCGGCGAATTCGTGGCCGGTGACGAGCGGCAGCGGCACCGTCTTCGCCGCCCATTCGTCCCAGTTCCAGATATGAACGTCGGTGCCGCAAACGCCGGTCTTCCTGACCCTGATGAGCACGTCGTCCGGCCCGATCTCGGGGACGGGCACGTCTTCCATCGAAAGCCCGGGCCCGGGTTTCGTCTTCGTGAGGGCGCGCATCATGTTGCTCACGCCAGCAACCCCGTCTCGCGGCCCGCGGCCCGGAAAGCTACGAGGGCCCGGTCGAGGTCATCGCGGGTCAGGGCCGACGACATCTGCGTCCTGATCCGTGCCGCGCCCTCGGGCACGACGGGATAGAAGAAGCCGGCCACGTATATCCCGAGATCGAAGAGCCTGGCGGCCATGTTCTGGGCGGTCGCCGCGTCTCCGGTCATCACGGGAATGATTGGATGCTCTCCCGGCAGCAGGTCGAAGCCAAGGTCCTCGAGGCCGGCCCGCCAGGCGGCGGCGTTCTCGAAGAGACGCTTGCGAAGGCGGTCGCCCTCCTCCCCCTCGACGATGCGCAACGCCTCGATCGCCGCGGCACAGATTGCCGGTGGCAGGGCGTTCGAAAAGAGGTAGGGCCGGGAACGTTGCCGCAGCATCTCGATCAGCGAGCCCGGTCCTGCGGTGTAGCCTCCGATCAAGCCGCCAAGCGCCTTCCCGAACGTCCCTGTCAGCACGTCGACGTTCACCCCGCCCCGGGCCGGCGTCCCGCGCCCGCCGGGGCCGATAAAGCCCGTCGCGTGGCAATCGTCCACCATCACGAGCGCCTCGTATCGCTCCGCAAGTTCGGTGATCTCCTTCAGGGGAGCGAAATGACCATCCATCGAGAAGACGCCGTCCGTGGCGATCATCACCCGCCGCGCCCCGCCATCCCGCGCTGCGCGAAGCTGTGCTTCGAGATCGTCCATGTCGGCATTCCGGTAGCGAAGCCGCCGCGCCTTCGAAAGCCGGATGCCGTCGATGATCGAGGCATGGTTGAGCGCGTCGGAGACGACCGCGTCCCCGGCTCCGAGTAGCGGCTCGAAAAGCCCGCCATTGGCGTCGAAACATGCGGCGTAGAGGATCGCTTCCTCCATGCCGAGATAGTTTGCGAGCGCACGTTCGAGGGCGGCATGAAGGTCGGACGTCCCGCAGATGAAGCGCACCGAGGCCATGCCCAGCCCGTGACTGTCGATCGCGTCTTTCGCGGCCTGTTCGAGCCTGGGGTCGTCGGCAAGGCCGAGATAGTTGTTCGCGCAGAGGTTCACGAACTCCTCTCCGTCCACGGTCACATGTCCGCCCTGCGGCGAGGCGATCTCGCGCTCGCGCTTCAAGAGGCCGGCGGCCTCGATATCGTGGAGTTCCGCTCTGAGGCTCTCGATGAAGTCCATGCGCCCGATCCTCATCCCGGGGAGCGGTGCGATGCAAGACGGAATGCGTCGCGCCACGTCGCAAAGGCGGGTAGCGCAGGGGCCACGTTCGCCGCAGGTGTCCGCCGGGTGCCCGTTCGCCCGCTACTCTGCGTCGCGGGCTCCCGCGAGAGCTTTCGGTGCCTCGACAACCGGGCTATTCTCCGACGCGCAGAGCGCCCCGCGCCAAGAAAGCCAGAAAGTCCGGGAGGACATCTATGACCCTGAAGGCCACAATTGCCGCAGCCGCCCTCGCGGCGGCCGCCGCACTGCCTGCCGTCGCGCAGGAACTCAAGTTCGCGAATTTCGCGGCACCCACGCACACGGTCGCCACGACCATCATCGACAAGATGAACACCGAAATCTCGGCCGCGACCGACGGCGCTCTCTCGGTGAAAGGGTTCCATGGCGGCGAACTCGGCAGCGGACCGGCCGAGCAGTACGTGCGCGTGCTGCAAGGGGCGGCGGACATGGCCTGGGGCCTGCCGGGATATACCTCGTCCCAGTTTCCGCAGACCATGATCGTCGAACTGCCGGGGGTCCTGCCGCAGGGAAAAGCCGGCTACGACGCGCTCTGGGATGCCTTTGACGAGCATCTGTCTGCGGAGTTTCCGGGGGTCGTTCCGGTGGCATTGTGGACCTCGGAACCCAACATCATCATCATGCGCGACAAGGTCGTCCGGAGCCCCGCCGATCTCGAGGGCATGAAGATGCGGGTTGCGGGCGCGACGGCGGGCAAGATCGCCGAAGCCCTCGGCGCGACACCGGTGCAGATGCCGATCAGTCAGGTCTACAACGCCCTCCAGACCGGCCTCGTCGATGGCGTGATCACCTCCGGCACGACGCTGTCGTCCTTCAATCTCGACGAGGTCGCTTCGGCCTACACGCTCGGCGCTCCCCTGGGACGTCTGTCGTTCTTCGCGGTCATGAACAAGGGCGTCTACGAAGCGCTTTCCGACGACGCCCGCGCGGCGGTCGATGGCGCACGGGGCAGGGCGCTCTCGCGATCGGCCGAGGAAGGTTATTTCGCCGAAGGCGACGCGGCCATCGAAGCGGCCCGTGCGGCCGGCGACAACACCTTCGTGGACCTTTTGGAAGCGGAAGTCGCGGTTTTCGCCGAGGCGCTCTCTGCCGTGACGCAGGCCTATGTCGACGATGTCGGCGGCGAGGCGACCCGCGCGGCCATGCAGAAGTAGCGATTTGCGCCTTCTGAGGTTTATCGTGAACGCGCTGACCCGGCTTTCGGCGACGGTCGCCGCGCTCGCCCTTTTCGGTGTGACCGCTATCATTCTCGCAGATGTCGTCGCACGAGCTTTCGGCCGGCCGATCTACGGGGCGCAGGATGTCACGACGATGGCCATGGTCCTCGTCGTCTTCGGCGCGATGGCGCTCTGCGACCGGCGGGGCGGGCATGTCGCCGTGGACATCTTCGAGCGGCGCTTGCCGGCCCGTCTCAACCGGGTGCTCGACATTCTCTGGGCGCTTGTGGCTTCGCTCATCTTCGCCACGCTGGCCTGGGCGGTGCTCGAGAGCGCGCGGCTGTCGCAGATGCTCAATCTCTCGACCAATCTCATCGATCTGCCGAAGGCCTGGTTCCAATGGGCGCTGGCGGCGTTTGCCGGGCTCACCGCCCTCGGGGCAGCCCTGCGCGCGGCGGAACTGGCGCTGACCGGCGAGGACGTGCGCGCGGGTGAAGGCGATCTGCGATGACGCCCACCGTCACGGGCCTTCTGGGCCTTGTCGGTCTGCTTTTGCTTCTGGCTCTGCGGATGCCTGTGGCGCTGGCGATGTTCACTGTCGGCTTCGCCGGCAACTGGGCTCTCAACGGCCTTGGCGCGGCAACGAGCCTGATGGCGTCGGAGGCCTTCACGCTAGCCTCCTCGCCCGAACTCATGGTCATTCCGCTCTTCATCCTCATGGGCAACGTCGCCTCCGCTTCGGGCATGAGCCGTCAACTCTACGAGGCGGCCTACGCCATCGTCGGGCGGGTGCGTGGAGGGCTGGCCTCCGCGACGATCATCGGCTGCGGCGGGTTCGCGGCGCTGTCGGGCTCCTCGGTGGCGGCGGCGCTGACGATGGGCAAGGTGGCGCTCGGGGAAATGGAGCGCTACCGCTACGACCCCCGGCTTTCGACGGGCGTCGTGGCCGCCGGCGGCACCTTGGGCATCCTGATCCCGCCGTCGACGGGTTTCGTGATCTACGCCATCCTGACCGAGCAATCGATCGGGCGGCTCTTTCTCGCCGGAGTGCTGCCGGGGCTTCTGCTCGTTGCGCTTTTCGTCATCGCGGTTAGCCTCCTTTGTATGGTGAGACCCGACTTCGGCCCGCGGGGGCCGGCGACGAACGCCTACGAGAAGCTGCGTGCGCTGATGGCGGCCGCTCCGATCCTCGGAGTGATCCTGCTGACCATAGGCGGCATCTACGGCGGTCTCTTTTCCCCGGTAGAGGCTGCCGGAGTGGGCGCCGGCGCCGTCATCCTGATCGGACTTTCCCGGCGCCGTCTCGGTCTCGCCGCGCTCTGGGGAGCAGCCCGCGAGACCGTCGTGACGACGGCCACGGTGATGTTGATCCTGATCGCGGCCTATATGATCAACCCGTTCATGGCGCTCTCGAACATTCCGCAGGCAGTCGGGGTCTTCATCAACGGGCTCGATTTGCCTCCTACCGGCGTCCTGCTGCTGATTCTCGGCGTCTACATTGTCCTCGGGTGCTTTCTCGAGGGCTTCGCGATGCTTGTCCTCACCCTGCCGATCTTCTTTCCCATCATAACCGACCTCGGCATCAACCCGATATGGTTCGGCGTTCTGGTCGTGCTCGCCCTCGAGATGGGGCTGATCTCGCCCCCGGTGGGTCTCAACGTCTTCATCGTGAAATCCGTGGCGCCGGGCGTGCCCCTCGGGCAGATATTCTCTGGCATAATCCCGTTCTGGGTCACGATGCTCGCAGTCCTCCTGATCGTCGTGATGTTCCCCCAGATCGCGCTCTTCCTGCCGAACACGATGATAGACTGAGGTCGGGCGGCGCCCAAATCGCCTTGCCCCACATGGCATCGGGTGCTATTCGCCGCCTTCGAGACGTCGCGCAAGCGGAACTCGCCCACCGGGCCGCCTTAGCTCAGTTGGTTAGAGCGCTGGATTGTGGATCCAGAGGTCCCCCGTTCAAGCCGGGGAGGCGGTACCATACAAACTTTGCCTCTTGCCCGGCCCGGGCCTGTCCGCCCGGGAAGAGGTGCAGCATGCGCGTCGCCGTTCTCTCAGACATCCATTCGAACCGCAGCGCGCTCCAAGCGGTCATCGCTGTCTGCGACCGGCTGGGCATTCCGAATATCTTCAATCTCGGCGACAGTCTCTCCGGCCCTTTCGACCCGGCCGGCACCGCTGACCTCCTGATCGACCGGGCGATCCCGTCGGTCAGGGGCAACCATGACCGAATGCTCCTCGATCCGCCTGACCGCCACGGGCTTTGGGAGCGCTGGGCGGTGCCGGAACTTCACGAGACCCATTTCGACTGGCTTCGCTCCTTGCCCGAATCGATCGACTGGCACGGGTTCCACTTCATCCATGCCGTACCGGGCGACGACGCCGAGGACTGGCTCGACCACAAGGGGCCGCAGAACCGGCTCGTCGCCCGAGACAGGCGAGAGGTGGAAAGTCGTGCCGAGGGACTGGGCGCGGCTGCCATTCTCACCGGCCATACCCATACGCCCCGAATGGTGCGTCTCTCCGGCGGGCGGATCGTGGTCAACCCTGGCGCTGTCGGCTGTCCGGCGTATCTCGATGCCCGCTCCGACCCCCCTTTCATCCATGAAACAGGAGCGCCGGACGCGCGCTTCGCGATCGTCGAGCAGATAGGCGACGACTACGAGGTGAGCCTCCGCACTGTGCCGTACGACCCCTCCGAAATGCAGGCTCTCGCGCTGGCGCGCGGGGCCGACACCTGGGCCGAAGCCATTGGTTCGGGGTGGTTCACTCCGGCAGACGGACAGTGATCTCGTCGACGATCTCGGTGCCGGCCGGGTCGAGGATGAAGATGCGGCCGTCCGCCGTCACGACCGCGATGAAGCCTTCACCCCGGGTCACGGCTTGCGGGACCGCATCGGCCGGCAAGGCGAGGCTCTCGGGAAAGGTCAGGGCAGGGGGAGCGTTGAGCCTGAGCCAGAGCAGGACCACGATGAGGACGATCCCCGCGATCATCACGAGTGTCAGCACCGTCACGAGGTGCCGCAGAAGCCTCAGCCCCCTGATTTCGGCGTCATCCTGATGTGTCTGTCTTTTCAGCTGACTTCTCCCGGGCCCCAATATGGCACGGGGCATATCTCTTCATTTTATGCCCAAGAATCCTTGGTTCGTGAGCTTTCGACCCTCGAGATGCCTTTGCAATAGTGCCAGCCGACGGGTGTTATCTTCCAGGGCAGTCGCGAAATCAATCGACAAGAAGGCCGGCCCAACCCTGTCACGAGCGCAGATGCCCGGCGTTGCACTTCCCGATGATCGCCTGGTGTTGTTTCGCGAGTTCTTTGCCGTCTCGAATGCGAGCGGATGAACGTCCCCATTGGGTAATCGCAGCAAGGAGCGAGAGGTTGCGCATGGACGCTGGTCGCATCGGTCACGCAGCTCTGCAGAACCGCGTTCTCACGGTCTGCAGATCCAGAAAGGGCGGAAGCGGGCGTGGCATTTCGAGAGCACCGGGCCCTGAACTGGTCTCCTTCGAGAACGGCCGTACCGCACTCGGCAGGCCCGTCACGGAGGCTGTGGGACAAGTCTTATCGGAAAAGGGGTGGCCCGGGCCGTGAGCCGATTCGTGCAACAAACCACTCCGGACGTCGCTGCATGCACGCGAGGACGTGCCTCGGCTGGAACCCGACAGGCCACACGGCGATTGATCATACTAAGACAACTTCATGCTTCGGGCGGCAGAAGCGACCCCAGGAGAATGCGATGACAGAAGAGAATGATCCCGATCTACTGGAAACAGGGGACATATTCTTCCTGTACCGGCCCGTCGTGAACGAGCATGATCCGAAGTCCGTTGAAGAGGTTCAGCGCTTCTACTTCGTTCTGCGCCCTGAAGGTGACGCCTTCGTGAGGCTCTGCGTGGCGGGGCGGAAGCGCTTGCCCGACGTCACGCGACACGAGCGCGTCTGGGGCTTTGTCGACATGGTCGAGAAGGATCCCGCGGTACTTGAGAAGGTTCTGCGGGAGGAGACCTACGAAACCGGGACACGTGGCGCGCAGCGCTTGCCCGCAGCGCGCCCGGCGGGCGAGGGCGTCTACGCGATCAACCTGAAAGACGGGCAGATGCATCTGTCCTACGCGCTCGAGCTGCCCGAAGACCCCGATGAGGTTCAGCGTTCGTTCAACATCGCTCCGGAAGCGAGCTTCGCGCTTTCGGTGAAGAACCCCGAAAAGGGTCAACCGAAGGGCGCAGGTCTGCGACCGGAGCAAAAGGCCGATTATCCGGAGCGGCTGCAGAAGGCTTTCCGCGGTCGTCGCTTCTCCCGCGAAGACCTGCGACTGCTGGATTACGAGGGCGCGGAATTCATTCTTGTCGGCGCCCGGACCGACCCCGAAGCGGCCTACGAAGTCGACCTCGAGACCGACGACGAAGACTACGACTCCGCCGAAATCGTCAAGCGGCTTCGCATGGTGAAATCGCGCCATCCGGTCAAGCCTCTCTTCGAGGGGAAATGGGACTGACAGGGGAAGTTCGTATTACGTGCTGTTCGGCAGGTCGGCTGGCCTTCTTTTTTTTGACGCGTCCGTGGACGGCCTGGCGCGGTTGGAACGGTAGGGAAACTCGCGCGAACCGCGACTGTGCCGGTCGCGTCTGCGCGATACGAACCGCTTTTGCACGAAGGCGCCCGTGCAGCCCGGTTTGGCCCGGCCGTGCGGCTGTTGGAGCATCGGGATCATCGTCTGTGAGGTATTGAAGCCGCCGAACGTGGCCGGATTCCGAACCGCCGGAGCGACCCGCCTCGAGCATCGGTGTATGGGCAGCCGGTTCCGCTGTCGCGCCAGCCCCGCCGGGGGCCTGCCTCCCGTCGAGGATCGCCTTGGCGGGGGAAAGTCTAGGGCGACCGGTGGCTTGCGTTCAGGTCCTGGAGCAGCCGGCCGTGCCGCCGGGTTTCGGAAATGACGTCGCCGAACGTCGTGTGGCCTTGCGCCTCGAGGAGCGGGATCATCCTTACGAGTGCTTCGGCCGTCATTCGGGCGTCGCCCAGGGCCGTGTGACGGCTGGCAGGCCGGACGGGGATCGCGAGCCGGTCGCAGAGAGCATCAAGGGCGTGGTCCCCGGTCGTGCCGAAAAGCACCGCTGATAGAAGAACCGTGTCGAGCACGGGGTGGGTCCAGGCGACTCCCATCTCCGCTTCGAACCTCTTGAGGAAGGCGATGTCGAAAGGCGCGTTATGGGCCACGAGAACCGCGTCGCGGCAGAAGTGATGGAGCTTTCGGCCGGCGCTGACGAAATCCGGCGCGCCGGCAACGTCGCCGTCGGTCACGCCGTGGATGCGCGTCGAGGCCGGGGGGATCGGGCGACCGGGGTCGACATAGGTGTCGAAGATCTCCCCGTTCACGATGCGACCGTTCAGGATCCGGACCGCTCCGATCTGCACCACGTCGTCGGTCTGCGGCGACAGGCCGGTCGTCTCGGTGTCGAAGGCGACAAGGCAGAGATCGCGGAGCCGGGCCGAGCTGATGTCGGCGGCTTCGGCGGTCTCGAGTAGATCGAAGTCGTAGATCAACGGGCGGGGCGACCCGGGCGAGAGTCCCAGTGTGTCGCCGTCGATCGTGAGGATGTACCCATTCGCGCCGAGGGGCTTGATCCGGACGTCAAAAGCCAGCGTGCGTCCGAGGTCTTCGAGCCGCACCGAGGCTTCCCCTCCGGTTTCGGCGAGGACCCTTCTGGCCTCCGTGAGGCTTTCAGGGTCGAAATAGTCGGTAAGGGGCGCCTTGAGGCGGGGCGGGGCGATGCGTGTGAGGACCTCGGCGGCCTGCCCGTCGTAGACGACGATCTCGAAGGCCGGGTTGAGGAGGATGATCGCGACCGGGATCTCGGTGAGGAGCGCGGTCAGCCTCGAGGTTTCCGACCGGAGGCGCTCGGTTTCGCGCGCCACCTGTTCGGCGCTGTCGAGCAGGCCCCTGCTCATCGTCTTCGAGGCGGCGCGGACCGCCGGGGCGAGGTCGCCGAGATATCTCGCGGCCTCGACGTCGACCTCCCTGTCCAACCCGGGGTGGGCGCGCAGGCGGAGATCGGACGCCAGCTTCTCTATCGGCTTGGCGAGGTTCTCGTCGAAGAGAAGCCAGATCGCGGCCAGCAGGCCGGTGTTGAGAAAGACGAAGATGACGAGCGCGGTGAGGAACGGTCCGGTCGCGAGATTTTCTTCGGCGCGCGACCACCCGAATAAGAGTGCCACGGCTGCGAGCACCGCGCCCCCCGTCGCCATTAGGCAGAAGAAGAGGAAGATGCGCGGGCGGAGACCGAGGCGGGTGAGCATGTCAGCTTCCGCACACCAGCGTCAGGATCGGGTCGTCGGGGGGCACGGACTGCCAGTCGGCATCGGTGACGCTGCCGTCTGCGGTGAAGGTCGCACCGTCGATCAGGACGGCCGACCGCGCGGCGGCGCAGTCGAAGAGCATCGGTGCCAGGCTGACCGGGGACCAGCGGCCGAAGAAGTAGAGGTCGGCAAGGCGTTGGTCGGGCAGGTTGGCATTGGTGCGCGCGGTGCCGGTGTCGACTGCCACGAAACGCTTGGTGTAGGGCCAGAGCCGGGTCCACGGCCGGAACCAGGTTTCCTCCTCGACCGTCGCGGCGATTTCGACGCCTTGGGGCAATTGCGCGGCGGTACGACCGAACCACGTGTACTCGCTCGAGATCGTCATCGCGATCATGCCGCCGCCCGCCGCCACCGGGATCAGCCACCGCGGCAGGCGGCGTCCGGTGAGAATGTTCAGGAGCATCGCCACACCGGCGCAGGCGATGCCGGCGAAGACGGTTGCAATGAGTTCGAGAAACATCCGCCTACCCCAATGCCCCTTTGCCCGATCCCGCCGCCGATTGCATGGTTTTCACGACGACGAAGGCATCGCGCAAGTGGCTCCGCTCGAAGTCGGACAGCCTCGATGGATCGAGGTAATTATCGGGCTTTTCGCCCGATTTCACCTGATCGGCCTGGTGTTCGAGACGCATGGTCGCGATCAGGTCGTAGGCGTCGAGAAGGTCGGCCCCGCCGGTGGTGGACATTATGCCGGCTGCCTTGGCGGCTTCGAGCCGGGCCCGCGTGCTGACGGGCTTCAGCTGACCCTGCAGCGCGTAGATGCGGCCGAGGTCGACGACGGGCACGACACCGTTCATCTTCAGGTCGATCCGGTTGCGGTGTTCGCCGGAGCGGATGGTCGCGAGGCCGCGCAGCAGACCGAGCGGCGGGGTGTGCTTCAGTGAGTTCGCGATCATGTGGGCGGTGAAGATCGAGTTCTTCGACGCCCTTTGCAGGGTCTCTTCGCGGAGGCCATGAAACAGGCTCTCGTCTCCCGCGATGGGGCGCAGGTCGAACATCACCGAAGCGAGCATCTGCGCTTCGGGATCGGGCCTTGCGACCCAGCCCGCGAAGTAGTCGCGCCAGACACGGACCGGCTGGCGCCAGCGGGGATTGGTCGCCATCATGTCGCCAGGGCAGTGGACATAGCCGCAGGTGTCGAGCCCGTCGCTGACGAAGCGGGCGAGGTCGGCGAAATAGGCCATCTCCGCGTCGGTCACGTCGTCCGAGAGCATGAGGCAATTGTCCTGGTCGGACACGCCGGCCTGTTCCTGCCGCCCCTGCGATCCGCAGGCGAGCCAGAGATAGGGCACGGGGGGCGGCCCGAACCTCGCCTCGCCGAGCGAAAGGAGCCGCCGCGTCGCCGTGTCCGCGATGTCGGTGACAAGCCGGGTCACGATCTCGTGGCGATTGCCGTTCGCGACGAGCTGTCTCAGAAGCTGGGGGATTTCCGCGGTGGCCCTCGCCATGGTCGCGGCATCGCCTGCCGAGGACACGCGGCGGACGAGATCGGCCGAGGAGAGTGCCTGCGCCCGCGTGAGATCGGTCTGCGTGACGATGCCGACAAGCTGCTCGCCCTCGACGATGGGAATGTGGCCGATGCCGCGCTCGATCATCATGTGCAGCACGTCGGTGCCGAGCGCGGAGGGGGCCAGTCGCACCGGGTCGGCGGTCATGATCGTCGACACGGGTGCATCGGCGTCGCTGTTCGCCGCGACGACCCGGCCGTTCATGTCGCGAATCGTGACGATGCCGAGAAGTCGCCCGGGTTCCGCGATGCAGACAGAGGACACCCGCTTGTCGCGCATGAGAGCTGCGGCCTCGCGGATCGGGGTGCCGGGGAGGCATGTCAGCGGATCGCGGCTCATGAGTTGGTCGACGGGCAGTGTCGTGAGGTCTTTCCGCTCGGCGGCCGCGGGCCGGCGCCTGTCGAAGAAGCGGGCAACCGTCGGTTTCGTCTCGATGAGCCGGTGCAGCACGGATGCGGGCAGGAGGATCAGCGTGGATGCGGCGGTGGCGGTCGCCGTGCGGCTCGCCGCTTCCCCGCGCAGCAGGGCGCGCTCGCCGAAGGAATTTCTAGGGCCTAGGAGAGAGAGCTGGACGCCGGATGCGTCGGTGATCTCGATCTCGCCGGAAACGATGATGAAGAGATTCTCGAGGGTGTCGCCGGACTTGAAGAGCGTGCTTCCCTCCAGGTAGTCCGCGACCGAACACCGCGCCGCGAGGGAGGCGAGGTCTTCCTCAGACAGGCTGTCGTAGGGGTGTACCGAAGCGAGGTATCGGGTCATCTCGACCGAAATCGGCATCTGGAACCTTCTCAAAGAACTGCCCTGCCCGGCGCAATGCGGGCAGGACAGTCGGTCGCGATGAAGCGCCGCCGCGGCGGGGCCGCGGCGACGCGCTCGGTTTTCAGTGCCCCGCTGTCGCGGCGGCGGCGCCGCGCGGAATGCGCACGCTTTCGACGAGCTCCTTGATCTCCTGCGGCGTCTCCTTGGTCATTCCCGCGACGACGTAGGCCACGAGGAAGTTCACCGCCGCTCCGACCGCCCCGAACGAGGTGGACTGGATCGGACCGAGGAGCGGGTCGGCATCCGTGAACGAGTTCGTGTCCGGGATGAAGAACCAACCCTTGTGCAGGAAGATGTAGAGAAGCGTCACGATCAGGCCAGCCAGCATGCCGGCAACCGCGCCCGCGTTGTTGATGCGCGTCGAGAAGATGCCCATCATCAGTGCAGGGAAGATCGACGCCGCGGCGAGACCGAAGGCAAGCGCCACCGTTTGCGCCGCGAAGCCCGGCGGATTGAGCCCCAGGATGACCGCCACCACGATCGCCGCCGCCATCGAAATCCGGGCCGCCAGAAGCTCGGACTTCTCCGACATGTTGGGCGTCAGCTGACCTTTCAGAAGGTCATGGCTGACCGCCGACGAGATCGCCAGCAGAAGGCCCGCCGCCGTCGACAGCGCGGCGGCAAGACCTCCGGCCGCGACGAGGCCGATCACCCAGCCGGGCAGGCTCGCGATCTCGGGGTTGGCGAGCACGAGGATGTCCTGGTTGAACCTCGTGAGTTCGTTGCCTTCCCAACCATTCGCCTCGGCCTGCTCCTGAAGCTCGGCATTGGCGTCGTTGTAGTACTGGATGCGGCCGTCGCCGTTCTTGTCTTCCCAGTCGAGAAGCCCCGTTCTCTGCCAGGTGGCCATCCAGTCGTATTCCGGATCGGTCTCGATCTGTTCGACGCTGACCGCCTGACCGTCCGTCCCGTTCGGCCACATCAGTTCGGAGATGTTGAGCCGGGCCATCGCCCCCACGGCGGGAGCGGTGAGATAGAGAAGGGCGATGAAGACAAGCGTCCAGCCGGCCGACCAGCGGGCGTCCGACACCTTGGGAACGGTGAAGAAGCGCATGATGACGTGGGGCAGACCCGCCGTCCCGATCATCAGCGAGAGGGTGAAGAGCACCATGTTGATCGTCGAGCCGTGGGCGGCGGTGTATTCCGCGAACCCGAGGTCGGTCACGATCTGGTTGAGCTTGAGAAGAAGCGGCTCGCCGGAATCGGTATGCTCGCCGAAGAGGCCGAGCGCCGGGATCGGTGTGCCGGTGAGTTGCAGCGAGATGAAGACCGCCGGAATTGTGTAGGCGGTGATCAGCACGCAGTATTGCGCCACCTGGGTGTAGGTGACGCCCTTCATGCCGCCGAACACCGCGTAGGCGAAGACGACGCAGGCGCCGATGAGAAGGCCCCAGAAGGCGTCGATCTCGAGGAAACGGCCGAAGGCGATTCCGACCCCCTGCATCTGCCCGATCACGTATGTGATCGACGCGACGAGGAGACAGAGCACCGCCACCATGCGCGCGGTCTTCGAATAGAACCGGTCGCCGATGAATTCCGACACGGTGAACTTGCCGAACTTCCGCAGGTAGGGGGCGAGTAGCAGGGCGAGCAGCACGTAGCCGCCTGTCCAGCCCATGAGGTAGGACGAGTTGTCATAGCCGGTGAAGGCGATGAGGCCGGCCATCGAGATGAAAGAGGCGGCCGACATCCAGTCCGCCGCCGTGGCCATGCCGTTGGTGACCGGATGGACGCCGCGGCCTGCGGCGTAGAATTCCGAGGTGGACCCGGCCCGGGCCCAGATCGCGATGCCGATGTAGAGCGCGAAGGAGGCGCCGACGAAGAGGAGGTTGAGGGTAAACTGATCCATCGCTTTCTATTCCTCTTCCACGCCGTATTCCCGGTCGAGCCGGTTCATCCGCCACGCGTAGAAGAAGATCAGCGCGAGGAAGACGAGGATGGAGCCCTGCTGGGCGAACCAGAAGCCGAGATCGGCGCCGCCGACCGAGATGCCCGACAGGAGCGGGCGCAGGACGATCCCGAACCCGAACGAGACGAGCGCCCAGATGATCAGGCATATCGTGATGATGCGTATATTCTTGCTCCAATAGCCGGAATCGTCTTCCCTGGCCTTCTGTGGAGTCTGCGCGGTCTGATCCGCCATATGGATTATCCTCCTCCTCGGTTCATTCGTGGACGAGGGGGGCGACAGGCCCTCACCGTCCGGCTCTTCGTTCAGGTGGCTCGAACGCAATCTGCGGTCGCGCCCCTGATACGGTCGATGGGACCCTTGGCGTCGACGCGCCGCAGAACCTGTCGCATCTCGCAGTATCCGGGTAAGCGCAAGTTCTCGGCATGACATGCATCAAGGCGCGCCAGCGCTGCCGCGGGAATGTCGCTTCCACGCCGGGTCGTGTCCTGCGGTCCGCCTGCGTACATATTGGCTGAGCGGGCGAACCCGGAGGATGGCGGAGAGCTACCGGCTTCCTGATCTTTCTCTTCGTTCGGCACTTCGCTTTCCTCCTCGGCGCCCGTCGCTGAGCGCCCCGGTGTCTCCGGCAGTGCATCCGCCAACGTGAATTTCACGCAAATTAACCGAATTCGTAAACAATGATAGCGACGCTCTGATAAAACGAGATTTTCTTGTAAATGAATTTCTCCAGACCGCTCAATTTCAGTAATGAAATTGACAATTAGTGGAAATCCCGTTGCGTTCCAGAGTCTTGCCGGGTGCCCTTGGCTCCTGGCGGCATGCCTTCGCATACAGTTGTCGGGGAAAGCTGATGTCCCTGAGCACCGATGCACATGGTCAATGCGATGCTTGCGGCCGCGTTCGGCCGGACTCGTCCATCACATGGCCGCGACGAGTTCTCCATCGGAGAGGTCGGGACCGACAGCGCGGGAGGTGCGCGTTCCGCCTATTTGCCACCGGCTGCGTAAGGTGCGATGCCGAGGTCGCGCGCGGGGCCCCTTCGCCGCCTGCCGTTCCGCCAACCCGAACGGTTCTGGGCGGTGCGGTTTTCCGGCAGCTTCCGGGAGACCCGTGCACGCGCGGAGCGGTACAAAGCCCGGTTGCTCAGAGGCGTATTCTGTGACTAGATGCCGGCAGATTTGAACCGATGGGTTTAGTTCATGAGCGATTACCGAAAGCTCCGCACGACGATGGTCGACACCCAGATCAGGCCGTCGGACGTGACCCGGTTTCCTGTGATCGACGCGTTCATGACCGTGCCCCGCGAGCTTTTCGTGCCGACGGGCCGGCGCGACGCGGCTTATGCCGGGGAGAACATCGAGATCGCCCTCGGCCGGGTGCTTCTCGACCCCCGGACGCTGGCGAAGATGATCGAGTTGCTCGACGTCGAACCGGGCGAACTCGTGCTCGATGTGGGCGCGGGCACCGGCTACTCGGCAGCGATCCTGTCCCGATTGGCGGAAGCCGTCGTCGCCGTGGAGGAAGACGGCGGCCTTGCTCGCGAGGCCGAGGCGGCGCTGGCGGAGATCGAGGCGCATAATGTCGCTGTGGTCGAGGCGCCGCTCGCCGAGGGTGCGCCTCAGCATGGACCTTACGACGGCATCATCCTCGAAGGCGCCATCGAGAGCCTGCCGGAAGGATTCGTTGCGCAGTTGAAGGACGACGGGCGCATCGTCGCGCTCTTCGAGGAAGGCCATCTCGGCGTGTGCCGCGTCGGCATCAAGTCGGGTCACACGATCAGTTGGCGATACGGTTTCAATGCCGGGGCGCCCGTGCTTCCGGGCTTCGAGGCGCGTCGCGCCTTC
>Ga0008833_1000679_pt1 | contig 26431 bp, 28 predicted proteins | sample HotLakConsoUCCLE_FD_62216 | JGI IMG/M metagenome (GOLD analysis project Ga0008833, IMG submission 62216) | Hypersaline microbial mat communities from Hot Lake, Washington, USA - Hot Lake Consortium UCC-LE | ecosystem: Environmental > Aquatic > Non-marine Saline and Alkaline > Hypersaline >... | reverse complement strand
CTGAAGCAGCGTCACCGCGACTGCCGAGTCGTGCGCCGCAAGGGCCGCGTCTACGTGATCAACAAGACGCAGCGCCGCTTCAAGGCCCGCCAGGGCTGAGCCGGACCACAGTACCGAAAGGGGCCGCTCCGAAAGGAGCGGCCCCTTTCGCATGTCCCGGCCCGGCGGCAACGTGCACGGAACCGTTACACGGTTGTCACCCGGAGGCGACATAGCTCGCCCTGACGCCGTCGCTTGGAAGGTCCGATGCCTGAAGATACCGCCCACCTCGCCCCCTTCGAAATCACCCCCCGCGCCGCGGGCGCGGGTCGCCGGCTGCGCCGCGCCGAGGCCGGATCCCCGTCCGGCCGCGCCGGGACGCCCCCCCATGACACGCTCGACCGGCTGGCGCGCGCTTCGCTGGCCCGGATCACCGGCGGGCTGTCACCCCAGGCGGCCTGGGCCGCCTGGGCGGATTGGGCGATGCACCTGGCCCGCGCCCCGGGCCGTCAGCTGGACCTGGCGGAGCATGCCGGCCGCTCGGCATGGCGGGTGCTCGAACATGCCACGGGCCAGCGCGCCGAGCCGCCGTTCACCCCGAACCGCAACGATCACCGGTTCACCCATCCCGGATGGGCCCGGGCACCTTACAGCCTTTGGCAGCAGGGCTTTCTGGCGACGCAGGACTGGTGGGATCACGCCACCCGGCCGATCCGGGGCATGCAGCCGCGCAACGCAGCGCGGGCGGGCTTCATGGCGCGGCAGATGCTGGACCCGCTTTCGCCCTCCAACCTGCCCTGGCTCAACCCCGCGATCGCCGAGGCCTGGCGAGACAGCGGCGGCACATCGTCCCTGCGCGGCCTGCAGGCGCTCCGCGAGGATATCGGTGCGACGATCACCGGCGAGGCGGTTCCGAGCCGTTTCGAGCTGGGCCGCGACCTCGCCGCGACACCGGGCGAGGTGGTGTTCCGCAACCACCTCTTCGAGCTGATCCAGTATCGGCCCCAGACCGATCAGGTTCAGGCCGAGCCGATCCTGATCGTCCCGGCCTGGATCATGAAATACTACATCCTCGATCTGCAGCGCGAGAACTCGCTGATCAACTGGCTGGTCGGGCAGGGCTTCACGGTCTTCGCCATGAGCTGGGTGAACCCCGGCCCCGAACTGCGGGACGTGTCGCTGGACGACTACCGCCGCGACGGGGTGATGGCCGCGCTGGACGCGGTGGGCCGGATCGTCCCCGACACCAAGATCCATGCCTGCGGCTATTGCCTGGGCGGCACGATCCTGTCCATCGCCGCGGCCGCGATGGCGCGGCAGGCCGACGACCGGCTGGCCTCGCTGACACTGCTGGCGGCGCAAACCGACTTCACCGAGGCGGGCGAGCTGATGCTGTTCCTTGACGAGGCGCAGGTGGCCTTCCTCGAGGACATGATGTGGGACCGCGGATTTCTCGACAGCGACCAGATGGCCGGCGCCTTCCGGGCGCTGCGGTCCGAAGACCTGATCTGGACCCGGGCGGTCAACCGCTACCTTCTGGGCCAGGAGGAACCCGATCTCGACATCACCTTCTGGAACCGCGACAGCACGCGCATGCCCTACCGCATGCACTCGGACTACCTGCGGGCGCTGTTCCTGGAAAACCGCCTGAGCGCCGGGCGCTTCGCCGTCGATGGCCGGGTGATCGCGTTGCGCGACATCCGCGTGCCCTTCTTCGTGGTGGGCACCGAGGCCGACCACATCGCGCCCTGGCGGTCGGTCTACAAGGCCAAGCTCTTCACCGATGCGGATCTGCGCTTCGTTCTGACAAGCGGCGGGCATAATGGCGGGATCGTGTCCGAGCCGGGCCATCCGCGCCGCCACTACCGGATCGGCCACAGGCCGCCCGGCGCGCTCTACATGGATCCCGACACATGGCTGGCGCAGCACGAGGCGCAGGACGGCTCCTGGTGGCCCGAATGGGCCGCATGGCTGAACGGCAACAGCTCTGAGCTGCCGACGCAGCCCCCGAGGATGGGAGCGCCGGAGGCGGGGTTGCCGCCGCTGATGCCTGCGCCGGGGCGCTACGTGCGTCAGGGCTGATCCGCCCCGGCCCCCGGCCCCCGGCCCTAGCCGTATTCGCGCCGGTCCTCGATCACCAGCCCGTCATTGGGCAGCGTCCCGGGCGGCACGATCTCCACCCGGCCCCGCAGCTTCAGCGTCTCGGCCACGCTGGTCTCGTAGGCCGCGGGATCGCCGCCCGCGCTTTCGATCTGGACCGTCATCACGTCCATCTCGCCTTCGCGCAGGGCGATCACCCGCGCGCGCCGGATCTCGGCATGCCGGGCCACCAGGGCGGCGACCTGTTCGGGGCGCACGAACATGCCCTTGATCTTCGTGGTCTGATCGGCCCGGCCCATCCAGCCCTTGATGCGCATGTTGGTGCGGCCGCAGGGGCTGCGGCCCGGAAGCACCGCCGAGAGATCCCCGGTCGCGAAGCGGATCAGCGGATAGTCGGGGTTGAGCGTGGTCACCACCACTTCGCCGACCTCGCCCGCAGGCACCGGATCGCCGGTGCCGGGGCGCACGATCTCGACGATCACGCCCTCGTCCACGATCATGCCTTCGGGCTGGCTGGCCGGATACCCGGGCGGCAGGCTTTCATAGGCGATGTTGCCCAGGTCCGCGGTGGCATAGCATTGCAGGCAGGTGATCCCGCGCTCCGCATATTCGGCCCGCAGCGACGGGAACAGCGCCCCGCCCCCCACCGCCGCGCGGGTGATCGACAGCCGCTCGCCCATCTCGTCGGCCTTGTCGAGGATCACCTTCAGGTAATCGGGCGTGCCCGCATAGGCGGTCGTTCCGACATCGACGGCAGCGCGCACCTGCAATTCGGTCTGGCCCACGCCGGCGGGCAACACCGTGGCGCCCACCGCCCGCGCGCCGTTCTCGAAGATCATGCCGGCGGGCGTCAGGTGATAGCCGAAGCAATTCTGCACGATGTCGTCCGGCCCGATGCCGCAGGCATGCAGGAACCGCCCCATGCGCCACCAGTCATGGCTCGCCCCGCCCGGCTCGTAGATCGGGCCCGGGCTCTGGAACACATGGGCGAGGTTGAACACCGGGATGCCGCCGAAGGGCGGTTTCGCGGTCTGGCGCGCCACCAGGTCGGCCTTGCGCAGCACGGGCAGGCCCGCAAGCTCGTCAAGCGAGGCAATGGCCGCGATCCCGTGGGAGGCAAGCTGCCCCTGCAACCGCGCAAGCTGATCGGCCGCGCGCGCGTCGGCGCTGCGGGTCTCCAGCGCATCGAAATGACCGGGCTTCTGGTCCAGCATGGCTCTTGCCCTCCGTATTCTTCGATCTGCCGGCGCACCGTCCGGCGCGCGGCCCTGTTGCCCCGTTAGGCGGGTGCGCGCCTCCCGGTCAGCTCAGCCACCGCTTGCGACGGCGGTAGCTGCGCACGTCGCGGAAGCTCTTGCGCCCCTCGTCGGACATGCCGAGGTAGAATTCCTTCACGTCCGGGTTCTCGCGCAGCTCGTCGGCAGGGCCGTCCATCACCACGCGCCCCGATTCGAGGATGTAGCCATGATGCGCGTAGCGCAGCGCCACGTTGGTGTTCTGCTCGGCCAGCAGGAACGTGACGCCCTCGTTTTCGTTGATCGACTTCACGATCCCGAAGATCTGCTCCACCAGCTGTGGCGCGAGGCCCATGCTGGGCTCGTCCAGAAGGATCGTCTCGGGCCGGGACATCAGCGCCCGGCCGATCGCCGTCATCTGCTGCTCGCCGCCCGAAGTATACCCGGCCTGGCTGCGGCGACGCTCCTTCAGGCGGGGGAAATACTCGTAGACCAGCTCGAGGTCCGCGGCGATCGCGCCCTTGCCTTCCGAGCGCGTGTAGGCGCCGGTCAGAAGGTTCTCCTCGACGGTGAGGTGTTCGAAGCAGTGCCGGCCTTCCATCACCTGGATCACGCCGCGCTTGACCATCGACGCCGGGTCGAGCCCCTGCACCCGCTCGCCCTTGTAGACGATGGACCCCTTGGTCACCTCGCCGCGCTCGGAGTGCAGCAGGTTCGAGACGGCCTTGAGCGTGGTTGTCTTGCCCGCCCCGTTGCCGCCCAGCAGCGCCACGATGCCGCCCTTGGGCACCGACAGGCTGACGCCCTTCAGCACGAGGATCACATGATTGTAGATCACCTCGATATTGTTGACCTCGAGAAGGGTCTGTTCGGTCTTTCCGGCATCCAGCATCGGTCGCGTTTCCCGGGTTCAGGGGGTGGCTGGACGCGGCGGCGGACCGCCGCGCCCGGTTGCGTGGATCAATCGCAGCGCTGTTCGATGCCGTTTTCCTCGGCATAGGCCATCGAGTCCGCCTCGATCAGCGGGGTGATGACCTCGCGGTCGGACGCGAAATAGTCGGTGATCGCGTTCCAGACCTTGGCCTCCGCGTCCCATTGCTGGATCAGCGCCGTGCCCGAACCGCCATGGTTCTCGCAGCTCACGTTCACCTCGGGGCCGAAGCCGGGCATCCCCAGCTCTTCCATCCGGGCCGCGTCGACCACCAGCGCCTCCATGCCGTCGCGCATCATCGCGGCGTCGATCTGGGCAGTGCCGTGAATCTCCTGCGCCTTGCGCGCGGCCTCGGCCGCCAGCATCGCCGCATAGAGCCCGCGGTTGTATTGCACCGTGCCCAGCGAGGTGCCGTCGCCCGCGGCCTTTCCGGCATCGACCACATATTCCCGGATATCCTCGAAGACCGGATAATCGGTGCCGGTGCCCGTGAAGTTGGTGGACTTGTAGCCATGCGCGCCGGCGCCCGCGGGCAGAACGTCCGGCTCCGCCCCGGACCACCAGACCCCGATGAACTTGTCCATCGGGAAACGGATGTTGGCGGCCTCCTGCACGGCGACCTGGTTCATCACCCCCCAGCCCCAGAAGAAGACGTAGTCGGGCTTTTCGCGCCGGATCTGGAGCCACTGGCTCTTCTGTTCCTGGCCGGGGCTGTCCACCGGGAGGAGGGCCAGATCGAAGCCGTGCTTTTCCGACAGCGCCTCCAGCGTGCGGATCGGCTCCTTTCCGTAGGCGGAATTGTGGTAGAGCAACGCGATCGTCTTGTCCTCGAGACTGCCTTCGACCTCGAGCGCGTGCTTGACCATGATCGAGGCGGCGTCCCAGTAGTTGCCCGGGTAGTTGAACACCCACTCGAAGACCTTGCCGTTGGCCGCCGAGGTGCGCCCGTAGCCCATCGTGTGCAGCGGGATCCCGTCAGCGGTGACACGGGGGATCAACTGATAGGTGATGCCGGTGGACAGGGGCTGGTAGACCAGCGGGTTCATCGACTTCGTCGCCTCGTAGCACTCCACGCCCTTCTCGGTATTGTAGGCCGTTTCGCATTCCGGAACGCTGGTCATCACGCCGCCGATACCGCCGTCGCGCTCGTTGAGCAGGGTGAAGTAATCCGCGTAGCCGTCCGCGAAGGGAATCCCCCCGGCCGCGAACGGGCCGGTGCGGTAGCTGAGCGACGGGAACACCAGCTCCGCCATTGCGGGCCCAGCCGCCATGACGGCCGCCAGCGCCGTGCCAATCAGTTTCTGTCTCATGTTGTCGTCTCCTCCCTTGGGTTTCGTTGGTGGAGGGCGCGGCCTCCTCCCTGCCGCGCCCCCCGTGGCCCGGCCGCTCAATGCGGGAAGGGCCACAACCTCAGTTTCTCCTTGGCCAGCCGCCACAGCTGCGCCAGCCCGTGCGGTTCGGCCACCAGGAACAGGATGATCAGCGCGCCCACGATCATCAGATCGAAATGCGCGGCGAGGTCGGTGGGCCAGCCCAACCCGCCCACGAGCACGTTCTTCAGCAGCACCGGCATCAGCACGAGAAAGGCCGCCCCGGCGAAACTGCCGAAGATCGAGCCCAGCCCGCCGATGATGATCATGAACAGCACCAGGAACGATTTCTGGATGCCAAAGGCCTCGCCCACCTCCACCGCCCCCAGGTAGACGGCGAACAGCAGCGCGCCCGCGATCCCGATGAAGAAGGACGACACCGCGAAGGCCGACAGCTTGGCGCGCAGCGGATCGACCCCGATGATTTCGGCGGCGATGTCCATGTCGCGGATCGCCATCCAGCGGCGTCCCTGCGCACCGCGCGTCAGGTTGCGCGCGATGAGCGCCGAGGCCGTGGCGAACACGAGGCAGAACAGGTAGGTCGCCCAGGCCTCGGTCTGCGGGCCGGTGATCGCCACGCCCAACACGCTGCGCTCCGGCGCGGTGATCTGCCCCGAGGCCGAGTAGTTGTAGAACCACGGCACCCGGTTGAAGAGCCACACCAGGAAGAACTGCGCCGCCAGAGTCGCCACCGCGAGGTAGAAGCCCTTGATCCGCAGCGAGGGCAGCCCGAACAGCACCCCCACCGCCGCCGTGATCCCGCCCGCGGCGATCACGTGAAAGACGATGCTGACCTCCGGAAAACCGGTCATCAGCTTGTAGCAGGCATATGCGCCCACCGCCATGAAGCCGCCGGTGCCCAGGCTCACCTGCCCGCAATAGCCCACCAGGATGTTCAGCCCGATCGCCGCGATCGAGTAGATCAGGAAGGGCAGCAGAACGGCATTGGCCCAGTAGTCGTTGATGACGAAGGGCACCACCAGGAAGCCCACCGCCAGCACCGCGTAGTAGCGCCAACGGTCGAAACGGATCGGAAAGGTCTGCCCGTCGGCGGTATAGGACGTCTTGAAGTCCCCGGCCTCGCGATAGAACATCAGGCTGTCCCCCCGTCCTTGTCAGGATCCATGTGCGACAGGTCCGCCCGGCGCACCTTGCGGTCGTATCCGGTACGCTCGGCGTAGCGGGCGAGGCGCAGATAGGCCCAGATCCCCAGCCCCGCGCCCAGCGCGGCCAGGATTGCGGCCACGATGATCTGGCCGGTGTCCCGCACGTCGGCCGACAGGGCCAGGTAGCCGAAGGCCCAGAAGCCCGACCACGAGATGACGTTCACGATGGCGATCAGCTTGTGCATCTCTCCGCTCTCCCTCTCACACCCTCTCGATGATCTTCTCGCCGAACAGGCCCTGCGGCCGGAACACGAGGAAGATCAGCGCCAGCACGTAGGCGAACCAGTTCTCGGTCGCCCCGCCCACCATCGGGCCCACGAGGAACTCGAACAGCTTCTCGCCGACCCCGATGATCAGCCCGCCCACGATGGCGCCCGGGATAGAGGTGAAACCGCCCAGCATCAGCACCGGCAACGCCTTCAGCGCGATCAGCGACAGCGAGAACTGCACGCCCGACTTGGTGCCCCACATGATCCCCGCCACCAGCGCCACGAAACCCGCCAGCGACCAGACCATGATCCAGATGAAATTCAGCGACACGCCCACCGACAGCGCCGCCTGGTGGTCGTCGGCCACCGCGCGCATGGCCCGGCCCTGCTTGGTGTATTGCGCGAAGGCCACCAGCGCCGCCACCAGCAGCCCCGCGATCAGGGTCGCCACGATATCGAGGTTGTCGATGAAGAACCCGTAGTCGAACAGGGCATAGGTGATCTCGTCGATGGGTCCGTTGAGACCTTGCGGCAGGCCCACGTCCAGCGGCTTGATGTCGGCCCCCCACATCACGTCGCCCAGCCCTTCGAGGAAATAGGCCAGCCCGATCGTCGCCATGAACAGGATGATGGGCTCCTGGTTCACCAGATGCCGGAAGATGAAGCGCTGCACCGCCCAGGCCAGCACCACCATCACCGCCGCGGTCAGCAGGATCGCCAGCAGAGCGGGCACGTGCCAGCCGAAATGATGGATCTCGGTGCCCAGCACCGCATTGATCAGGTGAGCGAAGGGCACCTGCCCCTCCATGATTCCCACCAGCGTCAGCGCCGCGAACAGCGCCATCACCCCCTGGCTGTAGTTGAAGATGCCCGAGGCCTTGTAGATCAGCACGAATCCCAGCGCCACGAGCGAGTAGAGCACGCCAGCCATGAGGCCATTGAGCACGACCTCCATTCCCCAGATCAACTGTTCAGGCATGGTTCGTCCCCCACGTTCCCTTTGCCGCGGGCGTCACGCCGCCCCACCGCGTCTCAGTCATGCGCCACCCCCAGATAGGCGTCGATCACCGCCTGGTTGCGGCGCACCTCGTCGGGCGGGCCGTCGCCGATCTTCTTGCCGTAATCCATCACCACCACCCGGTCGGACAGATCCATCACCACGCCCATGTCATGCTCGATCAGCGCGATCGTGGTGCCGAACTCGTCGTTGACGTCGAGGATGAAGCGGCTCATGTCCTCCTTCTCCTCCACGTTCATGCCCGCCATCGGCTCGTCGAGCAGCAAGAGGCTCGGCTCGGCGACCAGGGCGCGCGCCAGTTCCACCCGCTTCTTCAGCCCGTAGGGCAGCCGCGCGACGGGGGTCTTGCGGATATGCTGGATCTCCAGGAAGTCGATGATCCGCTCGGCCTTCTCGCGGTTCTCCACCTCCTCGCGCTCCGCCGCTCCCTTCCACAGCGCCTGCGCGAACAGGCCCCGCTTCATCTGGGTCAGCCGACCGGTCATCACGTTGTCGAGCACGCTCATGCCCTCGAACAGGGCGATGTTCTGGAAGGTGCGGGCGATCCCCTGGCGGGCCACCTGGTAGGGCTTCATCGGCGGGCGCCGCTCGCCGCGGAACCACACCTCGCCGTCCTGCGGCACGTAGAAGCCCGAGATCACGTTGAGCATCGAGGACTTGCCCGCCCCGTTAGGTCCGATGATCGCCCGGATCTCGCCCTCGCGGATGTCGAAGCTGATATCCTTGATCGCCACCACCCCGCCGAAGCGCAGGGTGATGTTCTTCATCTCCATGACGATACCGCCGATCCTGCGGCCGTCAGCGGTCACCATACCTTCCACTGTGTCCTTCACGCGCCCGGCCCCTTCGTCTTGGCAGAAATATCCCCGCCGGTGGCGCGCGGCCCCGCTTCCCCGCAAAGGGGAACGGACCGGCCGAGGCGCGGGGCGGTGCCGCGCATCGTCATGGCGGCCGGCCCGGTTCCGCGCCGGTCCGGCGTGACCCGGTGGTTCTCGTCGGTGGCGTTTCGGCCGCCCGCAAGGATCGCCGGGGCGAGATCATCGCGGCGCTGTGCCGTGTCGCTCATTCGCGCCCCCCTCCCGCCAGAAGCGTCACGGCGCCGATCATCGCGCCGTAGACCGCGAGAAGCCCCGCAAGCGGCAGCAGCCCGATGTCACCGAACCCGGCAAGATGCACGGCACCGATCCCGAAGCCGCCGGTGACGGCCCCGGAAAGACCGGGAACCCAGCCGCGCCGGGCCCGCTGCCCGATCACCACCGCCAGCGCGAGCCCGAAGAGCGCAAGCGCTACGGCGAAGGCCAGTGCCGTTGCGTCGGAGGTCATGCCATGCCTCCGCCATCGGGGCCGGGCAGCCCCTTTCCTTCCCCCGCGGGCGCTCCGCTGCGCCGGGCCGACAGCCGAAGGCGCGGGTATCCGGCCTGCCCCTTCATTCCGCCGCCTCCCGTGCGTGCGCGCGCACCGGCACCACCGCCGCGTCGCGGATCTCCAGCGTGGCCCGGATCCGGCCCTTGCGGCCATCCTCGTAGGTCACTTCCGTCTCGGTGTAGATGCTGCTCGACCCGTCGTAGAGCGCCTCCACCAGGTCGGCGAACTTCTCGCCGATGATCTTGCGGCGCACCTTGCGGGTGCGGGTCAGCTCGCCGTCATCGGCGTCCAGTTCCTTGTGCAGCACCAGGAAGCGATGCACCTGGCAGGCCGACAGCATCTCGTCCTCGGCCACCGAGCGGTTCACCTCCTCCACATGGCCCTGGATCATGTCCAGCACCTTCGGATGCCCCGCCAGCTCCTGGTAGGAGGCATAGGCGATGTTGTTGCGCTCGGCCCAGTTGCCCACGGCCGACAGGTCGATGTTGACGAAGGCGCAGCAGGTCTCGCGCCCGGCGCCGAACACCACGGCTTCGAGGATGTTGGGATAGAACTTGAGCTTGTTCTCCACGTATTTCGGCGCGAACAGGCTGCCATCGGCCATCTTGGCCACGTCCTTGGCCCGGTCGATGATGCGCAGATGCCCGGTATCGGGTTCGAAGAAGCCCGCATCCCCCGTGGCCACCCAGCCTTCCGGATCCTTGGTGTTGGCGGTCGAGTCCGGGTTCTTGTAGTATTCCACGAAAGTGCCGGGGCTGCGGTAATAGACCTCGCCATTGTCGCGGATCTCCACCTCGACGCCCGGCGAAGGCACCCCCACCGTGTCCGACCGCACCTCGCCGTCGGGCTGCTGGGTGATGAAGACGCTGGCCTCGGTCTGACCATAGAGCTGCTTGAGGTTGATCCCGAGCGAGCGGTAGAAATCGAAGATCTCCGGCCCGATCGCCTCGCCCGCCGTGTAACCGACACGGACCCGAGAAAAGCCCAGCACGTTCTTCAGGGGACCGTAGACCAGCAGGTCGCCCAGCCGGTATTTCAGCCGGTCCCAGGCCCCCACCGGCTTGCCGTCCAGGATCGCCGGGCCGACCTTGCGGGCATGGGCCATGAAGGTGTCGAACAGCCATTTCTTGAGCCGCCCGGCATCCTCCATCCGGATCATCACGGTGGTCAGCTGGGTCTCGAAGATACGCGGCGGCGCGAAATAGTAGGTCGGGCCGATCTCGCGCAGATCGGCCATCATCGTGTCCTCGCTCTCGGGGCAGTTGGTGCAGAACCCGGCCCAGTAGGCCTGCCCGACCGAGAAGATGAAATCGCCCACCCAGGCCATCGGCAGGTAGGCGAGGATCTCCTCCTCGCGGCGCAGGTGGTCGAACGCGCAGGTGGCGCGCGCGGTCTCGATGATGTTGCGGTTGGACAGCACCACGCCCTTGGGCTTGCCGGTGGTCCCCGAGGTGTAGAGCATCACGCAGATGTCGTCGTATCCCAGCCCGCCGCGCCGGCGCTCCAGTTCCGGGCGGAACTCCTCCTGCGCCGCGCGGCCCTGCTGCTGGACATGCGAATAGAGGTGCAAGCGGGAATGGTCGTATTTCCGCAACCCGCGCGGGTCGAGATAGACCATGTGCTCCAGCTGGTGCAGGTGCTCCTGCACCTCGATCAGCTTGTCCACCTGCTCCTGGTCGCTGACGATGGCGAAACGCGCGCCGCAATGGCCCATCACGTAGGCCATCTCCTCGGCGACCGAGTCCTGGTAGAGCGGCACCGGCACCGCGCCCACCATCTGCGCGGCCACCATCGCCCAGTAGAGATAGGGACGGTTGCGTCCGATGATGGCGATGAAATCGCCCTCGGCCACGCCGAGGTTCAGCAGGCCGAGCGCCAGCGCCTCGATCTCGCGCTCGGTCTCGGCCCAGCTCCAGCTTTGCCAGATGCCGTATTCCTTTTCCCGGTAGGCCGGGGCGTCGGCGAACCGGATCGCGTTGCGGTGCAGCAGCGCCGGGATGGACACGAGCCCATCGGCGCCCTCGGGCGGCTTTGCCAAGTCTGTCTCCTCCCACGGCCCGGTCGGAACCGGCGCAGCGTCTCTTGTGGACGGTTCCGGCTCCGATTGGGCTTTGGCCAGACGGTCGGAGTCAACTATTGCGTGAAATTTTCGGCAATCTAACGAATTGTAACAGATCCGCCCCGTGGTCCACGAGGCTTTGCGGCCGGCCTGCCCGGTGCTAGCCATGGAGCAGGAGGAGGACAATGATGGGCGCGCAGAGCGGCAGCACAGAGGCCCTGATGTCGGCCGGGCTGAACCTGATCCAGCAGGCGCTGTCGATCTATGACAGCGATCTGCGCCTGGCGGCCTGCAACCGCCGTTTCCAGGAAATGTTCGACTTGCCGTCCGACCTGGTGGAACCCGGCGCGCGCTTCGAGGACACCATCCGCCATCTCGTGACCCGCGGCGAATACGGCCCCGTCGAGGATGTGGAGGCCGCGATTCGCGACCGCGTCGAGGTCGCCCGGGCCTTCGAGCCGCATTACATGGAACGCACCCGCGCCAACGGCCGCACCATCAGCGTGGAGGGCGCGCCGCTGCCCAAGGGCGGCTGGGTGACGGTCTATACCGACATCACCTCCACCAAGCAGCACGAGGCGCTGTTGCGGGCGCGCTCGGCCGAGTTGTCGGACCAGCTTCTGGAGCATGCCGAGCAGCTTGCCGCCACCAACCGCAAGCTGGAACACACCATCGCCGCGCTGGAGGAGGCCAAGCGCCAGCTGACGGAGGCCGAGGCCCGCACCCGCCTGACCGCAGAGATGATGCCCGCCCATATCGCCCATGTGGACAGCACCCGGCGCTATACCTATTCCAACCGCCGCCTGTCCGACGTGATGCCGGGCCGCCCGCGCGAGATCGTGGGTACCCCCATCTCCACCACGCTGGGCCCGGCGGCGCATGCGCGGATCGCGCCGCATCTGGACGCGGCCTTTGCCGGGCGGCCCAGCGTGTTCGAGTTCACCGACGAGGAAAGTTCCCGGCGGATCCGCGTGGCCTTCACCCCCGACCGGCGCGAGGACGGGATCCAGGGCGTCTACATCCTGTCGATGGACGTGACCGAGGAAACCCAGGCCCGCGCGGCGCTGCAACAGACCCGGCGGCGCGAGATGGCGGCCCAGCTGACCAGCGGCATGGCGCATGATTTCTCCAACCTGCTGACGATCATCCTGGGCAGCCAGTCGCGCCTGCACCGCCTGGACCTGCCTGCGGAGGCGCGCGACCTGGTGGCCGCCACGCTGGCCGCGGCGCGGCGCGGCGGCACGCTGCTGAACCGGATCGCCGACATCACCGGAGCACGGGAATGGAACGCGCAGCCCTGCGAGCTGTCGGCGTTCCTGGACGATCTGCAGACGCTGGCCCATGCGGCGCTGCCCGAGGCGATCACGCTAGAAATCGTCAACGAGATGGCCCAGCCGGTGCTGATGCTCGATCCGGGCATGTTGCAGGACTCGCTGCTGAACCTCATCCTGAACGCCCGCGACGCCTGCGGCGGCGCCGGGCGCGTCACGCTGCGGCTGGCCGCCGTGCAGGACACCTGGGCCGAGTTCAGCGTTTCGGACACCGGGCACGGCTTTTCGCAGGCCGCGCTCGATCACGCGCTGGAGCCGTTTTTCTCCACCAAGGGGGGCGAGGGCACGGGCCTCGGGCTGGCCATGGTCTACGACATGACCAAGCTGGCAGGCGGGCGCACCTTGCTGGCCAACACCGCGGAGGGCGCCCGGGTGACGCTGCGCCTGCCATTGCGCGCGGCCGGGGTGGACCGTCGCCCGGGGCTGGTGTTGCTGGTGGAGGACAGCGCGGACCTGCGCGCCACCATCCGCAACATGCTGACCGGGCGGGGCCATACGGTGGTGGAGGCCGCCACCGTGGAAGAGGCGTTGGCGCTGGCCGCCGAACTGCCCGAGATCTCGCTGGTGCTGTCGGACATCACGCTGGAGGGCGGCGACACCGGGCTGGACCTTGCCGCGCGGTTGCCCGCGAACGGCCCGCCCCTGCGGCTGATGACCTCGCTGCCGCGCGACCATGCGCTGTTCGCGCAGGCCGAGGCCCGCGCCCCGGTGCTGGCCAAACCCTTCTCGGCGGCGCAGCTTTCCGCCTTTCTCGCGGGGGCGGCATGAGCGCGCCGCTGGTCACCATCCTCGACGACGAGCCCGCGATCCGCACCATGCTGGCCGACGCGCTGGAAGAGGCCGGCTTTCGCACGATGAGCTTTGCCCGCGCGACGGAGTTCGAGGCCGCGTTGCGCTCGGCCACGCCCGATGTCTGCCTGGTGGACCTGGGCCTTCCAGATCGCGACGGGCTGACACTGGTGCACCGGCTGGCCCTGGAACAGGGCGCGACGGTGATCATCATCTCGGGGCGGGCGCAGGTGCAGGACCGGGTGACCGGGCTGGAACTGGGCGCCGACGACTACATCATCAAGCCGTTCGATCCGGCGGAGGTGGTGGCCCGCATCCGCGCCCGGCTGCGCAAGCGCGCGCCGGCGCGCGGCGGCGGCGACACCGCGCGCTTCAACGGATGGACCGCCCATTTCGACCGCTACACGCTGGAGGACGAGGCCGGCCGGGAAACCCCCTTCAGCCATGCCGAGGGCGAGGTGCTGCGGCTGTTTCTCGAAAGCCCCCGCCGGCTGATCTCGCGCGCGCACATGCAGGAGGCGCTGGGCGGCGCGGCCGGGGAAAGCTTCGACCGTGCAATGGATGTCCGCGTCTCCCGGCTGCGCACCAAGCTCCGCGAAGACCCCCGCAACCCGCGCCTGATCAAGACGATCTATGGCGCGGGCTACATCTTTCTGGGCGAGGTCGCCTGGAGGTAGCGCCGCCTCACTCGTCCCATGGCGCGAGGTTTTCCAGCTGCTCCTCGGTCATGCGCGACACGTAGGCCGAGCCTTCCCAGTCCAGTGCGCCGAGCGGCACCTGCACATCCTTTTCCATGAGGCCGAGATAACCGCCGATCTCCAGCAGGAAGCCGGCTGGGCGGCCGCTCTCGTCCACGAGGATTTCGTCCACCTGGCCGATCTTGTCGCCCCCGGTGTTCAGCACATCCATGCCCTCGACGCTTTGCAGGTAGGCGGAGTCGCGGCTGTCCACGGGGCCGCCGCCCTCCGCCTCCTCCTCCTGCGCCGCCAGGGGCAGCGCGGCCAGGGTGGCCAGGCAGGCCAGGGTAGTTCGGATCATGGCGGAATCTCCTTTCCCGAATTGCGACCAAACGCCCGAACCGCCCCACCCGTTCCCGGCTTCGGTTTGGCAAGCCGGCCGAAATCCGCTACCCGGCTCGGGCAACAGCAGGAGAGCGCGGATGGGCGAGATCATCCTGATTCGACACGGGCAGGCCAATTCGGCGGCCAACGACGAGCACGGCTACGACAAGCTGTCACCGCTGGGCCATCAGCAATCGCAATGGCTGGGCGACTACCTGCGCGGCGCCGGGACAGAATTCGACAGCGTGCTGGTGGGCAGTCTGCGTCGTCACCGCGAGACGCAGGCGGGCCTGGGCGACCTGGGCCATGCGCCGGTCGAGGACGCGCGGCTGAACGAGATGGACTATTTCAACCTCAGCCAGGCCTTCCGCGAGGCGCGGAACGTGCCGCCGCCCCACGCGGACGAGGAATTCGCGGGCCACATCACCGCCGTGATGGAAGCCTGGCACGCCGCCGAGATCATGGGCAACGAGACCTTCAGCGAGTTCGAGTTGCGCGTCGCGGACGTGCTGCGCGAGGCCGCGCAGCCGGGGCGGCGTGTGCTCTGCGTGACCTCGGGGGGCGTGATCGGCATGATGCTGCGGACGATCATGGGGCTGGACACACGGCAATTCGCCCGCATCCTGCTGCCGATCCTCAACAGCTCGATGCACCGCATCCAGGTGACCGATCACGGCACGGTGCTGGCGGGCTTCAACGCGGTGCCGCATCTCGACAGCCCCGATCGCTCCCACGCCCGCACGCATTACTAGGAGACCGCCATGACGACGCATCTCTGGGTCCGGGCCGAACAGCGGCAGAACGAACAGCGCGTAGGTCTCACCCCCGAGGGCGCGGGCCTGCTGCTGGAAAAGGGTATCCGCGTGACAGTGGAGGAGAGCCCCGACCGCGCAATCCCGATCGAGGGCTACCGCGCGGCGGGCTGCGAAGTGGCACCGGCCCATAGCTGGCCGGACGCCCCGGCGGATGCCATCGTCTTCGGCCTGAAGGAACTGCCAGATGACGGCAGCCCCCTGCCCCACCGGCACATCATGTTCGGCCATGCCTTCAAGGGTCAGCATTCCGGTCGCCGCCTGCTGGAGCGGTTCAAGGCGGGGGGCGGCACGCTCTACGACCTGGAATACCTGGTGGACGAACAGGGCCGGCGCGTGGCCGCCTTTGGTTACTGGGCCGGCTATGCCGGCGCGGCGGTCAGCCTCAAGGCCTGGGCGGCGCAGGCGCGCGGCGGCACCTGCCCGCCGGTGGGCGTGTGGCGCGACAAGGCCGCGCTGCTGGCGGAACTCGAAGCCGATATTGCGGGGCTCAGCCCGCCAAGCGCCATCGTGATCGGAGCGCTGGGGCGCGTGGGCAGCGGGGCTGCCGATCTGTGCAGCGCGATGGGGATTGTCCCCACCCGCTGGGACATGGCCGAGACCGCCCGGGGCGGCCCCTTCCCCGAGATCCTGGAGCACACGCTGTTCTTCAATTGCATCCTCGCCCGCCCCGGCACCCCGGTCTTCGTGCCGCGCGAGGCGGTGGACGCGCCGCGCGCCCTGCGGGTGATCGGGGATATCGCCTGCGACCCGGACAGCGACTACAACCCGATCCCGGTCTATGACAGCGCGACGACCTGGGACGCGCCGGTGCAACGGGTGCACGACGACCCGCCGCTCGACGTGATGGCGATCGACAATCTGCCCTCGCTGCTGCCGGCAGAATCCGCACGCGATTTCGCGGCGCAACTGCTGCCGTGGCTGCTGGCGCTGGAAGAGCTCGAATCCGGGGTCTGGGGTCGGGCGGCCGCGGAGTTCCACAGGCATATCGAGGAGGTGTGACATGACGATCCATTGGTGCGGAACCGGCCTCTCGGCCATTCCCGGCCTGCGCAGCCTGATCGAGCAGGGCCATCCCGTGACTGTGTGGAACCGCACGGTCGAGAAGACGCGCGACGCCGTGGGCGACCTGACCGACGATATCCGCGCCTTCGACCCGGAGGCGCTGGGCAAGGTGCTAGAGCCGGGCGACGTGGTGGTGTCGATGCTGCCGGGCGACTGGCATGTGCCGCTGGCCGAACTGGCGATCGCCAAACAGGCGCATTTCGTCTCGTCCTCCTACATCTCGCCCGAGATGCGTGCGCTCGACGATGCCGCGCGCGAGGCCGGCGTTTCACTGGTCAACGAGGTCGGGCTGGATCCGGGCATCGATCACCTGATGGCGCATCATCTGGTGGCCGCCTATCGCGCGAGCGAAGCTTATGACCCGGGCAACACCGTTTCCTTCGTTTCCTATTGCGGCGGCATCCCCAAGCACCCCAACCCGTTCCGCTACAAGTTCAGCTGGTCGCCGCTGGGCGTGCTGAAGGCGTTGAAATCGCCCTCGCGCTCGATCCGGGAGTTCTCCGAATTGCGGGTGAACCGGCCGTGGGACGCGATCTCGGACTACACCGCGCCGCTGCCGCAGCCTGAGCGCTTCGAGGTCTATCCCAACCGCGACTCGCTGCCCTTCATCGAGGAATACGGCTTCGACCCGGCCTGGCCGGTGCGCGATTTCGTGCGCGGGACGCTGCGTCTGGGCGGCTGGGCCGAGGCCTGGGACAGCGTCTTCCGCGAGATCGAGACCTTGCCGGAAGGTCCGGAAGGCGAGGCGCGCCTGCGCGAGATGTCGGCGCAGTTCTGGGACGAGAACGCCTATGACGAAGGCGAACCCGACCGGGTGGTGCTCTGCGTCGGCCTGAAAGTGGAGCAGGAGGGCGCCCCCGTCTGGCACAAGACCTGGGTGATGGACGCCTGGGGTGACGCGCGCGGCACCGCGATGGGGCGGCTGGTATCTTTCACCGTCGCGCAGGCGGTGCGCTCGGTGCTGGAGCGCGAGATCCCGGCCGGCGTCTCCGCCGCCCCCTCGGACCCCGGACAAGTCGCGCGCTGGATGCGGGAGATCGACCGGTTGGCCCAGCATCTTCAGCTGGTCGATCACCTTTGACGCAGGAAGGGCGCACCTGAAAGGTGCGCCCTTGCCATGCCTGCGGTCAGGATGAACTCATTCTCCGGTGCGCGGCTCATCGCGGCCCACCTCACCGGTGGAACTCGGGCCGTCCGGGGCATCGCCGTCGAACGCATCCTCCCCGGTCACCGGCTCGTCGACCTGTTCCTCATCGCGCTCGGATGCGGCTTGATCTTCGGTCGGTACCAGACGCTCTTCGTCCGCTTCGGTCTGGCCGCTCTCGCGGGTTTCCTCGTCCGGCGCCTCGTCTGCGAGGGTCGGGCTGGCCAGCAGCGCCACGGTGGACAGGGTTGCGAGAAAGGTCTTGCCATAGGGCATGAGAGTGCCTCCTTCCAATGTGTCACGATCATCTTGCGATCTGCCCACACAACGAAGGCGGCCCCCCCGGCGTTCCACGACCCGCCGTTCACGACCCTGTCAGCCGCCGTGAGCCTACATCAGGTCGTCCTCGACATCGGTGGCGGAGATGCCGAAGGCTTCGAGCCCGTTCTCCAGATGGTCGGGCAGGTGCGGGGTGCCTATGAGGTAATCCGCCGTGGGCGTCGTCGCCTCGGCCCGGGCCGTGGCCACCGCCTCGTCGAATTCCTCCATCTCGTAGGCGCCGCGCCCTACCCACATCAGTGCCACCAGCTCGGCCTGTTCGTCCTCATCCATCCGGTCCACGAACGCGCGCAGCTCGGGCTCTGCCCGGTCGAGCTCGCGCGCCCAGAGAATGACCTGCGCCACCTGGCGAGGGGATAGGTTTTCCATCTTGCGTCTCCTGGATCTGTTCGTGCCCACCCTCGGACGCGGGCGGAGCGCTGTCCTTGATCCTAAGCAAAGATGCGGTAGTAGAGCCAGTCCGGCAGGAATTGCGACAGGCGGAACACCCAGGAAAAGACCATGGGGAAATTGCGCTTGAACCCGCCCGCGCTCATGTGCTCGAACATCTCGCGCGCGGCGGCCTCCGGTTCCATGATGAAGGGCATCCGGAACTCGTTCTTGTCGGTCAGCCGGGTGCGGATGAAGCCCGGGTTGACCAGTTGAACCTCGACCCCGGTCTTGCGCAGGTCGGCATGCATGGTTTCGGCCAGCGACATCACGCCCGCCTTCGACGCACCGTAGCCCACGGCGCCCGGCAGCCCGCGAAAGCCCGACAGGCTGCCCGTCAGCACGATATGGCCCCGGTCGCGCGCCACCATCGCGGGCACCACCGCGCCCAGCGCGCGCAGCGCCCCGGTGAAATTCACATCGGCCATGGCCTCGGCCTGCTCCGCATTCCACGCATCCGATTTCATCGGCCAGTAGACGCCTGCAAGGAACACCATGCCGTCGATCTCGCCAATCTCCTCTGCGGCGCGGAGCAGCGTTTCGCGGTCCGACACGTCCACCGGCACGACACGCGCGCGGCCGGGAAGCGCCTGCGCCACGTCGTTCAGCTTGTCCGCATCGCGGGCCGACAAGATCACCTCGGCCCCGGCACGGCTCAATTGGTGGGCCAGCGCCTCGCCCAGCCCCTCGCTTGCCCCGATCAGCCAGTAACGTTTGCCCGTCCAGTCCCTCACGCCATGTCCTTCCTGCGCATCGTCGCCACCAGTTCGGCCACCTTGATCCCGTACTTCCTGAACTGCGAGCGGTTCACGATCGTTCCGTTGGGGGTGAGATACATCCAGTCGGTGGCGGACAGGACATGCCCGCCGGACCGTTCCGGCAGGCGGATGCGGTATTTCAGCAGCACCGAAGAACCCTTTTGCCAGCCCTCGCCCTCGCCCGGCACATCGGCGGCACGGGCGCGGATGCGGCCATCGTTGCCCAGCGTCAGATGCCATTCGCGGTTCTGAACCTCGCCGCTGTCATATTCGAAGCGCTCCCGCATCACGCCGGCATTGCCGTTCCACTCGGCCTCGAAATCGCCCTGGAAGCGGGAAGTGACCCGGCCCAGCGGGCCGTAGATCACGCCCTCGCAGGCGATCGGGCCGTTCAGGTGGTGGCGCAGGTCGAATTGCAGGGCATCCTGGGCGTAATCCTCCGGGGTCTGCGCCGCGAACCCGAACCAGCGGCCGCGCGCCCAGATCAGCACCAGCATCGCGGCGGCGCCTGTCAGAATGTAGAAAAGCGTCTCCATCGTCATTCCTCCTTCAGAGGAGCGGTGGCCAGAAGGGCCATCGCACAAAGTTTCAACAGGCAGGGCAGACCCGCGTAAAGCAGCGTCAGCGTCCAGAGCGCCTGCGCGTCGTTCTGGGTGCCCGCGCGAAACCCCGCGGCCTCCAGCGCGGGCAGAAGCGTGGCTGCGGCGACGGCAAGGGTCGCCTTGGTCACGAAGGACCACAGGCCGAAGCCCTCTGCCGCGCCTGGCGAGATGGCCTCGAGCCGCCGCGCGAACAGCGCCGACAGCACCACCATGTCGGCGCCCAGCGCGGCCCCCGTCACCAGGCAGATCACCGCGAAGGCGGGCCAGTCGCCCGCGCCCAGCCCGAGCGCGAAGACGAAGCCCAGCACCGACAGGCCCATGCCCGACAGCAGGACGCGGCGCGCCCCGAAGCGGTCCGCCGCCTTGCCCCAGAAAGGCGCGCTCAGCGCGGCCGCGAGGAAGAACAGCAGCAAGAGCGGCCCCTCCATCCCCGGCACCTGCAAGCGGCTTTCCACGAAGAACAGGAACAGTGTGGAGGTGACGGCCACCGGCGTTGCGTTCACCAGCGCGATCAGCAGAAGCCTGCGCGCGCCCGCATCCCGCAGCACCGGGCCGAAGCCGCCGGCCGGCGCGTTGACCGCGCCGCGCCATTCGCCCCGCATGGCCAGCGCCGCCAGCAGCGCCACCGCCGCGAAGGCCAGCGCGAAGCCGGAGAAGCCCAGGATCAGCGGGGTCACGGCGGCCAGGCAGACCCCCAGCAGTGCCCCGGTCTCGCGCCAGCGCGCGATCCGCAGATGGCCTCCCTGCCCCAGCGTGCCGGCCTTGCCCACGCCCTGCGCGTAGAAGGTGATGGTCAGGAAGCTGAAGGCCGAGAAGACCAGCGTCAGCATCAACGCGAACCAGATCAGCGGCGCCACCGGCGGCGTGACCGCGAACAACCCCAGCATGGCCAGCCCGATCACCGCGCAGGCCACCCCCACCGCCGCGCCGCGCCAGGCCCGGAGCATCGCAGCCAGCCGGCCCAGCAGCGGGTCCTGCACCACGTCCAGCAGCCGCAACCCGAACAGCACCGCCCCCAGCGCCGCGAGGCTGACGCCGTATTCGTCCACATACACCTTCGGTGCGTGGATATAGAGGGGCAGCCCCGCCGCCGCGAGCATCCCGGCGAAGAGGCCCCAGGCGGGCAGGCGCTCCGTCATCGGCTGACTTCGGCCTCCGGCGGTTCCGGGCGCGAACGGAAGGTCGCGCCCTTCCACCACAGCTTGAGCGCCTGCCAGTGGATCAGCGCCAGAACCCGGCGCGAGCCGAACGGTCGGCGTAGCGCAGCGCGCACGAGGCCCGCCGTGGAAAGCGGCCGCCGGGGCCCGCAAAGCGTGGCCACCAGCCCGCCATTGCCCTGGGTATAGTCGATCCAGATGCCGATCCGGTCCTCGCGGATGTCGAAGCGGAAGACATATCCGCCCTCGACCGGCTGGAACGGGGACACATGAAAGATCTTCTGCGCCGTCAGCCTGTCCTCGGGGCCGATCGGGTGCAGGTCGTCATGGTGGATGAGGTAGGAATGCCGGTCGCCGAACGTATTGTTCACCTCGGCGATCACCGCGCAGAGCCTGTCTTCGGCATCGTGACACAGCCAGAAGCTGACCGGGTTGAACACATGGCCCAGAACCCGCGGCTGCGCCAGCAGCAGCACCCGCCCCGAAAGCTCGAGCCCGTGCGCCGCCAGAACCTCGCGCACCCAGCTCACGCCACGCCCGGCACCACGCTCGCCGCCATGGTCCTTGTCCCACAGCGACAGCAGGTTGCCCCGGTTGCGCGAGAACAGCGCCGGCATGCGCCCCTCGGACCCGGGCTCCAGAAGCAGGTAGTCCACGCCGTAGCGGAAGGCGTTCTTCACCCCGCCCTTGCGGCCGTGCCACGTGTGGCCCGCGATATGATCGATCTGTCCCGTCACTCTGCGGCGATCTCCTCGATGGCCGGGCGGCGCAGTATCGCATCCGCCACGTCGAAGGCGCTGGACAGGCCATCCTCGTGGAAGCCGTTCTTCACCCAGGCGCCGCAGAACCAGGTGCGGTTCGCGCCGTTGATCTCGGGCATGCGCCGCTGCGCCGCAAGTGCAGCCGCATCATAGACCGGATGATCCAGCGTCACCGTATCGTGGATCAACTCCTCGCGGATCGGGCGCGTGCTGTTCAGCGTGACGAACAGCGGGTCATCCATCGGAATCGGCTGCAGCGAGTTCATCCAGTAGGTCACGTCGATCCGGTCCGAACGCTTGTCGGCGACTTCCGTGTAGTTCCAGGAAGACCAGACCTTGCGCCGGCGCGGCATGATCGAGGTGTCGGAATGCAGCACGATCTCGTTGGGCTGGTATCGCACCGCCGACAGCAGGGCGTGCTCCTCGGCGGACGGGTCGGCAAGAAGGCGCAGCGCCACGTCCGAATGCGTGGCGAACACCACTTCGTCGAAGAGTTCCGGGGCTGCCCCGGGCACCGCGATCTCGACGCCGGCTTGCGTCCGCCGGACCGCGGTGACGGCACAGCCGGGCCGCAGATCGACACCGCGCCGACGCAGATCGGCCTCCAACCGGTGGACATATTCGCTGGAGCCCCCTTGCACCGTGTACCACTGGTGCTGGCCCCTTGCGCCCAGCAGCGCATGGTTGCGGAAGAAATCCAGCATCGTCCTGGCCGGAAAATCCAGGATCTTGTCCTTCGGGGTGGACCAGATCGCCCCGGAGAAGGGCAGCAGGTAGCAATCGCGGAACCACGGTCCGCTGCGCAGTTCCCCGAGAAGATCGCCGATGGTCATGCCCTCGCGGCGCGACAGATCGTAGCCGCGCGCGTTGAAGCGCAGGATGTCGCGTATCATCCGCAGGAATCGCGGGTCCACGCAATTGGCGCGCTGGGCGAAAAGCGAGTCGATATTGCGCAGCGCGTATTCCATCCGTCCGCCCCAGAGCGAGGCGCCGAAGCTCATGTCGCTTTCGGTTACCGGCACATCGAGATGCTCGAAAAGCCGCGCAAGATGCGGGTAGTTGGCATAGTTGAACACGATGAAGCCGGTATCCACCGGCTGATCGCCGCGCTTGCCGGCGATCACCGTGCGCGCATGCCCGCCCAGCCTCGACTCGGCCTCGAACAGGGTCACGCGGTGCGCATCGCTCAGGAAATGCGCGGCCCCAAGGCCGGAGATGCCGCCGCCGATCACGGCGATGCGGCGGGGCGCGAGGGGCGCGGCTTCGAATGGCATGTGAGGTGGCTCCGAAATTTGAACTGTCAGCAGATCTACGAACCTTGCGCGCATTCGGATGACAAAGAAAAAAATGCATTTGGCGTGATCCATTCGCTGGTGTGGCGCGTAAGCTTGGCATGTTGAGGGAATTCGATCTTCCGGAGGAAATTGACGCATCGCCCCCGCCCGGCTTGCATGCTAGGGCTGGCGGTCGGAAAATGCTTGCGCCGCCCGGAGGCTCGGAGACGTGGGACGTGACACCAGGTAACCACGACATCGCACAGGGCGAGACGCCTCGTCAGGAGTGGGTGACCCATGTCATCCGCGTGCGCGACGGCCGCGACGAGGGCGCCTTTGCCGAACTCTTCGCCCATTTCGCGCCAAGGGTGAAGGCGTTCCTGATCAAGTCCGGTGCCGATGCCGGTTTGGCCGAGGAATGCGCGCAGGAGGTCATGGCGACCCTCTGGCAGAAGGCCCACCTCTTCGATCCGTCCCGGGCGAGCGTGGCCACATGGGTGTTCACCATCGCTCGGAACCGGCGGATTGATGCTCTGCGCCGCCAGCGGCGCCCGGAACCCGAGGATCTGTCCTGGGGCCCAGAGGCCGATCCGGGGCAGGAAGACATCATGGCGTTCCAACAGGAGAACGAACGTCTGGCACAGGCCCTTCGCGACCTGCCCGAGAAACAGAGGCTGCTGGTCGAGCGCGCCTATTTTGGCGAACTCTCTCACAGCGAAATCGCGGCCGAGACGGGACTTCCGCTCGGGACCATAAAGTCGAGGATCAGGTTGGCGCTGGAACGGCTGCGCCACGCAATGAAGTGAAGTTCACGCGCATGACCAGGATAACCCATCACCTCACCCCGCAACTGCTGATGGCCTATTCGGCCGGCAGCCTGCCGGAGGCGTTCAATCTTGTCGTCGCCACGCATCTGTCGATGTGCGACGAGTGTCGCTCCGCGGCGGCCGCGCATGACGCCGTCGGCGGCGCGCTCTTGGAAGAGGACAGCGTGGCCATGGCCGAGGACAGCCTGGCCCGGACACTGCGCCTGATCCGTGAGGAAAGCGACGTCGGCCAAGAGCCGCGACCTGCCTTGACGCGCGACCTGCCCGCCCCCCTTTCGGACTATGTCGGCGGCGGGCTCGACAAGGTAAAGTGGCAGCCCATCGGCATGGGCGTGCGACAGGCCATCCTGCCCACCTCATCCAAGGCGCGGGCACGCCTTCTGCATATTCCCGCGGGTACCGCGGTGCCGGATCACGGCCATCGCGGCACCGAGATCACGCTGGTGCTGAACGGTGCGTTCGTCGACGAGCAGGACCGTTTCGGACCTGGTGACGTGGAAATCGCCGACCAGGAGATGGAACATACGCCGGTCGCCGATCTGGGCGAGGATTGCATCTGCCTTGCGGTCACCGATGCCCCCCTGAAATTCTCCGGCCTGTTGCCGCGCCTTGCGCAGCCCTTCCTGAGGATTTGATCCCAGCCGCGAGCCAAGAATTTTCGATCGAAAATTCTTGGCCTACCAGCGATGACATGGAGATAGTCCGGGTCGGTGAAGCCACGATTTTTCGATCGAAAAATCGTGGCTTTCAGCCTGCAAGAGGGTCTCTGATATCGGCTTCCTCGAAATCGAAGCGGTCCAGCCGTTGCGCGCGGCGACCAGCCTTCTCGGCGCTGATCCGGATTTCCGCGACGTCGCGGGCCGCCTGCCCGAAATGGCGGTCCAGGTTTTCCACCCGGCCGACCAGCCGCTCGATATCGGCGTGCAACAGGCCCAACTCACGGCGGATCGCACCGGCCTGTTCGCGCATCCTCGCATCCTTGAGCACGGCGCGCAGCGTATTCAGCGTCGCCATGCAGGTGGTGGGCGACACGATCCAGACGCGCAGCGCGAATCCCTCGCGTACCATTTCCGGGAAATTCCCGTGCAACTCGGCATAGACCGCCTCGGAAGGCAGGAACATGAGCGCGCTGTCGGAGGTCTCGCCGTCGAGGATGTACTTCTGCGCGATGGCGCGCATATGCACCCGCACCGCCTGGCGCAGGGCCTGGCTCGCCCGCGCCGTGGCCTGCGGATCCTCCGCGCGGCGCAGCGCCTCGTAGGCCTCCAGCGGGAACTTGCTGTCGATGGCGATGGGGCCAGGCGGCTCCGGCATGTGCAGCAGGCAATCGGGCCGCGCGCCCGTCGAAAGCCGCGCCTGGAAGCTGTAAGCATCCGGCGGCAGCGCGCGGGTGACGATGTCATGCAACTGGATCTCGCCGAAAGCGCCGCGGGTCTGCTTGTTGGACAGGATGTCCTGAAGACCGAGCACATCGCCCGACAGGCGGGTGATGTTCTCCTGTGCCTTGTCGATCGCCACCAGCCGTTCCTGAAGTTCGCCCAGCGAGTGGGCGGTGCGCCGCGCGGTGCCGTGCAGGCTCTCGTTCATCCGCTCGCTGACCTGCGCCAGCCGCTTCTCCATCAGTTGCAACATCTGCGCCTGGGCCGCGGCCTGCGCCTCGGAGACATAGGCAAGGCCCCCCGCCAGTTGCTGCTGGCCCTGGCCCAGCCCCTCGACCCGCTGGGCGAGCATGGCCATCTGCTGCGCCACGGGCGCCGCCAGCCGCGCGGCGCGTCCGGCAGCCCGGGCGGCGCGCGCCAACATCCCCAGAATCAGAAGCACCAGCGCCGCCCCCGCCAACGCCGCGAGCACGCGCGGATCGTCCAGCGCGAAGACCTGCCCCCCGATCTCGATCATCGCCGCCCGAACAGCCGCTCGATATCTCCGAGCTTCAGTTCCACATAGGTGGGTCGGCCATGGTTGCACTGGCCGGAATGGGGCGTGGCCTCCATCTGCCGCAGCAGGGCGTTCATCTCCTCCGCGCGCATCCGGCGGCCCGAGCGCACCGAGCCATGGCAGGCCATCCGGCTGAGGATCGCCTCGATGCGGTCCTGCACCAGCCTTGTCTCGCCGCTGTCGGCCAACTCGTCCAGCACGTCGCGCAGCAGCGCCTGCGCATCGACCTCGCCCAGGATCGCCGGAGTCTCGCGCACCGCCACGGCGCCCGGCCCGAAGGGCTCGATCGCCAGCCCCAGCCGGGCCAGGTCCTCGGCCGCGGCCAGAAGCCGCTCGGCATCCGTCGCCGACAGGTCCACGATCTCGGGGATCAGCAGCGCCTGCGCGGCCACCCCGCGTTCGGCCATCTGCCGCTTGAGATCCTCGTAGACCAGCCGCTCATGCGCGGCATGCTGATCCACGATCACCATGCCGTCTGCGGTCTGGGCGATGATGTAGTTCTCGTGCACCTGCCCGCGCGCGGCCCCTAGCGGCAGGGTCTCTGGCGCGGGCGCCGCCATATCCGCGGCGTCCTCGAAAGGCTCCGCCGGTGGTTGCGCCACCCGGGCGCTCCAGCCGGCGGCCAGGTCGGCGAAGCCCGGTGCCTGCGCCGCATGGGCCGCCGCGCGGCCACCCGCCGAAGGCCGATCCATCTGGTATATGCGGGGCGGCGCGC
>Ga0008833_1000676_pt1 | contig 26565 bp, 32 predicted proteins | sample HotLakConsoUCCLE_FD_62216 | JGI IMG/M metagenome (GOLD analysis project Ga0008833, IMG submission 62216) | Hypersaline microbial mat communities from Hot Lake, Washington, USA - Hot Lake Consortium UCC-LE | ecosystem: Environmental > Aquatic > Non-marine Saline and Alkaline > Hypersaline >... | reverse complement strand
GGCCAGACCGGCCCTTCCCCGATCATGTCGAGAAGCGCGACCGTCTTGTCATGGAGTGCGGGATGCGGCTCGCGTTCGGGCAGGGCGAAGGTGAGCAGGGCCGCCACCGCATTGAGCGCGGCGAGCGAAAGGCGGTCTTCCATGAGATGCGCGCGGCTCTGCAAGGGCTCTACGCGGAACGTGCCGATATGGTCGTGGAGCCGCGCCCGCCAGACGAGATCGAGCCCCGCCCCGGGCTGGAGTATCGGCGCCAGCTTGCGCGACGCCCCGCCCGGCACGACCCCGGCGTGCCGACCGCGGTCGCGGGTGAAGACCTCGATGATGGTTGCGGTCTCGCCGTGCCGACGGGCGGCGAGCAAGACCCCGTCCTCGCGCCATTCCATGGGGTTCACCTTGGTCGAAATACCTCTGTCGGGCCAGAGGCTGTCAGGAACTCAGCCCGTCCTCGTCGAGCAGGTGGCGGCCCCTGGGGTCCTCGACCTCGATGACCCAGAGATCGGGGTCGGACCCGCGCTGCCGGGCGAGGATGCCGTCGACCTCGGCCTCGGGCCCTTCGGCGAGCACCACCCAGGCCCGCTCGCCGCTCGCAAGGTCGAAGGAGCGCTGGTAGCAGGTCGCCTCGCCGTTCATCGTCGCGACCTTGACCATCACGGTGCCGGCGGTCGGGTCGCCCTTCGCGGCGACGTGGGCGGGGATCGTCGCGATGTCGAGACGCCTGAGGTAGGCGTCGACCCAGACACGCGCGGCGAGGCGGGGCATCATCCGTCGCCGTCCCTGAAGTTCAGCCCCATCTCGGAATAGCGCTCCGACTCCTCGAGCCAGCGGGGCCGGACCTTCACGGTGAGAAAGAGATGCACCTCTCGGCCGAGAAATTCCCCGATCTCGGCGCGGGCGGCCTGGCTCACGGCCTTGATCGTCTCGCCGCCCTTGCCGAGGACGATGCCCTTGTGGCCGTCGCGGATGACGTAGATCACCTGGTCGATGCGGGTCGAACCGTCGTCGCGGTCTTCCCAGTTCTCGGTCTCGACGGTGAGCTGGTAGGGCAGTTCCTGGTGGAGGCGCAGGGTCAGCTTCTCGCGCGTCGTCTCGGCCGCGATCACCCGCAGGGGCAGGTCGGCGATCTGGTCCTCGGGGTAGAGCCAGGGGCCTTCGGGCAGGGTGCGGGCGAGCCAGGCCTTGAGGTCGGCGACGCCGTGTCCCTTCTCGGCGGAGATGAGGAACGTCTCGGTGAACGGGAAGCGCTCGTTCATCTCCTTCGTCAGCCCGAGAAGAACCGGCGCCTCCACCCGGTCGATCTTGTTGACGGCGAGTGCCACGCCGCGCCCGGCCGTCCGCTCACCCAGGGCTTCGAGGATCGCCTCGACGCCCGGGGTGATGCCCCGATGCGCCTCGATGAGCAGCACCACGATATCGGCGTCCGCCGCTCCGCCCCAGGCGGCCGCGACCATCGCCCGGTCGAGCCGGCGGCGCGGCCGGAAGAGGCCCGGGGTGTCGACGAAGACGATCTGGCTTTCGCCCTCGATGGCGAGGCCGCGGATGCGGGCGCGCGTCGTCTGCACCTTGTGGGTGACGATGGCGACCTTCGCGCCGACCATGGCATTGAGAAGCGTCGACTTGCCCGCGTTGGGTTCTCCGATGAGAGCGACGAAACCGGCGCGTGTGGTCATTGGGGGCTCACTTTCCTTGCGAAGCCGTCCCATAGGCCATCGCGAGACGATGTGCGAGTCGTCGCGGCACCGTTTCCGATGCGCGGACAATCCGCCGAAGTTGCTCCTTTCGCGTCGAGGCTGTGTTACCGTTTCCGGTGGGGGCCTTCGACGGAGGTCTTGTCCCTTGGGACTGTTTCGCCTGCTCGCCCGCGCCCTGTCATCGGGCCGGGGCGCGCCACCGCGACCCCGCGCGCGCCCCCTTCGGCAAGGTCCGCCGCCCCGCCCCTGGGGCGAACCGCGTGAGAAGTCTCGCCCGACCGTCGCGAAAGAGACGCCACCGGGGGCGCAACGCCCCGCGAGCGCGGCCGTGGTTCGGGTGGAGACCATCGTCGCATCTCGCGAACGCGCGATTTCCGGACGGTGCTGGGTGATCGACGGCGACACGATCGTGATCGGAAAGGTCAACATCCGGTTGGCCGGCATCGACGCGCCCGAACTCGATCACCCCTACGGGCAGGCGTCGAAATGGGCGCTGGTGGCGCTCACGCGCGGCAGGCGGGTCACGGCGGAGGTCACCGGGGAACTCTCCTACGACCGGGTCGTCGCGCGCTGTCTTCTCGATGACGGGCGCGATCTCGCGGCGGAACTGGTGAAGCAGGGCCTCGCGATCGACTGGGCGCGGTATTCGGGCGGCGCGTACCGGGATCTCGAGCCGGAGGGCATCCGCAAGCGGCTCTGGCGGGCCGACCGGCGCCAATGGGGCGAGGCGTTCTACCGGGGCTCGTGAGAAGCCCGGCCGCGGGAACGTCCCTCGACCGTGTCGAGAAGCGCCTTCGCCGCCGACTGCTCGGCGGCGCGCTTCGACGTCGCGGTCGCGGCGGCGGTCCGGCCGTCGGCGAGGCGTGCCTCGATGGTGAAGCGCGGCGCATGGTCCGGTCCCTCGCGGGCGATCTCGACATAGGCCGGGGGCGCCTCTCCCCGCGCCTGCGCCCATTCCTGGAGGGCGGTCTTGGCATCGCGCGCGTCGCTCTCGACGGCTTCTATCCGGTTGCCCCAGAGACGCAGGACCAGCGCCTGCGCGGCGCCGTAGCCGCCGTCGAGATAGACCGCGGCGATCACCGCCTCCATGCCGTCGCCGAGAAGAGCGGTCTTCCTGCGCCCGCCGGACATGGTTTCCGAGCGTCCGAGCCGAAGCACCGCGCCGAGGTCGACCTCGCGGGCGATGTCGGCGCAGGTTTCCTTGCGCACGAGCGCGTTCAGGCGCGGTGCCAGCGCGCCCTCGGCGGCGGTCTCGTCGGCAGCCAGAAGCGCCTCGGCGATGACGAGGCCGAGCACCCGATCGCCGAGAAATTCGAGGCGCTGGTTGTCGGGCCGTGCCTCGCTGGCGATGGAGGGGTGGGTCAGGGCGCGGACGAGAAGGCTGGGGTCGGAGAACCGGTGGCCGAGCCGGGTCTCGAAGGCGGCGAGCTCGCCCGAGAGGTTCACTCTATACCCTTGAAGAACCGGTCGCCCCGCCACTCCCAGAAGAAGAACAGCGAGCGCCCCGCGGCGGAGAAGAAGATGCGGTCGGCGCGCCCGATCAGGTGGTCTGCGGGCACGAAGCCTACGCCGGCGGGCTGGCGCACGCGGCTGTCGGTGGAGTTGTCGCGGTTGTCGCCCATGAAGAAGTAGTGGCCTTCGGGCACCGCGTAGACCCCCGTGTCGTCGAGGCGCGACGGGCGCACGTCGAGCACCGCGTGCGAGGTACCGTCCGGCATCGTCTCGATGGCCTTGTCCTTGATGCAGACGCCGCCGATGCCCACCGCGCCGTTCTTGCAGAGCGGCAGCGAGCCGGCCGGGCCCTGGCGCTCGAAGATTTCCTCGAAGGTGCCCGCCGGGGTCTGGGGCGCGGCCTCGCCGTTGATGTAGAGCACGCCGCTCCGCATCTGGATGCGGTCGCCCGGCAGGCCAACGAGCCGCTTGATGAAGTCCTGCCCGTTGACCGGGTGGCGGAACACCGCGACATCGCCGCGTTCGGGTTCGGAGAAGAACAGCCGCCCTTCGAACGGGCACATCGAGAAGGGGCAGGAATGGCGCGAATAGCCGTAGGCCATCTTGTTGACGAAGAGGAAGTCGCCGATGAGCAGCGTGTCCTTCATCGAGCCCGAGGGAATCCAGAACGGCTGGAAGAAGAGGGTGCGGAAGACGCCCGCGATCAGCAGCGCGTAGACGATCGTCTTGATGGTCTCGACGATCGCGTTCGAGCCTTCTGCCTTGTCCGCCATGTGCGCTGCCCCGGTTTGCCCGGCGCTACATGGAAGGCGGCGCGGGGGGTGTCAAGCTGGCTCGGTCGCGTCGCCGGGACCGAGGGCGCGCTGCATGAGCACCGTGCCGAGCCAGCGGCCGTGCTTGTAGCCCACCGCCCGGAACGTTCCCACCTCGCGAAACCCCAGCCGGGCATGGAGCGCGCGGGAGGCGGTGTTGGCCTCGTCGCCGATCACCGCGAGCATCTGGCGGAAGCCCGCGCCCTCGGCGCGGGCGATGACGTCTTCCATGAGCGCGCGGCCGAGGCCCCGGCCCGCGAACGCCGGGTCGACGTAGACCGAACTCTCGACCGTGAAGCGGTAGGCGTGCCTCGGCCGGTAGGGTGCTGCATAGGCGTAGCCCGCGACGGTTCCGGATGCCTCGGCCACGACATAGGGGAACCCACCGGAGGCGAGGCTCTCGAAGCGGCGGCTCATCTCCGCGTGGTCCGGGGGCTCGGTCTCGAAGGAGGCGGTACCGTGACGCACGGCGTCGCCGTAGATCGCCGTGATCCGCGGCAGGTCGCTCCCGGTCGCCGGGCGGATCATGAAGCGCGCTTCCGCGCCTCGATCATCACGATGGCCTGCGCCCAGGGGTGATCGTCGGTCAGCGTGACGTGGATGACGGCCTCGAAGCCCTCCGGCGTCATCTCCGCGAGGCGTTCGGCCGCCCAGCCGGTGACCTGCATGACCGGCTGGCCCGAGGCGAGGTTGGTCACGCTCATGTCCTTCCAGCCGATGCCCATGCGAAGGCCGGTGCCGAGGGCCTTCGAGCAGGCCTCCTTCGCCGCCCAGCGTTTCGCGTAGGTGCCCGGCGTGTCCGCGCGGCGTTCGGCCTTCGCGCGCTCGATATCGGTGAAGACACGCTCGCGAAACCGGTCGCCGAAGCGTTCGAGGGTCTTCTCGATGCGCTCGATGTTGCAGAGATCGGTTCCGATGCCGAGGATCATGGGCGACGGTTTGCCGGGGCGCACGCGGTTTGGCAAGCGGCGGTAAGGCTTTGGTGACCCCGCACCGCTAGGCCGGCGCCATGAGATGTGCCGCCCTTCCGCTCGCGGCGTGGCTCCTCGCTGGCTGTGAGGTGACCGCGTGGAACACCACCATCGCCGACAGCGCCGACCGGCGGCTGGCGATGGCCGCGTCGGTCACACCGGGCGACACGACCGAAGCCGAGTTCATCACGCGCTGGGGGGCGCCGACCCAACGGGTGCGCGAGGGCGGACAAACCGAGTTCATCTATCGCAACATGGCCAACCCCGAGGGCTATTACGCCCCCCGGTTCGGCGACAGCGCCAGCTACGTGATCGTCACCTTCCAGTATGGCCGCGCTGTCGCGGTGCGCACATCGGAAACCGAGGGCTGCCGCGCGACCTTCCCGCCAAGCCCGCCCGGCCCGGGCTTTGCGCATCTCACCACGGTGCATCCCGCCGCGACCTGCCCCGGCGTCGGTCCGCTGCAGGGCCGGGTGCACCCGATCGACCGTGCGGTCCGGCAATGGACGGGACAGCAGCAGGGATCGGGTGCGCCGCCGTCCGGGGATCGCCCGGGTGTGCCGGAGGATCGCTTTGCGGGAGACGGCAAGGCCGACCAGAGCGTGTCGCGTTCATTCGAATTCACGCGATCCGCTCCATCCTCTTGATGTCGTATGTCCGGGAAGCTCAAGACCGGTTCCCACTTCCGAGCGAAATACTCCGGATGTTCGCGCGCCCGACCCACCTTCATCTTCCCGAAAGGGTCTACCACAGCTGAGGTATTATGAGAGTATGCTAAGGTGCTCTCAAGGCTCAGAAAATGCCTATCCGTTTCGGGGGAGCGCCGCGAGGCGCGGGGGCAAAGCCCCCTCGAGGGTGCGTGGGGCGAAAGAAAAGGGCCGGCGTTGGCCGGCCCATTCCGCGATCGTCTCTCTTCGATGCCCTATTCGCGGTTGCCCATGAATTGCAGCAGGAACATGAAGAGGTTGATGAAGTTGATGTAGAGCGACAGCGCCCCCATGATGCCCGACTTGTCGAGCCATTCCTGGTCCATGTGCTGGGCATGGGCGATGTAGTCGGTCTTGATCCGCTGCGTGTCGTAGGCGGTCAGGGCCGCGAAGATCAGCACGCCGATGATCGACACCGCGAACATGATCGCGGGCGATTGCAGGAAGAGGTTGATGACCATCGCGACGATGAGGCCGATGACACCCATCATCAGGAAGGTGCCCCAGCCCGACAAGTCCTTCTTCGTGGTGTAGCCGTAAAGCGAGAGACCCGCGAAGGCGATCGAGGTCACGAGGAAGGTCTGGGCGATGGAGATGCCGGTGAAGGCCGCGAAGATCCAGGAGATCGAGAGGCCCATGAGGGCGGCGAAAACGTAGAACAGCGATTGTGCGCCGGCCGCCGACACGCGGTTGATCATCGCGCCGAAGCCGAAGACGAAGATCAGCGGCGCGAACATCGCGATCCAGCCGAGAATGTTCGGCTGAAGCGTGACCGGGTCGCGGAAGATCGACAGAAGGACCGGCGACGACCCCACGGCCCAAGCGACGCCGGCGGTGACCAGCATGCCTACGGACATGGTGCCGTAGACCTTGTTCATGTGGGCGCGAAGACCCGCATCGACCTCGGCGGTGCGAACGCCGGCACCGGCCCGGATCGTTTGATATTCAGCCATCCATACCTCCAGTTATACGCTCAGGCGGCGGGCCAAGGCTGACCCGTCGCGCTCGCAGCAAATATCGGGCGGCGCGCCGCGCATTTCAAGTCTGTTTCCTGAGGGAAAATGTCGGAAACAACGCGTTTCAGTGCCGGAAATGCGCCGGCGCGTCCCAGGCGGGGCGATTTGCCTCGCGGGCGGCGGTCTCGCGGGTGAGGCCGACGTCCTTCAGAAGGTGATCGGGAAGCTCTGCGAGCCGCTGGCGCTGGCGCTGGAGGAGCATGCGCTGGAAGAGGGTTCCGAAGAAGCCCGGCCGGGTGCGCGCGAGGGCGGGCCGGAAGAGGGAGAGGGCACGTGCGGCCATGATCTGTCCTTTCGAATTAACGATTTCAATGCGCTGTCGCATCACGTCTGTTGATGGATATGGGCGACCGTGCTACTTTCGTAAAACGAATGTTTTTGACGTGACACATCAAGGAACGTGATATGCCTCACAACCTCGACATGACCGCGCTGCGCTCCTTCGTCACCGTGGCCGACACCGGCGGCGTCACCCGCGCGGCGGGCGTGCTGAACCTCACCCAATCGGCCGTGTCGATGCAGCTGAAACGGCTCGAGGAAAGTGTCGCCGTGGGGCTCATCGACCGCTCGGCGCGGCAGGTGGCGCTGACCGGCGCGGGCGAGCAGCTTCTGGGCTATGCCCGGCGGATGGTCGAACTGAACGACGAGGTAATCGCGCGGTTCACCGCCCGCGCGTTCGAGGGCGAGATCGTGCTCGGGGTGCCCCATGACATCATCTATCCCGCCGTGCCCCATGTGCTGAAGCGTTTCGCGGCGGAGTATCCGCGGGTGCGGGTGCAGCTTCTGTCGTCCTACACCCGGAGGCTCAAGACGCTCTACGAGGAGGGCAAGTGCGATCTCATCATGACCACCGAGGACCACGTCGGCCCGGGCGGCGAGACATTGATCGAGCAGCCGATGGTCTGGATCGGCGCGCGCGGCGGGACCGCCTGGCGTGACCGGCCGCTCAAGCTCGCCTTCGAGGACCAGTGCATCTTCCGGCGCACGACGCAGGAGGCGCTCGATACCGCCGGCATCGCCTGGGAGATGTCGGTCGAGGCGGGGTCGGCGCGGACCATCGAGGCCTCGGTGGCGGCGGACCTCGCGGTGACCGCCCAGCTTCTCGGCACCGAGGTGCCGCAGCTGACGCCGGTGCCCCATGGCGGGGCGTTGCCGGACCTCGGGTCGACCCGGATCAACATCTACCTTCGCGACGCGCGCGGCAACACGGTGGCCGCCGACATGGCCGAGATGGTTCGCTCGGCCTATCGCAGCGGCGGTGCGACCACGTGGACGCCGGCGCATCGCGCGGGACGAATGGACTATGATTCTGCCCCGGCACAGGCTAAGGTAGAACACGTTTAAGGCGACCGACCCGGTTCGTGAGCCACGTATTTTCAGCGTAGGGTGCCGGGGCGGAATTAACTCAAGTTTCAGATTTCAAAGCGTGAATGCGGTCAGGCGGACGTGTGTTGTCCAAATGGACAGGTTGTATGCGACCTCCGGAGTTGGGAGAAGGCCATTCAGTCTGCACTCGCGGCCATTCATGCCGATACAAGCAAACCAGAAGGAGCAACGGCCATGACGCATCCGGTTGACGTTCACGTTGGGAAGCGGGTCCGGCACCGCCGCTGGATGGTTGGAATGACCCAGCAGCAGCTCGCCGAGAAGGTCGGCATCAAGTTCCAGCAAATCCAGAAGTACGAGACCGGAATGAACCGGATCAGCGCGTCCCGTCTCTGGGACATCGCCGAAACGCTCGACGTGCCGGTGGGCTTCTTCTTTGAGGGTCTCGGCCATGCCGCGGAGACGGCGCGGCCCGACAATGCACCGGCGGACATTCTCGCCGACAAGGAAGCGCTGGAACTGGTGCGGTCCTACTACGCGATCCCGGAGAACCAGAGAAAACGGCTGTTCGACCTCGCCCGCGTCCTGAGCGACGCGGCGGCCTGAAAGCAGCCCGACCCGTGACCGGAGAAGCGCCCCGGCCGACGGCGATACCCGGCGACCGGCCCGACGCGGAAAGCCTCTGGGCCGTGGCCGAAGCGCTGGCGGACGCGGCTGCCGAGGTCACGCTCGCATTCTTCCGGACCTCCGCGCTCGGGACCGAGAGCAAGGCGCTGCTGTTCGATCCGGTCACGGTCGCCGACCGCGGCGCGGAAGCCGCGATCGTCGAGACACTGCGCACCCTGCGTCCCGGCGACGCGGTTCTCGGAGAGGAGCACGGGGCTCGGGCCGGAACCTCGGGGCTGACCTGGGTGATCGACCCGATTGACGGCACCCGCGGCTTCATCTCGGGCACGCCGACATGGGGCACGCTCGTCGCGCTGACCGACAAGACGGGTCCCATCCTCGGCCTCATCGACCAGCCCTATATCGGCGAGCGGTTCATGGGCGGGCTCGGCCGGGCGGACTGGCGGGGGCCGCGCGGCGCCGGCGCGCTCGGGGTCCGGCACGGCCGGACGCTTCGGGAGGCGCTGCTGTTCACCACCTTCCCCGAGATCGGCGATGCCGAGGATGCCGCCGCCTTCGGCCGGGTCGCCGCCGAAGCACGCCTCGTCCGCTACGGGATGGATTGCTATGCCTACGCGCTCCTCGCCCTCGGACAGGTCGATCTCGTCATCGAGGCCGGGCTCCAGCCCTACGACATCGCCGCCCCCATCGCGGTGATCGAGGCGGCCGGCGGCGTGGTCACGAACTGGGAGGGCGGGCCGGCGCATGGTGGCGGCCGCGTCGTCGCCGCCGCCTCCGCAGCGCTTCACGCGGAGGCGCTCGCCCGGCTCGGCGCGGGCTGACGGGGGGCCGCCTGCTTCGACGGTCCCCGACCCTCCCGCCGATCACGCCCGGTTCCGCGATATCGCCGGTTCCCGGCCTGTTTGCGGTGCCGGCCTGTTTGCGGTGCCGGCCTGTTTGCGGTGCCGGCCGGAGCGCGGGTCCGAGGGGCGGCTGGACCGGAGACGCCGCGGCGGGGGTGCGGGCGGCTCTGAGCACCGACGCTGACCTTGTCCTTCTTCGTTCCGGAAATACTCGATCCGGCGGTCGGCCGCGGGTGCAATGGTTTCATATGCGCGTCACCTCGCGACCGGCGACATGGACCGCCGCCACCGCCCGGTCGTCGCCCATCAGGAGGATCACGATATGTTTCAGGCTTAATAAAACAAGGTTCAGGCCGGCATCGTGGTACGATCATGGCCATTTTCTCTGCGAACTGAAAGCCCCGACGCGCTGGTCAGGCGCGCCGGGGGGGGATCGTCGAGAGAGACGAGAGACGCGGTACGGGCGGCTTGTCGGTTGGGAGCTGACTTTTGCCCTCGTTGCGTCCGGGCGATCATACCGCACCCGGTAGAAATCGCCAACGGGACACGGCTTCCCGATGCTTTCCGCTCGCAGGACCTTGCGGGACCGAGAGGCCCATGCTATTTCTTAACCAGTGCGCGAGTTGCTGCGCTATACTCCCAAAGTTCCCAAAAATCCAAAAACCGGTCTGTCGTGCGAGGGTCGCCCCGCGTGCTGGCTTACGACCTTGGTCGGCCCTTTCGAGGGTCTGGGGCGACGAACGTGGGAGCTGCAAGATGGATATGCAGACAGACGACTACGCAACCATGCTGCGGGCGCGTGCAGCGGAAAGCCCGGACGAATGGTTTCGTCCGATCACGACCAAGGAGGCCGCGCAGGCTATAGGACTTCCTTCGGCCGAGGCGCTGCAGAAGCTGCGCCACCGAAACAAGCAGAAAGGCCTCCCGGTCCCGCCGGGCTTCACGCACGTTCCCGGCCTCGGGGATCGCTACCCGTCGAAACTGGCGGTCGTCCTTTGGGCTTGTGAATACTTCGAGAGCCGCCGGCGCGATCCCGGCTCGGAAGGGGGTGCGTCATGAAGCCCGGTCTGCGCGACGCGATACTTGAGCACTCGGAGGCCGATAACCTCAGAGATGCGGTGGCCGAGTGGTGGTGGACCTCGACTTGGTTCCTCGAAGAGGATGAAGAGCAGGAGTGCCCGTGCGACAAGAACATCCGAGAAATCTGCGAGATCACGAACCGGGTCACCGGCAAGCGGCTCGAGATCGGCAACAAGTGCATCGAGCTTTTCGGCTGTGATGGTGCCAGAGAGGCGGCGCAGGTCTGGGACGCTTTGAGACGCCTCAGTCGGCAGGCGACCGGCTCGCCCGGGAAAGCGTTGATCCAGTACGGCCTCGACACCGGGGTGCTCTCGCCCGACGAGGTCGACTTCATGCTCGGGCTGCACGGCAGGAGGAAGTCGCTCATCGACGAAATGGACGAGGCCACGCGCATCGACCTCAATCGAAAGCTGCTCGACGAGTTCGCACCGGCGGGGCTCACCGGACAGGCGCTCGACGACATCGCGGCCGATGAACACCGTCAGGTCGTATCCCTCGCACCGACCCTCGACCTCGCCGACCAGAGCGAGCGCGATTTTCGTACGGCAGCGCAGATCGCCACCGCCAGCCGTGAGCACGCGGCGCAGTTCGAACAGGAGTTGATGCTCTATCCCGGCTGGGCAGCGCTGAAGGTGAACCTTGACGGCGCGGAGAAAGTGCATCGCTGCAAGTTCGGCACGCGCGGCTCGTGGCCAGCGGGCGCTCACCGGCACGGCTGTGCCAGAGCAAGCAGCCCGACGGCGAAATCGTGCGCTGCGAGCACTTCGAGACCTGCACGGTGCGTCGTGCGCATCTCGGCACGGACAGGCCGCGCATCGTCGTCGGCGCGCACCAGTTCCTGACCCTCGGCTTCCCTGCCGAACGGAAGATCGAACCCGACGAGCTGCTGATCGACGAGAACTTCATCGGTGCGCTGCTTGAAGATGTCGGCCCGGTATCGCACGCCACCCTGCAGGATGCCGTCGGCCACCTGCCAGCCGGTGGCGAGGAGCACGCGGCAGACCTTCCGCCGCGCGTCAGCGCCGCGATCAGCGCCACGAAGGGAGCCCTCGGCACGAGGACCGTCGAGCCGGACGCGGAGAAGGCCGCCGAGGCCGCCAAGAACCGCGCCCGGCTTCTACGCCTCGGGCGGACCTTCGAGCGGCTCACGGGCGCGCTCACAGGCTCCGTGGGCGGGTCGCTGCGGATGGTGGACCTGCCCGAGCTTCGCGATCTCGCCGAGCTGCGCGAACTCGTCGCCCTGAGGGACCAGCGCGCGGCGCACACCGACCACGGCATCGGCCCCAACCCCGGCAGTGCCGAGGAGGCGAAGGCCACCGGGCTGCGGGCGCTCCCGTACCGCGCGGCGCTCGCTGCCCTCGACCTGATCCTCAGCGCCGCCAGCCGTGGGCAGGCGATCCTGCCGGGCGTGCGCGTCGTCGATCACCCGGGCGGCTTTGCCGTGACAGGCGTGATGCGGCGCGCCATCCACGAGACGCTGGCCGGCGTGGAGACGGTGACGGCGATCTCGTCGACGCTGCAGCCTGAGACCCTCGCTCCGTGGTTCAGCCGTGTCGACGTCGAAGGTGCATGGGAACCACTGGAGGACGACCCCGTAGAGCGCACGCAGGTTCTCGCGGGCACGGCGACGAGCAGCGTCGTCGACCAAGGCGGTGCGCTGACCGACCTCGGCGAGAAGATCGCCGAGCAGATCGACGCGCTGCGCCTCGTCGAGGAACGGCCGATCCTGATTGCGAGCGTGGGCGACTGGCCCATCTACGTCGGTCGCGCCGGGAGAGTGGTGCCTCTCGTAATCGCGCGCCGTCGTCCGTCGTCGCACGAAGACGCCATCGTCCCATCGCGGCATGGACTGATCTGCGGCGCGCTCGCGGCCCGGGTGGTGTCTCCTTCGCCCGGGTCGCACCCTCACCCGGAGGCTGACCGATGAAGCGCACGCCGAAGGAACAGCGCGAGTTCGACCGTGCCCGCATCAACGAGGCCGATCCGGTCGCGTTCCTCATCAGCGTGATGCGTGGCGAACCAGTTCCTCTTCGCGACGAGATCGGCGCGGTGGTGGGCTACCAGCGCTCCGACGACCTCGCCTTGCGAACTGCGGCGGCAGATCGCCTTCTCAAACGCATCGTCCCTGAGTTGAAGTCCATAGAGGCCACTACCGAGACCGGGGTGACCTTCAAGATCGTCTCGCCGTTCGACCTCCCCGGCAGTCGACGAGCGAACCCGACCAAGTCGACGGCACGATTGCCTACGAGCAACTCGAGCGGTTGCGCGACATGACCCCCACCAAGACGGAGGACGACCAATGACGATGACCCAAGCCACCTACGCACGAGGTGAGGCCCACCACAACGCACGCTACTCGGAAGAGCAGGTCGCTCGAGCCAAGCGTATGCTGCTCGAGGCCGAGCGCCAGACACGCTTCGCGCCCGGCGAGCTTGACCGCATCTCTCGCGAGACTGGGTTGTCCCTTGTCGCGCTGAAGGCCATCACCAAAGGCGTGCGGTGGAGCTGGCTGCCTCCCGCACCACCCACGACGCCCTCAGAACGCGCCACACCGACTAACCCCGGGCAGTAGCCCATGATCCGCCGACGCCCTCCTCCGGTGCACGACGCGCCGAACCCGCTCGACCGCTTCCCGCGCTCGCGTGATCTCGGCGCGCGCTGCTGGGCCGCAGATATCACGCGGAACGTACGCAACCCCGTGACCGGCGAGGCGATGCCGCTCGACATCTGGGCCGCCCGCCTCGGCATCAGCCCCGCCGCCATGCATGATCGCCTCTGCGCCGCGCCAGCGGCGGTCGCGCTGCACGCACGGCCCCGCCAGCGTAAGGCGGCCGCCCGCCACGAACTCGAGGAGCTGCTTCGATGAACGACACAGCACCCGACACGGACGTCGAGGTCGGCATCCGTTACACCGCCCGCGCGTGGGCGCTCAAGCTCCACGAGGCGCTGGCGATTTATGCCTACGTCGTCGTCGTCGCCCACCGGCGCTCCGGCAAGAGCTTCGCCGCCGCCGCTACACTCTGCATGGCCGCGCTCGCCGTGCCTGGCCGCTATGGCCTCGGCAGCACGACCAAGACGCAGCTCAAGCTCATCTACTGGGCCGTCTTCAAGGAGCTTCTCGATGATATTCCCGGCGTCGAGTTCGCCGAGGGCGAGGTCGCCATCCGCTTCAGTAATGGAAGCGAAATCCTTTTCTTCGGTCTCCAAGACGGGGACGGCCAGTCAGTACGCGGTACGGGTCTCTCAGGCTTCGTCCTCGACGAGGCCCAGCTCGTCACCGAAGCTGCGTTTACCGGCGCGATCCGCCCCGCGTTGACGGACAAGGACGGCTGGCTTCTGGTGATAGGAACACCGCGCGAGCCGAGCTTGTTGGGCCAGCTCCACGAATATGCGAGCACCAGCGGCGACCCCGACTGGCGCGGGCTCCACTTCCCGGTCGACCAGACCGGCGTCTTCGCCCCCGCCCAGATCGAGCGGCTGAAGGCCGAGGCATTGAACGACCACGTCTATCGGCAGGAGTTCGAATGCGTGCTCACGGCGCAGGCGGAGAACAAGCTCCTGAGCCTGCCCGCGATCCTCGCCGCCTCGAAGCGCGTGGCCCCGGCGAAAGCCCCCGCGCGCAGTTCGCATCCGACCATCGTCGGTGTCGACATTGGCGGGCCCGGGCACGACGGCGACAAGTCCTGCATCTGCGTCCGCACGGGACCGCACGTCACCTACCTCGGCGTGGTCGATCCCGAGGAGTTGGACAACCTGCCGCTGCTCGTCGCCGCCGCGATTCGGCAGTATCGCGCCGATCTATGCCTCGTGGACAGCACGGGTGGGCACGCTTCAAGCCAAACCTACCGGCTCCAGCGGATGGGGTATACCGTGGTGCCGGTGATCTTCTCGGCAAGCGCCTCGAATACCGAGACCGAGGCAAACAAGCGCGCCGAGATGTATCGCAAGCTCGCCGACTGGGTGAAGCGGCCGGATGTGACGATCCCCAACGACCGCGCGCTCATCAAGGAGCTGGCCGCGATCACCTACAAGCACGACAGCAAGGGCAGGCTCCTGCTCGAACCAAAGGACCGCCTGCGCGTCGCCCTCGGGCACTCTCCCGACCGCGCCGACGCGCTTGCTCTCACTATGCTCGGCGACCTCATGGCTCCCCAGGAGGAGCCAAAGTTCTTCCCGCACTCGCGCCGCCGGGGCGACCGCTACCAAAGTGACTATCCGTCCCTCAAGCCGCATGATCCCTACGGCGAATTCGATCCGTTTTCAGGGAGCAACCAGGGTCCCTTGGCCTGAGCAAATTTAAGCTGCCAGCCAGACCTGGAACGCAGGCGTCGGTTCTTGGCTCAGAATAGTCTGCGCCGTTAGACCTCATCGCGGAGCCGCGTCTTCACCGAACTCAGCAGCTCCGCGTGCTTGTCGTCGTGCTCCTGCAAGCCTCGAACAAGTTACACCCGGGTGGCAAAGAGGCGCTCGTCGATGCACTCTGCAGGGCGAAAGCAGCAGCGTTACTGTCCTTGCTGCATGGGCAACCATCGTCCAGAACGCCTCGGCCGGAGAATCGGATGCGGTTTCAGTGAAGGCTACAGCCACCAGTTCTCGGAGCGGGAGTGCGATCCATTGGTCGTCTCGACGAATCCCTTTCGGCCCCCGCGCCTTCTTCTTTTAATCGTACCGGAATCCGGCGGTCTCGGCCGCTTGGTGCAGTTTAGGAAGACCCTCATTGATGACATCGTCCGGGTTCTCTGCAACCGGGTGCCAGATCGCAAGTGCTGAAGCGATCGCCGGGTGAACGTGGTTCATGCTTTCCAGAGTTGTAATTCCGTCGAAGTCGATCGCGACAAGCGTATCGTAGACCTCGGACCAGTCGATTGTGCCGGCTCCCGGTGCACCGCGATTGCTTTCGGAGAGGTGGACATAGCCAAGGAATTCGCCGCAATCGCGAAATCCCTCTCCATAGGACACTTCCTCGATATTCATGTGGTACGTATCGAGATGGATAAAGACGTTGTCGGCCCCGGCCGCCTCGCAGTATGCGCGTCCGTCCGCTCCGGTATTCATGATGTGGGTCTCGTACCGGTTGCAGGGCTCGATCCCGAGCTGCAATCCATGAGCCTGCGCACGCCGGGCCGCGCGGGCGATGAACCGGGCTGTGCCGTCGAACTCCGCCACCGTGCGCGGAGCGCCCGAGATCCTGCCGATGGTGCCGTAGGTCACACCCGCAAGCGCGAAGGCTCCGACCCCGGCCGCCACCTCGAAGGCCGGTTCGAGAAAGGCGAGGCCGCTGTCGGGGTCAGAGATTACGTCGATCTCGCGGGGCAGCCCGAGCGAACACACCGGCTCCATGCCGGTCTGTTCAAAGAAAGCGCGTGTTCCGGCGACGTCGATTTCCGCAGGCTCGAGCAGTGGAATTTCGAGCGCGCGGACCCTGTGGGCCGCGAACTTCGGAAGCAGCGCGCGCATGGTGTCCACATCCCACCTCGGGGCCGCGGCAAACGTGTGCAGTCCCAGCTTCGCCATCCGGGTTAACCTCTTGCCTCGTGTGCCGCCGCCTCGGCCATGTCGCCGCCCCCGACGATGGCCGACACGACCTCCGTCATGCTCGTTTCCGCCGTGATCAGGTTGGCCGCCATGCGTCCGTGGTGCAGCACCACGATCCGGTCTGTCACCGAAAGGACGTCGTTCAGCCGGTGGGAAATCAGGATCACGCCGATGCCCTCGGATTTCAATTGCCGGATCAGGTCGAGCACGCCTTGGACCTCGCGCACGGCGAGCGCAGCGGTCGGTTCGTCCATGATAACCACCTTTGGGTCAAAGGTGAGTGCCCTAGCTATGGCGACCGACTGCTGCTGTCCGCCCGAGAACGACCCCACCGGCCGGTTGATCGCAGGAAGCCGGGCGCCGAGACGATCGATCATGGCCTGGGCGTCGCGCTTCATCGCGGCCCGATCGACGAACTTCATGCCCAGGATCGACTTCACCGGCTCCCGGCCGAGAAAGATGTTGGCGGCCACGTCCTGCTGTCGGGCGAGGGCGAGGTCCTGGTAGATCATCTCGATCCCCATCCGGCGGCGCTCGCCGGGGCTGAGATCGAGGATCGACCGGCCTTCGACGAAGATCTCCCCGGAATCGGCGGTGTACATGCCAGTGACGATCTTCATCAGGGTCGACTTGCCCGCCCCGTTGTCGCCCACGAGACCCACCACCTCGCCGGCGCCGACGCTGAGGTCGATACCATGCAGCACACCGACCGGACCGAAGCTCTTCGTGACGCCCTTGATTTCGAGAAGGCTCATACCCGGCTCTCCTTGCGGACCTGCCACTGGTCGATGAAGACCGCGAGAATGAGCACGCTGCCGATCGCCATCTGCTGGTAGTAGCTTTGCACCGCCAGGAGGTTCAGTCCGTTCTGGAGCACCCCCATGATGAGCGCCCCGATCAGCGTGCCGAGGATCGAGCCGCGCCCGCCGAAGAGGTTGGTGCCGCCGATGATCGCCGCCGTGATCGCGGTGAGTTCGTAGGTAAGCCCCGCCGTGGGGTCGCCGGAATTGATCCGCGTGGCGAAGATCAGGCCCGCAAGCCCCGCAAGCGCGCCCGACAGCGTGTAGAGCGAGAGACGGTGGCGGTCGATGTTTATCCCCGAGGTTCGGGCGGCGTTCTCGTTGTCGCCGATGGCGAGCGTGTGCCGTCCATAGCGGGTGTAGGCCAGGACGATATGCATGACGATCGCGGTTGCGATGAAGATGAAGACCGGCATGGGAATCCCGAAGGGCCGTCCCTGGCCGAGAAAAACCATCGCCTCTGGGAGGCCGTAGATCACCCGCCCGTCCGAGATCACCAACGCGAGGCCGCGCGCGATCCCGAGCATTCCCAGGGTGACGATGAAGGCTGGCACATGGGCGCGGGTGATGATGATACCGTTGACGAAGCCTGCGAGCGCCCCCGCCCCGATGCAGGCGAGCACGGCAAGGGGAGTCGGCAACCCGAATTTCACGGCGGCGGCCGCCCCCACGACGCCCGAAAGCCCCATGACCGAGCCGAGCGACAGGTCGAGCCCGCCTGAACTCAGCACGAACGTCGCGGCGATGGCGAGCACGCCGATCGTCGCGGTCGCCAAAAGGATATTCATGAAGTTGCTGACCGACAGAAAGAAAGGCGAGAGCATCGCCATGGTGCCCGCCAGCACGATCAGCACCACGAGGCTCTCGAGGCGGATGTGAAGCTGCTCGATGGAGTTGGCCTGAATACGCGTCCAGAGGCCCGGCCTCGGCGTCGATCCGGTTTCGGTAGACGTCATTTTTGCCTCGTTCCGGGGCGGTACGGGAAATACCGGCGGGGCCCGGAGGCCCCGCCGACGGGGAGGGTCACTTCACGAATTCGAGCAGTGGCTCGGTGCCCGCGTCCATCACCTCCTTTGTGAGAACGAGGGTCGGGACGATGATCTGGTCGGGCACGTCGCCGCCCTCGACAGCGACCTTCACGTTTTCGACCGCCTGCTTGCCGACGAGATAGGGAAGCTGCGCGACCGAGGCCGTCAGGCGTCCGTCGCTAATCGACTTCACCGCGTCCGAGTTCCCGTCGACGCCGATGATAACAACCTCGCCGCCCTTGCCCGCGGCGAAGACGCTTTCGACCGCGCCAAGTGCCATGCCGTCGTTCGCGGCGAAGATGCCCATGAGGTCGGGGTTGCGGGTAAGGATGTCGTTGGTGATGTTGGCAGCCTTGCCGCGGTCCCAATCACCCGGAAGCGAAGCGACGATTTCGAGGCCCGGAGCGAGTTCGGCCAGACGGTCGGCGAAGCCGCTCGCGCGCTTTTCGCCGGTGATGTTGCCCGAGAGCCCCTCGATCACGAGCACGGGACCGGTCGCGTCGGCCCCGAGTTGTTCGACCATGTATTCTGCCCCCTGGGCGCCGGCGAGCACGTTGTCCGAGCCGATCGAGAAGGTGATGTCGATGCCCTCCGCCTGGAGGATCGCGGGGTCGAGGTTACCGTCGAGATCGACCACCGCGATGCCCTCGTCCTGCGCTCGGCTGAGGCAGGGCAGGAGGTTCGTCGAGTTGATCGCCGCGGTGATCATCGCCACCGGGCTGCGCTCGAGCATGGTGTTGCAGACGTTGAGCTGGCTTTCCGCCGCCTGGTCGCTCTCGACGGCCTGCATGAAGTACTCGACGCCGGCTTCCTGAGCGCCGGCCTCGACACCCTCTCCCATCGCGCCCCAGAACGGGTTCGCCAGGGTCTTCATCAGGATGCCGTATTCGCCCTCGGCATGGGCAGGGGCCGCCGCCACGAGGGCGGCGAGTGCCGCGGCACCGAGCTTGAGAGTGGTTTTCAGTCTGGTCATGGTTTCCTCCTCCGATTGATGGTTCGTCTGTTATCAGCCGCCGCTCAGCGTTCGTCGCGACGGAAGTCGTTCCGCCCCCGCGGACTCGCGCACGATCATCCTGCAGGGCTCGAGATGCTGGACGGGAAAGCCCATCTTCTCCCCCTCGATCCGGTCGAGCAGGCTCGCCACGGCGCGTTCGGCGATGGCCGCGACGGGCTGGGCGACGGCGGTGATCGAAGGCCATGTCGTCTGCATCCAGTCCGCATCGTCGAAGCCGACAAGAGCGATGTCCGCGGGAATGGCAATACTCCGGCGACGCAATTCCGAGAGGACCAGAAGCGTCGAGTGCTGGGACAGCGAGAAGATCGCGGTCGGTCGCGCGCCGTCCGGTCGCGCCTCGAGATAGTCCGCCACGTCCCGCCGCTGCGCTTCGGCCTCGCCATCCGACAGCAGGGTCTCGACCCGCACGTCGAGGTCGATCGCCTCCACGCACTTCGTGAAGCCCTCGATCCGGGTGCGCACCGCCTTCGAGATGCGCGTTGCGCCGTGGAGGAGAATGTGCCGGTGGCCCGCACCGACGAGAAAGCTGGCCACGTCCGCCGAGGCCCGGTGGTTGTCCGCCGCCACCGTGTCGAAACGCGCGTCCGCCGAGGCGCGGTCGACCAGAACCGCCTCCATTCCGAGGTCGCGCAGCCGCTCGGGGCCTTTTCCGCGTTCGGAGCGCACGGGTACCAGCACCGTGCCTGCCACCCGCCAATCGTTCATCCGCGCCACGAGATCTGCCTCACGTGCCTCGCTTTCGCGGGAACTCGCAACGATCATCGCGTAGCCCGCTTCTTCCGCGACCCGCTCGAGGCCCGTGACGAGCGCGCCGAAGAACGGGCTTTCGAGGTCGGGCACCACGGCCCCCAGGATGCGGCGCTGCTCGTTCCTGAGGCCCGAGGCGAGCGGGTCCATCCGGTAATCGAGCGAGGTTACCGCATCATGCACCCGGCGGGCGTTGTCCGCCTTCACCGACGACACTCCGCGCAGGACCTTCGACACTGTCGCGGCCGAGACGCCGGCCTCGCGAGCGACATCGTGGATCGTGGCACGCCTTTGCCGATACCCGTCCGCCATGCTCCTCGCCAAACCAGTTGGATTTTGTTTATCGATTCGCACGCTAAATCGGTTTACGTACCGAGTAAATCGATTCATCAGGAGATTGTGGGAGGACCCGTGACAATCGACGAAAAACCCCTCGTGATATCCGCGCCCGAGCCGCGGAGCCTCGAGCTTATCTTCACGCGGGCGCGGCTGGCCGAGCTTCGAGCACGTTACGATCTCGTGGAAACCACCGCCGACGCGGTGACCGGTCTGGACGATTCGGTACTGGCGAAAGCCCGATACGTGCTCGGTCAGCCGCCCATCCCGTCATCGACGCTTGCGAAAATGTCGAACCTGCGCGCGGTCCTGAACGTCGAGTCAAACCTTCTCGACAACATGCCCTACGACGAAATCTTTGCGCGCGGCATTCATGTTCTCACCACAGGCGCCGTCTTCGCCGTGCCGGTAGCTGAGATCGGGCTTGGCTTCGCCCTGGACCTCGCGCGCGGCATCACCCCGGCCGACACCGACTTCCGCGAGGGCCGGGAGAAATGGGGCGGCGATGGCAATGCGGCGGCCCGATTGATCACCGGTGCGGAAGTCGGGATCATCGGTTTCGGCGACCTGGGGCGCGCGCTTAACCGTCTGCTCAGCGGATTTCGCTGCACGGTTCGGGCATATGACCCCTGGCTGCCCCCTTCGATCCTGAAGGAAAACCTCGTCGCGCCCGCCAGTCTCGCAGAGGTCCTCGCCAACTCCGACTTCGTCTTCGTCCTAGCGGCCGTGACGACCGAGAGCCGCGGACTGCTAGGCCCGGCCGAATTCGCGATGATGCGCCCCGGTTCCGCGTTTATCCTCCTCAGTCGTGCAGATTTGGTCGATTTCGATGCGCTTCTCGACGCAGTCGAATCCGGGCAAATCGTCGCCGCGACCGACGTGTTTCCTGAAGAGCCGCTGCCTTCCGACCACCGGGCGCGCGGCCTGAAGGGCCTTCTGCGCTCGGCGCATCGCGCCGGAGCGCTCGAGGTGGCATTCAAGCAGATGGGCGAAATCGTCATGGAAGACATGCACCTGATGGACAGAGGCCTCCCCCCAATCTGCGCTAAGCGCGCTGAACGCGAAACGGCAGGCAGGATGCGTTCGCGCCCGGTCGATAAGAACTGAGGATAGAGAGGCTCTGTCATCTGTGGACGGCTCCGGTCTTGCAGGGGGTTTCTTGAGCGACGTTGATCGAAGCAGGTTGCGGACGAGGCGCAGCGGAAGGCCGTCGGGGACTACGCCGACGCGAAGGGCTCCGCGATCCTTGCCCGATTCACCGAGGTGGAGAGCAGACGCAGGAACGATCGGCCGGAACTCGAGAAGGCGCTCGGCCTCGCAAAGCTCACCGGCGCGACGCTGGTGATCGCCAAGCTGGACCGGCTCTCGCACAACGCCGCCTTCCTCCTCACCCTCCGCGACAGCGGCGTCCGCTTCGTCGCCTGCGACATGCCGGAGGCCAACGACCTCACCGTGGGCATCATGGCGCTCGTCGCCCAGCAGGAGCGGGAAGCGATCTCGCGGCGCACGAAGGAGGCGCTGGCAGCGGCGAAGGCGCGGGGGGTGAAGCTCGGCAACCCGAACGGCGCCGCGGCGCTGAGGCGGGCGGGTGAGGATGGGGCGGCGCTCCGAGAGACCGTCTCACGGAATGCGGACGACTTCGCCCCGGGGTCTGGCACCGGTGATCGAGGGGCTCAGGGCGGAGGGCGTGACGTCGCTCCGGGGAATTGCCGAGGCCCTGAACGACAGGGGGATGATGACCAGGCGTGGCGGGCGCTGACACGTGTCGAATGTGCGGAATCTGATGGCGCGAGTGGGCAGGTGTTCCGGCAATCCACCTGTTATCTGCAAAGCGGATGTTCGTTCATGATGCTGTGGGACGAAGAAGCCCTAGACCACCTGCGGCGCCGTTCGGACGCGTTCAAGTACCGGTGACAGGATCGCAATCAGTAGTGCGAAGAGACCCACCAGCACAAAGGACACCCTGAGCGAACTGGCATCGGCTATGAACCCGATTAACGGCGGGCCCATCAGCATCGCGCCGTAACCAAGTGTGGCCACCGAGGCGATCGCCTGCCCGGCGGGAATGTCCGGATCGGCGGCCGCGCGGCTGAAGGCAAGCGGGATCACCGCCGCGTAGCCGAGCCCCATGAGCACAAAGCCCGCGAGAGCCACCGGCAGGCTGCCCGAGAAGGCGCAAAGGTGGCAGCCCGAGGCCGCGAAAAGACCGCTCGCCAATGCCACCCGCCGCGGTCCGTGCCAGATGATCAGCCTGTCGACGCAGAGCCGCATCATCACCATGGTCGCCGAGAACACCGCGTATCCGAGCGTCGCGTTCACTTCCGACACGCCGAGCACGTCCGACAGGAAGACCGCGCTCCAATCCACCGCGGCGCCCTCGCCGATGCCTGCGCCGAGTGCGACGAACCCGACTAAAACCAGTGCGCCTCGTGGAAACGCGAAGACGGGATCGGCGGCCGACCTTGTTCGCGTCCGTGAGGTCCACTCGAGCCGGAGAAACGGGCCGAGAAGCATGGCGGAGAGCAGTGCGGCAGCGAGGAAATGGAGCGCTACCGGGGCGGCGAAGCTCGTCGCCACGAAGCCGCCGCCCGCCCCGAGCCCCGCGCCGAGGCTCCACATGGCATGGAAGGACGACATGACCGAACGCCCCATGTGCCGCTCGACCTCGGCGGCCCAGGAGTTCATCGCGACGTCCATCGCGCCGTGGCACATGCCGAAGAGGAAGAGCGCGAGCCCGAGCGCGGGCAGTACCGGGGCAAACCCCACCAGAGCGATCGACACGAGATAGGCCGCGGTGATCCAGCGGGTCATCCGCATCGCACCGAACCGGTCTGCGAGCTTGCCGGCGAGCGGAAATGAGACGAGGGCGCCAACCCCCATCAGCAGCAGCAGCAGCCCGAGCGCGCCCTCGTCGATCCCGAAGCCCGAGGCCACCGCCGGGACCCGGGAGGCCCAGCTTCCCAGAAGTATGCCGTTGAGGGCAAAGGCGGCGGCGACGCCGCGCCAGGGTGTGACGATATTCGACATTCAGGATATCCAGTCTGGTCGCGGCGAACTGGGTCATGGTCCGCGCTTCGTCGACAGAAATCATCATGTCAAGGGCATGACCAGGCTCGATTCCAAGAGTCGCCTGCCGCGCGCTACAGGATGTGGGGTGATCGGCGCTTTCTTACTTTTCTCGCTGGATCGGCATGGACTGCGCTGCACTACGGCGTCACCGCCCTCGCTATCCGTCTGTTCCTGCTGGCTCTGCGCCGCTCCGGCGAGCGCACCGGACGGCTGGTCGAGCCGCTTGAGACCATAGAAGGCCAATGACGTCCAACACCGGATGCTGGAAGCTGCAGCTCGCCGCCCTCGTTCTCGCCAAGAGCTTGCTGAGCGGTTGCGCGACAGGCGCTTCTGATGGCGGTGGGCCGGGGGCGTGTCCGCCGGTCGTCGAGTACAGCCGCGAGGCCCAGGCGCTGGCGGCCGAGGAGCTGGCCCTGCTGCCGGAGGGATCGGCGATCGAGGAGATGCTGAGCAACTACGCTGTGATGCGCGACCAGGCGCGGGCGTGCTAAGCAAGGGCATGACTGCAGCGTTTAGCAGAACTGCGCCGCCGCGGTCGCGTCATGGCGTCAACCTGGTTCGGCATAGAGGAAAGCCTGAGCGTCCTTGACGAGTCCCATTAAAATCTGTCTGAAAGCGCGGCGGCGAACGCCATCATCCGGGGAATTTTAGGGTTAGACGCGAAACCTTGAACGACAAAAATTATAACGGAAAAAACTATGAGGAAGCCCAAAGACAACCATCTTGCCGATCGCCGTAGCGCCGCTGCCGATGCCAAAGCTGCCCTCCTTCAAGCGCATCGTGCCGCAGAACCAACACGTCTCGCACGGCAGCAGGAGCGGCTGGCGACTGCCAAAGCCAGGGACGAACGGCGGGCGGAGCGCGCGCAAGCAAAGCGCGAAGAGCAGGAGCGTGTACAAGCCGAGGCATCGCAACATCAGGCGGCAGCCGATGCTGCGGCCAGGGCCGAAGTCGAAGCCCGCGAGAAGCGTCCAAATGATCGAGCCCGTCGCGTAGTTGAGGATGAGGCCGCCCGAAAAGCCGAACGCGACCAGCGCTACGCCAATCGCAAAGCGAGGCAGCGGTAATTCCCGGCTGTACGACGACGCCGTCGGGAAGGAACGCGGTGCGGGGGGACCGGCGGTAGACCGGACGTTTGCCCAACAACCGGGCGGAGAACTCGCACTTCCCGTTCCGACGACTGGAGCGGGCGATGCTCCGGTTCCGTCGGATGCGAAGTCTGCAGAAGTTCGCGTCCGTCCACGCCTCCGTCAACAACCATTTCAACCTCGACCGCACCCTCTTCTCCCGAGCGATTTTCAAGCAGAACCGCGCCGCACCTCTCGCAGGGTGGCGCGGCCTTGGCGCGGCATAAGGGACAGCGTCACTGTCCCTGCAGAGACGGATTCGAGTTCGTCTGATGGTGTGGACGGCTCCACCCCGAAGGCATCGCATTGTGCCATGTTGGTGCTTTGTGAACGCCAACAAAGGAAGGAGCCGACCACATGGAAATTACAACACTCGGGATCGATTTGGCCAAGTCCGTCTTTCAGCTGCACAGGGTCGATGTCAGCGGCACCGTGGTCCTGCAGCAGAAGTTGCGCCGCGGGGCGGTGCTCGACTTTCTCGGTAGTCTGGAGCCCTGCCTGATCGGCATGGAAGCGTGCCCAACTTCGCACTTCTCGGCGCGGGAGATCGCCAGACACCCGCGCCCACGCACCCGATGCCGCCGGGCTACACCGTTCACTGATCGGGGGCGTCATTCTCTTGAACGTTGTTCGCCTTATCTTCGATCAATAGCTGTGTGGCCGCTTTGAGAGCGCGCATCTCTTCGACGTTCGAAGTGATGGTGTTGATCGCTTCAGCAATTGCATCGTCCGTCGTCGTCGTCGTCGTCGTTAGCGGGTTCGGGTGGCGGAAGCATATCAACTTCTCCTCCCTTAGACGTGAAGCTAAACATCATTTCGATGGACTTCTTGAGCGAGTTTTCCACGTCACCTGAAATGCGAGCGCCAATTTTCTCCTTGACCAGATCAAGGGCGTCCTGAACGCCATCGTCCTCAACGCGCTTTCGCCGTGCGAGAAGCACTCGCTCGACCTCTGCATCTGCCACTTTGCGCATCTTCCAGTCTTGAAGCGTATGCGCAATCTCCATCGACGACTTCACGGTGGAAGCAACCTGCTTCATGATCAGGCCAACGATCACTGCCACGCTTAATGAGGCTCCTAGAACGAAGATCAAGGAACCTGTGGTTGCTCCCTTTACTTCCACATCTTCTGGCCGCTCACCCGCCGCCATCGCCAAGCCACGAGAAATATCATACCATTCGGCCGACCATTTCTTGAGTTGGCTGACGTTTTCGATCTCGACAGCATCTTTGAAGCGGATGCGAACCGTCACCTTGTCGGAGACCTCGTAATTCGAAGATCATGAAAAAGTAAGTTTATCAGGCAGTTGTCTTAGACATTCCTTCCCGTCGCTTCCCAGAAACGTACACCGCCGCCACCGCCCGGTCGTCGCCCATCATGATCGTCGGAAAGACCGCTTCCCAGATGTCTCCGGCCCGGTCCGCGCGCTGGGCGATGGCCGGGGTCGAGGCGAGGTCGAGCACCACGAGGTCGGCCGCCGCACCCGGGGCGAGGCGGCCGAGGTCGCCCTCGAGCCGCAAGGCGCGGGCCGAGCCTTCGGTGGCAAGCCAGAGGAGTTCGGCGGGGTGAGCGGGCCGGCCCCGGAGCTGGCTCACCTCGTAGGCCGCCGCCATCGTTCTCAGCATCGAGAACGACGAGCCGCCGCCGGTGTCGGTGGAGAGGCCCGTGCGGTGGCTCGCGGCGAGCGAGAGGTCGAAGAGCCCCGAGCCGATGAAGGTGTTCGAGGTCGGGCAGTGGACGAGGGCGGCGCCGGCTTCGGCGATCCGCGCCCGCTCCCGGCCGGTGAGGTGAATGGCGTGGCCGAAGACGGCGCCGGGGCCGAGAAGCCCCGCCGCCTCGTAGGTGTCGAGATAATCCCGCGCCTCGGGAAAGAGCCTTGCGACCCAGGCGACCTCTTCGGTCTGCTCGGAAAGGTGGGTCTGCATCAGGCAATCGGGGTGTTCGGCCCAGAGCGCGCCGAGCGCGGAGAGCTGCTCGCGCGTGGAGGTCGGCGAGAAGCGCGGGGTGATGGCGTAGCGGGCGCGTCCCCTGCCGTGCCAGCGCGCGATGAGCGACTTGCTGTCGTCATAGGCCGAGGCGGCGGTGTCGAGGAGGCCCTCGGGGGCGTTGCGGTCCATGCAGGTCTTGCCGGCGATGACAGCCATGCCGCGCGCCGCGGCGGCCTCGAAGACCGCGTCGACGCTGGCGGGGTGGATCGTGCAGAAGCTCGCGACGGTCGTGGTGCCATGGGCGAGAACGAGGTCGAGGTAGCGCTCCGCGACCTCCGAGGCGACGCGGGGGTCGGAAAACCGCATCTCCTCGGGAAACGTATAGGTGTTCAGCCAGTCGATGAGCCGCTTGCCCCAGCTCGCGATGATGCCGGTCTGGGGGTAATGGACATGGGCGT
>Ga0008833_1000674_pt1 | contig 26703 bp, 24 predicted proteins | sample HotLakConsoUCCLE_FD_62216 | JGI IMG/M metagenome (GOLD analysis project Ga0008833, IMG submission 62216) | Hypersaline microbial mat communities from Hot Lake, Washington, USA - Hot Lake Consortium UCC-LE | ecosystem: Environmental > Aquatic > Non-marine Saline and Alkaline > Hypersaline >... | reverse complement strand
GGAGGACCCCATGACCACGACTTTCCACCGCCATTGGCGTGACGTGCCGGAGAACACGTGGCGCTGGCCCAACTTCTCGCCCGCCGAGATCGCCTGCCGGGGCACCGGCAAGCTTCTGATCAACGCACCCGCGCTCGACAAGCTGCAGGCGCTGCGCGACCACCTCGGCAAGCCGCTGATCGTCCGATCCGCCTATCGCAGCCCCGAGCACAACCGCGCAGTCGGCGGCGCGACCCGGTCGAAACACCTCGACGGCGCCGCCTTCGACATCGCCATGGCGAACCATGATCCAGTGGCGTTCGAGGCGGCGGCGCGCGAGGTCGGGTTCCTCGGCTTCGGCTTCTACCCGCGCTCGGGTTTCATGCATGTCGATCTCGGGCCTGCGCGGCAGTGGGGTGAGCGGTTCCCGGTGCGGGCGACTGCATTTGCAACCGAGACGCCGCCCGCGCGCGAAGTGCTTGCTGACAGCCGCACCATGAAAGGCGGCGGCGCGGCCGGAGTTGCGACACTGGGCGCGGCAGGCGTCGAGGTGGCGCAGAGCGTCCTGGCCGAGACCCAATCCGCCATCCTGCCGCTGGTGCCGTACCTCGACACCCTGCGCTTGGTGTTCATCGTTGTGGCGCTCGGCGGCATCGCAGTCACCATCTACGCTCGGCTCGACGATTGGCGACGGGGGCAGCGATGATCGCCACCTTGCTCGGCGGGTTCGCCGCCAGCCCTTGGGGGCGGGCGGCGCTGCGCTACGGCGCCATCGCGCTCGCCGTGCTCCTGTTCCTGTTCGCACTCCGGCGCTCCGGCGAACGCACGGGCCGCCTCGCCGAACGACTCGAGACCACGGAGAAAGCCAATGATGTCCAACGCCGGATGCTGGAAGCGGCGTCTCGCCGTCCTCGCAATCGCGACGAGCTTGCTGAGCGGCTGCGCGACGGTCGGTTCTGAGACGGGCGGGTTCGGGACGTGTGCACCCGTCGTCGAGTACAGCCGGGAGTTTCAGGCAACGGCTGGCGATGAACTGGCCCTGCTGCCGCACGGCTCGGCCATTGGCGAGATGCTGAGCGATTACGCCGTGCTGCGCGACCAGGCGCGGGCTTGCCGTTGACTCCAAGTTACGACTAACATGAGGATTATGCAGGTGCTGAGCAGCAGAAAGGATGTCGCGGGCCCACAAGGCGGAACCTCCGCCGCCCACACACACCATTGTACCATTGCAGACCACAGAGCCAATGAAGGCAGAGTATGACGTCGGGCCACAGCAGAAAATCACGGGCGCCGAATGCTGCACCGCAGCCTGTCAAACGCCAATAAATGAAGTTGCCAAGCTGGTCTGTAGATTGCCGCTCTGAAGAACGCAGAACCAGCGACACGGGACCCAGACGACGCCAAAACCTACCACAAACCGTCACAATGACTGCCACTTGGACGTAGACAGCAAACTACCAAACATCGCATAGTCGCAGTGAAGATTAAAGGGGGAGGCTGCCATGCGCATTGCGACTTTTTCATCTGTCTGGGGCAGTTCGACCGGCGGGATTGATGTATTTAACATGGATCTCGTTCGCAGCCTTGCGTCGACCAAATCAATACAAATATGTGCATGCCTGCAAATCAAAACGTTGGCACTTGAAGAAGATAGTAAGAAGTACGGTTTTCAGTATGTAACATCGAACTCAGAGTTCGCTTCACCTGACACGGTAGGTGAAATTGGTGCGTGGACATCGGAAAAGGCGGCGGCTGCATGGGGGCGGATGAAGCTCCACGAAAGATTCCAGCCCGACTACGTGATCCTCCACGATATCTTCTGTAAGGCAATACTAGAGGACATTTCCGACTGGGCACCTGAGGCAAGGATCGCGACGTTCTTTCATAGCGCATATGGCAGAAGCGAGAAACGGAAAGGAAAAACCGATACTGAGCTTGAAAGAAAAATCCAATATCAAAGAGAAATGATTGAGGAATCCGATATTTCAATCGCGGTTGGTTCATTCTCCGAAGGATACCTCCGATCGATAGTTCATAGTGAGTTCCACCCGAGAATCTCTTCCATTTCACCAGGCCTTCCAAGCATGAAGTCCCGAGCAAGAAAGGCTGATCATTTCAATGCCATCTCTTTCGGAAGACTCGATCCGGTTAGTGACTCCCTGAAACAAATTCGCGTTTCCGCAAGCGCTTGGCGAGAGGCGTTCAGATCGAAGCAAATTTCCACACTTCAAACCAACGATATCAAATTCTTTGCCGTTGGAGCGAAGGGAAGCGACTCAGTTCTTGCCTCTGAGAAGTCTCAGATCCGAGATACGTGGCGAGCGCAGATCTTGGAGCTTCCTTTCGAGGATGTCGCAAGCTTTGATGGATCAAGCCTGCAGGCGCGAATGGATAGTTGCGCTTTTGCGTTGCTAAATTCCTGGTATGAAAACTTTGGGCTTACCTATCTCGAGGCGTGCACTTTTGGTTTGCCTACGATTGTATCTGAGAGCTCCGGCTTTTACCATGAATTAATCAAAGTCATCGGCCGCGATGATGCCGAAAGACTTGTTAACTTAGTTCGAGTGGAAGATACAACGGAAGATCAATTGATATCTGATATTAAGCTGATGCTGATTTCTAGGTCGCAGGCGTTTAATGAGACATTCGAAAAAGCACAAGAGTTAAGAGAATTAATAATAAACAAATGGCCAAGCTGGAAAATGGTCGCCAAAAGTTTAGTGGATTTGCTTGGGTCCGTTGCAGTCAAAGCCGATCGTTCTGACGACGAAGAAAAGGAGTATGGTCACTACCTGGTAAGCCCGCATACGCCTGAGCCGCAGGATTTGCGTTGGAACGAGAAACTGGCCGATCTCCGAAACTGGTGTTGGGAAAAAAACCTTAGCTATTACCACAATATGACATCAGTCTACGACTACGCAAAAAGCAGTGACTTTCCGTTGACCGCCTTACAAAAGAGTTTCTGGGACTCTCGGCATAACCTTATTGACCATCCGTTTCGCGACTTAATTCTTTCCGGCGGAACATCATCGGGGAAGACTACGCTGGCCGAGTGTTTGTTCGGCATGGCGCGTACGCATGAATTTCCTCGGGCTAGAATTCTATATGTAGCACCTACCAAGGCACTAGCACAGGAAAGAGCCGAGGAATGGAAGCTGAAATTTCCTTCGATAAACCAACGGGATGCTGAATTTCAACCGGTTATTATATCAACTGGCGACGATAATGCATCTGATGGAGCACTTACTCGCGGTGATTTCAATATTGCTGCGACAGTCTATGAGAAGGCCAACATCATACTCACTGCTGGGCAAGATCTTCTGTCAAAGTTGAACCTTGTTATTATTGATGAATTCCACATGCTCGATGACTTGCATCGGGGCGGCGTCGTTGAGTGTCTTTTGGCTAAGATCCGGATCGAAAAGCTTCGGAGAATCGACAGTGTCAATAAAGATAATCCTCTGCGAGTTGTCATCATAACAACTGAAGCGCCAGGAGACTCCATTCGTCGTTTTTTGTCATTCGATGATGACGGCACAGGTGATGTTGTAGCACCACTTATGCTCGAAGATTCCGGCCGCGCACGGGAGATCGTCCACTCCGTCGTAGTTCCGGGTAGATTAGACACAACGCAGCCAGCTGTCCTTGATCTCCGAAAATTTGGTCGGGACGAACAACTTCTAATAAGTGAAGGCGATGTACAGAATCTAACGAAGCGCTTTGCGACCTTTCAGAGCGGCGTCTCACAAATTGGAGATGGTTATGGATTTGATGCAAAACGCCAGAGGTTCCAGTATCAGAAAGAATTCTGCCTCTCTTGGCTAAATAATAATCCTGAAGGGCGACGATTGCTAATTTTCATGAGCTCGAAGTTCGACATTCTTGAGTTTGCTAGAATGCTTAAGAATGAAGTTCGGAAGAAACCGATTTTCCAACTTGGCAATGATCCAAAAGAACTCACGGTGAATAGGTACGGTGCCCATGTACTGACTGATGCGCTTGATGACGTGGAAAGTACAGACTTTGTTCAAGATATTGAACGCTGCGCCGAGGGCGGTATCTTTATTCATAACGCCGATGTTCCTCGTAAGGTGCGAGCAGCATTTGAGGAATACTTGGGCCGAGAACTCCCTCGCGGAGCACGTTCTGAGTTCGTGATTGCGACAGAAACACTTAGCTATGGGGTTAACCTGCAGATAAATGATGTGGCTCTACTCAGCGTAATGTTCCCCGAGAATGAAAGAGTTCCTACAGGTAAACCTGAATCGATCCTCCTTTCACGGTGCGACTTCGTCAACATGAGCGGTCGTGCCGGCCGACTGAACCAGCGATACAGTCCGCGCCCCGCGCAGGTTTTCTGGTATCTCGATCCTCAACAGGAGCGTTCTTTCGAGGGTGTAGTCAGGGCGTTCTATGGCTCCTCGGGTGATGTAAGGAGTTCATTGCTCCACCAGAGCGACGCTCGAAGCCTCGCACGACTGCAGGAGCAACGTAAGCAGGCGCTATTGCTCGAAGAGGAAGTGGGACTCTTGCCACCTGGTCCGCTCCAGACTGCTTTTTCAGGCGCGTACGATTCGGATCCTGCAACAACCCAAACTCGCCTTATGCGGTTCTCTGCAGTTGAGAGGCTGAGCTATCCGTTTACTAGAAGCGTCCTGGATTGTGTCCGGTTTCTGGGGGGAACCGGATCTACAGTTGGATCATTACGAAAGCCCGGATGTACGGTGAATGAGGCCATATCTGAGTTCTTTTTCGAGACGCTCTACAACAAGCAGCTTTCCGAGACCGTTGATGGCGCAGCTAAAGGGCAAAAAGATCCTCCAGAATTGTCGCCGGACACGTCATCGTCAGATCGAGGAATCCGGAGACAACGGGTACTCGTTCAAGCTGTCAAGCAGGTAATGGAAAGCGCAAGCCAACCCCAGTACCAACTGCTAAAATTGCTATCGTCAGGATCCTTTCAGATCACGCCACTCGGTAGTGCCAGCATCGATACTGGCACGGAAATACGAACTGTTGTAAATATCAGGCATGCTGTTTTGGCGTTGAATACGGCTTGGAAGTCCTACTTCGACAAGGAGTTGCCTTTCGAGCTTGCCGTGTTGCCGGCGTTTTTCCAGCCGGAGGTTTATCGTCAGTACATCGCTCGCCTTCCGGAATTTCGACTGGCCATGGAGTGGGATCCGGCCGCTAACCGAGATGATTTGATCGCCCGGGTCTCACAACGGTTTGAGAAGGACTGCATTATCGCTGCTGGTGATGAGTTCAAATTAAGGGCCGTAATTTCTGATTTCGTAGATTGGACTCTGTCCAATCAGCCGATTGTGAGCGATCCTGGACGCTATGAGGAGGCTCCCTATGACGCATGCCTCAGGCTTTTCGTTGGCTTCTTAGCGTGGATCCATGGTCTGTCGCTGCGAAATATTATAGGTGAGATTCAGTCCATCTATCCAAGCTCAGGCCAGAAAACAGAATCCTCCGTATTCAATTTCGAAGCTTTTGCAGAGAATCTTACCTGGAAAATAACTTTCCTAGTGTCGTTGTTGCGAGCATCGGATGAGCAGATTCTCCCAGCTACTTCGACTTTTGATGCGGTGCGGTTTGTTCATCGAGCACGCTTTGGTTGCGTTGAACGGGCTATACCTCTTCTTTTCCGGAACAAAGCGACGGTGCCGCCGCTAAACCGGGTTCAGGCCCATGCGGTAATCGCTGAGGGGTACACAAGCGCAACAATCGCTTTGGGCGAGCTGGATGGCAAAACAACCTTTGGCGCGAAGAAGGAACGGCAGGCTCGGCACCATGTGAGAAAGTTCATTTCTGAAAGTTTTCATGAGTTGTCCCGTCAGTTTAGTTATCTTGCCTCTGGTTCCGGACTCGGAAAAATCAACGAGGAGGTATCAAAGCGGTATTGGGCATTCTCTACAAAGCAAATAATCTCTCTTCTGGAGTCTGGTAACCCTGTTGACGCCATTTGGGAGTTGACTGGAGATGCTATAAAACGCGAGCGTGAAGAGCTTCTAAGACAGGAATATGAAACTTCTCAGTTTGTGATTGAGAGCTTTCTATTCGGCGTAAGTTTGCAAACCTATCAACCCAGTTTTGAAAGCGAAGAATCAGATCAGATCCGGCTTCGGAAGAGCAAGGATATCGGAGTGCGCTTTTCTTTTGGCAAGGACGTTGGCCCTGTAAGTTCTGCGATAGAGATGGATGGGCGAGGAATTATTGTCGATTTCCCTTGGGCGATGGGTATTGACGAGGTGACTTTCGATGATATCAGGATGTCACCCGCCGCATTTGGGATTTTGCTATCTCTCTGCTCGCGAGAATTCTTGGCGGACACTGATCGCTACCTTGATGCCATCATCAGGTATTCTGGAGATGGGTGCATCGGGACGCGTGAGCTGTACTCGATTAGCCAGCCGCACTTGAAGAAAGGTGGATTTCCCGAGGGCCTGTTTGATGCTTGGGCAAAGTATATCGAGGTTGGCGAGGTGTAGTCTCTGTGACAGCTGGTGCTTGTGAGTGGTGTTAGGTTGGATGCAGCTCTACCCTGACGACTTTGCAATGGGCCAAGTTTGTGTGCCAGGATACGAGCTGACGGCGAATTACTCATAGGAGAGGCTGCGGTCATCGGCGTCGATCTCGAAATGAAAGTGTTCCAGTTGTAGGGCACGGCGGTGGACGGACTGCACTTCGACGACGCATTGCGAGCCGGAAATAGGCATTAGGAACAACGGTTTAATATCCGGAGAAGGTTGGATATCAGGCCCTTCCCCTCCGCCACTTGCCCTTGAGAAAGCGTTCTCCCGATCCGGCTGCGGCCAGATTTTTCCGTTGTTTTCGAGGGTTATGCGGGAGGGGCTGAGCACTGGCAGTGGTGCCGGGAGGCACGCAAGCGGTCTCTCATGGCCGATATTCTCCGGACCTGATGACTGCGCGGATTTGGTGAATTTCTTATAAGTCCTTGTAAGAGGGAAAGAAAATTTAGTCTTCGAAATTGCTTCGATTGGAGTCGCGTTTGCGCCTGCTGCGACTGGGTTCGAAAGCAGCGGTGAGCGAGAAGTTGGCATATTGTGCGCTCGGGGCAAGGTAGCGCGCAGAGGCCGGTCTCACGCATTCGAGAGACGCGCCTGCAGCATCACTGCGTAGCTGTCGATCGGGTGAGCAGGAACCGTCGCGACAGGCTCAGCTGACCAGATTTCGGAGTTTACGGCAGCTGGCACCGTATATATTGTGGGCCGGAAGCATACGGAGACAGATTCACGACATGGCGGAATGGGGGAAGACACACGATGTAGCGATCGCCGAGGCACTCAGGGAGGGGCGCCGCGCTTCGACGCCGATCTACGAGACGGACCTCGGGGCGGCCTACTGTGGTGACTCCCTTAAGGTGCTCAAGAGCCGGCCTCTGCAGGAGCGCGCGGGCAAGGTACAGCTCGCCTTCACGTCGCCGCCATTCCCCCTGAACACCAAGAAGAGCTACGGCAACTTGCAGGGGGAGGAATACATTCGCTGGTTCGCCAAGTTCGCTCCCCTCCTGCGGGACATTGTGACCGACGACGGTTCAATCGTAATTGAGATCGGCAACGCCTGGATGCCTGGCCAGCCGACGATGTCCACCCACGTCCTGGAGGCGTTCCTGCGCTTCCTCAAGAAGGGTGACCTGCACCTCTGCCAGGAGTTCATCTGGTACAACCCGGCCCGGCTGCCGTCTCCTATCGAGTGGGTGAATAAGGAGCGGTCGCGGGTCAAGGACGCCTTCACCCGCATCTGGTGGATGTCGCCGAACCCGCGTCCGAAGGCCGACAACCGGAAGGTGCTGCGGGAGTACAGTCCCAGCATGAAGCGCCTCATCGAGACCGGCAAATACAACGCCGGGGCTCGTCCGTCTGAGCACCACATCGGCGCGGAGAGTTTCAAGGCGGACAATAACGGGGCGATCCCGCCCAACGTCGGTGGCGTGGACGCGCTCCCCTCCATGGATCGCGTCATCACCCCCAAGGGGTTCGCGGAGTACCTTGAGGAGACAACCAACCTGCTCAAGGCGGCCAACACACTTTCCAGCGACGGCTACCGCAGGTTCTGCCTCGACCGGGGTGCCCCGGTCCACCCAGCGCGGATGCCCTCCACGCTGGTGGAGTTCTTCGTCAAGTTCCTCACCGACGAGGGCGACACGGTCCTCGACCCGTTCGCTGGGAGCAACACCACGGGCGCCGTGGCGCAGTCGCTCGATCGGCGCTGGCTCTCGGTCGAGGCCGATTGGACCTACGCTGCCCACTCAATTGGCCGGTTCGATCCTCAGCAGGTCACCGCAACCTGCAGCGAGATATCCATTTCCGAGACCGGAGATGAAGCTACCCTCTCTTCTGGAAGTGCTACCGAGAGACGTACTGGCGCGGCTGCAGAATTGCCCACGGCCGCAGAATGATGCCCGAGACGGGCGATGCCTGCTAAGCCCTTGAAATGTGCTACGCGGGCTATCGTCGTGACTTCGTCAGCGCGTCTATTTGCCCCGAGAACCGGTCCAGTATTGTTTCGTAAAAATCCTTGAGTTGCTGGAGGCTGTTTCTGGAGATGGCCTCACTCCCACCTGAAACGCCGCGCTGGATGTGGTCAGTTCCGTGTTCATCCAGCCAATCAATCGCGTTCTTTATTGCAGCTTCAGTCGCGCGAAGGCGGTCCGCTACATGCTGTGGATCGCTCTTCGTCAACTGAAGAAAAGAGGCAGCGCCAAGCCACATCCGCGGTTCTTCGGGGTCTCTACTGTGCTTCCTGAAGACACTGCTTCGGTACAGAGGGGCCACCGCATCGTAGATGGCCTGCGGAGATCGCGTCGATTGCACGTCAGCGTTGCGGGTCTGACTGAGTCGCTCGGCTTCGGAGAGGCCCAGCTCGGTAAGGCGGTAAGTGTTCGGCCGGACTTTCTCAAACCAGCCCCTTCTTAATGGGTTGTCTTTCTTCGTAGTACCCATGATCTCCATCATCACGCGTTTGTGGTCAGGGTACTGGGCTTCGTAACCGCGGCAGCCAAATCGGTTTGGGTTTCTTTTCCATGTTGAAACTGTGAGGTCCCATTCCGAGAACTCGCTTCGGCCCGACTGACTCAGATCATGCGCGCCGAACAGTATCTCTTGCGCGGCCGTCAACGTCGATGCGGGGGATCTAGCCATCTGCAAGACCTTCCCTCGTCACCATTTTGTCGCCTAGTTCCCAAGCCGCATCAATGAACTCTGCGCATTCCATCTCTGCCTCTGCGGCATATTGCATGTACTGGTATTCCGTGACCGAGCCACCCGCTATCTGCTGTCGTACGTGCAGGCGCTTGAGGATGTCGAAGCACTTAAGAGCGACGAAATGCATAAATGTTTTGGAAGTCACCTTTCCGACCCCGCTGGAGCCGCCCCCACTGCGCCTGACACGCACAGCTTCTTTGCTGCTTGAATTGATCCAAACGACGTTTGGGAACAAGGGATCCTCTATGATCGTGGGCAGCTCTGCCCCCCCCGGAACCGTACGTTGCTCCGGCGGATACTCGGCCATTCCTGGTGCTTCATCTCCGCAGAATAGTATCTCTGGGACGTCGGTACCGTGTTCGCCCGCGCCCTCCGGCGGTGGCACCCTCTCCGCGCCGATGCTCACCTTATAGTCTCGAAACTCGTGACTGGCCGCTCCAAAGCGCACACGCACTGTCGAGTCGCCTTCCTGCAGGCCGGCTGTGAATAGCCCGTGTCGACCAATTCGTCCCATCTCGGATTCAAGCACCTCAGCATCGATAAGCGCCTCGTCAAGCGGACCGTCGTCGGTTTCAAAAGTGAAGCGAAGCTGGCGCCTTTCGCCCTGCATCAGGCTTTCGGATGGTGGGTCGAATGCCACGTCGTTTGCCTCTCCGACCCACACTTCCACGTGATTGGACGAGACGCTGCCATCTACGGTTTCCAACCAGATTTCACCAACACCCGCATATGCTGCCAAAATCATGCCCTCAGCATCGAGCTGGAACTGATCTTCGGGCATGCAGGCAAGCTTCACTTGTGTGTTCTTGACCGGGCGGGAGTTTCCATCTCCGTCGATTTCGAGACAACGATACATCAAGGGTACCTTGGTCCCACAGATAAGCGCGAGGTCACCCCGACCGTTTTCCAAGAAGATCTCGTCCACGCGTTTCCCGTAGCTGTCGCGATCCCTTTCGCCGCGCTGCCCCTTGGATCCGGCACCAGATCCGCCGCCTGCTTCAGCACCTTCCGCAGTCCCGCCGGCAGCGTCGGCGTCGAGGAAGCGCCGCATCAGATCGCGGATGCTGCTAAGCGCGCTCCTTGCTCGCTCACGATCTTTCGGGTTTGTCTTTTCCGCCATTGCCTGATGGAGGTCGTTCGCCAGCTCTTCTACTCTGTGGCGAGCCCAATGCTCGAGCGCGCGAACTAGGGGGGTGTCCGATAGGTGGAGCCTCTCGGCACCTGCGAGGTGATCGCCGGTCAGTGAGGGACAACGCAACTCGCCAAAAATGAAGCTGGCAGCACTCACACCATGCAAAGCTTGGAGCGCCCAAGTCGCTACATTATTACGATTGTTCCAGACGCGGACCACATTCTTCGCCCGCGTTTCCTGCGACATCTGGAGTTGCCGTGCACTCGTTTGGAGCTTGAGGTAAGAAGCACCTTCTTGTCCCTCCAGCACATCAACAGACTCACCGGTTTCTGGATCCGGGAGCACATGCGGGATGGCGAATATGCGCGGTTCTTCGAAACCGGGGTACGGCTCGACCGCCACCGGTTTCACAGGTTCTCCTCCGACGATGGCACCGTCGGCCAAGACCCAGACCTGGCAGGTCTCTATCGTCATTGCGGTCTGGCCGTGGCTGCCGATGATCTCCACCACGGTCGAGGCGACCGTTCGCTTTAGCTTCTTTGGTGCGCGGCCGGCCCATTCCGCGACCTGATCGAGGAAAGCTACGGTGTACGCTTGTCGAGCCACGAATGCTGCTTGAGCCGCAGATGGGAGATCGGTGATCGTCGTTCCAAGTGAGTGGAGAACCTCCTCAAGGTGGTCTGCTGGCGAGACTTCTTCGACATCGTCGATCTTGACGCCTTTCAGAATGCCGAAGCCAGGCTTGTATCTTTGTCCTGGTCGGTCGTTGACAAAGCCCTTCCGGGTACGCCGGCCTTTGAAACACGACTCAAGGAATGCTCGCTTTGTGGCGCCACGGACCATGAATGCCTTTCCGCCGTTGCCATGCCCGGCTTCGATGTCCGCTGCGAGGTCAACCTTTCCGGCGCTAGGATCGGACCAAGTTGTCCAACCGCGAAAGTTTTCGGCGGGCGCTCCAGCAAAATCTATGACGGCCAGTGCACGAGTATCGGTGCTCAAGACCACGACGATTTGGCGGTCTTCTGCATCAGTGACGCCGAGCCGCGAGTATTGATCCTTCGAGTTCTTCACCAGCTCTGGTAGGCCATCGCGGAGCGACCTGAACCTACCTGTCAACTGGTCCAGTGTGGCTTCTGGATCGATCGGAATTTCGTCAGGAAGCAGATACTCGGTCAAAGGCTCAACATCCGGAGTCGGCATCGCGGTCAAGTCGAACTCAGAGCTTGAATTTTGCATTGGCCTTCCCCTTCGGCGATGCGAAACGCGCTTCGACTTCGGAGACAGCATCCTTGAGGGCTTTGGTGACCTTCCGAACCTCCGCTTCATCCCACTCATAGATCGAGCGATTCGAGAGGTTTCCGACCCGCCCGATCGCATCAAGGGCTTTGTTTGTCCTGCTCTCTGCCAGGTCACGGAACTTCTGGTGCTTGGCGCTCAGACCGCGCGCTTCGTGGTTGCTTCCATCCATATCCGGCTCCTTGCGATAGCGAATCTGTCGCGTATGCGACGCTCTGACCACCATGAAGCTGTGCACGGGAGGGCATCTTGTCAATCGTTTCCGTCAAATATTCGTCGAATATGCGGTCAATCCTTGCGGCCAAGGGCGCCTCAGAACCCGCGCATCTGCCGTAAATATGCCGTCGATTGCGCTTCACAGAAGTGCGTCGCCAGCAGCGTAAACCGATGTTTATACGAGGTAAAATGGTGGGTTGGACCGTGTTCTGGGTGTTTGAGGCCGAGACGCCGGAACGGACATGATTCAGGAGACAATCAAAAGAGCTTCGTATCTTCGCGCTGCAGTCGCCACTCCAGCGGGAACGGCTCCAGCACATGCGCCAGCGTCACCTCTGGCCCCTGCTTCCCGTCAAGAATCGCCTCGACGATGTCGGGCGCGAGCAGCGTCAGACGGAGGACGCGCGTCATGTATGAGGGTGCGATACCCTCACGCTCGGCAAGCTCGGCGATGGTGGCGAACTCCCCGGATTCCAACATCCGCTTCCAGCGGAACGCGCGGGCAAGAGCCTTGACCAGCGTGCTGTCCATCCTGCGCGGCGGCACGGCGCCGTCCGGCATCTGCATCTCCTTGCGCCCGCCGCGCTTCACGATGCGGAACGGGACGTGGAGCGTGACCGTCTCGGGGATCGGCGCCCCGCGGTTCATGCGGCCGCCTCGATGCCGCCGGCAAGCATCCCGCGTGCCAGGCCGCCGAGGCCGTCGATGCGGAGGCGGACGTTCAGCCCGTCCGTGCCGATGTCCACGCGCTCGACCAGCAGTGCAACGATGCGGGCCTGTTCTGCCGGGAACAGCTCGTCCCACAACGGATCGAGCTGCTGCAGGGCCGCGCGGGCGTCGGATTCGGTGATGTCGGCAGCGTGGGTTCGCGCCGCCTTCCACGTGCCTGCCACGATCTCCGGCTGGCGGAACACGGCGCGGAGCTGGTCGATGACAGCGGTCTCGATCTCGCCCGCGGGCACGCGGCCGACCGGACAGGCCCCCGCGCCATGCTTCAGCACGGTCTGGCTGACGTAGTATCGGTAGAGCCGGTCGCCCTTGCGGGTGTGCGTCGGCGAAAATGCCGCGCCATCGGGGCCGAACAGCAGGCCCTTCAGCAGCGCTGGCGTCTCGGCGCGGGTGCGCGCGGCGCGCTTGCGCGGGCTTTCCTGCAGAATCACATGGACACGGGCCCACGTCTCACGGTCGATGATCGCATCGTGCTCTCCGGGATAGCTCTCGCCCTTGTGGACCGCCTCGCCGATATAGGCGCGGTTGTTGAGCATCCGGTAGAGGTACTTCTTGTCGATCCGGTTGCCGCGAGGCGTGCGGATGCCGCGCTTGGCAACCTCTCGCGCCAGTTCCGTCCCCGATCCGATTTCGAGGAATCGCGCGAAGATCCAGCGGACGTTTTCGGCGGCGCCATCGTCGACCACCAGCTTCCGGTTCTCGACACGGTATCCATAGGGCGGCACCCCGCCCATCCACATGCCCTTCTTGCGGCTGGCGGCGACCTTGTCGCGAATGCGCTCCGCCGTCACCTCGCGCTCGAACTGGGCGAAGGACAGCAGGATGTTCAGCGTCAGCCGCCCCATGGAGGTGGTGGTGTTGAAGGACTGGGTGACGGAGACGAAGGTCACGCCGTTGCGGTCGAACACCTCGACCAGCTTGGCGAAGTCGGCGAGCGAGCGCGACAGGCGATCAATCTTGTAGACGACCACAACGTCGACCAGCCCGTCCTCGATGTCCTCCAGCAGCCGCTGCAGGCCGGGCCGCTCCAGTGTGCCGCCGGAGATGCCGCCGTCGTCATACTGATCGCGAACCAGCACCCATCCCTCCGACCGCTGGCTGGCGATGAACGCCTCGCAGGCCTCACGCTGGGCGTGCAGCGAATTGAACTCCTGCTCCAGTCCTTCCTCGGAGGACTTCCGGGTGTAGATCGCGCAGCGCTGTTTGCGGAGCATTCCTGATTTCGCAGGGGCCTTCGTCATGTCCGCGCCCTCCGGTTCTTCAGCCCGAAGAAGACCCAGCCGTTCCAGCGCGTCCCGGTGATGGCGCGCGCGATTGCGGACAGCGACTTGTAGGGCCGTCCCTGCCACTCGAAGCCGTCCGTGGTCACGGTGACGACGTGCTCGACGCCCTGCCATTCGCGGATCAGCCGCGTGCCGGCGATGGGCATGGTGTCCGCGCGGATGCGGCTCTTCTTCCGGTCGCCGCCGTCGAGTTCTTCGCCCAGCCGTTCCAGTCGCCGGACCGTCTCGGGCTTCAGCCCACCATAGGCCAGTTCCTGGATGCGGTAGGCCAGGCGGGATTCAAGGTAGCGGCGGTTGAATGGCGGTGGTTCGCTGTCGAACAGATCACGCCATTGCGCCTTCAGTTCGAGCGTCGACGTGGTCTTGAGCGCGGCCAGGCGGGCGGGGATGGGATCGTGGGTCGTCATGCGGGTCTCCGGTGAGTTGGAGTTGCATGACGGCATTGCTCGGCCGGAGAGTGTAGGCGAATTTCTCCAGTAGCGTCAGAAGCTTCGCCCTGTTCCCGCAACTTCAGCCGGACCAGCCCCAGCGCCAGCAAGCCGCACAGCTCGGCGCGGCGTTCGGCGGGCGTCATCTGGTCGGGCGGCAGGGGATTGGGGCGTTTCATGAAGGGCGGTTCCGTGAGGTCTCGCCCTTCTCCTACTCACCGCATTCGCGAACCGTCCCACGTAGCCGGGACAGGCATGGGTGGAGGCGCCACGGACTCGACTCCCGGTTGTCCCGTCGGGTAGAACATAATCGGAACACACATCGCGCTCGCGCGGTGAATCGGTAGCATCGCTTCGGCCGATTTCGGCAGCGCATCATTTCGCGCAAAATGAAGCGGGTAGCCGGAACGCGGTCGGGTTTTCGCCTGTCCGCGAGAGTTTCAGGGCCGAAAGGAGATCATATGCCGAAGAGGATCAGAAATTTCGTCGATCGCGCTTTTTCGAGAACCGTGGATATCGAATTGCTCTACCGACTGCTGAGCCCCTATCTCGGGCAGATCGATTTTGATTGGGACGAGCTTGCCGAAGATGACAAGAAACAGCGGGAGGCGATCTTTAATCTCTTCGCCAAGGCAGACACGCGGTTTCCAGCCAAGCTGCAGTTCGCCCTCTACAATATCTCTACCCTGTCCACGGATGCCGGCGCCCGGATCATCCAGGAGATCGCCACGGAGGCTGGGGTCGATGTCCTGGCGCCCCATCGTGTCGAAGGCGGCGACGATGACCTGCGCTTCACCCCTCGCTTCATCGCGCTGGTTACATGGCTTGATCATGGGGCCATCTTCGACCGGGCGCTCAGTGTCGCGGCATTCCACGCATATTCTTCCAAGTTCGAACTCAACGCTGACGAGGAGGATGTCCCACTGCGTCACAAAGAGGCCGGGGTCCAGAGCGCCTTCGCCGAGGCGGTGCGGCGGCATTTCGCGAGCCGCTACAACGGCCACTACTGCGACGTGCGCTGGTTCGAGGATGAGGATCTGCTGCGCGTCCTGATCCTGCACGGCTCCAAGCCGGAGACGAAGAACGTCGACCAGGAGGGGACCGAGGATACGCTGAAGTTCCGCGAAATCGTCCAGTCGACCATCGAGTATGATCCCCGACAGGGTTCCATCGCAGTCGGCTCGAAGTCAGTCACTGACGCCAAGAAACTGATCAAGTTATTCGGAGAACACATTCTCGGAGACAAGGAGATTTTCGAGGCGTCGGCGAAGGAGCAGCTCTACACGCTAGAGCCGCTGCGGAAGCTGGGCGACGCGTTCAAGTTCAACTTCGATCCCGCTGGCGAGATCACGCATGTCGCTTTGCGCGAGGTACGCGTCGACGAGGCTCAGATGACGAAATCGGGTCGTTGGCGCCACTCGCCGTGGTTCTTTACGCTTGGCGACTCTGAGAATGCCCTCAAACGCCTGAAGGACGTCGCGTCGGACCTCGACATCGCGGACCTGCGGATCGTGCATGCCAAGATCGATGTGACCATCGAAATCGACGACGCGGAGATGGTGGTTCCTGTGACCATCCGGCCGCCGCGCAAAGTCAGCATGCGCGACCATTCCCATGAACGGCTCATCCTCGAGATGCTGGAAGACAATGAAATTCGCAAACGCCGCAGAACTGGTCAGGCTGCTGCTGCGGCAGAGTGATCGTCATCCGATCCGCGCCGTCGGCGCCGCCGACCTGAAGCTCTACCAGCCCGGTTTCGTCCGGTCGCTTCGCAACCGCGGGATCCTCGTGGAGCGGGAGGATCTGCGCGACGACGGTGCTGTGGTCTTCCATGTCATCGACGATGGGCTGGTCGTCGTCGATCCGGAGACAGGCGAATGCGATCGCTACGGCGACGCGCTGGACGTCCAGACGTTCGACATCGACCTTGCCGCGCTCTGCCGCGCGATCCGCGAGCAGTCGGGGCTGGGCGGGCCCGGCCCGGCGGCGCTCTCGGCCCGGGTCTGGCGGCTCGGCAGGCATGAGGGCCACGGTCGCGCTGCAGAGATCTGCCTCGTGCGGCGGCTGCGCGAGGACGCCGCACAGGAGATCGTTGATCACGTGCGCGGCGCCATCGACAGCGAAGCCCCCGTCGCCCTCATCAGTCTCGGCAGTTGCGATCTGCCCACGGCAGTAGCCCGTCAGCTCGAGGCTCTGCGCATGACGGTGGCCCGTGCCGAGGAGCTGCTGCGCGACAATCCTGCGCTTCCCTTTGCGCTCGATCTCGGCCTGATACGCGTGCCCACGGGAACGCACGCGCCGGATGCACGCCTCCAGATCGACCGTATCGGTCGCCGTGTGATCTTTGAGGGCATCGAACTCGACGTCGAACCGCGGGACTTCGATGCGTTCGTCCTGCTCGCGGAGGAGGCCGTGGCTGCTGGCGGTTGGGTCCTGCGAGACAGCATCGCAGCCACACTTCAGTCCAGCACCGGAAGAGATGGCAACCTTGAGCAGGTTGATCGATGCATCAACCGGCTGCGCACTGCATTCAAGAAGCTGGCCGGCGTGATTGACGTGCCGACGAAGGCGTTCATCGAGACGAAGCCGAAGGTCGGCTACCGCCTGATCTTCGTATCGTCCGAGATCGCGTTCATCGCGTAGACCCTTTCTCCGGCGCCGGGAGGTTTTCAGGAGGTTTTCAGGAGAAGTCCGAGAGATAAACGATTTCAGCATGTTGCACGGTCGGGTCGTGAACGGAAACGACCAGGATCGAACGACATGCACCCACCGATTTCCCCCTCCGACCTTGCCACGCTGATCGACGAGACAGACGTCGCGGCGCGGCGTTTGCACCGTAAGCTGGCGCTCCCTGCCGCCGACCTCGATGATCTCCGCCAGGACCTCCTGATCGATCTGATCTGTCGGCTGCCGGGCTTCGACAAGCGCCGCGGCGCCATCGGCGCCTTCGCCAACATCGTGCTGCGCAACCAGTGCTCGCGCCTCGCGATCCGGCACCACCGGCAGCGCCGAGCGCAGGGCGGCACGATGCTTTCCCTCGACGCGCCTATCGCCGGCTCGGTCGAACCGCTGGGCTGCATCTTGGCGGAATCGGATGGGCTGACCGCCTGGCACGGCCAGGACCGCGATCCGCAGGCGGACATCCAGACCCGCGAGGCTGTGCAGTCCGCACTGGCGCGGTTGCCCGAGGCCGACCGCCGGTTCTGCTGCGCGCTCGCCCATCGGTCCGTGACGGCGCTGGCCTCCGAGGGCTTCGGCAGCCGCTCGGCGCTCTACCGGCGCCTCGCCGATCTCCGTCACGTCCTTACCGCCTACGGGCTCGGTCCCTCCTGGGACGATCTCGCTGCGGCGTGAGTAGAGGCGAAAGGAGGAGATCATGTTCATGGGCAACACCCCCTTCATCACCGTCCGCGCCAGCCGCCCGCTGACCGAGATCGAGTTCTGCGCGTGGGTGGCGCAGGCCGCGCCCGGCGACCGGCTCGAGTATCATCGCGGTTTCCTCGTGCTCGACATCTTTCCGATGCTCGGCCGCCTCGCAGTCCGCGAGCGGGAGGAGCTGGCGCGGCTCGGGTCGCGCGCCTTCTGGGCCGCCGAGCAGGGCCTCGTCCACCTCGTGCAGGAGCGCGTGGGCCCCGACCGCTTCGCCTACATCGCCGTCGCGCGCCCGAAGCCCAAGCACGCCGCCGCCTCGCTGTCGGCGCTGCTGCTCGAGGAGCAGGCGGCGTGACCTCCCCCATCCAGACCCCCTTCGCCGATCACGGAGACCCGTTCATGCCCTGGCCGAACAACAGCCCCACGCCCGAAGACCTGCCGGGCATCCCCGATGCCGAACTCGCGCAGTTTCCCGTTGAACTGCTCGCCATCCTTCAGCGCGAGACCGATGAGGCGCTGAAGCGCGCCAAGGCGGCGAAGGCCCGGCTCGATGCCGCGCTGACCGTCCGCTACGCCACCCGCGCCGCCGAGGAACGGCAGGCCCGGGCCAAGGATACCGGCACCGTCCGCTTCGACGACGGCGATTTCACCGTGGTGGCCGATCTGCCGAAGCGGGTGGATTGGGACCAGGACCACCTCGGCGAAATCGTCGAGCGCATCAGGGCCTCGGGCGACGACCCCGCCCAGTATGTCGACGTCACCATCAAGGTGCCGGAGCGCAAATACGCCGCCTGGCCTGACAACATCCGGGCGGTGTTCGAGCCCGCGCGGACCGTGCGCACCGGCGCGCTCAAGGTGGAGCTCCTGCCGCAGGGAGGCGCGGCATGAGCCTTCGGATCGTCACCGCCGACGAGCGGCTGCGCGAGGCGCAGGGCAAAACCACCATGGCGCTGTTCGGCCCGAGCGGCGCCGGCAAGACCACGCTTCTGAAGACGCTGCCGGCCGAGGATACCGTCTGCCTCGATCTCGAGGCCGGGCTGAAGTCGGTGCAGGACTGGCGCGGCGACAGCCTGCCGATCCGCCGCTTCGCCGACGCTGTGGACATCGCCTGCCTGATCGGCGGGGCGAACCCGGCGGCCCAGCCCGACGAGCATTTCTCGGAGGCGCACCATGCGCATCTGCGCGGACAGCACCCGGAACTCGCCGCGCGGCTCGACGCCAAGCGCATCGTCTTCGTTGACAGCATCACCGACCTGACGCGGCAGGCGATGGCCTGGGCCAAGACCCGGCCGGAGGCGATGTCGGAACGGACAGGCAAGCCGGATACGCGCGGCGCCTACGGGCTCCTCGCCCGCGAGGTGATCGGTCTCCTGAAGCACCTTCAGCACGCGCCGGGCCGCACAGTGATCTTCGTCGGCATCCTCGAGCGGATCACCGACGAGATGAACCGGACGATCTGGCAGCCGCAGATGGAGGGCGGCAAGGCCGCGCGCGAGCTGCCCGGCATCGTCGACCAGGTGATGACCCTCGGCCTCTTCAGCACCGAGACGAACCCCGACGGCGCGACCGCCTGGCGGCACGACCCCGAGAAGGGCGAGACGCGGCGCCTGGTCTGCCGCTCCGGCAATCCCTGGGGCCTGCCCGCGAAGGACCGCTCCGGGCGCCTCGACCTGACCGAGCCGGCCGACCTCGGCGCGCTCCTCTCCAAGATCAACCACGCACCGAAAGGATGAACGAGATGACCTTCGACATGAACGACGTGGCGCCGCAGCAGTCCGGCGACCTGATCCCCGACGGCACCTTCGCCAAGGTGACCATGTCCATCCGCAAGGGCGGCACGGACGGAATGAGCGAGGTGGATCGCGGGCTCCTCAAGCCCTCGAACCAGCCCGGCAGCGACGTGCTGATGCTCGACGCCGAGTTCACGGTGGCCGAGGGGCCGCATGCCCGGCGCAAGTTCTGGCAGAACTTCACCGTGCAGGGCGGCAAGCTCGACGAACAGGGCCAGTCGATCGGCTGGAAGATCTCCAAGAGCCAGTTCCGGGCCATGATCGACAGCGCGCTCGGCCTGAACCCGGAGGACATGAGCGAGGCGGCCAAGGCGAAGCGCGTGCTGCGCGGGCTCGCCGATCTCGACGGGATCACCTTCGTCGCGAAGATCCAGATCGAGCCGAACCGCAACCCCGCCTACAAGGACGCCAACAAGCTCGACCATGTCGTGCTACCCACGGCGCCCGAGTGGCAGAAGGTGATGGCCGGCGAGACGGTGCCGGCACAGCCCTCGCACAAGCCCCGGCCGGCTGCCGCGCCCGCGCAGGCCGCAACCCCCGCCTGGGGTCAGTCGCAGCCCGCCGCCGCGCCGGCCGCGCCCGCGTGGTCGTCGCCGGCCGCCCAGCCCGCCAACCAGCCTGCCGCCGAGCCCGCCGCGCCGAAGGCCACGGGCGGTCCGGCCTGGCTCAACCCGTGAGTCCGGACGAATGGCAGGCGCATGTCACCACGGAGGCGGCCCTCGCGATGGGGCGCTGGCTCGAGGCGCGGGGGCGGCTCGACCGCCCCATCGCGAGCCTCACCCGGCGCGATCTGGAATGCATGGCCTCGAACGCCATCAGCCGCTTCATCGTGCTGGCCTCCGAGCGCCGAACCACCGCGCCGGACGAGGAGGAGCGAAGCGCGCTCGACCTGCTCCTGATGGGGTGAGCGGCGTCTCGGGAACGCTCCGGGGGAGCGTTCCAGCCGCGAACGGGCGGAGCCCTCTATCCCGCTCCGAACTCGGCCGCCGCGTGCCCTGCGCGCTCTGCGGCCGGGAGGCCCGGGGCTTCGGCTACTGCCACGGCCTGCGCTGGGATCGCCATCCCCATCACCGCTTCTGCTCGATGGCCTGCCTCACGGCGGGCTCGGCCAACGCCAGGAGGAACCACGGCATGATCGACAAGACCGACATGGAAACCCGCGCGATCCGCGAGGCGCGCCGCGAGTTGGCCGAGGCGCTGACGGAGATGGGGCTAATGGAGCCCTTCTTCGACCGGCCGGCCGAGGACATCGACCGCCTGATTGAGGCCTGCGTCGACGGGTTTCAGGCGTCGATTCAGCGCCAGTCCGACGCCGGCGACGTGCCGTTCTGAGGGGGCGCGGATGCTGGTCGATCTCAACCACCGCTCAGGCTTCGTCTACGGCCGCGCCGCGGACGCGCCCCCGCCGCTCGGCGCCCGGATCAACACGCTTCTCGACGACGCCCTCGTGGCCGAGCGCGCTGGCCAGCGGCCCCGCGACTATCTCGGCGCCAGCCGGATCGGCGAGCCCTGCGCGCGCCGCCTCGTCTACGAGGTGACGCACACGCCGCCCGATCCCGGCAAGGAGCTCGAGGGGCGGAGCCTGCGCATCTTCGCCGCCGGCCATGTCTTCGAGGATCTCGCCATCCGCTGGTTGCGGCTGGCCGGGTTCGACCTGCGCACCCAGAACCGCGAGGGCGGCCAGTTCGGCTTCGAGACCGCGGGCGGCCGGATCCGCGGCCATGTCGACGGCGTCATCGTCGGCGGCCCCGAGGTGGGCCTCGCCTGGCCGGTTCTCTGGGAGCACAAGGCGCTGAAGGCGTCCTCCTGGTCGGACACCGCAAAGAAGGGCGTCCGGCTCTCCAAGCCCGTCTATTTCGGGCAGATGCAGATCTACATGGCCTATATGGGCCTCGGCTCGGCGCTCTTCACCGCGCTGAACAAGGACAGCTGCGAACTCTACCACGAGCACGTCCCCTTCGAGCCCGCGACCGCGCAGGAACTCTCCGACAAGGCGGTCGCCGTGCTGCGCGCCGCGGATGCGGGCGAGTCGCTGCCGCGGATCGCGACCAGCCCCGACTTCTTTCTCTGCCGGTTCTGCCCGTTCTCGGCGCGTTGCTGGGAGGACCGGGCATGACCGTCACGCTTTCCGAGATGCAGAGCCGCGCGATCGCGGCCATCCGCGACTGGTATGAGACCCGCCGCCACGAGCAGCAGGTGTTCCGGGTGTTCGGCTATGCCGGCACCGGCAAGACCACAACAACCGCGCAGGCGATCGAGGCGCTGGGGCTGGCGCCGATGACCCCCGGCGCGCCAGGCGGCGTGCTCTTCGGCGCCTTCACCGGCAAGGCCGCGCTCGTCATGACGCGCAAGGGCACGCCCGCGCAGACCATCCACAGCCTGATCTATCGCGTCTCCGAGGCGACGCCGGAAGAGATCGAGCGGGTGACCGAGGATCTGGCGACACTCCGGCGCGAGCTGCCGCGCATGGGGCCGGCCGAGCGCGATTTCGCCCTGACGCGGATCGCACAGCTGGAGATGCGGCTCGAGGACATCCACCAGCCGAAGTTCCTGATCAACGAGCAGTCCATCCTGCGCGACGCAGACCTCCTGGTCCTCGACGAGGTGTCGATGGTGGGCGAGGACCTGGGGCGCGACCTTCTCGCTTTCGGCAAGCCCATCCTGGTGCTGGGCGATCCGGGGCAGTTGCCACCGGTGAATGGCGCGGGCTTCTTCACCGAGGCCGAGCCGGACGTGATGCTGACCGAGGTGCACCGGCAGGCCGAGGACAGCGCCATCCTGCGGCTCGCGACGCTGGCGCGGCAGGGCGCGCCGATCCCCATGGGCGCGCATGACGACCACGTCTGGAAGATGTCGCGCTTTGATGTCGGCCCGGCGCAGATGCTGCGCGGCGGCCAGGTGCTCTGCGGCACCAACGCGACACGGCGCTGGCTGAACACCGCCATGAAGCGCGCGGCCGGGTTCGAGGCCGATTATCCGACCGGCTGCGGCGAGAAGATCATATGCCTGAAGAACCGCCACGATCTCGGGCTGATCAACGGCATGTTCCTGACGCTGAGCGACGTGCGCCAGGACCCCGACGACGCCTTCGCCTTCAGCGCCACGGTCGAGACCGAGGACGGTGAGACCATCGCCGGGCGGCAGAGCTTCTGGCGCGGCGAGTACGCCGACCACATCGCCTACGACCCCGAGCGCGGGCGGCGAGAATGGCAGATCAAGCGCGGTCTCATCGAGAGCAGCTGGGGCTACGCCATCACCTGCCACAAGGCGCAGGGCTCGCAATGGGAGAACGTGGTCGTCTTCGACGATGGCTTCGGCCGCTCGGCGGCCGACAGGAACCGCTGGCTCTATACCGCGATCACGCGGGCCGAGCGGGGGCTGGTGATCCTTGCTTGACCTCAACGACGCCCTCCCGCCCGCCACCGAGGCGCCGCGCTACGATCTCGACCTGATCGTCGAGCGCCTGCGCGACACCGCCCCGCACTGGGTGCCCGACCTCTTTCCCCGCGGCCGCCGCTCCGGCGACGAGTGGCGCCTTGCCAACATCCGAGGCGATGCGCCCCGAAACACGGGCTCCTGCGTCATCACGCTGCGCGGACCGCATGCCGGCGACTGGATCGACTTCGACGGCAACCACGGTGGCGGGCCGATCAGCGCGATCGAGGAAGCGACCGGGCTCGATGGCCGCGCACTGATCGCGCGCGCAGCGGAGATCGCGGGCGTCACCCCCGGCGCGCCCGAACGGCGGGCGCCGGCGACACCGCCGTCGCCGAAGCGCGACGCCACCCGAGAGATCGCGCATATCCTGTCCTCGGCGCAGCCGATCGCGGACACGCCGGCTGCGGACTACCTCGCGGGCCGCGGTCTGGATGTCCCTGCCGAGGCCGATCTGCTCTTCCATCCGGATCTCGCGCATTACGAGACGAAGACCGGCTATCCGGCCCTCGTGGGCCAGGTGCGCGACCGGAACGGCGATGTCATCGGGCTGCATCGGACCTGGCTCGCGGCGGACCCCGACGGCAGCATCCGCAAGGCGCCGCTCGACAAGGCGAAGAAGATGCTCGGTCGCGTGGCCGGCGGCGCCGTGCGGCTCGCGCCCATCGGAGACGGCGACAGGCTGGCGCTCTCGGAAGGCATCGAGACCGGCCTCGCGGCCATGACCGCCTGCCCCGATCTGCCGGTCTGGGCCACGCTCTCGACCTCGGGTCTCGAACAGGTCGAGCTGCCGCCGGCCGCCACGCGCATCGTGATCCTCGCCGACAACGACGCCTCGGGCGCAGGCCTGCGCGCCGCGGATGCCGCCGCGCGTCGGCTGCGTGCACAGGGGCGCGACGTCGCCATCGCCGTGCCACCCGAGGAAGGCCGGGACTTCAACGACCTCCTGCTGAGCGACGGCCCCGCGGCCGTGGCGCGCGTGATCGCCGCCGCAGAGAGCGTCGTTGAGGCGGAAACGGTGATGCAGACCGGGCAGCACCGCCCACTCAACTATCAGGGTTCAGGCGACACGGTTCCGACGCTCCGCGCCGACGAGGGGGATCTGGCGCGCGCTAACGAGCAGGTCTGGAGCCTGCTCATGGCCTCGAACCGCTGCCCCTGGCTCTTCCGCCTGGCCGGCCAGCCCACATGGGTCGTGCCCGACGACGAGGGCCGGCCCGTCGCCACCGCGCTCAACGAGGAGAAGCTCCGCCACATGCTGGCGCGGCTCGCCCGCTGGGTGCGCGTGAACGCCAAAGGCGAGCCCATCCCGGCGCCGCCCCCGTTGCCGGTGGTCAAGTCGGTCCTCGCCACCCCCGATCCCGCGCTGCCCGTGCTGACCGGCATCGTGAACACGCCCGTGTTCGGGCGAAACGGCACGCTGCTCACCACGCCCGGCTATCATCCCGACGCGCGGCTGCTCTACGTCCCGGCGCCGGGCTTTGCCGTGCCGGACATTCCCGCCAGGCCCACACCGGCCGAGATCGCCGCAGCGCGCACGCTGATCTGCGAGGATCTGCTCGGGGACTTCCCCTTCACCGGCGACGCCGAGCGCTCCCACGTCGTGGCGCTCCTGCTGCTGGGCTTCCTGCGCGGCATGATCGACGGGCCGACGCCGCTGCACCTGATCGAGAAGCCCGCGCCCGGCACCGGCGCGACGCTGATGGTCGACGCGATCACGGGCATCCTGACCGGCGCGGGCGCCAGCGTGATGACCGAGGGGCGCGACGACGAGGAATGGCGCAAGCGCGTGACCGCGAAGCTCCGCCAGATCCCCTCCATCGTGCTGATCGACAACCTGCGCGCCACGCTCGACAGCTCGGCCCTCGCCGCCGCGCTCACGGCGCCCTTCTGGGAGGACCGCATCCTCGGCCACTCCGAGATGGCGCGGCTGCCGATCCGCTGTCTCTGGATCGCCACCGGCAACAACCCGGAGTTCTCCAACGAGATGGCCCGCCGTCTCGTGCGCATCCGGCTCGACCCGCATACCGACCGCCCCTGGCAGCGCTCCGACTTCCGCCACCCCGACCTGATGAGCTGGGTGCGCGCCAACCGGGCGCGGCTGGTCGCGGCCTGCCTGACGCTCTGCCAGGCCTGGATCGCCGCCGGCCGGCCGCGCGGCGGGCGCAGCATCGGCTCCTTCGAGAACTGGGCGCACGTGCTCGGCGGCGTGCTCGAGGTGGCGGGCATTCCCGGTTTCCTCGGCAATCTCGAGGAGATGATGGAGTCCTCCGACAGCGAGGGCGCCGCCTGGAACGCCTTCATCGGCGCCTGGTGGGACAGGTTCGGCACCGCCGAGGTGACGGCCGCCGAGGTCTACGACATCGCGCTCTTCTGCGATCCGCCGCCGCCGATGAGCGGCGCCAACGAGCAGGCCCGCAAGACGAGCTTCGGAATGTCGATCGGGCGCATGCGGGATCGGGTGTTCCGGCTGGGTAATCTCCGCGTCCGGCTGGTGAAAGCCGGCACGTACCGGCGCGCCACGAAGTGGCAGCTGAAGGTGACCGAGGAGGAAAAGGCCTCGGGAATGGCCCGCGGCAGCGCCGATGCGTGTGAGCCTCGGGCCGGTGGTGTGAGCCTCGAAAACGAAGGCTCACACCCGCAAGGCCCTGATACCAAACCGAAATGTGAACCTTGTGAGCCTTGTGAACCTTTTTCCACCCTTACGCGTGCGTGCACGCGCGTGCGCACGAAAGGAGATGCCGGAAAAGGTTCACAACCCTCACAAGGCTCACAAAGCGACGTCGTTTCAACGGGTTGCGGGTGTGAGCCTCCATGTGAGCCTCCCATGGCAGGCTCACAGGCCTCACCGCGCCCCGATTGGCTGCGGGAGCTCGACCGATGAGCCCCGCGCGCCGCCCCCATCCCTTCATCGAGCAGCAGACAGGAAAGGAGCCCCCGATGGCCCATGCATCCCTCACCCCGTCGCCCGCGACCGCGCCTGTGGGCGGCACTCCGGTCCTACTCGCCCTAGACCTCGGGACGACCACGGGCTGGGCGCTCCGCGCCGCGGACGGGCTGATCACCAGCGGCACGGTGTCGTTCCGGCCGAGCCGCTACGACGGCGGTGGCATGCGCTATGTCCGCTTCCGCGCTTGGCTGGAGCGGCTCGCCGCGGATGCCGGTCCCATCGGCGCGATCCACTTCGAGGAGGTGCGCCGGCATGTCGGGACGGACGCGGCCCATGTCTTCGGCGGCCTGCTCGCGACCCTGACCTCATGGGCCGAGACGACCGGCGTGCCCTATCAGGGCGTGCCGGTGGGCACGATCAAGCGCCACGCCACCGGCAAGGGCAACGCCCCGAAGGCGGCGATGATCGCTGCGGCCTGTGCGCGGGGCTTCAGCCCCGCCGACGACAACGAGGCCGACGCCATTGCCATCCTCTTCTGGGCCATCGAGACCGCGGGAGGCGTGGCATGAGCGGCATGCGGTACACGCCCAAGGGCTATGGCGGGCGCCGCCGCAACCCCGAGCAAGTCAAGCGCGAGGGCTGGCACGAGCAGCGCATGCTGGCGGTCTCGCTGGACGACCAGCGTCTCACCTGGCCGGAGCGGGAGTTGATCCGTCAACTCGGGGACAAGCTCTACGGCAAGCCACCCGCTGTTCGGGAGGTGCGCCATGACTGACTGGACCACCGCGCAGGTGCAGGATCGCCTCGAACTGGCCGCCGACGTGTTTGCGCAACTACCGGCCGTGAAGCCGCAGGGCTATTTCAACGCCTGGCCGGAGTATTTCCACACCTTCGCGGATCAAGTCGGTCAGGAGCCTCAG
>Ga0008833_1000673_pt1 | contig 26723 bp, 27 predicted proteins | sample HotLakConsoUCCLE_FD_62216 | JGI IMG/M metagenome (GOLD analysis project Ga0008833, IMG submission 62216) | Hypersaline microbial mat communities from Hot Lake, Washington, USA - Hot Lake Consortium UCC-LE | ecosystem: Environmental > Aquatic > Non-marine Saline and Alkaline > Hypersaline >... | reverse complement strand
CCACCCGGGCGCTCCAGCCGGCGGCCAGGTCGGCGAAGCCCGGTGCCTGCGCCGCATGGGCCGCCGCGCGGCCACCCGCCGAAGGCCGATCCATCTGGTATATGCGGGGCGGCGCGCCCGCCGGCGCGGGCTCGGCCCGGAAGGCGCCCAGCGCCGCCCGCGACACGGTGGTGGAGGCCCGGTGCCCGGCCTCGGCCAGCGCGTGTTTCAGCGCCGAGACCACCAGCCCCCGTGCCAGCCCCGGATCGCGGAACCGCACCTCGGACTTGGCCGGATGCACGTTCACGTCCACCAGTAGCGGATCGCAGTCGAGGAACAGCGCGACCGCCGGGTGCCGGTCGCGGCCAAGGAAATCGGCATAGGCGCCGCGCAGCGCGCCCAGCAACATCCTGTCCTTCACTGGACGGCCATTAACGAACATGTGCTGCATCACCGCCGCCCCGCGCGAAAAGGTGGGCAGCGCGGCATAGCCGGCCAGCCGGAGCCCCTCGCGCTCGGCGTCGATGCGCAGGGCATTCTCGGCGAACTCGGCGCCCAGCACATGGCGCAGCCGTCCGTGGAGCGCATCGAACAGATCGCCGCTCTCGGGATCGGCGCGGAAACTCAGCCGTCCCTCGCCCCCGCCCGAGACATCGCGCAGGGTGAAGCCCACGAAAGGCTCGGCCATGGCAAGCCTGCGCACCACTTCGCCGATGGCCTGGGTCTCGGCACGGTCGGAGCGCAGGAATTTCAGCCGGGCGGGCGTGGCGTGGAACAGGTCGCGCAGTTCGACCACCGTGCCCGCGCCCAGCGCGGCGGGGCGCACCTGGCCCATCCGCCCGCCGGAGACAGCGAGTTCGGCGGCCTCGGCGCCCGGCACCCGGCTGGTCAGTTTCAGCCGCCCAACCGCGCCCAGCGAGGCCAGCGCCTCGCCGCGGAACCCGAAGCTGTGGATGTTCAGCAGGTCGGAGCCGTCGATCTTGGACGTGGCGTGACGCGCCACCGCCAGCGGCAGGTCGCGGGCGGGAATGCCGCACCCGTCGTCATGGACCCGGATCAACGTCTTGCCGCCGTCGGCGATCTCCACCTCGATGCGGCGCGCGCCGGCATCGAGGGCGTTTTCCACCAGTTCCTTGACAGCGGAGGCCGGGCGTTCCACCACCTCGCCCGCGGCAATACGATTGATCGCCGCCTCGTCAAGCTGGCGAATGTCCTGCCTTGGGGCAGAGATGTTGCGGTCTGCGGCGTTCATGCCGCAAGACCTAGCATGCGCACCGCCGATTCGACCACCCGCGACAGCCTGTCTTGCCCACTGCCCCTTGGCAAATCATCACATTCTCTTATCTGCATGTGAGAGCGCGAAACAGGCAACGCAGTCAACGGAAGGAGACGCCATGTTCACCCGCATCAGCCCCTCGAAGGGTCCCGGCTCGCCGCGCGTCGCGGGATTTCACGACCCGGCAACGGGAAGCATCCAGTATGTCGCCGTGGACGAGACGACCAGAAAGGCGGCGCTGATCGACATCGTGCTGGATTTCGATCCCGCCCATGCGCGGACCTCCACCGCCTCGGCGCAGGCGGCGCTGGATTACGTGAAGGCCGAGGGTCTGAGCGTGGAATGGATTCTGGACACCCACCCGCATGCCGATCACATGATGGCCTCGGCCTGGCTGAAGGAGCAGACCGGCGCGCCCACGGCCATCGGCGCCAAGACCCGCGACATCGCGAAACTGTGGGCGGAGTTCTACAACCTGCCCGGCACCTTCGACCCGGACCGCGATTTCGACCGGCTGTTCGACGCGGGCGAGAGCTTCACGCTGGGCGAGTTGCCGGTGCGGGTGATGCTGTCGCCGGGGCATACGCTGGGCTCGATCACCTATGTCGTGGGTGACGATGCCGCCTTCGTGCATGACACCCTGATGCATGTGGATTCCGGCACCAGCCGGGCCGATTTCCCGGGCGGGTCGGCCGATGAGCTCTACGACTCGCTCACCGCGATCCTGGCGCTGCCCGACGAGACGCGACTGTTCATCGGCCATGACTATCCCCCCGTGGGCGACCGCAAGGAACCGGCCTGGGAGGCCACGGTGGCCGAGCACAAGGCCCGTAACAAGCACCTGGGTGGCGGCGTCGGCCGCGAGGATTTCGTGAAGCTGCGCGAGGGCCGTGACGCCACCCTGTCCCTCCCGGACAGGATGCTCTACGCTTTGCAGGTGAACCTGCGGGGCGGAAGGCTGCCGGACCCGGAAGATGATGGCCGGTCCTATTTCAAGATCCCCGCGAATTTCTTCTGAGCCGCCGAGGAGGAGACAGACCACATGAAGACCGAGACCGTGGGCCAGGCCACATTCGAGACCTGGACACCCGAGGAAGTGGCCGCGGCCTGCAAGGCGGGCGAGATCGTGGTGATCGACGTGCGCACTCCGCAGGAATACATGTTCGAGCATGTCGAGGGCGCCATGCTGATGCCGCTGCCCTTCTTCAAGCCCGAGATGCTGCCGGGTCAAAGCGAGAAACGGATCGTGCTGCATTGCGGCTCGGGCGTGCGGAGCGAGAAGATGGCGCGCCTGGCGATGGAGCGGGGCCTGACGCGGATTGCGCACATGGAAGGCGGGTTCGCCGCGTGGAAGGGGGCGAAGCTGCCCTATATCGGCACCAACATGGCCACCGGCGCCCCCCAGCGGGTCGAGGGCTGACCGCGCGGACCGCACCAAGCGCCGCGCCCCGGGCGCGGCGCCGTGACGGCGTGGCGGCGCAGCCGCCTCCTTTGGGAAACCTCCACGAAAAAGCCCGGGCGGTCGCACCGCCCGGGCCGGTTTCCGGGTAAGCGGGAAGGACGCGCTCAGCCCTTGGTGAAGTCGGGATAGGCCTCCATCCCCAGTTCGCCCATGTCGAGCCCGCTGATCTCAGTCTCTTCGTCCACCCGGATGCCGATGGCGGCCTTCAGGATGAACCAGACCACAAGGCTGGCACCGAAGGTGAACACCCCGAAGGCGACGATCCCGATGATCTGGGTGATCAGGCTGGCATCGGAATTGTAGAAGACCACGGCGATCGTGCCCCAGATACCCGCGAAGAGGTGCACCGGGATGGCGCCGACCACGTCGTCGATCTTGAACTTGTCCAGCATCGGCACGGCGAAGACCACGATCACACCGCCGATGGCCCCGATCCAGAGCGCGCCGAACAGCGTGGGCGCGAGCGGCTCGGCGGTGATCGACACCAGGCCCGCCAGCGCACCGTTCAGCACCATCGTCAGGTCCGGCTTCTTGTAGAGCACCTGCGTCAGGATCAGCGCGGTGACGGCACCGGCCGCGGCGGCCATGTTGGTGTTGGCGAAGATGCGCGAGACGTCGGAGACGTCACCCACGGTGCCCATGGCCAGCTGCGAGCCGCCATTGAAGCCGAACCAGCCCAGCCACAGGATGAACGTGCCCAGCGTGGCCAGCGCGAGGTTCGAGCCCGGCATCGGGTTGACCTTGCCGTCCTTGTACTTGCCAAGGCGCGGGCCGAGGATGATGGCGCCGGCCAGCGCGGCCCAGCCACCCACCGAATGCACGACGGTCGAGCCGGCGAAATCGGAGAAGCCCATTTCGGACAGCCAGCCGCCGCCCCACTGCCAGGAGCCGGAGATCGGGTACATCAACCCGGTCAGCACGACCACGAAGGCCAGGAACGGCCAAAGCTTGATCCGCTCGGCCAATGCGCCCGACACGATCGAGGCCGTGGCGGCAACGAACACCAGCTGGAAGAAGAAGTCCGAGCCGACGGAGGCGTAGTCGAGCGCGGCATCGGCGGCAGCGACGCCGACCGGGTCGAGCACGGTCTGGCCACCAAGGGAGAAGTATCCGTTGAAATCCCCGGGATACATCGTGTTGAAGCCGATCATCCAGTACATGATCGCGGCGATCGAATAGAGCGCGATGTTCTTGGTCATCTGCATCGTGACGTTCTTGGAACGCACGAGCCCGCCCTCGAGCATCGCGAAACCCGCCGCCATGAAGAACACCAGGAAACCCGCCATGCAGAACAGCAGGGTCGTCATGATGTAGGGGCCGATCTCGTCGAAACCGGGCGCCGCATCCTGCGCCATGGCCAGTGCGGGAAGCGCCGAAAGCGCACCGGCAAGACCGAGAATTCTGTAAATTTTCATCGTCGTTTCCCTTCTTTACCTGCTGGAGCGACTCAAAGCGCGTCCGAGTCCGTTTCGCCGGTCCGGACCCGGACGGCCTGCGCGAGGTCGAGCACGAAGATCTTTCCGTCGCCGATCTTTCCGGTGCGCGCCGTCTTGGCGATGGTCTCGACCACCTGGTCGGCCATGCTCGAGTCGACCGCGATCTCCAGCTTCACCTTGGGCACGAAGTTCACGGCGTATTCGGCGCCGCGATAGATTTCCGTGTGTCCGGACTGGGAGCCGAACCCCTTGATCTCCGTCACCATCATGCCGCGCACGCCGATGGCGGTCAGGGCTTCACGGACCTCCTCCAGCTTGAACGGCTTGATCGTCGCTATGATGAGTTTCACCTTGATCCCTTTCGCTTTGGCAGGCCGCCGCCTGCGTGTTTGCACCCGCAGAAAATCGGCAGCGCGGCAGTCAGGGAAGCGGGCAGCGGCGGTTCACGGCGATTCCGGAGTCCCCAATGCCGCTTTTTTAATCAGTTACAATTTTCCGCACAAAATTAAGTCGTTTGAAAAAGTGCTGCACGCGGCCTGCGCTCTCTACAACCGGGCCGCAAAGGGCTATCTTTGGAAAAAAACAGGCGCCCAGAGAGCAGAGCATGAGTGATTCAGGTCGCAAGACCCCCCGCCTTGTCGCGGACAGGCGCAAACCGCGCGGCGGTTCGGGCGCCAAGCGGACGGGCGGCTCCAGCAGGGGCGGAGCGGGCGGCGGAAAGGCAAAACGACCGGCCCGTGCCGCCAGGCCGCGGCGCAAGCGCAATCCGGTCACCGCGGCTGTCCTCGGCCTGTTCCGCTTCGCGCTGCGCGTGGTCTGGGGCTTTGGCTGGCGCGTCTCCCTGATCGTGGCGCTGCTGGTCGGGGGCGGCACGGCCTATTACTATTCCGGCCTGCCCGAAGCGGAGGCATTGCTGGACGGGCGCGCGGGCGGTTCGGTCACGCTGCTGGATAACGAGGGCGAGATCTTCGCCTGGCGCGGCGACCAGTTCGGCGGCGCGGTGACGGTCAGCACCGTCTCCCCGCATCTGCGCAACGCCGTCATCGCCACGGAAGACAAGCGGTTCCGCCTGCATCCGGGCCTGGATCCGATCGGGATCGCCGGGGCGATCCGCATCAACCTGTCCGAAGGCCGCGGGCCGCTTTCGGGCCATGGCGGCTCCACCATCACCCAGCAGACCGCGAAACTGCTGTGCCTCGGCGTCGAATACGACAAGGATAATTGGGAAAGCGAGGCCGCCTACGAGTCCGACTGCCGGCAGACCTCGCTCTGGCGCAAGCTGCGCGAGGCGCTTTACGCCTTGGCGATGGAAGCCAAGTATTCCAAGGACGAGATCCTGTCGATCTACCTCAACCGCGCCTATATGGGCGGCGGGGCCTACGGCGCCGAGGCGGCGGCGCAGCGCTTCTTCGGCAAGCATGCCGCGACCGTGAATGCCGCCGAAAGCGCGATGCTGGCGGGGCTGCTCACCGCGCCTACCAGCCTGGCGCCCACGAACAACCTGGAACGCTCGCGCAACCGGGCCGCCGTGGTGGTGCGACTGATGGAACAGCAGGGTTACCTGAGCGCGGCCGAGGCGCGCGAGGCGCTGGAAAATCCCGCCCGGCTGTCGGAGGCCGCAGAGGCGCGCGCCGGCGGCTATTTCGCCGACTGGGTCATGTCCTCGGGCCCCGAGTATTTCACCCGCAACACCACGGAAGACGTGGTGATCCGCACCACGCTGGACCAGCGTCTGCAACGCGCCGCCGAAGAGGCGCTGAGGCAGGTCTTCGAGGAGAAGGTTCGCGAAGGGTCGGCGGCGCAGGCGGCCATCGTGGTGATGTCGGCCGACGGCGCGGTGCGCGCCATGGTGGGCGGGCACAAGACCCGCGTGGCCGGCGTGTTCAACCGCGCCACCCAGGCCCGCCGGCAGACCGGATCCGCCTTCAAGCCCTTCGTCTTCGCCACCGCGCTGGAACTGGGCGCCAGCGCGAACTCGATCGTGGTGGACGAGCCCATCACCATCAGCATTCCCGGCTCTCGCCCCTGGCAGCCCCGGAACTACACCGACAATTTCTACGGCCGGGTGACCTACGAGGAGGCGCTGAAACGCTCGCTCAACATTCCCGCCGTCAAGATCGCCCGCGAGGTCGGGCTGGACAAGGTGCGCAGCGTGGCCTCGGATTTCGGGATCAGGAGCAGCCTTGCCGACGGGCCCGCACTGGCGCTGGGCGCCTCGGAATCGACCCTGTTGGAGATGACCGGCGCCTATGCCGGCATCCTGAACGGCGGCTCCTCGGTCACGCCCTACGGTCTGGTGGAATTGCGCCTCAAGGACGATGCGGAGCCGCTGATGGACAATGCCGATGGCGGTATCGGCGAGCGGGTGATCCGCGAGCAGGCCGCGCAGGAGTTGATCTACATGATGGAGAAGGTCATCAGCGAGGGCACCGGCAGGCGCGCCGCGCTGCCGGACCGCGAGGCCGCCGGCAAGACCGGCACCACCCAGGCGGCCCGTGACGCGTGGTTCCTGGGCTTCACCGCCGATTACGTGGCCGGCGTCTGGATGGGCTATGACGACAGCACGCCGCTGACGGGCGTGACGGGCGGCGGGCTGCCGGCCGAGATCTGGCGGGAAACGATGATCCGCGTTCACGAGGGCCTGCCGGCGCGTCCGCTGCCGATGCTGCGCCCGGAACCTGCGACACCGACGGCCCGGCAGCAGCGCACCCCCCGGCAGGATGGCGGCGGCTCGGTCATCGAGAACGTGCTGCGCGAGATCCTCGGCGGCGAAAGCCCGCCACAGGAAGGGGCGGTGCCTCAAAGCCCGCGCTAGTCAGCCCGCGGTGCGCAGGTCTGCGATCAGCCGGTCGAGATTTCCGCCGCGCCGATCGAGCATCGCCCCGATTTCCTCGCGTTCGGACAGGAGCATGTTTACCCCTTCGATATACATGTTGAAGAAGAGGTCCTTGCCCGACCGGTCGGACACCAGGAAATCGACGAAGAAGGGCGCCTCCCCGCGCAGATAGGCGGTCGTGCGCACCTGGTAGTAGCTCTTGACGGGCTGCACGCCCTCCACCTCCAGCCGTCCGCCGATGAATTCGCGGAACCGCGCACCGTACTTGCGCGAGATGTAGCTGCGGAACACGTCGATGAATGCGCGCTTCTGCGCCTCGGTGGCCCGCCTTCCATCCACGCCCAGGGCATACATCGCGATCGTGGGCACGTCGGCATAGCGGACGAAAATCCGCTCGAACTCCGCGTACATCGCCGTTTCGGACTTGCCGGAGGCGATGACCCGGTTGATCTCGCCCACGAGGCTGTCCACCAGCACGCGGGCACGGGATTCGGTCAGCGCCATTGCGGGCAAGGGCAAAAGCGTCAGACCGGCGCCCGCGACGAGGCCGGAAAGAAAGCGGCGGCGGGAGGGATCATTCGGCATAGAGGTCCTCATAAGGGTCAGTGAAGTCGGTTTCCGGAATGGCGCCGCCCTCGCCCGCAAGGTCGAACCGGCGGTTCTGCAGGTAGATCAGACGCGACTGCGAATAGCTGTCCTCGCTGTCGTAGAGCACCGAATCGACCGTGCCGCCGAAACGCCCGCGATCCCCGATACGCCCTGCGACGCGCGCGGCCGTGCCGTAATAGCGCTCGGGTTTCGGGATGACATAGTCGAGTGGATTGAGAAACAGGTCAACCACCCGTCCAGCAGTGCGCCGCTCGGTCGAGGGGCCGAGGATCGGCAATTCCTGGTAGGCGCCCTCGGGCACACCCCAGACATGCAGCGTCTCGCCGAAATCGGTCTCGTCCGCGGGCAGGCCGAAATCCGCGGCCACGTCGAACAATCCGCCGAAGCCGAGCGTGGTGTTGTAGACGAACCGCAGCGTGCTGCGCCCGACGCCCACAAGATCCCCCTGGAGCAGCCGGTTCACCGCATCGCGCGGCTCATTCAGGTTGGCCCCGAAATTTCCGATACTCTGACGGATCTCGGGCGCGCCCCCACCGGAGCCTGCGAGCGGGCGGATCACCGCGCGGTCGATCCCGCGATTGAAGGCGTGAACCTTGCGATTTTGCGCCTCGTAGGGGTCGTGCACGCCACCTTGCCCTCCACCGTCGCGCGGGACCGAGCAGGCCGCCAGCGCGAACAGGGCGAGCATCGCCACGACCGGTGCGAGAACAAATCTTTGGTTCAGCTTCGAGGACAATGGAAATTCCTGTTCTTTAAACGTAGGTGTGGCATAAGTCGGTAGTTAATCACCCGGGCCCGATTGCCCATAGCGCAAGGTATCACAGCCCCGTGTTGTGGCAGATTGGTGACAAGGCTCAACCCCCTGTCCATGGGGGGCGCGCGGTGGAAAGGAAACAGGCGGAAACGCACCTATGAAACGCACCGATACCACGGCCGGACGCGACGAGTTGCGCGCGGCGCGACGGGAGAACCGGGTCTACTTCTGGATCGTGGGAGTGTTCAGCTTCTTCGCGAACCTGCTGATGTTGACCGGCCCCATCTACATGCTCCAGATCTACGACCGGGTGCTGAGCAGCCGTTCGGAGGCCACGCTGCTGGCCCTGACCCTTCTGGTGGTCTTCCTTTACGGCATGATGGGCCTGCTGGATTACGCGCGCTCGCGGATCATGGCCCGGGTCGGCGCGCGGTTCCAGGCGCGGCTCGACCGGCGGGTGTTCGATGCGGTGATGCGCAAGTCCGCCACCGCCCCCGACAGCAATTCCGCCACCGGGTTGCGCGATCTTGAATCGATCCAGCGCCTGCTGACCTCGCCGGTGCTGATGTCCTTCTTCGACATGCCGTGGACGCCCTTCTTCCTGTTCGGGATCGCGCTGTTCCACCCGTGGCTGGGCATCCTTGCCGTCGTGGGCGGCACCATCCTGATCATCATCACCCTGATCAACCAGATCCTGACCCGCCGCCCGGTGGACCGCAGCAATGCCGCGGTGTTCCGTGCGGAGATGATCTCGAACCAGATCCGCAACGAGGCCGAGGTGGTGCAGTCCCTGGGGATGCGGGGCAATGCCTTCGACCGCTGGCAGGTGGCGCGCAACGAATCGCTGTCGGGCCAGCTGAAATCCTCCGACGTGTCGGGCACCTTCACCTCCATGACCAAGAGCTTCCGGCTGTTCCTGCAGTCAGCGATGCTGGGCCTTGGTGCCTATCTGGTGCTCAAGGGCGAACTGACGCCCGGCGCGATGATCGCGGGCTCGATCCTGCTGGGCCGGGCGCTGGCGCCCATCGAACTGGCCATCGGCCAGTGGCCGCTGGTGCAGGCCGCGCGGCGCGGCTGGACCAACCTGACCGAATTGCTGACCGACGTGCCGCCCGAGTTGCCACGCACCGCCCTGCCCCGCCCCCGTGCCAAGCTGGAAGTGCAACAGCTCACCGTGGTGCCCCCGGGCGAGCAGCAGGCCGCGCTGCGTCTGGTCAGCTTCACCGTCAATCCCGGGCAGGCGATCGGCGTGATCGGCCCCTCGGGCGCGGGCAAGTCCACGCTGGCGCGCGCGATCACCGGCGTATGGAAGCCCGCGGGCGGCCGCGTCCGGCTGGATGGCGCCACGCTCGACCAGTACGACCCGGACATTCTGGGCAGCCATATCGGCTACCTGCCCCAGCGGGTGCACCTGTTCGACGGCACCGTGGCCGAGAACATCGCCCGCCTGTCGGGCCAGCCCGACGCCGAAAAGGTGGTCGAGGCCGCCAAGCGCGCCGACGCGCACGAGATGATCCTGAAGCTGTCCAACGGCTACGATACGCAGATTACCGGCGCCGGCGGGCGGCTGTCCGGCGGGCAGATCCAGCGCGTCGGCCTTGCCCGCGCGCTATACGGCGACCCGGTGATCCTGGTGCTGGACGAGCCCAACTCCAACCTCGACAACGAGGGCAGCGAGGCGCTCAACCGCGCGATCCGCGCCATGAAGGAACAGGGCCGCTCCGTGCTCATCATGGCGCACCGGCCCGCGGCGATCGTGGAGTGCGACATGCTGCTGATGCTGGAGCAGGGCAACCGCGTGGCCTTCGGACCCAAGGACGAGGTGCTGCAAAGCACCGTCAAGAACCACCAGCAGATCCTCAAGTCCGCAACGCCCGGAGGGGTGCGATGAGCCAGACGCAGCAAACCGGCAGCTTCAAGATGCGCACGCCGATGACGATCGGCGTGCTCTCGCTGATCACGCTGGTCGGGGGCTTCGGCACCTGGGCCGCGATCACCGAGATCTCGGGCGCCATCATCGCCGGCGGCCAGATCGAGGTGGATCGCAACCGCCAGGTCGTGCAGCACCCCGATGGCGGCGTGGTGCAGGAGATCCTCGTGGACGAGGGCGACACGGTGGAGGAGGGCGATGTGCTGATGCGCCTCGATCCGACCGACTTGCGCTCGGAACTGGCAATCGTCGAGGGGCAGCTGTTCGAGTTCGTGGCCCGCCGCGGCCGCCTTGAGGCAGAGCGCGACGATGCCGAGACCATCGAATTCGAAGAAGAATTGCTGGTTCGGGCAGAGCTGAATGCCGATGTGGCCAACCTGGTCGAGGGCCAGAGGCAGCTGTTCCAGGCGCGGCTGGAATCGGTCTCCAACGAGATCGAGCAACTCAGCCGCCGGCGCGGACAGATCACCAACCAGGTGGAAGGGATCGAGGCGCAGCAGGCCGCGCTGACCGAGCAACTGGATCTGATCCGCCGGGAACTGACCGACCAGCAATCGCTGCTCGACCGGGGCCTGGCGCAAGCCTCCCGCGTGCTGGCGCTGCAACGCGAACAGTCCCGGCTCAGTGGCCAGGTGGGTGAATTGACCGCCCAGAAGGCCCAGGCCGAAGGCCGGATCACCGAGATCGAGATCGAGATCCTGAAACTGGGATCGCGCCGGCGCGAAGAGGCGATCACCCGGCTGCGCGATCTCCAGGCCCGCGAAGTGGAACTGGCGGAGCGGCGCCGGGCGCTGTCGGGGCGCCTGGAACGGATGGAAATGCGCGCGCCCGTCTCGGGCATCATCTACGGCATGACGGTGACGACTCCGCGCTCGGTTCTCAAGCCGGCGGACCCGGTGCTCTTTCTCGTGCCGCAGGACCGCCCGCTGGTGATCGTGGCGCAGGTGGAGCCGATCCATATCGACAAGCTCCATGTCGGGCAGGAAGTGACCTTGCGTTTCTCCGCCTTCGACCAGCGCACCACGCCCGAGTTGCTCGGCAACGTGGTCCAGATCTCGGCCGATTCGTTCCGCGACGAGGCCAGCGGAATCTCCTACTACCGGGCCGAGATCACGCTGGACGAGGCAGAGCGCGCCAAACTGCCGGAGGGCGCCATTCTGATCCCCGGCATGCCGGTAGAGGCCTTCATCCGCACCGACGACCGGACCCCGCTGGCCTATCTGGTCAAACCGCTGACCGATTATTTCGCCAAGGCCTTCCGCGAAAGCTGAGGCCACGCAGGCTCAGCGGCCCGCCATGTCCGCGGGCGGCGTGTCGATCGAGGCGATCCAGGGCTTGATGTCCAGCACCGGGGTGCCGTCGAACGCGTCCGTCGCGTCGACCCCGATCACCCCGCGCGCGGCATCCAGCGAGGTGATCCGCACAAGCTCCATCGCCACCGGATTGGGCCGGACCGGCGAGCGCAACGCGAAGGTGCCCCGCGGCCCCGCTGCATGGGCGGGCGCCTGCACGATCAGGTCGCGCCGCGCCCGGCCGAACCAGAGCAAGAGCCAGATCGCGCGGCCCACCTCCAGCCCGCGCAGCCCCGCGGCATAGCCGGGTTTCAGCTCAATCCGCGCCGCGCCACCGCCTCGTTCCCGGGCCTGGCGCAGGTTGCGCGGCGCATCCCCCTTCTGCCAGTCGGAACGCAGCACGCCGATAAAGGCCAGCGAGGCATCCGCGTGCGCGGCGGGATCGAAGGGCAGGCGCTGTTCTGCGGGGCGGGGCGTGTCGGTCATGGGGTCTCTCCTTCGGGGCGGGGCCGGCGCAGCGCCGCGATGAACCGCTCGCGCGCCTCGGGCAAGGCCCGGTCGCCCAGTTGCGGCGCCAGGTGATGGTGCAGGAAATGCCCGGTGGTGGCCAGCGCCAGCGCCACCTCCGCATCCCCGGCCTCCCCCTGCCCGAGCAGGCAGGGCGGCAGCGGCAACAGCCGCGCCGCCCATTCCCCCGCCCCCGCTGCCGAAACGGCACGGCCGGAGCGCGGCGAGACATGCGCCAGCCCCTCGGTCGCGCCGGTCACCGCGCAGGCGGACAGGTCCAGCCCGTAGCCCATCTCTTCCAGCAGGCGCAGTTCCCAGCGCAGGTAGGCCAAGGGCCACAGTTCGCGTTGCGGCAGCAGGTCCAGCAGCGCCGCGCTTTCGCGGTAGAGCGCCGGGTGCGGCGCGCGCTCGGGCAGGCAGAAGGCCAGCAGCGCCGTGACCGCAGAAAGCCCCGCCAGCGCGCGCCGGTCGCCCAGCGCCGCCCCCGCGCGCGAGCGCAGCGGCTCCACGGTGAAACTGCCGATATGTTCCTCGAGTCGCGCGCGCCAGCTCAGGTCGAGCTGTGCGCCCGGCTGCAACAGCGGCGCGGTCCGGCGCGAGGCGCCACCGCGCACCACCCCGGCATGGCGGCCTCGGGCCTCGGTAAAGACCTCGATGATCGCCGCGCTCTCGCCATGCGGGCGGGCTGTGAGCAGGATGCCTTCCTCGCGCCATTGCATGCCCGCCACTATGCGCGGCCGCGCGGTGCCCGCAAGGGCTCAGTCGGACAGGCCCTCGCCGTCCAGCAGGTGCCGCCCGGCGCGGTCCTCCACCTCGATCACCCAGAGATCCGGGTCGAAGCCGCGCTGCCGGGCAATGGCCGCGTCGACCCCGACCTCGTCGCCCTCGGCCAGCACCTCCCAGCGGCGGGCGCCGCTGGCCGGGTCGAACTGCCGCGTGAAGGCCGCGGCCCGCCCGTCCAGCGTGTTCAGCTTGACCAGAACCGCCCCGGCGGTGTCGTCGCCATGGGCCACCACGAAGGCGGGAATTCCCTGCAGCCGCAACCGCGCGAGATAGGCGTGCACCCAGAATTCAGCGGTCAGCCGCGCCACGCCCCGTCCCTTTCGTTCCTCCCCGAAGCGCCCGTCCGCCCCATGGGACCGCGCGGGCCTCAGCCGTTCCCGTCGCGGAAATCGAGCCCCATCTGCGAATAGCGCTCGGCCTCCTCCATCCAGCTTTCGCGCACCTTCACCTGCAGGAAAAGATGCACCTTGCGCCCCAGGAACTCCTCCAGCTCCTCGCGCGCGGCCTTGGACACGGCCTTGATGGTCTCGCCCTTGTGGCCCAGCAGGATTCCCTTGTGGCCATCGCGCGCCACGTAGACCACCTGGTCGATCCGGGCCGAGCCGTCCTTGCGCTCTACCCAGCTTTCGGTCTCGACCGTCAATTGGTAAGGCAACTCCTGGTGCAACCGCAGCGTCAGCTTCTCGCGCGTCATCTCGGCGGCGATCATGCGCAGCGGCAGATCGGCGATCTGGTCCTCCGGGTAGAGCCAGGGGCCCTCGGGAAGCTCCGCGGCAAGCCAGCGCCGCAGATCCTCCACGCCGTGGCCCTTCTCGGCCGAGATCATGAAGGTCCGCGCGAAGGCGAACCGCGCGTTCAGCGCCTCCGACAGCGCCAGCAGGGTTTCGGCCTTCACCCGGTCGATCTTGTTGATCGCCAGCGCCACCGGGCGCCTGCCCGCGATCTCCGGCAGGCGATCGAGGATCGCTTCCACCCCCTCGGTGATGCCGCGATGCGCCTCCACCAGCAGCACCACGATATCCGCATCCGCCGCGCCGCCCCAGGCGGCGGCGACCATGGCGCGGTCCAGCCGGCGGCGGGGACGGAACAGTCCGGGCGTGTCCACGAAGACGATCTGCGCCTCGCCCTCGATCGCCACGCCGCGGATCCGGGCGCGGGTGGTCTGCACCTTGTGCGTGACGATCGACACCTTCGCCCCCACCATCCGGTTGGTGAGGGTGGATTTGCCCGCGTTGGGCTCTCCGATCAGGGCGACGAAACCGGCGCGTGTGCTCATGTGGGCGAGGCCTTCGGTGCTGGGAAGCGCTCCATTAGCCGGTTTTGCGCAGGCTGGCCAGAGGGCAGCGTCCCGGCCCCGCCCCTTCGCCTCACTCCGCAGGGGCGGGCGCGCCCAGCGGCACGGCCCAGGCATCGTAGCCATAGACCCAGTCCGCGTTGGTGCCCTGCTTCAGCCAGTCATTGGCCAGCGAGTTGCGCTGGATCGCCGCGGTGCGGTCGCGGCGCGCCTGCTCGTATCCGACCAGCGCGCGCGGCACGCCCGCCACCTCCGCACCCTCCAGGGCACGGGCCAGCACGACCGCATCCTCGATCGCCATGCAGGCGCCCTGCGCCATGAAGGGCACCATGGGATGCGCCGCATCGCCCAGCAGCGTCGCCCGGCCTACCGACCAGCGCGGCATCGGCTCGCGCACATGCAGGGCCGAGCGCGTCACCTCCCCGCAGGCGTCCAGCAACGCCCGTGCCTCCGCGTGGAAATCCGCATAGGCCGCGCGCAGATCCGCCACGTCGCCCGGCAGGGTCCAGCCCTCCTCCTCCCAGCCCTGCTGGGCGGTGGTGGCGAAGACGAAGATCTCCTGCCCCCGGCTCAGCGGGAAGGTCACGATCTGCCGGTCGGGCGTGGGCCCCCACCACTTCGTGAAACTGTCGAGATTGGCCAGCCCCTCCAGTCGCGCGCGCGGCACCACCGCCCGCCACGACACGAGCCCGGTGAAGCGCGGCGCGTCGGGGCCGAACATCCCGCTGCGCAGCGGCGAATGGATCCCGTCGGCCCCGACCAGCAGGTCGAAGCCATGGGCGGTGCCATCCGCCAACAGCAGCCGCGCCGCGTCCCCCTCCTGCTCCAGCCCCGCCACCTTCGCGCCCAGCCGCAGGGTTCCCGGCGCAAGCGCCGCCTCCAGCGCCGACAGCAGGTCGGCCCGGTGGACGGTCAGCTGCGGCGCGCCGTATTTCGCCTCCGCGCTCTCGCTCATCGGCAGGCGCGAGGTCTCCTCGCCGGTGTCCCACATCCGGCTGATGCGGAATTCGGGCCGCGCGGCGGTGGCGCGCAGCGCCGCGCCCACGCCATTGCCCAACCCGTCCAGCGCATGCACCGCGTTGGGCGTCAGGTTCACATCCGCCCCGATCCGCCCGAAGGCCCCCGCCTGCTCGAAGATGCCCACCGCGTGGCCCTGTGCCTGCAAGGCGATGGCCGCGGCCATGCCGCCCACACCGCCCCCCGCGATCCCGATCCTGAGTTGCGCCATGACTCGCTCCTTCATTGTTCCAAAAATACGCACGGCGCCCCGGCCGCCGCCGGCGCGGCACCCGGTCGGCCCGCTCCGCTCAATACCGGTGCCCGGAATAGCCCATCGCCTGCGAGGCCCGCGCCGCCGCCGCGATCACCGCGTCGCGCAGGCGCGCGGCGTCGCCGGTACCGTCCTCCTGGAACCGCGCCACCGGCCCCGAGACGTTCAGCGCCCCGGCCGGGGCCCCGTCATGGTCGAAGATGACGGCAGCGCAGGAGCCGATCCCGCTCTCGAAATTGCCCTCGCTCCAGGCATGGCCCGCGGCCTTGTCGCGGGCCTTCTGCGCCAGCACCTGGTCCAGCGAGACCGGGGTCTTCGCGGTGACGGGCGCCAGTCGCACGTCGCGCAGCAACTCGCGCAGGGCCGCATCGCTCATCTCGGCCAGGATCGCCCGCCCGATGGAGGAGGCATGCGCCGGCAGCCGAGAGCCTGCATGGACATTGCTGACAAGGTGCGAATTCGGCGCCTCGCGCGCGAGGTAGACGATATCCACCCCGTCGAGGATGCCCATATGGGCCGAAAGCCCGGTCTCGCGCGACAGCTCGGCCAGAATCGGCTGCGACACGCGGACGATGTCGCGCGAATGCAGCGCCTGCGCCGCCAGCCCGATCAGCCCCGGCCCCAGCCGGTAGCCCGCGCCGTCCTCGATCGCTTCCACCATGTTCATGCGGCTCAGCGAGTGAATGAGCCGGATCAACGTGGTGCGGTTGATGCCCAGGTCCTTGGAGGCCCGGCTCAGGTTGCGGCAGCGATTGCCCTCGCCCAGGTAGCGCAGCACCGCGAAGGCGCGTTCCACCGAGGGCACGGCATAGTCGCCGGCATCCTGTCGAGTCGTGGTCGTTGTCTCCATCTGTCCCGGTCCTCCCTGCCTGCGCCGCGCCTAATGCTCCTTCCTGGGCATGTAATGCAGCAACCGCGCCTCGGCGATGGTGACCGCCCAGTAGAGCAGGATGCCGATCAGCGTCAGCAGCAGGATGGCGTTGAACACCATCGCCGCGTTGGCCTGCCCCTCGCCGTAGGAGATCAGGAAGCCCAGACCGGTATTGCCGCCGACCAGTTCGCCCACTGTCACCCCGATAACCGCGAGCGTGGCCCCGATGCGCAGCCCGGCCAGCAGCGAGGGCAGGGTCGAGGGGAACTCGATCTTGCGGAAGATGTCGAAGCGCGAGAGGTTGTAGGCACGGGCGAGGTTGACGATGTCCCGATCTACCGATTTCATCGCCTGGAGCACGTTCACCAGGATCGGGAAGAACACGATCAGGATGGTGACCAGCAGCTTGGGCCAGTAGGTGAATCCGAACCACATGATGAACAGCGGCGCAAAGGCCACCTTGGGCGCGATCTGGAGCGCGAGGATGTAGGGCGAGAGCACCTTCTCCCAGAACTCGGACATTCCAAGCAGATAACCGATGGCGGCGCCCAGCACGCTGCCGATGGCAAAGCCCAGCACCGTCATCCAGAAGGTGGACAGCGTGTGGCCCACCAGGTTGTCCAGCCGGATCATCCGCAGCAATTCGTCCAGGCACTGGCTGGCCGTGGGGATGATGTATTGCGGCACCCCGAACAGCGGCGGCAACACTTCCCAGGCGGCGACGAAGGTCAGGGCGACGACGATCGTCGCCAGGAGCACGGATTTCTGCATGGTCGGAACAATCCCTATCGCCGGGTCTGCCGGGCCGCGCGACGGGCGCGGCCCGGTCGGTCTCGTCAGTTGGTGGCGGGCGCCACGAACTGGTTGGTGAAGGTCTCCTCGACGGGCACGGCGACGCGGACGATCTCGTTGGCCACGTAGAAGTCCTGCACCGTTTTCATGCGCGCCATGTCGAACTGGCCCAGTGTCGTGATGTCGTCGCCATAGACGAGGTCGATATAGCTGCGCATGATCGCCTCGATCTGGGCCTCCTTGCCCTCGTGCTGCGGCACGAAGCCCACGTAGTCGGCCGCGGCCTGTGCCGGGTCGGCCACGATGTCCCGAATGCCCTGCAACGTGGCGTTGACGAAGCCCGAGACAACCTCGGGGCGTTCGGCGATCGTGTCCTCGGAGGCGAGGATCGCCTGCGCCATGGCCGGGAAGATGCCGCCCACCTCGATCATGTGCATGTCCACCCCGGCGCCGCGGATCGCGGCCGCCCATTCCGGCACCCCCGACATGGCGTCCAGGTCGCCCGAGATCATCAGCTGGATGATCCCACCCGGGCCCACCGGCTGGATATCCACGTCATTCTTGGTCAGCCCGACCGAGGCCAGCGCCGCCAGCAGGTTGTAATAGGTGGTGTCCTGGAAGGACAGCACGCCCACCTTGCGGCCCTTCAGGTCCGCGATGGTGGAGGCGCCGCTGTCCTTGCGGATGTTGATCTGGGTGAGGGTGCGGTTGCCCAGCAGGGCCACGCCCTTCACCTCCAGCCCGTTGGCGCGCACGATCAGGGGCGTGTCCCCGATCCCGCCGCCCAGGTCGGCATTGCCCACGCCCACCTGCTTTGCCACATCGGCGCCGCCCTTGCCGACCTGGAAGGTCACGTCCAGCCCGGCATCCTTGTAATAGCCCTTGTGCAACGCCAGCTGGAACGGCGCGAAGGACGGCAGGAAATCGGGCGCGGGGAACAGGTATGTCACCTTTTCCATCGCCGCCGCCGTCCCGGCCGAGGCCAGGATCGCCGCCGCCATGGCCAGCGCCTTGAGTGTCTTCTTCATCTGGTTACCTCCTTGTTGGGACCGGCCCTGCGCCTTCCGGCTCAGGCAAGCTCTTCCTTGTCGTTCAGCTTCAGGATCTCGAACATCCGGTTGATGTATTCGGACACGCGCGGATGCTGGCGGCGCGCGGTGGGGTTGCCCCGGTCGGGCAGGTCCACCCTGATTTCCTCGACGATGGTGCCGGGCCGCTCGCTCAGCACGAGGATCCGGTCGGCCATGTAGGTGGCCTCGGCCAGGTCGTGGGTGATCAGAAGGGTGGTCTTGCGCTCCTTCCAGATCGTCTCGCCGAAATTGCGCTGGATGACGATCTTGGTCTGCGCGTCGAGCGCCGAGAACGGCTCGTCCAGCAGGATCACGTCCGGGTCGATGGCCAGCGTGCGTGCCAGCGCCGCGCGCTGCCGCATGCCCCCGGACAGCTGGTAGGGGTAGTAGTCGCCGAACCCCGGAAGGTGGCATTCCTCCAGCCGCGCCAGCGCGATCTCGCGGCATTGCTTGCGCGAATAGCCCCGCGATTCGAGGCCGAAAGCCACGTTCTTCTCGATGGTGCGCCAGGGCAGCAGCAGATCCTTCTGGAGCATGAAGCCGACATGGCTGTTGGGCCTCGTCACCTTCTCGCCGGACACGAACACCTCGCCCGTTGTGGGCTGGTAGAGCCCGGCGGTCATGTTGAGCATCGTGCTCTTGCCGCAGCCCGAAGGGCCCACGACCGCCACGAACTCCCCCTCGTCCGCCGTGAAGGTGATGTCCTTGAGCGCCGTGAGGCCGCCGCCGCCGTCGCGGCCGCCGAAGGACTTGGTCACCGAGCGGAATTCGAGCGCCATGTGCCGGCTTCCTTCCCTGTTTCCCCGCGCCTTGTCGCGCAATTGTTCATATAAGAACATGTTGTTCCTATAATGACCATATGGTAACACTGATCTCAAAGCAAGCCCTTCGACGGGCAGCACCGGGGCCCGCGTCCCGATGCGCGGAAACACCGAGGCGACGAAAAGGCGACGGCCCCGAAGGGCCACACAGGGGAGACGGACAGCGATGGCACATGCGGCGAATCGGACAGGTACGGAGCCAAGGGCATGACCGGCGCGCCCTCGGCGGGAACGATGCTGCTGACCGTGTTCCTGAAGCACGACCAGTCGAACAACCTCGACGCCATCCAGACGAAACTGAAAGCGGCCGACTGGTGGGAGCGCTTTCCACCCGAGGAGGTGGAAATCGTGTCCTGGGTGGTCGCGATGGGCTTCGGCCAGATCGTCACCCTGCGCCTGCCACCGTCCAGGCTGGCCCAGGTGAATGTGGAACTGGAACGCTCCGCCTGGGGCGTGTTCGAGACCGAATGCTTCCCGGCCTACGATTTCGTGCCCGTGCGCGAGACGATCCGGGAGCGTGTCAGACAAGGAGGGAAATGATGACCCACGAGCAATATGTCGTCGTGCACCAGACGCGCGACCGGGAGCCCACGGAATACGAGAACCTGCTGGGCGACGCGCTGGAGCGGATCTTCGCTGGCGGCGCGACCGAACTGCCGGAGGTGGTGCAGGGGCTCAACGAGCTTGCGGCCCCCTCGCCCTCCGGCCAGCCCTGGACCGAGGCGCTGTTCCTGTCCGAAATGCAGCGCCTGGGCGCCTGACGCTTTTCCGCCGGAGGATCCAATGCCCGATACCGCTCAGCCCACCCTGCCCGAGATCACCGACGCCGATGTGGAGGCCCGCCTCAAGATCGGCCTGCGCAACCAGTGGTGGCCGATCTGCCCGTCGCATTTCCTGAAGGAAAGGCCCATCTCGCTGCATCGCTGCGGCTACCGAATGGTGCTGTGGCGCAAGCCTGATGGCGAAGCCGTGGCACTGGAGGATTTCTGCCCCCATCGTGGCGCGCCGCTGTCGCGCGGCATTCCGCTGGGCGACCGGATCGCCTGCGGCTATCACGGCGTCGAGGTGGACGAGACCGGCACCGCCGTCTCGGTGCCCGGCAGCCCCGGCTGCCGGCTGGAGGGGATGCGCGCGGTGCGCAAGTTCCCGGTGATCGAACGCTTCGGCGCGATCTTCGCCTATGTCTCGGACGACGCCACCCCGCATCCCGAGCCCGAGCCCTTCCGCGCTCCCGAGCAGCTGGAAAACCCCGGGTTCAGCCATTTCCTGAACTACACCGAATGGGGCAACGACTACCGCTTCGTCTATGACAACGTGATGGACCCGATGCACGGGACCTTCCTGCACAAGCAGTCGCATTCCATGTCCTTCGGCGAGACGCAGGCGAAATTCGTGGTCAACGACACCGATCACGGCTTCATCTTCGAGAAGGAAGGCCAGCGGAACGTCAATTTCGACTTCTCCGAATGGGGCGAGACCGGGATTCACTGGCTGCGGCTGGAAATCCCCTACCCCAAGACCGGCGGACCGGGCGGCAATTTCCACATCGTCGGGATGTATACGCCCATAAACGACCGGATGGCGGCGATCTTCCACTGGCGGTGCCGTAAGGTGGAGGGCTGGCAGCGCGACGCCTGGCGCTTCCTCTACAAGAACAGGCTGGAGGCGCGGCACCACCATGTGCTGGAACAGGACCGGGTGATGCTGGAGGACATCCTGACCGACCCGCGCGGCCGCGAGAACCTCTACCAGCATGACCTGGGGCTGGTGCGCCTGCGCCGCAGGCTGGCCAACCTGGCCCGCGAGCAGCTGGAAGCCGAAGCGCAGCGGGGCGCCACATGATCCCGGTGCGCCGGATCGAGACGCCGGAGGTGCCGGAACCGCCCGGCGCCTCCTGGTCCAACTGCCTGCAGGTCGGGCGCGAGCTGGTATTCTCCGGCGTCACCGCGCGCGGCCCCGCCGGCACGATCGGCGGCGACAGCATGCAGGCGCAGACCGCGGCCTGCCTGGACCGCGTCTTTGCGCAGCTGCGCGCGGCAGGCGGCGGGCCTCGCAATATCTACCGGCTGGCGATCTATGTCACCGACATCACCCGCAAGGACGAGGTGAACGCCGCCCGCAAGGCCGCGTTCACCGGCACCTACCCGGCCTCTACCCTGCTGGAGGTCTCTGGCCTGGTGTTTCCCGACCTGCTGGTCGAGATCGACGCCTTCGCCAATCTCGACGTGACCCTGACCTGAACGGAGCGCCCTGCATGTCCCTCGACGCCACGCCCGGCCAAACCGCCCTCGACCTGCGCATCTCCCGCATGGAATGGGCCGCGACCGACGTGCTGGAGGTGGAACTCCGCGCGCCGGACGGCGCCGCCCTGCCCGCCTGGGCGCCCGGCGCGCATATCGACCTCGCGCTGCCCAACGGGCTGATCCGCAGCTATTCGCTCAAGGGCGATCCGGCGCAGGCGGATCGCTACGTGGTGGGCGTGGGGCTGGACGCCACCAGCCGGGGCGGCTCCGCCTATGTCCACCGCACGCTGCGGGTGGGCGACATCCTCAAGGTCTCGGCCCCCCTGAACAATTTCCCGCTGGAGGAAGGCGCGGCCCATTCCCTGCTGATCGCGGGCGGCATCGGCATCACGCCCATGGTCTGCATGGCGCGGCGCCTGGCGGAACTGGGCCGCGCCTGCGCGCTGCACTACGCGGTGCGCACCGCCGACCGGGCGGCCTTCCTGGACGAGTTGCAGGGCATGGACATCGCGCTGCACCTGCATGTGGATGCCGAGGCCGGCGGCCCGCTGGACCTGGCCGGCATCGTCGCCGCCGCGCCGCCCGAGGCGCATCTCTACTGCTGCGGCCCCGCGGGCATGATGCAGACCTTCGAGGCGGCCACCGAGGCCCGGCCCGAAGACAGGGTGCATGTGGAATATTTCACGCCCAGGGTGACGGCGACGGACAAGGGCGCCGAAACCCCCTTCACGGTGACGCTGCAACGCTCCGGCAAGACCGTGGAGGTGCGGCCCGGCACCTCGATCGTGGAGGCGCTGCGCGCCGTGGGCGTGGCTGTGGACACCTCCTGCGAGGACGGCATCTGCGGCACCTGCGAGACCCGGATCCTGGCGGGCACCGCCGATCACCGCGACTCGGTGCTGACCAAGAAGGAGCAGGAGGCCGGCCGCTCGATGATGATCTGCGTCTCGCGCTGCAAGGGCGACACGCTGGTGCTGGACCTGTGATGCTGGACGGCCGCCATATCCTCGTGACCGGGGCGGCCCGCGGCCTGGGCGCCGAGATCGCCCGCCGCCTTGCGGCCCAGGGCGCGCGGCTGATCCTGGCCGATATCGCCGAGGAGACGGGCCGCGCGACGGCCGAAGCGTTGGGCGCCGCGTTCCACCCGGTGGATCTGGCCGCGCCCGACAGCATCGCGGCGCTGGCCGGGATGGTCGCGGCGGAGACCGACGGCCATCTGCACGGGCTGGTCAACAACGGCGCCATCGCCACCGGGATCGGCGGCATCCCCTTCGACGAGATCGAGATCGACAGCTGGGATCTCGTGCAGCGCGTGAACGTGCGCGGCACCTGGCTGATGACGCGCGCCTGCGCGCCGCTGCTGCGAGCCAGCGGCTCGGGCCGGGTGGTGAACGTGGCCTCCGACACCGCGCTCTGGGGGGCACCGCGGCTGTTGTCCTATGTCGCCAGCAAGGGCGCCGTGATCGCGATGACGCGCTCGCTGGCGCGCGAACTGGGCCCGGACCGCGTCGGCGTGACCGCCGTGGCGCCCGGCATCCTGACCACCGAAAGCACCGGCTACGTGCCCGAGGCGCGGCACCGCCAGTATTCCGAGGGCCGCGCGGTCCCCGGCCCGCAGGCCCCCGAAGAGGTGACAGACGTGGTGGCTTTCCTTCTCAGCGAGGGCGCGCTGACGCTGACCGGGCAGGTTCTGCCGGTGAACAACGGGTTCGTCTTCACATGAGCGACTGGAAACAACACGAGGCGGGCGGCATCGCCTATGCCGAGCGCGCCGGGCCGGGGCCCGTTCTGGTGCTGCTGCACGGCATAGGCTCCTGGTCGGGCTCCTTCGCGCCGCTTGCACCGCATCTGCCGGCCGACTGGCGCGTGATCGCCTGGGATGCGCCGGGCTATGGCCGCTCCACGGCGATGACCCCCGCCTGGCCGCGCGCGGCCGACTATGCCGCCGCGCTGGCCCGGTTGCTGGAGGCACTGGACCTTCCCCGGATCCTGCTGGCGGGCCATTCGCTCGGCGCGCTGATGGCCGCGAGCTATGCCGCGGACCGTCCCGGCCACGTGGCGCGGATGCTGCTGGCCGCGCCGGCGCTGGGTCACGGGGTGCCGCAGGGCGGCGCGCTCAGCGTCGCCGCGCAGGACCGGATCGACGCCTTGCACGGCGAGGGGCCCGAGATCTTCGCGGCCGCACGCGCCCCCCGGCTGGTCCACCAGCCCCAGAGCAACCCCGAGGTGGTGGCTCGGGTCTACGACGCCATGGCCCGCGTGTCGCTGCCCGGCTACGGGCAGGCGGCGCGGATGCTGGCATCCGGCCGGCTGCTGGACGACCTGGCGCGCATCGAGGTTCCCACCGACGTGATCACCGGCGCCGAGGATGTCGTCACCCCGCCCGAAGGCGCCCGGCGCGCGCACGAGGCCCTGCCAGAGGCCATGCGCGGTGCCTACACCGAAGTGCCAGGCGCGGGCCACGCGCTTTACCAGCAAGCGCCCGGAGCCTTCGCCCGCGCACTCGCGGCGCTTGCCACGCGACATGGCGCTCCCGACCCAGAGGAGGACCGGAGATGACAGACACGATCCACACCGGATGGCTGCGCGGCATCATGATGCGCGGCCCCGGCCTGACCCAGACGCTGCCATTCTACGAGGACATGTGGGGGCTGGAGCTTGTCCACCAGGGGAACGATACCGCCTATCTGCGCGGCACCGGATCCGAACCCTTCCTCTACGGGCTGAAGGAGGGGGCCGTTTTCGGCGTCGAATACGTGCATTTCGGCATGCCCGACCGCGCGGCTGCGGACGCGCTGCATGCCCAATGCCTGGCCCGGGGCGCGGCGGTGCTGGGCCGCCCGGCCGAGTTCACCGACTGGCAAGGCGGCTACGGGTTCGAGATCCTGGACCCGGACAACCGCCGCCTGCGGATCCGCGCGGGCGGGCTGGAGATGGATGCCAGGACGGACTGGGCCAAGCCACGCAAGGTCTCGCATGTCGTGCTGAACACGCCCGACATGGAAGGCACGCAGGAATTCTACGCCCATGTGCTGGGATTCCGCGTCTCGGACTACTCGGCCGACCAGATGGTGTTCATGCGCTGCAACACCGATCACCATTCCATCGCGCTGGTGCGCAACGCCTATGCCAGCGTCAATCACGTGGCCTTCGAGATGCCCACGATCGACGAGTTCATGCGCGGCATCGGCCGGATGAAGCAGAAGGGCCATGTGCCAACATGGGGGCCGGGCCGGCACGGGCCGGGCAACAACCCCTTCGCCTATTTCGTCTCGCCCTCGGGCTTCGTGATCGAGTTTACGACCGAGCTGACCCAGATCGACGAGGCCAGCCACGAAGTGCAGGTCTGGCCGCGCGACGACCCCGAGAAGATGGACCAATGGATGACGGCAGGCCCGCCCACGCCCGCGCAGCGCGCGGTGATGCAGGGCCGGCCCGACCCGGGTTTTCCCGAATTGCGGGCCCGTGCCCTCGGTGCCGCATGACGCGCCACGACTATGACGGCGCGGTGGCGGTGGTCACCGGCGGCTCATCGGGGATCGGGCTGGCCACCGCGCGGCTGCTGCTGGAGAGCGGCGCCAAGGTGGCGATCTGCGCGCGCGACGCCGAGCGGCTGGAGGCCGTGGCGGAGGAGCTTGCGGACGCGCACGGGGCGGAACGGGTGTTGGCGCGCCCGCTTTCGGTGCTGGATGCCGCGGCGGTGCAGGATTTCGCCGCCGGGGTCGAGGCCCGTTTCGGCCGCTGCGACCTGCTGGTGAACAACGCGGGCCAGGGCCGCGTCTCGACCTTCGCGGAGACAACCGATGCGGACTGGCGCGAGGAATACGAGCTGAAGATCTTCAGCCAGGTACACCCCGTCAGGGCTTTCCTGCCGATGCTGCGCGCGGCCCGGGGCGCCATCGTGGCGGTGAACTCGCTGCTGTCGATCCAGCCGGAGCCCCACATGGTCTGCACCTCCTCGGCGCGGGCGGGGGTGCAGAACCTGCTCAAGTCTCTGAGCGTGGAACTCGCGCCCGAGGTGCGGGTCAATTGCATCCTGCTGGGGCTGGTCGAGTCCGGCCAGTGGACCCGCCGTTTCGAGGCGCGCGAGGACAAGGGCCAGACCCGCGAGGACTGGTTCGGCGCGCTGGCCGCGCGCAAGGGCATCCCGCTGGGCCGGCTGGGCGAGGCCACCGAGGCCGCCCAGGCCATCGCCTTCCTTGGCTCGCGGGCCGCCAGCTACATCACCGGCGCGCAGCTCGAGGTCTCGGGCGGCCTGTCGCGGCATATCTGAGGAGAGGGACATGAAGCACGACCCCATCCAGCAGGCCGGAACGGTGGGCGATTTCATCGCCCGCTACCTGGCCGAGATCGGCGTCACCACCGTTTTCGGGGTGATCTCGATTCACAACATGCCCATCCTCGACGCCATCGCGCGGCAGGGGCACATCCGCTTCGTGCCCGCGCGGGGCGAGGCGGGGGCCATGAACATGGCCGATGCCTACGCCCGCGCCTCGGGGGGCCTGGGCGTCTGCGTCACCTCCACCGGCACCGCGGCGGGCAATGCCGCGGGCGCGCAGGCCGAGGCACTGACCGCCGGCAGCCCGGTGCTCCACATCACCAGCCAGGTGGACCTGGCCTATGCCGACCGCGACCGCGCCGCGATCCACGACGTGCCGCGCCAGCCCGAGATGCTGCGCGGCGTCTCCAAGGCGGTCTACCGCATGTGGGACGCCAACGGCGCCATCGGCGCGCTGACCGCGGCGGTGTCCGCCGCGATCTCGGCGCCCACGGGGCCGGTGAGCCTGGAGATTCCGGTCGATGTGCAGCGCAGCCCCGCCATGCCCCAGGAACGGGTCCATGCGCCGCTGCCGCAGCGCCCCCGGGCCAGCGACAGCGTGATCGAGGACATCGCCGAACGGCTGATGGCCGCGAAGCGCCCGCTCCTTTGGCTGGGCGGCGGCGCGCGGGGTGCGCAGCAGGAGGCGAGCGAGCTGATGCGACGCGGCGTCGGGATCGTGACCTCCACCAACGGGCGGGGCGTGGTCTCGGAAGAGGCCTCCGCCAGCCTGGGCGCCTTCAACATGGTGCCCGAGGCCGTCGCGCTGTATGCCACCTGCGACCTGATGATCGTGGCGGGCTCGCGCCTGCGCGGCAACGAGACCCGCAACAACCGGATGCCGCTGCCCCGCCCCCTGATCCAGATCGATGCAGAGCCCTGGCAGGGCGGGCGCAACTACCCGGTGGACATCTTCGCCCATGGCGACGCCGCCGACACGCTGCACCGCCTGTTGAACCGCCTGCCGGAGACGCTGGACACCGACCCGAACCTGCCCTTCGACATCGCCCGTGCCCGCGCGCAGGCCGAGGGCCGGATGCGCGACCAGCTGGGCCCCTACCGCGTCGTGGCCGACACGCTGAGCCAGGCTGTCCACGCGGGAGGCCATCTCTGGGTACGTGACGTGACGATCTCCAACTCCACCTTCGGCAACCGCTACGTGCGGCTGACCCATCCCCGC
>Ga0008833_1000671_pt1 | contig 26815 bp, 28 predicted proteins | sample HotLakConsoUCCLE_FD_62216 | JGI IMG/M metagenome (GOLD analysis project Ga0008833, IMG submission 62216) | Hypersaline microbial mat communities from Hot Lake, Washington, USA - Hot Lake Consortium UCC-LE | ecosystem: Environmental > Aquatic > Non-marine Saline and Alkaline > Hypersaline >... | reverse complement strand
GACCTGCCGAAGCTTCGCGACGATCTCTTCGGGCTTGTGCTTCTTCTGGGGCATTCATCTGTCCTCCATCTGGCTCGAAAACCTACTTCAGGGAGGACCACTTTTCAGGGGGCAGGCCATGCCGGGCCATCGCGTCCCGGAACCCGCGCTCGTTCGCTCGGTGTCCGAGGTAGCGCGGCGACCCCACCAGCACACCGATCGCGCCTTTGGTCCGCGCCATCCGGGCCATGGCCCACCCCGCCGTGCGCCCCGCCGCGTCGCCGTCGAGCCCTACATAGCCCGCCAGCCCCTCCGCGCCGAGCGGGCTCAGAAGCGCGTAGACCGCGACACCCCGCGCGGCACAGGCATCGATCTCCGACGTAATCGCGGGATGCTCGACCGAGACGACGGCGAGGGCATCGACCTCGGCGGCGAGACCGGCGATCTCTTCGGCCAGCCGCTCCGCCGACAGGCTGCCGACGAAGGAGAACACCGGTTCGGCGCGGACATCCCCGCGCGCCAGCGTCGCGCGGCGCAATTCGTCAGCCAGCGTCCGATAGACCCATTTCCCCTTCTTCTGCAGCAGGAACCCGAAGCGGCAGGCCGGCGCCATTTCCGCCAGCCGGCGGCGGAGCATCGCCTTGCCGTGATAGCCCGTCGCCTCGGCAGCGGCCATGACCCGGGCCGCCGTTTCGGGCGCGACCCGCGCCCTCGCGTTCAGCACGCGATCGACCGTGGCCACACCGACCCCGGCGGCGCGCGCGACGTCTTCGAGCGTGGTTCGCCGCGGTTTGGCCATGCAAGCTATCCTGTCGGGCGACCGGGGACGGCCCTTGATGGGTTTGATAGAAACTATCATGCGCGCGATTGACGCAAGGGACAAGCGGGTGCCTGCTTGCCGCATCAGTTCCGCATCGAGGCCCGACATGACCGCTCCAGCCACCGCGCGCGATTACAGCCTGAACGGCCGAATTTCCGGGCCCGGATTCGCCGATGCCGAGTGGTACAGGACCCCCGTTCCCAGAAAGCGGATGAAGGAACTCATGGCGCGCTCCGACCGTGCGGCGCTGATGGATTTCGGCCTCTGGGCCGGGCTGACCTTGGCCTTCGCGGCCCTGCTCGTCTGGGTCTGGGGCACCGTCTGAGCCTGGCCCGTGGCACTGGTTTACGGCGTGTTCTACGCTTCGGGGGCCGAAAGCCGCTGGCACGAGTACGGGCACGGCACACCGATGCGTACCCGCTGGATGAGCGACGCGATTTATCACCTCGCGTCCTTCATGTCGCTCAAGAACCCCGTGCTCTGGCGTTGGAGCCATGCCCGCCATCACACGGATACCGTGATCGTCGGCCGCGACCCCGAGATCGCCTTTCCCCGCCCTCCGAGCCTGGCGACCTGGGTCCTGAACCTCCTGCATGTAGTCGCGACGACGAAGGAATTATGGAAATCGCTGCGACTGAGCCTCGGCCTGCTGACGCAGGAGCAGAGAGATTTCCTGCCGGAAAGCCAACGGCCGAAAGCCTTTCGAAGCGCACGTTTCCATGTCGGGGTCCTAATGCTGACAGGTATCTCTGCCATCGCCATGGGATCGTGGTTGCCGTTGGTTCTGATCGGTGGCCCGACCTACTACGGGTCGTGGCTGCATCACGTCATGGCCACCACGCAGCACGCGGGGCTGGCCGAGGATGTGCCGGACCACAGGCTGAACTCCCGCACAATCCGTCTGAACCGGGTGTTCCGGTTCATCTATTCGAACATGAACTACCACGTTGAACACCACATGTACCCGATGGTGCCCTTCTACAATCTGCCCGCGCTGCACGAGGAAATCCGGGCCGACTGCCCACTGGCCGACCCTTCGCTGCCCGCGGCCTATCGCGAAATCGTGCCAGCGCTGATCCGCCAGCAAACCGACTACGACCATTATGTCCGCCGCCCGCTTCCCGCCGGGGCCGGACCGGCCCGGGAGTATCGGCGCCCGCTTGTTGCGGCCGAATGAGGAAGGGATCCGTGCCAAACCGGATTTGTTTCCACGCGACCGACGATATCCGGAAAGAGGATCCGATGCCGGTGCAGGCTCGACGACCAGGCCGACCCGCAAGACGCTGTCGTCCGCGAAATCCTACGGCCGATGCCGCACTCTCGTTTTCAGCCCTTGCCGCCCTGTGACGCCACCGAAGCGGTGAAGTAGCGCTGGAACACCACGAGGATGACCATCGGAATGAGGGAAATGAAGAACGCCGCCGCGAAGATGAGGCTGAAATTCACGCCGTAGAGGTCGGAAAACTGGGCAATGGCGATCGCGGCGACCTTGTAGTCCGGATCGGGAGCGATCAGCAGCGGCCAGAGGTAGGCCTGCCACTGGAAGACGAACAGGATGAGACCGGCGCTGATGATCGCCGGCCGCGACAGCGGCAGGTAGATGCGCCAGAAGATGCCGAAGGTGGACATTCCGTCCACGATCGCCGCTTCCCGCAGGTCTTTGGGAATGCCGAGGAAGAACTGCCTGAACAGAAAGACCGCGAGGCCGTTGCCGATCCCGGGCAGGATCAGGCCGGTATAGGTGTTCTGCAGCCCCGCCTCGCTGAGCAGAACGAAGAGCGGCAGGGCGATCGCGTCGAAAGGGATGAGGAAGCTGACGACGATCAGCAGGAAGACGGTTTCGCGGAGCGGAAAGCGGATGACGGCGAGAGCGTAGCCCGCCATCGCCGACAGGATCACGCCCACGACGACCGTTACCGTCGTGATGTAGACGGAATTGAGGATGGCCCGCGCAAACGGTCCCTGCCAAAGCTCGATGACATGGCCGAAGGTCGCGTTCTCGGGCCAGAGCGTCTTCCAGCTCAAGGGCGAAATGTAGCGAAAGATGTCCTCCTCCGGCCGCAACGCGCCGACGGTCACCCACCAGAGCGGCAGGAAGAACGTCACGCCGAGCGCGGTGGCGGCGAGCGTGCGCAGGAAACCGGTTCGCGGCGTCATCCCGCGTTGTCCTCTGGCGCGCGCATGAGGCGGAACTGGATCAGCACCACCCCGAGGACGATCGCCACCAGGATGACCGTCGCCGCCGCCGCGCTGCTCGGGTCGCCAGAGACGAAGCCGAGCGTGAAGATCTCGTTCATGATCAGGTTGGTGGACCCCCGTGGCCCCCCCTGGGTGAGGATCTGGACCGGGGCGAAGACGAGAAAGTTCGCCACCGTGTTCGCCACCAGCACGAAGGTCAGCGTCCGGCGGAGCTGCGGAAGCGTCACGAAGCGGAACGCCTGCCAGCGGTTCGCCCCGTCGATGCGGACCGCCTCGTAGAGCGATTTCGGGATGTCCTGCAGACCGGCAAGCAGAAACGTCATCCAGTAGCCGACCCCGATCCAGCTCACGATCAGCATGATCGAGGCGAGCGCCTGGTCCGGAGACGTCAGGAAACGCTGCTCTTCGAGACCGAGCGCCACGAGAAGCGCGTTGACCGGGCCGTCGGGGCGCAGCCCTATCCCCCAGATCACCGCCGAGACGCTCTGCGGAATCGCCACCGGCAACAGGATGAGCGTGCGCCAGAGGCCGATGAGGGGGATCGCGGCGTTCATCAGGAGCGCGAGGGCGAGGGCAATGGCGATCTGAAGGGGGTTGATGATGATCGAATAGATCGCCGTGACCGCGATCGACTTCTGAAACAGCGGGTCGGTGAAGAGATAGACGTAGTTCTCAAGGCTCATCGTGTCTGCCCGGGGCGCGTAGAGCGATGCGAGCATTGCCGAAACGCCGGGCCAGAGCCGGAGCAGGACGACAAGGAGCAGCGTGGGCCCGAGGAACAACAGGAGGATCGGGAAGGTGCCGCGGCGCATGGAGTTATGCTTCCTTCCAGGATTGCGCCGGCCCTCCCGGGAAGGAGGGCCGGACCGCGTGCGGATCAGCGTTGACGCGGCAGCATGCGCTCGAGCCGCTGCTGGGCCTGCTCGAGGACCTCGGCCGCGGGAACCCCGTTGCGGATGTCGCCGAAGGCGCGGTTCATTTCGGTCTCGAAGGCAACATAGCCGACCGTGCGTGGCCGGGCGACGGCCGTGTTCTGACCCTCGTAGGCCATGATGTCGATCGCGGGGCCGATGCGCGGGGTCATCTCACCGATGGCCTTGGAATACTCGGCGAAGCCACCTTCGTGCACCGGGATCAGCGGGAAGTTCTCGGTGGTCAGAAACGAACCTTCCGTGGTCAGTGTCACGAATTCCACGAATTTCTGCGCCGCTTCGAGGTTATCGGCGGAGGGGTTGATCGCCAGGGCCCATGCGCCCGTGGGTGTGACCGGCTCTCCACCCTCGAAATAGGGGTGCGGAGCGACACCGTAGTTCAGCCCCTCGGCGCCGTTGAACCGTCCGATCGCCCACGGCCCGCCGACGAAATAGGCCACCTCGCCCCGGGAGAAGAGGTCGTCGGTCTGGCTGACCGCGATGCCGCGGGGTGCGATACCGCTTTCATGCAGCTCCCCGTACCATTCTGCCGTGGCGACCCACGCGTCGCTCATCAGCGCGGGCTCCAGAAGGTCGTCGCCGGTCAGGCCAGACCCGGCACCGGCGGATTCGAACAGCGGCTGAAGCTGGTAGTAGCGGTCGATCTGCTGGATCACGACGCCCCAGGTTGCACCCGCCTCCTGCGCCGCACGCGCGTTCGAGACGATCTCTTCCCAGGTCGCCCGCTCGTTCGGGTCGCCCGACGGCGCCTCGACGCCCGCGGCCTCGAGAAGATCGCGGTTGTAGTAGAGCAGCTGCGAGGACGTCCACATCGGGTAGGCCCAGATCGAGCCGTCGTGGCTGACGAGTTCGATCTCCACGGCATTGGGCACCGCGGCCTCGATCTCGGCCCGCCGGTCGTCGAGGTTGAGCAGATATCCCCGGGAGGCAAAGGCCGGAATGCGCGGGGTGTCGGCGGCGAAGACGTCGATGCTGCCGTCCCCACGGCCGACGCGGGTTTCGACGGCGGTGTTCAGCTCGTCGAAGGGCACCGTCTGGTGAACGACGTCGATGTCGGGATTCGCGGCCTCGAAGGCGTCGATCACGGGCTGGAAGACGTCGTCGTTCTGCGCCGACAGGAAATTGACCGTGGTCTGTGCTGCCGCCGGCATGGCGACGAACAGTCCGACGGACAGCCCGACGGACAGACTGAGCGCGCGTCTGGCTCCGACGGCAAATGGCATTGCGATGGACATGGGTTCTCCTCCCGCTGAGACGTTTTCTCTGTTGATTGGCGAACCTCTCCCCAAGGCTCGCGATGGCTTCAGCCTAGGGGCCGTATTTCGCCCCTGTCAAGACGGAGTTGACAAATGCCACAATAGGCTGACGATTGTTGGATGATCCGCATTCGGCATATTTGAGGTGGGGCGTTGAGCAGAATCGAGCTCTCGGCGGTTCGCAAGGCCTACGGCGAGGTAGAAGTCGTCCACGGTCTCGATCTGGAGATCGCGGACGGGGAGTTCGTCGCGCTCGTCGGGCCGTCGGGATGCGGCAAGTCAACGATCCTGCGCATGATCGCGGGACTCGAGGACATCTCGGGCGGAACGATCCTGTTCGATGGCAAGCCGGTCAACGACGCGGACCCCAAGACGCGCAATGTGGCGATGGTGTTCCAGAATTACGCGCTTTACCCGCACATGAGCGTCCGCGAGAACATCGGGCTGAACCTGCGCCTTTCCGGCAGATCGCGGGACGAGATCACCCGGCGCGTCTCGGAGGCGGCGGACATGCTCGGGCTCGGCGATCTGCTCGACAGGCGGCCGTCACAGCTTTCGGGGGGTCAGCGACAGAGGGTCGCGATGGGGCGCGCGATGGTGCGGGATCCGTCCGTCTTCCTCTTCGACGAACCCCTGTCCAACCTCGACGCGAAGCTGCGCGTTCAGATGCGCGCGGAGATCAAGCACTTTCACCAGACCATGCAGCGAACCTCGATCTACGTCACCCACGACCAGATCGAGGCGATGACGCTGGCCGACAAGGTCGTGGTCCTCGATGGCGGGCGCATCGAGCAGGTCGGCGACCCCGTGGCGCTCTACGAGACACCGAGCAATGTCTTCGTGGCGCAATTCATCGGTTCGCCGGCGATGAACCTCGTGGAGGGGCGCGCGGAGACGGATGGCCGGGGCAACCGGTCGCTTGCGCTCGATATCGGCTGGACCCTTCCCGTGACCGGGGACGGGACCCTCGCGCCGGGCCGGAAGGTGCTGGTGGGCATTCGCCCCGAACATCTCGAGCCGGGGCCGGACGGCTATCCGGCGCGGGTGAGCCAGACGGAGATCGCCGGCTCGCAGACCGCGATCGAACTGGAAGCCGGCGGCCGACGGCTCTGGTCGGTTGTGCAGGGGATCGACACGACACCGGTCGGCAGCGAGCGGCGTTTCGGCTTTTCGCCCGCGCTCGCGCATGTCTTCGACGCCGACACCGGTGCGAGGATGGGAAGCCTCTCGGAAGTCGCCGGCATGGCGGAAGCAGCATTCAGGAAGGAAGGGACGGCATGACGCTCGACGAGGAAACACGGCTGAGGTTGCTCGAGCCGCCGAAAGGCAGGGCAAGGGTCGTTCTGGATACCGACACCTACAACGAGATCGACGACCAGTTCGCGGTCGTCCAGATGATGTTGTCGCGAGACAGGCTCGACGTGGAGGCGATCTACGCCGCGCCGTTCTTCAATGCCCGCGCCACCAGTCCGGGGCACGGCATGGAACTGAGCTACGAGGAGATCCACAGGATCCTCGAGCGTATCGGCGTGTCCTCGGAGGGCCTCGCCCTGCGCGGGGTGACCGAATACGTGGGCTTCGAGAAGGTAGCGCGGGACGCACCGGCGGTCGATGACCTGATAGAGCGGGCGCGGGCCGGAAGCACCGATGACCCGCTTTACGTCATCGCGATCGGGGCGATCAGCAATGTCGCGTCGGCGCTTCTGAAGGCGCCCGACATCATCGACAGGACGGTGGTGATCTGGCTCGGCGGCAATGTTCTCGACTGGCCGAAACACTTCAGGAAGAACGCCGAGTTCAACCTCAAGCAGGACATCGGCGGGGCACAGGTCTTGTTCGACTGCGGCGTGCCGGTGGTGCTGGTTCCGGCCATGGGCGTGACCTCCCACCTCACGAGCACGGTGCCGGAGATCGAGCTTCACGTCGAACCGCACGGCGCCATCGGCGCCTTTCTCGCGCAGCGGTTCAAGGAGTACAGCGACGACCACCTCGGCTGGTCGAAGGAGATCTGGGACATGGCGGCGGTCGCCTGGCTGCTCGACCCCGACTGGACGCCGAGCATCCTGATGCCCACGCCGATCCTGACCGATGACATCGGCTGGGAGCGGTCAGCAGAGAGGCACACGATGCGCTATGTCTCCTGGGTGGACCGCAACGCTATCCTGCGCGATTTCTTCGTCAAGCTCGCGGATTTCGCGCGATCGAATGGTTGATCGCGACACCTTGCGACACTTTGCGGGAAGAGGCGCGATGATGGATCTCGCGGCATCGATCTGACGGTCGGCCGTGCGACGACAAGCTTTCCAGCCGCGCGCTCGCCTTCCTGATCCTGACTGCGGCGCGCATCGGCGGTGCCTGGGCGGGTCGTTCACCTCGTCGCCGCAGTGCCGGCGGGAAAGCCATTTCAGTGATTGTCGCGCGGCAGGTCCTTCCGGATCCGTTGGTAGGCGGTGGCGAGTTCGAGGCACCCGCCTTCCGCAAGCTGTCCGACATTGGCGCGATAGATTTCCTGCCAGGGGGTCTGGTGGTGGAGGTCCGGGGGCGCCCAGGCCTGCCGGCGCGCCTGCCACGCGGCGTCGTCGACGAGGGCGTCGAGGCGGCATGCGTTCAGGTCGAGCCTGACGCGGTCGCCTGTCTCCAGCAGGGCAAGCCCGCCGCCGACCACGGCCTCGGGGCTGGCGTTGAGGATCGAGGGGCTTTCGGAGGTGCCCGATTGCCGGCCGTCGCCGACGGTGGGAAGATGGTCGATGCCCGCCCGCAGAAGGGCGTCGGGAGGCTGCATGTTGACGACCTCCGCCGAGCCCGGGTAGCCGACGCAGCCGACGTTGCGGATGAACAGGATCGTCTCCTCATCGACGCCGAGGGCGGGGTCGTTGATGCGCGCATGGTAATCCTCGGGGCCTTCGAACACGACGGCGCGCGCCTCGAAGACGCCTTCGCTGCCCGGTACCGCGAGATATCTTGCCCGGAAATCTGCCGAGATTACGCTGGTCTTCATCAGTGCAGAGTCGAACAGGTTGCCGGAGAGGACGAGGAAGCCCGCCTTCTCGCGCAACGGCCGCGAGAGCGGGCGGATCACCTCGGTGTCGCGGCTTTCCCATCCCTCCAGCGTCTCGCCCAGGCTGTTGCCGCTCGCCGTCAGGGCGTCCTCGTGCAACAGCCCGCCTTTCCGCAGCTCGCCCATCACCGCGGGCACGCCGCCCGCCCGGTAGAAACTCTCGCCGAGAAAGGTCCCGGCCGGCTGCATGTCGACGAGGAGCGGCACGTCGAACCCATGGGACTGCCAGTCGCTCACATGCAGGTTGACCCCGGCGTGGCGCGCGATGGCCTGCAGATGGGGCGGCGCATTGGTCGAGCCGCCGATCGCGGTATTGACCACGATGGCGTTCTCGAAGGCGGCCCGCGTCAGGATGTCGGACGGCTTCAGGTCTTCGTGAACCATCGAGACGATGCGGCGGCCGGTCTCATAGGCCATCGCCATGCGTTCGCGGAACGGTGCGGGAATGGCCGAACTGCCCGGCAGCGTCATCCCCAGTGCCTCGGCCATGGCGTTCATCGTGCTGGCCGTGCCCATCGTGTTGCAATGGCCGAGGCTCGGTGCGCTGGCACAGACGCGCGCAATGAAGTCCTCGTAGTCGATCCTGCCCTCGGCCAGCAGGCGGCGGCTTTCCCAGATGATGCTGCCCGAGCCCGCGCGGCGCCCCTTCCACCAACCGTCGAGCATCGGCCCGCCATTGAGCGCGATCGCCGGCAGGTCGACCGTCGCGGCGCCCATCAGCATGGCGGGCGTGGTCTTGTCGCAGCCCGTGGTGAGCACGACACCGTCGATCGGGTAGCCGTGCAGCACCTCCACGAGCGACAGGTAGGCGAGGTTCCGGTCGAGGCCCGCGGTCGGCCGCTTCCCGGTTTCCTGGATCGGATGCACGGGAAACTCCATCGGAATGCCGCCCGCATCGCGAATGCCCGCCTTGATCCGGTCCGCGAGGAAGACATGGATCTTGTTGCAGGGGGCAAGATCGCTCCCGGTCTGGGCAATCCCGATCACAGGACGCCCGCCCTGCAGTTCCGCCCGGGTGTATTCCTGGTTCAGGTAGCGCTCGAGATAGAGCGCGGTCATGCCGGGGTTGTCGGGGTTGTCGAACCACTGCTGGCTTCGGAACCTGCGGCTTTCTCTTTCATCGGACATGGGGGGCATCCCTTCGAGGTTCGGTGGCGGCGGGCACGAGCGCACCATGGCCCTGCACGGTCCGCGCCGCCACCCCCTGCCCGGCGCGCACCGCGGCGGCCAGATCGCCATCGGCAAGCCACGCGGCGAGAAACGCCGCATTGAACGCATCGCCCGCCGCCGTTGTGTCGACCACCGGGCCGTCGAGGACAGGCGTGGCATGTTCTTCCCATCCATCGCCGGTTGCGGTTGCCGTCAGGACAGGCCCGGCGCCATTCTTCAAGACGACGATCCCGGCGCCTGCGGCAAGGTAGCGGTTCAACGTTCCGACCGGGCCTTCATCGCCGAAGGCCGCGACCTCGTCATAGCGACCGGGCAGGACAAGGCTGGCCGTGCCGGCCGCGGTGGTGATCGCGGCGCGCATCGTCTCGCCGTTCTCCCAGAGAGCCGGCCGGATATTCGGGTCAAAGGCCACCACCTTGCCCGCCGCCCGCGCTCGCGCGCACAGTCCGACAAGGGCGACCCGATCGGCAGGCGGCAGAATCGCCAACGTGATCCCCGACAGGTAGACGACATCGGCCGCCTCGATCTGACCGGCCGCGAGCGCGGCATCTTCCATCATGCGCCGTGCCGCGGATTGTCCGCGCCAATAGGTAAAGCGTCGCTCCCCCTCGTGGAGATGGATCATGTAGAGACCGGGTGTCGCCCCCGGCAAGCGTGGCGCGGCTGCGCAGTCGATACCCGCCTCGGTTGCGAAACCGGCCAGTCTGCGCGACAGGTCAGGCTGTCTTAAAGCCTGCGGATGTCGCCCAGCGCGATGTCTCGCACTTGCGGGCGGTCGGGAGGTGCCGGGTCCCGAGGCTCTTCCTGATCTCCTTGCCCAGAGGTTTCCCATCCCAAGAGTTCGGAACGCCAACCAGTTCTGGCGGGCTTATATAGCGGAACACCCAGCTCTTGCCGGGGCCGCGAGGCTGAACGAGGTATCGCATGTCTTCTTTCTCGGCCTTGTTGTGGTCCATTCTGGACAACACGTCTTTGGGCATCGAGAAGAAGCGCCTTCAATAACAAAACATGATGTGTGGTGGCGGAGACGATGGGATTCGAACCCACGAGACCCTTCCGGGCCTACTCCCTTAGCAGGGGAGCGCCTTCGACCACTCGGCCACGTCTCCGCCGACGGTCCTATCGTCCCGCGCATGGGCGACACAAGGAAAAAAGTCTAAGGAAAAAGTCTCCGGCCAATTCACTGCGGAAGCGTGAGCGCGTCCATCAGCGAGGGTACCGCGGTCACGTTGTCGGGCAGCTCGAGGTCGAGCAGCAGCTGGCGCGGACCGCGGTTGTAGTTCTGGGGGCCGGCGAAAAGCTGCAGTTTCCGGGGCTTCAGGGTCGCGTTGATCTCGATGTATTCGCCGTTCGGTGCGCGGTGACTGCCCTGCATGAGTTCGGAGTCCAGACGAAACTCGAGCTGGGTGTTGCTCGCAGCGGCGGTGATCCGCGATGCGGTTTCGGCATCGACCGGAATTTCCGCGAGCGCCGGAACGAGGTCGACGCGGAAGCCCGCGTTGGTCTGGAGCGAGGCGAACTGCAACCCCTGCAGGCTCAGCGAACTCACCGGGAGAACCTGGCGGACCGGATCGTAGGTGCCGATGCGCAGCGAACCCGCCAGTCTCATTGTCCGGTCGTCCGAGGCCGCCTCGATGATCGACAATGCGGTGGCGCGTCGGGTTTCGGCGCTTTCGCCGGTCTGGTTGTAGTCATTGCGTGCGAAGATGTCGGCGAGTGAGGTGGCTGCTGCCGCGCCGCCGTTGACCGTATCGATCGCCCGGACCGCGTCCTCGCCCGAGGAGAGCTTGCGCGTGAGGGCCGCCGCGGCGAGGTCGGCCTCGGCCTGGGCCGCGGCGAGGTCCGGGGTGAAGTCGTAGAGCACCTGGCTCAGACCCTTGTCGGCATAGAGCGCCACCTCGGTGACGGAAGTGTTCGTCGCCGGGGGCTGGCCGCCGTGGTAGTCCGAAAGGCTGGGGGGCATCACCGGGTCGATCTCCGCGAAGATCGCGAGATAGATCGTGGCGTCGTTGCGGTTGCGGAGATAGGTGTCGAGCTGGCGGGCCTGCTCCTGCGTCGCGCCGAGCCGCTCCGGCAGCACGACATTCGAGAACGCGCTCTGGATCGTGGCGTTCTTCCACGAGACGGTGCGGTGATTGCGCGCGTTCTCGACGTTGGGCAGCGGGAAGGTGCCGGTGTTGAAATCGTATTCCCCAAGCCGAAGGCCCACGGCGTTGTAGACGAGGATGGGCCCGGTCTGGCGGCGCTGGTCGAGACCGCCCCTGAGTTGGGTGCGGATGCGTTCGGCGAGGTCGCGACGCTCGAAGACCGACATCTGTTGCGGCTGCCGGTTCGCGAGAGGGCCCAGGACCTGGACGTATTCCGGCTGTGTGGCCATCTGGGCGAGAAGCTCGATGGCATTGGTGTCGTTGTCGAGAACGTCGGGGTTCTCGGCGTACATCCGTGCTGCGAGCACGCGGGACCAGATCTCGGAATTGTCGAAGGCGACATGGCCGCGCACGGTGGGCACCGAGCCGAAGATCGAGGTGAAGGTGGTGAAGTCGAGACCGGGTTCGACTGGCGGGCGCTCTGGTGCCGCGGGTTCGGGTTCGGCGGTCGCTACAGACTCCGCCTTCGGCTCCGGCTCCGGCTCGGGGACCGGGAGAGCGGTGGCGGTTGCCGCCACGGGAGTGGCCGAGGGCTCCGGCGTGGCGGCGACCGGACCGTCGAGGCGCCAGCCGTCGGCCCGGGTGACCTCGAAGCTGAAGGTCACGCCCCGGTCCTCGCCCTTTACCGTGACCCGGTCGACGGCTTCGCAGGAGGCCGCGAGGCCCGAAGCCATCTGCGCCACGAGGGTGTCGAGCACGTTCCGGTCCTCTGCGAAAAGCGCCGCACCGGCGTTCTCGAGGGTGAAGTCGGGCGGGGTGTCGCAGTCCACCTCGGCGGGGGCGGAGATGACCATGTCGCCGTCGCGCAGCTCGATCCGCTCGGCGGCGGCGGTGCTCGCGGCGCAGGAGGCCGCCACCATCGAGATCAAAGCCCCGTATCGCTGCATGTCCCAGAGCCTCGCACACCAGACGCCACGTATCCGCAGACTGGCACGTGACGGCCGCCTGTCAAGCGCCGGCCGACTGGTCCGTCGGCATTGTCGCGGGTTCCGGGCGGTCTTGTCCGGCCGCCGGGCGGTGCGGTCGCGACGGCGCAGGGGTGCGGACGCCGCCGAAGCACAGGCTTGCTTCGGTCGTGCTTGGCGGCCGGCAGAGAGGCGATGGGCCGGCGGGCGGAGTTCGGGCATGTCGCTTTTCGCGCCAAGCGGTCGGCAGGTCGGCCAAAGCGTTCTTCCCGAACCGGCGACGAGGTCGGTCACGCCCGCCGGGTCAAGGTCCGACGAAGGGTCAGCGGCCGAGTTCGATCACCTCGGCCCAGGTCGCGATGGCGCGATTGGTGACGATGTCGACCACATCGCTGTCGAAGGCGCGGGCGGCCCGGCTCGCGCGGTAGGCGTCGAAATCTCCGGCGTCTTCGAAGACCTGCACGAGCATCGCCTTGCCCGGCCGCGAGGGGTCCCCGAGCGCGACGGCCCTCAGAAGCCCCATGTCGCCCTCGACGGTTTCCCGGACATGGGCCTCGAGCGCGCGCATGAACGCGGCTTGCTGCCCGAGACGGATGGAATACGTCACCGTGACCGCGAACATCAGCCGGCCTCGCTGTCGAGCCAGATCGTCACCGGCCCGTCGTTGACGAGTTCGACCTCCATGTCGGCGCCGAAGCGTCCCGTCGCCACCGCAACGCCCGTTGCCTGAAGTGCCGCGGCGAAGGCGAGATAGAGCCGTTCGCCGTCTGCGGGCGGGGCGGCGGCCGAGAAGCCGGGGCGGTTGCCGCGCGAGGTGTCGGCGGCGAGCGTGAACTGGCTGACGACGAGCGCGGAACCGCCGATGTCGAGCACCGAGCGGTTCATCCGCCCTTCGTCGTCGCGGAAGATGCGCAGCTTCGAGACCTTGGCGGCGAGCGCTTCGGCGGTGCGCGCGTCGTCGCCCGTCATGGCGCAGGCGAGCACCATGAGACCGGGGCCGATCTCTCCGATCACGGCTCCCGAGACGGTGACCTTCGCCCGGGTGACGCGCTGGATCACGGCGCGCACGGCGTCACATCTCGTCGAGCCACGGCGGGTCGGCGCCGGCCCGCGAGACGGTGATCGCCGCCGCCTTCGCCCCGTATCGCAGTCCCGCCGCGACCGTGGCGTGGTCGATATCGCGGATGAAGGTCTTCGTGAGATACCCCGACGCATAGAGGGCCGCGAGAAAGCCCGCGTTGAACGTGTCGCCTGCGCCCACGGTGTCGACCACCTCGACCTTCTCGGCACCGACCCGGATCGCCCCGTGGGCGCAGTAGCCGACCGCGCCCTCGCCGCCCTCCGTGATGCAGACGACCGATACGCCCTCTTTCATCAGTGCCCTGGCGTGGTCGGCCGGAGTGCCGTTTCCGAGAAGCCACTTCATGTCCTCGTCGGAGAGCTTGACGATGTCGGCCATGGCCATCATCCGCCTGATCCGCGCCCGGTAGGCGTCTTCGTCGGCGATGAAGCCGGGGCGGATGTTGGGGTCGAGCATCAGCGCCCGGGTCGGGGCGAGCCGCTCCATCAGCGCCTCGTAGGCGCTGCCGCAGGGCTCCACGACAAGCGAGATGCCGCCGAAGAAGACCGCCTCCACGTCGTCCGGCAGGTCCGGCATGTCCTCGGGCGTGAGCATGCGCCCGGCGGTGTTCTCGTCGTAGAAGGCGTAGCTTGCCTGACCGTCGACGAGCCGGACGAAGGCGAGGGTCGTCGGGCGGTCCGAGCGGATCGCGTGGGCGGTATCGACGTCGGACTCCTCGAGCGCCGTCGTGAGCAGCGCGCCGAAGAAGTCGGTCGAGAGCCCCGAGACGAAGCCCGCGGGCGCCCCGAGGCGCCCCAGCGCGATGGCGGTGTTGAACACCGCGCCGCCGGGGTAGGGCGCGAAGGCGGCCTCGCGCGCGGCGGTGGTTCGGGGGAGCATGTCGATCAGGGCTTCCCCCGCGCAAACGATCATTCCGGTGTTGTCCCTGCAAGGTCGGGTCTCTGTCTAAGCGGCGGCGCAAGCGCGGGCAATCCCCGGCCGTTGACCGGCGTCAAGGACGGTCGCGCCGAATCCTGTCTAGGATGGCGGAACTCTAGCGAAAGGAGGGCTGCACATGGTCGAGAAGTCGGAAACAGGCGGGTTCTGGCCGTCGCTCTACGATCCGTTCCAGCGGATTGGCGCCCGGGTGACGGACTGGATCGCGCCGGCCACGGAAGCCTCGGCGCAGGACGATGCCTACCGGATCGTCGTGGAGCTTCCCGGTGTCACGGAAGACGATGTCGATGTCAGCGTTCAGGACGGCGTGGTGCGCATTCGCGGCGAGAAGCGGACGTCTCACGAGGAAAAGGGCGAGACGTGGTTCTTTTCCGAGCGTCAGTTCGGCAGCTTCGCGCGCTCGTTTCGTCTGCCGCCGGATGCCGACGAGGATGCCGTGGAGGCGGAGTTGGCCGATGGCGTTCTGACGCTCGTGGTGCCGAAGCGCGCCGAGCCCGAGCCGGAGAAGAAATCGGTGAAGATCCGCAAGGGCAAGGCCGCGAAGAAGGCGATCAGCTCTGAGACTGGGCAAGAAGAAAGCCAACCGCGGAAGCAACGATCAAAGCGGCAAGAAGAGCCAGAAAAATCTTGATCGCCGACCAGGGCCGCTCGCCCGAGACCGCGCCGGTGCGCCCGTTGACCGCGAAGCGGTAGGCGCGGCCGCGGTAGCGATAGGCGGCGATCCAGACCGGCAGGAGGATGTGCTTGAAGGTCACGTCCGAAACGGTCGTGTCGATGTTCTCGACGCGCTGGCGGTCGCCGCCGATGTCCATCTTCACGTCTCTGAGGATCACCCGGTCCATGATCTGGCGCGCCTCGACGAAGGCGGTTTCGAGGTCGACCGAATAGGCCTCGGCGCGGAACCCCGCGAGATAGAGCGGCTGGTAGGGCTCGAGCTCGGCGAGGTCCCACTTGCCGAGCGCGGGGCGGAAGCGGTCGGGAAGGGCGGCCGAGGCGGCGACGATGACGTCGTCGAAGAACCGTGCGACCCGGCCCGAGGCCGGCCGCCAGCGCACCTTGGTGACCGTGACGGTCTGGCGCTTGCCGTTGCGCATGACGCTGCGCCGCTCCTGGTATTCGGTGCCGCGCTGGCCGCGGTAGGTCGACCGGGTGTCGGCGTCGAAGGTCCAGTAGGGCATGTAGACCCCAGACATCTTCCGGCCTTTCCGCGCGTATTGCTGAAGCCCGTTCGGGGCGAACCAGAGGCTGCCGAGCCAGTCGTTCATGGCGCGCCGGGCATCGTCCTCGGCGAGCTGGAAGGGCAGCACCGCCTTCGGCTTGATGTGCCGGTTGGCCCCGGTGTCGGTGACCACGGGCGTGGCGCAGAAGGGGCATTCGGCGGCGTGGAGGTTGGGGTCGAATTCCACCGTCGCGCCGCAACTCCGGCAGGAGACGACGCGGGTTTCCTCCATGTCCTCGTCGGCGAGGGCCTTCTGCAACCCGAGCTGGAAGTCGAGTTCCGCGACGGCGGAGGCGCGGGCCCAGGGCGAGCCGGTGATGGTTTCGGTGTTGCCGCAATGGTCGCAGACGAGGGTGTCGGTGCCCGGCTGGAAGCGCATGTCCGACCCGCAGGCGTCGCAGGGGAACTTGTGGATTTCGGTGGCGGGGGCGGTCTCGGTCATGGCGCTCGGGGGTCGCACGCGGCCTGTCTGCAAAACGTATGGCAAAGTGTATGGCAGGCGTATGGCACGGATGCCAGCCGCGGTCACGGGGGCGCGTGCGGTCGTCGGACCTGCGACCGCCCCCTGCGGCTTCGCTTGCCCCGCGCGGGGAGGGAAGGCTCCGGGGCGCGGGCTTGCGTGACCGGGACGGATCAGAGCAGCATCGGCTCGATGTCGTCCTCGTCCTCCGATGCGTCGAGCGCAAGGCCGTCGCTGTCCTCCACCGGCGGCAGGGACGGCAGCATGGCGGCGTCTTCGGTGCCGTCCTCGGGCACCAGCGTGGCGCTGGCGAAGATGCCCGTGGAGCTGGTCTCGTCGATGATGTCGAGCTTGACGTTGTCCGAATCGATGGTGACGAGGGCTTCCTGCGGCGCGTCGAGATCGCCGCCCTCGAAGCGCACGCGGTAGATGCCCGATGGCAGCGCCAGGGTGTAGCCGCCGGCTTCCCAGGTCGAGGTGGTATAGACGTTCTCGGGGTTCGCCTCGTCGGTGGCGGTGACGCGCACGCCGCCCTGGCCCTCGCCCATGTCGTAGAAGTCGTCGCCGTCGGCGTCCTCGATCACGACGCCGGTGAGGTAGGTCTCGGGACCCGCCGAGAACTTCTCGGTGACGAAGGTGGAGCCGGCGTAGCCCTCCCAGTTGCCGTAGTCGTAGCCGGTGCCGATCTCGGTCCAGCTCTCGCTCAGCATGTTGCGCTGGTGGCCGTCGCTCTCCCAGAGCCCGTCGTGGAGGTCTTCGGCGCGGGCCTGCTCGTCGAAGTCCGTCCAGCTCGAGCCGATCACCGCGATGTTCTCGCCGACATAGGGCGTGTCGTGGCCGGCGTCGACGGCACGGTCACCGGGAGACTGGCCGTCGGGGTTCTCGTGGTCGAAGAAGTTGCGGTCGTCCATGTCGGCGGAATGGGCGCGGGCGGCGTCGCTGAGTTCGGAGAGGACGGCGAGCGCCTGTTTTGGCGCCGGGTCGATACCCGAGGCGAGGCCCTCGTTCAGCCTGTTCACCTCGGCGTTCGGGTCGAGGCGCGCGCGGTTCACGAGTTCGACGATGAGCTGTTCCTCCGCCGTCAGCCCGTCCCAGTCGAGGGCGTAGGCGCTGTCGGGCAGGTCGGGCGTGTCTTCGGAAGCGGGCAGGGAAGCGGCTGCCGGCGTCTCGTCGTCGCCCTCATCGTCGCCCTCGTTATCGTTGTCGGGGGGCAGCGAGCTTGCGGGGGCCGCGGTGGCGGCGCCGCCGGCGAAGGCCAGGGCCGCGCCGCCGAAGAGAAGCGCGATCAGGGCGGCGAGCATGGGCCTCGTCCTTCGTTCTCGGACCGGCCCCGCAACCGCCCGTCATGCCGTTCTCGAAGGAAACGGGGGACGATGCGCGCGAGATCGCTCCGCGTCGTGCCCCCGCGGACGTGCTAGCAACACTTCGTTAACCGGATCAATCGCCGGACTGGAAACACTGTTGTGACGGCATCGATCCGCCCGCGCGCCCTGGTCGCGCCGGTTGCCGGGGCGGCGCCCTTCAGGCGCCCGGGGGCGGGGGCGGCATCACGGTGAAGAGCTGGGCCAGTTCGGCGACCTCGTCGGCGGTCTTCCAGCCGTCCTGTCCCGGCGTCCAGACATGGGTCTCGCGGGTGAGCGAGCCGTCGGCGACCATCTTGCCGAGATCGGCTTTCGAGAACGGCCCCGAGGTCTCGCCGCCCTGCGCGATGTGCCAGACATGCTCCACGGGCGGCGGGGGCGGCGCGGGGACGGCGGCCTGCTGGCCCCGGACGCCGGGCTGGCCGCCCATCATCATCCCGCCCATCTGCATGCCGAGTCCCGCGCCGAGGCCCGCGCCCATCGCATCGCCCGCCGCGCCGCCCTTCGCCATGGCTTCCGCGGCCTTCCATTTCAGGTGGTCGTCGAGATTGCCCGCGATGCCCCGCGACGTGCGCTCGTCGAGGGCCTTCTCCACCGCAGGCGGCAGCGAGATGTTCTCGATGTAGAGTTCGGGCAGGGTGAGACCGTAGGCGGCGATCACCGGGTCGATGGCCTCGGCCACGAGCTTTCCGACATCGGCGGTGTTCGCGGCCATGTCGAGGACGGGGATGCCCGATTGCGCGATGGCTCGGGAAAACTCCTGCACGATGATGTTGCGAATCTGGAACGTGACCTCGTCCTTGGTGAACTCGCCGTCGGTGCCGACGATCTCGGTGAGGAACTTGGCGGGGTCGGCGACCTTCACCGTGTAGGTCCCGAAGGCGCGCAGGCGGACCGGTCCGAACTCGGGGTCGCGCATCATCACCGGGTTCTTGGTGCCCCACTTGTTGTTGGTGAAGCGGTTGGTGGAGACGAAGTAGATCTCGGACTTGAAGGGCGACCGGAAGCCGTGGTCCCAGTGATTGAGGGTCGTCAGGATCGGCATGTTGTTGGTCTCGAGCATGTAGAGGCCCGGCGTGAAGACGTCTGCCAGTTGCCCCTCGTGGACGAAGACCGCCGCCTGCCCCTCGCGCACGGTGAGCTTGGCGCCGTACTTGATCGCGTGACCCTCGCGCTCGAACCTCCAGACCATCGTGTCGCGGGTGTCGTCGGTCCAGTGGATGACGTCGATGAATTCGCCGGTGAGAAAGTCGAGAATGCCCATGGGGTGCCGCCTTCGAGAAAATGGTCGCAATGAAGGTATGACGCGCAGAGGCGCGGGGCAATCGCGCAGGCGGGCGAAATGGCGAAGGGCGTGTCGGGCGCTGCGGCTAGCTCGCCTCGGGCAGGGCGCGGGCGGCCTCGGCGACTGTCGTGCGCGGCAGGCGGAAGGCATTGGCGGCGAGGAACACCGACAGCGCCTCCGGGTCGGCCCCGCCGGCCACGCGCAGCATCGCCGCGAGCGCGGACTGCACGTCGTCTCCTGTGGCGTCGGCGAGGGTGTCGGCGAGGTGGAAGAAGGCGTCGAGGTCGCCTTCGTCGAGGAGGGCGCGGGCAGTGGCGAGGTCGGCGGCGGTCACGGGCCGGGTCACAGCAGACGCGCGAGGGCGAGGGCGAGGCCGCCGCCGAGGGCGGTGTAGAGGGCCGCGACGGCGAGGGTCTGGCGGAGGATCTCGCCCTCCTTGTGGACGAGGCCCACGGTGGCGGAGCCCGCGATGATGTTGTGCGGGGCGATGACGTTGCCGATGGCCGAGCCGAAGCCCTGCGCGGCAGCGAGGGCGGCCCGCGGCAGGTCGAGGGCATCCGCCGTGGCGGTCTGGAGCTCCGTGAAGAGGATGTTCGAGGCGGTGGCCGACCCGGTGACGAAGGTGCCCGCGACGCCGAGAAGCGGGGCAGCGAGGGGCCAGGCGGTTCCGAGGCCGGCGGCGGCGTCGGCGAGGGCGGTGACGAGGCCGCCGTGCACCATGACGCGGGAGAGCGCCAGCATCGCCAGAAGGGCGAGGGCCACCGGCAGGAGCCGCGCGACCGCGGGGCCGACGGCGTCGCGGGCGGGCCCGAGCCGTCCGGTGAAGGCGGCGGCGATGGCGAGGCCGGCGAGCAGAAGCGTGCCGGGGTGGTAGAGCGGCTCGAACCTTCCCTCGAAACCGCCCGAAAGCTCCCAGGCGATGGCCGGGGCGCGGACCGCCTCGGTGAGCGGGCCGACGAGGCGGGTGAGAAGCACGAGGGCGAGGATGAGGAGATAGGGCATGAGGTCGGGCAGGAGAGCGCGGAGGTCGGGTGGTCGCCCGTGTTCGGCGCGCAAAAGGAGCCAGACGAAGACCGCACCGCCGATGAAGGCCCCTCCGAGGGAGGGCAGTTCGGGACCTATGGTCCAGGCGATCGCGAGAGAGGGAACGAAAAAGCACACCGCCGCGAGCGCGCCCCAGCGGAGGTCGTGCCCGCTCAGGGGGCCATCGCCGGCGAGCCGGAGCGCCGCGAGCAGCAGAAGCGGGCCGAGGATGGCGTGGAGCGTGGCGACAGGTCCCGAGATCGCCGTGGGGGCGAGGTCGGTGAGGTCGACCTGCACCAGCGTCGGCGTGCCGACCGCGCCGAAGGAGACCCCGGCGGCGTGGCCGAGAAGGGCGATGGCGACGGCGCGGACGGGCGGGTAGCCCAATCCCGCGAGCAGGGGGGCGGCGAGCGCCACCGGCGTGCCGAAGCCCGCCGCGCCTTCGATGAAGAGGCCGAAGAACCACGCGATGAGGACCGCCTGCAGCCGCCGGTCGGCGGTGAGGCCGGTCAGCGCGTCGCGGATGCGTTCGATCGCCCCGGTGCGCGACTGGTATTCGTAGAGCGCCAGCGCGGGGAATATGATCCAGAGGATCGTCAGGGCGGAAAACCCCGCCTCGGCGGCGGTGCCCGCAAGCGCCGGGGCCAGCGCGCCGTCGAAACCGAAGCCCGGGGCGAGAAGGGCGAGGGCGAGCGCCAGGGCGAGGCCGATGGCGCCCGCCTTCGCCGCCGACAGGCCGCCCGCGCCCATCGCGAGGAGGACGAGCAGCAGCGGAAGCGCGGCGAGGGCAGGGGTCATCTCAGAACCCGCCGGGGCCGTCTCCGGTGAGCTCGGCGGCGATTTCCTCCACGATGGGGCCCGCCTCGGCGCCGCTCATGCCGGGCTTCAGCCGATCGTCGTAGAGAATGGCGAGCATCGCCTCGTCCTGGGAGGTCAGGAGGGCGAATTCCTCGTCGTCGTTGAAGATCGAGGGCCGGGCCAGCGGATGGTCGTTCGACAGACCCAGCCCCTGGGCGATTTCCTCGTGGAGACAGGAGAGGCGCAGAAGGTCGGGATGCTCGGCGCGGATCACGGCGACGGCGCGGGTATAGACCCCGTCGCCCCGCGGCGCGACGGCGAAGACGAGGCAGTAGCTGGTGCGCGGCAGAAGGGTGACGGTCTCGACCGCGCTGTCGGAGATCGTCGGGACGAGCTGGCGCAGACGGGGGCCGAGGGCGCGGCGCTCGTCCTCGTTGACGACGATCACATGGAAATTGCCGCCACTCTCGACCATGCGGATCGGGTGGCCCGTGGCCGCGCCGAGCCGTCGGACGAGCTTCTTCACCGCATCGGTGTCCTTCAGCTGCTTCACCGGCGAGACCGTTTCGCCGAATTCCATCTCGAGACGCACGGGCGTCTCCCAGCGGTGGATCCGGCTTTCGGTCTGGCGCTGCACGATCCGGTCGCCGAGGGTGTCGTATTCCTCGAAGGTCGCGATGCGGATGAAGTTGCGGGTGAGGTCCTCGGCGTCCCACGGCGTGTCGCGCCCGCCACCATCGGTCCGCAAGAGCCCCTGTGAGGCAAGGCTCGCCTCGATGCGCGCATAGTAGCGCTCGAGGGCGAGACTGTCGGCGGACCGCTGCGGAGGCTCCGGCGCGGGCGCCGGGACCGGGGAAGGCGGTTCAAGCCGTTCGGTCGGAAACGTAACGCAGCCCGCAAGCGCGATGAGCCCCGAAAGGGCGAGATATGCGCCGCGGGCCGCCATGGCTCAGGACGGCACGGCCGAACCGGCCGTGTCGCCCACCTTGTCGCCGCGCGCGCTGGCCGAGGCGAGGGTGTTCTTCAACTCCTCCTCCATCTTCTGAAGCTCGATCTCGGCGGCGGCCCGCCTCGCCTTGCCCTCGTCGGCGATGGTGAGGCTTTCCTGGATCGTCGCGATCAGCTCCTCGTTGGCGCGCTTGACCGCCTCGATGTCGAAGACCCCGCGCTCCATCTCCTCGCGGATCGTCTTGTTGGCCGCGCGCAGGTTCTTCGCGTTGGCCTCGAGAAGCTCGTTGGTGAGGTCATTGGCGTCGCGCACCGCGAGGGCGGCTTCGGACGACCGCTGGATGGTCACGGCCTGGGCGAGCTGGGTCTCCCAGAGCGGGACGGTATTGACGAGGGTCGAGTTGATCTTCGTCACCAGCGACTTGTCGTTCTCCTGCACGAGCCGGATCGAGGGCAGCGACTGCATGGTGACCTGGCGGGTGAGCTTGAGGTCGTGCACCCGCCGCTCGAGGTCGTCGCGGGCCGCGCGGAGATCGCGCAGTTCCTGCGCCCGCATCACGCCTTCCTCCTCGGGAGCGGCGCTGACCTCGGCTTCCTTGGCGGGAATGTCGGTGGTGTCGAGACGCTTCAGCTTCTCCTCGCCGGCCGCGATGTAGATCGCGAGCTCGTCGTAGAACGCCAGCGTCTTCTCGTAGAGCATGTCGAGCGACTTGATGTCCTTCAGAAGCGTGTGCTCGTGGTGCAGCAGGTTGTCGGTGATCTTGTCGATCTGGCCCTGCACCTCCTCGAATTTCGCGACGAAATTCGCCATCGGGGCGGCGCGGCCCATGAGCCGCTCCCACCAGCTTCGCTTGCGGCGCACGTCGAGTTCGTCGACCGAGAAGCCGCGGATCGTCGAGACGATGGAGCGCAGGCTGTCGCCGGCGGGCCCCACGTCCTTGTTCTTCACGCCCTGGAGCATCGCCTGGGAGATTTCCTGGAGCTCCGCCTGGGCGGCGGAACCGAAGGAGACGATCGAGCCGGTGTCGGCCATGTCGAGTTCGCCGATGCGGCGCTCGATCTCGGCGGCTGTCGGCGCCTCTGCCGCGTCGTAGGGCACGAGCGCGCTCGAGGGTTCGGGCAGGAGATGCTTCGACACTTCTTCGACCTCTGCGAGCGCGGCCTGCGCCTTCTTTCTGGTTTCGACAACGGACATGGGGGCCCCTCTTGGTTCAAGTCATTGGTGTCAATTCGTGTTCCGCACGCCCTCGCGGGCAAGCCTCTCGCGCAGGACCTCGATCTCGATGTCGAGGCCCGACTTGTCGTCGAGAAGAAGCTTCTCGGTGCGCTGGGCGAAGCTCTGTTCGAGATCGTCGAGAAGCGCGAGATAATCGGCCCGGGCCTGCGCGTTTCGCGACTGCGCGTAGAGGTCGGCGAAGCGGACCGTCGCGTCCTTGGCGCCGAGAAGGTAGACGCCGAGATAGCGGCGGGCGGCGACGAGGTCGCGCGGGTCATTCTCGACCGACCGGAACATGCGCCGTGCGGTGGCCTGGAAGGTCTCCATCCGGCGTTCGAGCTTCGGGTCGCGGGCACGCTTGATGGCGTCGGTCATGCCGGCGAGGTGCTGTTCGGCCTCGTCCACCGCGCGGGCCACCCGGTCGGTCTGGAAGGCGTCGACACCCTCCGCCCCCTTGTCGGACATCGGGTCGAGCCCGAAGGAGAAGAGGTGCAGCCCTGCGCCGAAAACGGCGAAGATCGCGGCCTCGGTCGCGCCGAAGCCGGCGATGCCGGCGACGCCGAGCCCGGCGCCGGTGAGAAGCGAGCCGAAGAGCTTGCGGGGGATCGCGGGGCGCTTGGCGATCTTGCGCGCGTCATAGGCCTCCTCGGCCTTCAGCCCCTCGCGGGTGAGCCAGGCCGCGAGCATGAGAAGGACCCAGGCGCCGAGATACTGGCCGAGCAGCACCGGCTCGGAAAAGAACGCCTTGATGACGAGCGGGAAGGGGGCGATGAAGAGAAGGTTCGCGCGAAAGCCGGCCTTCGTGCGCCGCGCAGGGTCGACCCCGCCCGGTGCCGGCTGACCGGACGCGCCTCCGGGGCTGTATTTGCCGCCGTAGCGCCCGGACATGTCAGGCCCCCGACCCCATGATGGAAACGTAGAGCATGAGAGCGATCAGCACGAAATAGGCGACCCGCTGCATCGGCGTTGTCCTGTCTTCCACTCCCGGGCCGCCGGCGGGCCTTCGAAATGCCGAGGCGATATAGGCCACGAGCCCGAAGAGGGCGCCGACCAGGAGGATCGCGAGGGCGAGGCGTTGCATTCGGCGTCGGGTTCCCTGTTGCTGCCTTCGACCATATGGGAAGGCAGGCGGCCTTTCCATAGAGGATCGGGGCAAATACCCCCGGTGTCAGGGCTTTCGCGGCTTTCCGGCGGGGCGGCGCGGCGTCGCCTCGAGGCCGAGCTGGTCGCGAAGGACCCGGCCCTTCACTTCGGAGACCTCTCCGGGCTTCAGTTCGCCGAGGCGGAAGGGGCCGTAGGAGATGCGGATGAGCCGGTTGACGGGCAGGCCGATTGCCTCCATCGCCCGGCGGATCTCGCGGTTTTTGCCCTCGCGGATGCCGACCGTCACCCAGGCGTTCGCTCCCTGCTGGCGGTCGAGGACGACGTCCATCGGCCGGAAGCGCTCGCCGTCGACGGTGAGACCGCGGCGCAGGGGCGCGAAGGCGCTGTCCTCGGGGGTGCCGTGGATGCGGACGCGGTATTTCCTGAGCCAGCCCGTGGAGGGCAGTTCGAGGCGACGCTTGATGCCGCCGTCGTTGGTCAGCAAGAGAAGGCCCTCCGAGCCGATGTCGAGGCGGCCGATGGACATCACCCGCGGCAGCGTCTCGGGCAGGGCGTCGAACACGGTGCGGCGGCCCTTCTCGTCCTTTGCGGTGGTCACGAGGCCCTCGGGCTTGTGGTAGAGCCAGAGGCGGGGGATGTCGGCGGGCTCGACGGGCCTGCCGTCGAAGGTGATGCGGTCGGCTGGGGTGACGTTGAGCGCGGGGCTCGTGATGGTCTTGCCGTTGACGGCGATGCGCCCGGCCTCGATCAGCCGCTCGGCCTCGCGGCGCGAGGCGATGCCTGCGCGGGCGAGGACCTTGGCGATGCGTTCGGGCGTGTCGGCCATGGCTGGTGCCTAGCGGCTGGCCCGGGGTAAGGAAAGGCCGAGATGGATCGCGGCCGGGAGAGGTGCGGTGGCACGTGACGACAGATTGACCGATTTCGTGGCCGAGGCGCTCGGCGCCGGGCGGTCGCGGGGCGAGATCGCGGCGGCACTCGGTGCCGCGGGCTGGTCGGAGCGCGAGATCGCCGACGGCCTCGCCGCCTTCGCCGACACGCCCTTCACGCCGCCGGTGCCCGCACCCGTCCCGGTGGTCTCGGCGCGGGATTTCTTCACCTACGCGCTCATCTTCGTGTCGCTCGGCGTGGCGGCCTGGCACCTGGTGAGCCTCGCCCACAGCCTCATCGACCGCATCTTCGAGCCGCTCGAGCCCTGGCGCGCGGGGCGGATCAACTGGTCGCTGGCCGCACTCGCCGTCTTCGGGCCGATCTACATAGCCCTCGCCCGGCAGGCGGCCGGGAGGCTCCGGGCGGACCCCCAGCGGCACCGGTCGGCGGTGCGGCGCTGGACCGAGGCGCTGATCCTGCTGCTGACGGTGCTTGCCCTTCTCGGCACCCTCGTCGCGACCGTTCATGCCTTTCTCGAGGGCGAGGCGGACCTGCAGTTCCTCCTGAAGGCGTCGGTGGCCGCCGCGGTGGCCGGTGGCATCTTCGCGGTCCACCGGCAGTCGGATGGCTGAGCCGTTCCGCAGCCACATGGCCGCGGCCCTCGCCGAGGCGCGGGCTGCGGCGGCGCGGGGCGAGGTGCCGGTGGGCGCGGTGGTGGTGCACGGCGGCGCGGTGATCGCCGCGGCGGGCAACCGCACGCGGCAGGACGCCGACCCGACCGCCCATGCCGAGATGCTGGCGCTTCGCGCGGCGGCGGCGGCGCTGGGGTCCGAAAGGCTCGCGGGCTGCGATCTCCATGTCACGCTGGAGCCCTGCGCGATGTGCGCCGGCGCCATCGCCGCCGCCCGCATCGCGCGTCTCTACTACGGCGCCGAGGACCCGAAATCGGGCGGCGTGGCGCATGGTGCGCGGGTCTTCGACCACACCCAGGCGCATCACGCCCCCGAGGTCTACGGCGGGATCGGCGAGGCCGAGGCGGCGGCCCTCCTGCGCGATTTCTTCGCCGCCCGGCGCTGACCGCCGCCGGGCAAGCGCCTCCGGCGGGAGTATTTCGCGAACGAAGATGGACCCGGGGCATCGCCGCCTTCGGGGGCTTCTTCGTTCTTCAAGTACTCATGCCGGGCGACATCCCACGAGCGGCGCACCCTCATATCTCGATGGGTTGCAGAACCTCCGGTTCGATCACCTCGACGTCCGGCAGCCCCGCCTTCAGCGCCTCGGCCGATTGCTCGAGGAGCGGAAAGGTGCGGTAATGGCAGGGGATCACGGTCCGGAAGTCGAAATAGCGCTTCGCCGCCCAGGCCGCTCGCGCCATGTCCATCGTGAAATGGCCGCCCGCGCAGAGGATGCCGATGTCGGGTTTGTGAAGCTCTCCCATCCATTCCATGTCGGCCATGATGTCTGTGTCGCCGGAAAGGTAGATCGTGTGGCCCTCGCCCGCGATCATGTAGCCGGCCTCGGCACCGCAAGGCATCGGCCCGTCGGAACCCGGAAGCGAGGAGGAATGGGCGGCGGTGACCATGGTGACGCGGGCGCCGCCGAGGTTCACCGTCCCGCCCTTGTTGAAGCCGATGACCTCGATCCCCTCCCTCTTTTCCCAGAACGACACGAGGTCGAAGATGCCGACCACGGGCACCCCGAGGTCGCGGGCGAGCGCGACCGCATCGCCGGTATGGTCGCCGTGGCCGTGGGTGACGAGGACATGGGTCGCCCCCGCGATCGCCTCGGCGCGGCGGTCATCGGGAAACATCGGGTTGCCGGTCATCCAGGGGTCGATAAGGATAATGGCGTCCTCGATTTCGAGCCGGAAGCCCGAATGGCCGAGCCAGGTGATTTTCATGGTCTTCCTCCGCGTTATCTGTAGGAGAACCTAGCTGTCACATCCCGCGTGATTGTAGACACGCTTCTTGAACAGCTCGGGCCTTTGGCATTGCCAGTTCTTGAGCGCTTCGACGGGTGATCGTCCCTTCAGGGCGGACTGCGGCAGCTGG
>Ga0008833_1000668_pt1 | contig 26986 bp, 26 predicted proteins | sample HotLakConsoUCCLE_FD_62216 | JGI IMG/M metagenome (GOLD analysis project Ga0008833, IMG submission 62216) | Hypersaline microbial mat communities from Hot Lake, Washington, USA - Hot Lake Consortium UCC-LE | ecosystem: Environmental > Aquatic > Non-marine Saline and Alkaline > Hypersaline >... | reverse complement strand
GTTCAACAACGCCGGCGTCAACAAGCCGATGAACTTTCTGGACGTGACCGAGGAGAACTGGAATTTCATCATGGGCATCAATGGCCTTGGCTGCCTCATCGGCATGCAGGAGGCCGCGCGCCAGATGATCTCCCAGGGCGGCGGCGGCAAGATCATCAACACCGCCTCGATCGCCAGCCGGCAGGGCTTCGACAACGTCGCTCCCTATTGCGCGTCGAAATGGGCGGTCGTCTCGCTCACGCAATCGGCCGCGCGCGACCTTGCGAAACATGGCATAACGGTCACCGGCTTCGCGCCGGGCGTGGTGGCCACCGAGATGTGGGACCAGGTCGACCGCGACCTGATGCAGATCGGTGCGTCGGACCGGCCCGGCCAGGCGATGGAGGAATTCTCCTCGGACATACTGAAGGGCCGGGTCGCGACGCCCGAGGACATCACCGGCACGACGACGTTCCTCGCGTCGAGGGACAGCGACTACATGACCGGACAGATCGTGATGATCGACGGAGGCATGACGTTGGTGTGACGGACGCGCCGGCACCACGAGGGAGGATGAGATGGCGGTACTGACCCGGAACGGCATGGGGACGCTGCTCGCACGCCAGGGCATTCTCGTGGCCTTCGTGCTGTTCATGATCGGTTTCGCGCTGGCGAACCCGCGATTCATAGAAATCGACAACGTCTCCGGCGTCATCCGTTCCTCGGCGATTCTCGGGATCATGGCCCTCGGCGTGACCTTTGTGGTGATCGGCGGCAATCTCGACCTCTCGGTGGGGTCGATGATGTCGTTCTCGACCATCGTCGTGCTCGACCTCCACGACAGGATCGGCCCCGCCCTCGCCATCCCGGCGATGTTCGGCCTCACGCTGCTGCTCGGGGCCTTCATCGGGTTTCTCGTCGGTTACCTGAAGCTCAATTCGCTCATTGTCACCCTCGGGATGCTCTCTGCGATCCACGGCCTGACGCTGACCTGGTCGGGCGGCAAGAACATGGACATCGCAGACAAGTCCGGCACCTGGTTCTCCATGTTCGGCCAGAGCACCGTTCTCGGCATTCCGGTCCCGATCCTCGTGTTCGCGCTTCTCGCCGCGGTGCTCGGGATGTTGCTCGCCAAGACCCCGTTCGGCCGAAAGGTCTACGCCGTGGGCGGCAACGGGACGGCGGCGACGTTCTCGGGCATTCCGCGTGCCCGGGTGGTGTTCTTCACCTACATCGTCTCGGCGTTCTGCGTGGCGATCGCGGGGCTTCTTCAGGCCAGCCGCTCGATGGGGTCGCAGAACACGGTCGGGCAGGGCATGGAACTCGAGGTGCTCGCGGCCGTCATCCTCGGCGGCGCGTCGCTCCTCGGCGGGTCGGGAACCATTTTCAAGACCGTCATCGGCGTCCTGATCCTCGGGTTCATCCAGAACGGGCTTCTGCTGATGGGGCTCGCCTTCTACGCCCAGTACGTCGTGACCTGGGTCATCATCATTCTCGCGGTCTGGCTCGACATCGCCGCCAAACGGGGCCGGCTTCTTTCGCCGATTGCCTGAGGAGGAAGACGAAAATGAACCCCGACACGCGCGCCACCCTCATAAAGCAGGGCGCCATCTGGGCCTTCATCGCGGCGGAACTCGCCTTCTTCTCGATCATCGGCGAGTTCGTCGCGGTCACCGACAAGGCGTTCATGGACTTCGACAACATGCTCCTGTTGCTGAAGCAGTCCGCCCCCATCGGGATCATTGCGCTCGGAATGACGATCATCATGATCAACGGCAATATCGATCTCTCGGTCGGGGCGACTTACGCGCTCGCCGCGATCGTGTTGCTCGACAGCATGACATGGCCGATCTTCGCGGGCCTCGGAGACTGGGTGATCCCGGTGAGCTGGGCGCTGGCACTTCTGACGGGCACGGCGCTCGGGGCACTCAACGGGCTGATCGTCTGGAAGACAGGGGTCGACGCCTTCATCGTCACGCTCGGCGCCATGCTCGGCTACCGGGGCCTCGTCTTCATCTACAACGGCGAACAGCCCACGAGCCATCTCAACTGGACGTTGGTCGACTTCGCCGAGGCGCGGTTTCTCGGCCTGCACACCGCGACCTGGTTCCTCCTGGGCACGGCGCTCGTGCTGTGGCTTGTGATGACGAAGACGGTTCACGGCCGCAACGCCTACGCCATCGGCAACAACCGCGAGGCGGCGGTGAACGCCGGCATTCGCGTCGGCCCGCACTTTCTCGTCAACTTCATGCTGATCGGCTTTCTCGCCGCACTCTCGGCGGTGGTGTTCTACTCCGAGAGCGGCTCGGTGAACCCCAATGACGGCATGCTCTTCGAGCTTTGGGCGATCACGGCGGTGGTGCTCGGGGGCACCAAGCTCATGGGGGGTTACGGCTCGATCGTCGCGACCCTCGGCGGGGTCATCGCGATCCAGCTTCTCAGAAAGGGCCTCGGGCATATCGGGGCGGGGACGGAGACGGTGAACCTCGTCATCGGGCTTATTCTCATCGCGGTGCTGTTTCTCGACCGACAGCTGAACCGCAGGGGCAGGGAGGCCCTGAAGATATGACCGATGACGTTCCGGTCCTCCGTCTCGAGGGCATCGTGAAGACCTTCCCCGGCGTGCGCGCGCTCGACGACGTGTCCTTCACCGTCATGCCCGGCGAGGTGCACGCTCTCATGGGGGAGAACGGCGCCGGCAAGTCGACGCTGATGAAGGTGCTCGGCGGCATCTACGCCCCCGACGCGGGCCGGATATACATCGCCGAGGAACCCACCGAGATGACTTCGCCGATCCATGCCAAGGCGAGAGGCGTCGTCTTCATCCATCAGGAACTGAGTCTCGCCGACGAACTCACCGTGGCCGAGAACATCTTTCTCGGTGAATTGCCGCGCAAGAGTTTCGGTCGCGTCGACTGGCAAACCCTCTTCGCCGAGACCGACGCGATCCTGAAGACGCTCAACGTCGGCTTCAACGCCCGCACAAGGGTCGGCGACCTCTCGATTGCGAACCAGCAGATGGTCGAGATCGCCCGCGCGCTCACCGTCGACCCCCGGGCGGTCATCTTCGACGAACCCACCGCGTCCCTGACCGATGCCGAGAAGAGCGTGCTCTTCGAGGTGATCGCGGACCTGAAGTCCCGCGGCGTCGGGATCATCTACATCTCCCACCGGATGGAGGAGATTTTCAAGATCACCGATCGCATCAGCGTCCTGCGCGACGGGCAGTATCGCGGCACATTGAACACGGCGGAGACCGACGAGGAGAAGGTCACCCAACTCATGATCGGGCGCAAGCTCGACCTGTCGCGGAACGTGAGCCATCACGAAGTCGGGGATGTCGCCCTCGAGGTGCGGGAGCTGAGTTGCGGCAAGCTCTTCCAGGATGTGAGCTTCAAGGTGCGCCGCGGCGAGGTCGTCGGGTTCTACGGGCTCGTTGGCGCAGGACGCACCGAGATCGCCGAGACCATCTTCGGCCTCCGAGACCCTTCGGCGGGTCAGATCCTGCTCGATGGCGAGGAGGTGCAGATCAGCTCACCGCAGGACGCGATCCGGCGTGGCATCTCCCTCGTTCCCGAGGACCGGAAGGGGCAGGGGCTCGTTCTCGGCATGAACTGCCGCGACAACATCACCCTGCCGCAGGTCGACGACATGACCGCCGGGCCCTTCGTCAGCGACGGGGCCGAGGTCGCGATCTTCGACCTCTATCGCGACAAGCTCGATATCCGCACGCCCGGGTGGCGGCAGACCGTCGGCAACCTTTCGGGTGGCAACCAGCAGAAGATCGTCATCGGCAAATGGCTGTCGATGCATCCCAGCGTGCTCATCGTCGACGAACCGACCCGGGGTATCGATGTGGGCTCGAAATCGGAAATCCACAATCTCATCCGCGACCTCGCGGCTCAAGGCTATGCCGTCGTCGTGATCAGCTCGGAAATGCCGGAGGTGCTGCATGTCTCCGACCGGATCGTCGCGATGTATTCGGGACGTATCATGCGCGAGTTCACCTCGAAGGAAGTCACCGAGGACAGTCTGATCCAGGCGATTTCGGGCATCGCCGGCGACAAGGTGGCCTGATGCGGGTCGGATTTGCCGGTCTTGGCCGCATGGGCCGGCACATGGCGGAAAACCTTGTGAGGGCGGGCCACGACGTGACGGTGTGGAACCGCTCGCCCGAAAAGGCGGAGACATTCGCACGGGAAACCGGCGCCAGGGTGGCCGCCACGCCGTGCGATCTCGCCGCGCATTGCGAAGCGGTCGTCACCATGCTTGCCGACGACATCTCTTCCGAGGCGGTGCACCTCGGCGAAAACGGGCTCTTCGCGGCCGGGGGCGCCAAGGTCTTTCTCGAGATGGGGACGATGAGCCCCGACCACATCGCTTCCCTCGCCGCTGCCGCGCCTGAGGGAACGCTCGTCATCGACGCGCCGGTCTCCGGCGCGACGAGGGCCGCCGCCGAGGCGCAGCTTCTCATCATGGCCGGCTGCACCGAGGCAGACGCCGATGAAGTACGCGCCCTGTTCGACGCTATGGGCCGCAAGACGATCTGCCTCGGACGGACCGGTGCGGGCTCGGTGATGAAGCTCGCCGTCAATTCCCTCATCCACGGACTGAACCAGACGCTCGCCGAGGCCATGGCCCTCGCCGGTGCGGCCGGCATCTCGTCCGAAGCGGCTTTCGACGTGATCGAGAACAGCGCCGCCGCCGCGCCGATGCTCTCGTATCGCCGCCCTCTCTATCTCGACGAGGCGGCGAACGAGGTCACCTTCACGGTGTCGCTGGCAGTGAAGGACATGGGCCTGACCGCAGCACTTGCAGAGCGCCTCGGCGTCGCCATCCCGCAAGGCCAGGTCACTCTCGACAAGCTGCGAGAGGCCGCAAAGGCCGGCTATGCGGACCGCGACATGGCCGCAATGCTGGCGTTCATGAGAGAGGAAAAGAGATGAGAGCGGCACTTTTCGTCGGTGGCTGGGAGGGCCATGCGCCCACGCGCTTCGCAGACTGGTACAAGGGTCTGCTGGAGGAGAACGGCTTCACGGTCGACATCCACGAGACGCTCGAACCTCTTGAGCGGCCGGAAGAACTTGCGGAGCTCGACCTCATCACGCCGATCTGGTCGTCTGCCCGATCTGGCCACCGCGACGAGTTCGGCAACATGACGAAGCTTCAGGAAGACGGGCTCTTGAAGCTCGTCGGCGCAGGATGCGGGCTCGCCGGCTGGCACGGCCACATGGGCGACGCGTTCCGCGACCGGCCGACGTATCATTTCCTCATCGGCGGGCAGTTCGTCGCCCATCCGCCGGGCTGGCCCGACAACCTTCAGCCCATGGAAGACTACATCGATTACGACGTGACGATCCGCCAGCCCGACAACCCGCTGGTCGAGGGCATCGGGAGTTTCCGCATCCGCTCCGAGCAGTATTACATGCTGGTCGATCCCTCCAACAACGTGCTCGCGACGACCACCTTCTCCGGTGAGCATCTGTGGTGGATCGAGGGCAGTGTGATCCCCGTCGCCTGGACCCGGCGCTGGGACAGGGGGCGTGTGTACTACTGTTCCATCGGTCACGACCTCGACGACCTCAAGGTGCCGCAGGTCACCGAAATGATCCGCCGGGGCGCGATCTGGGCGGGCGAGGGGAAGGCGCGCGCAGCATCCGGGCGGTCTGAAGCGGGACGCGCGGCGTCCGAAATTCCCGCCGATCTCTCATAGCGTGCTTCGGTCCGTTGCAAGCCCGGAGGGGCAGGGAACGAACCTCGGCGCGCGCCACAGAACTGCGGGTTGCCGTGCCCCGAGAGGGCACGGTGAACGCAACCGGCACCTTCGACCTCGAAGGCGGTACCCATGTCACGGCGACGATCACCGCCGCCTCGGTTCAAGATCTCGGGCTCGAGGTCGGCGCGTCGGCCCATGCCATCGTGAAGCGTCGGACGTGATCGCCGGAGCCGACCGGACCCGGCGGCCGGAAGTCGTCATCCGCCCGTGTCAGCCGGGGACTTCGGCGGTGCCTTCGGCGAGAACGCGCAGCGGTCGGGCTTGATGTCGAGAAGCGGCGTTCGGTCGAGGCAGTCGAGCCCCCGGACCACCACCGTTTCCCCATCGATCCGCACGAGCTTCACCAGAGACGTGCCGATCGGATTGGGGCGGACCGGCGAGCGCAGCGAAAAGGTGCCCGTCGTGCGTCCGTCGCCGCGCGGGCTCTGGGTGACGAGGTCGCGCCGGCTCCGGTCGAGCCAGTAGAGCACCTCGATCGTCTCGTATTCCTCGAGACCCCGGAGGGCGGCGTGCCAGGGCGCGTCGAGAATGAGCCGACACTCCGGCCCGTCCTGCCGGCCCTGTCGAGGGCATTCTTCCCGAACGCTCCAGGGCGTGCGGATGGTTCCGATGAAACGAAGGGTGGCATCGCCGGCGGGCGCGAGGTCGACGCTCTGCTCGTTGGGTCGGAGGCTTGCGTCGGAAACCATTCGTCTTTCGATCCCCGTTCGGGAAATTTTGCAGTTATCCTGATGGGCCGGAGCGCCGCTCTTCGATCAAGCATCGCGCCAAGGAGCCCGCAGGTCCAGCCTTGAAATTTCTCGCCAAGATCTGCAAGATCATCATCGCGCCGCATGTTCTTCGGACCAGGAGGGAAATTTTGCAAGAAATCGGCGATGCGTTCAGCCTCGCGTTCGGTCTCGTCCTCTCCGGCGACCCCGATCTTGCAGAAATCGTCGGGCTCTCGCTTCTCGTTAGCGTGACCGCGACGGCCCTCGCCTGTTTTATCGGCCTGCCCCTCGGCGCCCTCGTGGCGACGAGCCGCTTTCCCGGACGAAGCGCGGTGCTCGTGGCGATGAATGCCCTCATGGGGCTGCCCCCGGTTGTCGTGGGGCTCATGGTCTATCTCTATCTCTCCCGGTCCGGCCCGCTCGGCTTTCTCGGTCTGCTCTACACGCCCACGGCGATGATCATCGCGCAGACCATCCTCATCGCCCCCATCGTCGCGGCCCTGTCGCGGCAGGTGCTGGAAGACCTCCACGACGAATATTCCGAGCAGTTCCGCTCGCTCTGTCTCAGCCGCTGGCAGACCGTCGAGGCGCTCTTGTGGGATGCGCGATATTCGCTGCTCACCGTGGGGCTCGCAGGCTTCGGCCGCGCGGTCGCCGAGGTGGGCGCGGTCATCATCGTCGGTGGCAACATCGACCATCTGACCCGGGTCATGACCACCGCCATCGCGCTCGAGACCTCGAAGGGCGACCTCGCGCTGGCGCTCGCCCTCGGCATCGTCCTTCTCGTCATTTCGCTCGGTGTGAACGCCGCCGTGCATACCCTGCGCCTCACGGCGACGCGGCAAGCCCATGTTTGACGCCGTCGCCACAGGGTCCGATGCACCGGAGCGCACCGGACCGCGGCCGACGATGCTGCCCCTTCGCGTGAGCGACCTGTCACTGCGTTTCCGCGAGGCTGTCGTGCTCGACGGCGTGAACCTCGAGCTGGGGTCTCCGGGCTGCACCATGGTCATGGGCCCCAACGGCGCGGGCAAGAGCCTTTTTCTGAAGGTGATCCACGGTCTTGTCCCGCCGAGCGGAGGCCGGATCGACTGGACCGGCAAGTCCCCGGCGGACGTCACGCGGCGCCAGGCTCTTGTGTTCCAGAAACCGGTCCTCCTGCGCCGTTCCGTAGCGGCGAACCTCGACTTCGTCCTGCGCGCGCGGGGTCTCGCGCGGCACCGGCGCGACGCGCTCCTCGACCACGTGGGGCTCGCCCACAAGGCCAACCTGCCCGCCCGGCTTCTGTCAGGAGGAGAGGCGCAAAGGCTCACCCTCGCCCGGGCGCTCGCCACAGACCCCGAAGTCCTGTTGCTCGACGAACCGACCGCGAGCCTCGACCCCGCCTCGGTGCTCGCCATCGAAGCCATCGTCGATGCCGCGCGCGAGCGGGGTGTGAAGATCGTCTTCATCACCCACGATATCGGTCAGGCTCGGCGAATGGCCGATGATGTCGTGTTCATGCACCGGGGCCGTATCGCCGAGCACAGCCCTGCGCGCCGGTTCTTCGACGATCCCCGGAGCCGTCCCGCAAGGGATTATCTCGACGGACGCATCGTCGTCTGACGCCGGAGGGAGAGACCCGAGTGACGCGCATCATGTCCGCAGCGGTCGGCCTGGCCCTCCTTCTCGCCGGCGGCGCCGTCGCGCAGCAGCAGTCGATCATCGTGCAGTCGACGACCTCGACGGCCAATTCGGGGCTTTACGACCACCTCCTGCCGATCTTCGAGGAAGCGACCGGCATCCGGGTCGATGTGGTCGCCGTCGGCACAGGACAGGCGATCCGCAATGCACGAAACTGCGACGGGGACGTGCTTCTGGTTCACGCGACGGGTTCCGAGGAGGCGTTCGTCGAAGCGGGGTTCGGCACCGGGCGGACCGACCTCATGTACAACGACTTCGTCATCGTCGGACCCGAGGCGGACCCCGCTGGTGTCGGTGGCATGACCGACGTCGAGGCCGCGCTGTCGAAGATCGCCGCCGCGAGCGCGCTCTTCGCCTCCCGCGGCGACGATTCGGGAACCCACAAGAAGGAGATGTCGCTCTGGTCCGACGCCGGGGTCGATCCCACGGCGGCGTCGGGAACGTGGTACCGCGAGACCGGCTCGGGCATGGGCGCCACGCTCAACGCCGGCATCGGCATGGGCGCCTACGTGATGACCGACCGGGCGACCTGGATCAGCTTCGAAAACCGGCAGGACTACACCGTCGCGGTCGAAGGTGATGAGACCATGTTCAACCAGTACGGCGTGATCCCGGTCAACCCGGAGCGATGCCCCAGCGTGAACGCCGACGCGGCCCGGACCTTCGCCGACTGGCTCGTCTCGGACGAAGGGCAGGAGGCGATCGCGGAATACGAGGTCAGCGGACAGCAACTCTTCTTTCCCAACGCGCCGACGAATTGATAGGCTCATCGGGGCGGCGACCCCGAGCCGCTTCGGAGCAAAGGGCCGCATGTCAGACACCGCTCTTCCCGATCACGAATATCTCACGGTCCGGGAACTCGCCGAACTCCTGCGTCTGAAGGAGCGCAAGATCTACGACCTTGCGGCCTCCGGCGCAGTCCCCTGTTCGCGGGCCACCGGCAAGCTTCTCTTTCCGGCCTCCGAGATCCGTGCCTGGATCGAACGCGCGAAATCCGGTTCGGCGGCGGCGGATGCGGCAGTCGCCACCGAGCGTCCGCCGATCGTTCTCGGCAGCCACGATCCCCTGCTCGCCTGGGCGATCCGCCAGTCGCGCTGCGGGCTTGCGACCTTCTTCGACGGCTCCCTCGACGGTCTGGACCGCTTCGTGAGAGGCGAGGGCGTGGCGACCGGCCTGCATATCCACGACGCGAAGTCGGGCGACTGGAACGTCCCGGCGGTCTCGCGGGTCGCGGCGAGCCAGAACGCCGTGCTCATCGCCTTCGCCGCCCGGCGGCGCGGCCTCGTCTTCAGGCCCGGCGGAGCGGCGCCGTCTTCCCTGTCCGATCTCGCCTGCCTCAGGGTCGTGCCCCGGCAACCCGGGTCGGGCACCGACAGCCTGTTTCGGGACCTCGCCGCGCGCGACCGGCTCGACCTCGCCGTACTCGATTTCGCTGAGATCGCCCGCACGGAAGACGACGCGGTGGAAATGGTCGTCCGGGGCGAAGCGGATGTGGCCTTCGGCCTCGAAGCGGTCGCTCTGACCTATGGGCTCGGCTTCGCCCCCATCATCGGAGAGCACTTCGCGCTCCTCGTCGACCGCAAGGCCTGGTTCGAGCCGCAGGTGCGGACCCTCGTCGAGTTCTGTGCGTCCGACGCCTTCCGAAGCCGGGCGCTGGCCTATGGCGGCTACGATGTCGGTGACTTCGGCAAGGTGCTCTGGAACGCGTGAGCCCCCGCACGCGCATGTCAGGTCAGACCGACTCGGGCAAATAGAGCCTCGGCTCGAAGATGGCAGGGTCCGAAGGGGCTTCAGAGGATCCCGTCGCAGCCGACACCATGCGATCGACCAGTTTGCGACAGAGCTCGGCGAGCGGTGTGGCGATTACCATGAGCGCGTAACGGTCGGCGAGCGCCGCGCGGCTCTCCGTGGTCAACTCGTTGACGATGAGGGCGACCTTGCCTTTTGGGCGCGTCTCGCGCAGGGCCGTGATGGCCCCCTCCATGCCGCCGCCGGCGACATAGAGGCCTGCAAGGTCGCCGTGGCGCTGGAGAAGGCCGAGCGTCGCTTCGTAAGTCACCTGCCGCGTTTCGAGGTTCACCACCGTGTCCGCCATTTCGATCTGCGGCGCGTGCTCTCTCAGGGCGCTCCGGAAGCCGGTTTCGCGCAGCGCCTGGCCATGCCAGCGGCTGCCGCCGACGAAGACCGCGACCCGGCAGCAGCGCTGAAGCGCGGTCGCCATCGTCCAGCCCGCGATCCTTCCGGCCTTCATGTTGTCGAGTCCGAAATAACCCGCCCCGGCGCGCCCGGCGAAGTCGTTGAGAAGAGCGAAGACCGGCCGGCCCTCATCCCGCAGCCGTTCGGCGAGCCGGGTCAGCGTGGGGTGGTTGATCGCAGTGGCAGCGACCGCGGCACCGCTCTCCGACGCCCGAGCGATCTCCGCGGCGAAGTCCTCCGGTGCCTGTGAGGGAGAGAAACGAATATCCGCCGTGACCGCAGCGCCAGGGCAGGCGGCTGAAGCCCGCTCGATCTCGCGTGCGAAGTCGCCGTAGAACGCCTGGCCGGACTTGTGGAGCACGAATCCCAGCGTGACTGCCGGCCGCTCCTGCGCGGCCGCTCCGAGTGCGGAGCCTGCCAGCGGGTAGCCGATCCGGCGCGCCGCGTCGGCGATCGCGGCGGTGGTGCGGGGCGAGACGTTGCCGCGACCGTTGAGCGCCCGGTCGACTGTGGCCGCCCCCACGCCGGCGGCCTCTGCGATGTCGCGGATGGTCGGACGTCGAGGCACGGACGCTCCTGCGATTGATGCAATCACATCATGCGGGTCGCTGAGAATGATGTAAACTGGTTGTTTCCTTTGCGGTTTCCTTTGTCCGAAGCTCCGCAGATGGCTACTTTATCCCAACGGATGCTGCGGGAGGAACACATGGCGAAGCGCGATTACTCCCTGCTGGGTCCGGACGCGAGGGCCGCGGTCGAGGCCGGGCTGTCCACAGCCGAATGGTATCATACGGACATTCCCCGAAACACGATGAAGGAACTGATGAAACGGTCCGACCGGCCCGCGATCCGGGACACCATCGTTCTCTTCGGCGCGATGTTCGCTTTCGCTGCCATGGCCATGACGCTCTGGCCCTCGTGGTGGTCGGCCCCCTTCTGGCTCGCCTACGGCACGCTCTACGGCTCGGCGATGGATTCGCGCTGGCACGAATGCGGCCACGGCACCGCCTTCAAGACGCGGCGATACAACGACTGGCTCTACCAGGTCGCGAGCTTCTGCATGGTGCGCAACCCCGTCACCTGGCGCTGGAGCCATGCGCGCCACCACACAGATACCGTCATCGTGGGCCGCGACCCCGAAATCGCGGTCATGCGACCGCCGGATTTTGCCCGGCTCGTCTCCAATTTCTTCGGCCTCGTCGATGCCTGGAACGGCTGGGGGCGGATGCTCTACAACGCCTCGGGCCGCGTCCACCCCGAGGAGGCAAGCTTCATTCCCGAGGCGGAACAGCCGAAGGTCGTGCGCACAGCGCGGATATGGGTGGCGATCTACGCCACGACCATCGCGCTCGCACTCGCGACATGGTCGGTCGTGCCGCTCCTCATCATCGGGCTGCCCCGCTTCTACGGGGCATGGCACCACGTCATGACGGGCCTTCTCCAGCATGGCGGGTTGGCCGACAACGTCACCGACCATCGGCTGAACTCGCGCACCGTCTACATGAACCCGGTGAGCCGGTTCATTTACTGGAACATGAACTACCATGTCGAACACCACATGTTCCCGATGGTGCCCTACCACCGGCTGCCCGAGCTTCACGCGGCGATCAGGCACGACCTGCCCGAGCCGAACCGGTCGATCCCGGAAGCCTTCGTCGAGATGTGGCCGGCCCTGCGCCGCCAACTCGCCTACGAGGATCACTTCGTCCTGCGCGCGCTGCCGGCCACTGCGAAGCCCTACCGGGAAGACTTCCACTCCGGCGCGCTTGGCACTGCGGCGGAATAAGCCCGGAAAACACATAAAAAATCTGGAGACGGCCATGGCCTGGATCGACGCCTGCGCGACCGACGATATCGAAGAGGAAGACCTCATCCGCTTCGACCACGAGGGGAGGACCTTCGCGATCTACCATTCCCCGGACGGAGAGTTCTTCTGCACCGACGGGCTATGCACCCATGAGCAGGTGCATCTCGAAGACGGTCTGGTGATGGAGTATGAAATCGAGTGCCCCAAGCACAACGCCACCTTCGATTACCGCACAGGAGAGGCGAAGCGCGCGCCGGCCTGCGTGAACCTCGCCACCTACGACACGAAGGTCGAGGACGGTCGCGTCTTCGTGGAGGTCTGACGGTGGGTGCATCTGCAGCACAGCGTGGCGGACCCCGCGCCCGCAAGGCGCGGCCTTCGGCCAGTTCATCGCCGACGTGAAGAGCGGCGCCTGCCCCGGGTCGGAGCATGGCGTGCCGGTCACGGACGATGAATGCGCGGCTTTCGCGACCGGGGTTGGCCGCTAGCCCGGGTGGCGCAACTCGCGGATGATCTCGCGGGCGAGCGCTTCGAGCGGCGCTTCGGTGCGCGAGAGAATCGCGATGCGGTCGAAGACGTCGGCGTCGCTCTCGAGCGTCCGCCGCAGGGCCGCCCCGAAGCCCATGCGCAACTCGGTGCCGATGTTGAGCTTGCAGACCTTCGTCGAGCGCGCGAGCCGGCGGCGCAGGTCGCGCGACAGCCCCGAACCGCCGTGGAGCACGAGCGGCACGTCGGTTTCCGCCGCGATGGCCGCGAGCCGTGCCTCGTCGATCTCCGCCACGGCGGAGCGCTGCAAATGGACGTTTCCGACCGAGACCGCCATGGCATCGACCCCGGTTTCTCCGGCAAAACGCGTCGCCTCGGCCGGGTCTGTCCCAGACGAGGCCTCGCCCTCGGCGTAGCCGACAAACCCGATCTCGCCCTCGCAGGAGACCCCAGCCGCCCGGGCGCGACGCGCGATGCGCGCGGTCTGGTCGATGTTGTCCTCGAGCGGCAGGCGCGAGCCGTCGAACATGACCGAGGTGAAGCCGTGGGCGATGGCGGCTTCGCATTCGGCGGCACTCGCCCCGTGGTCGAGGTGGATCACCACCGGCACCGAGACGGCGTCGGCCAATTCTCCCAGCATCGCCCCCCAGACGGGCAGCGGGATGTGCGCCCGCGCACCCGGACCGGCCTGCAGGATGACCGGCGCGCCCTCGGTCTCGGCGGCGGCGGCATAGGCGCGGGCGTCCTCCCAGCCGAGGCACACGAGGCCCGCCACGGCATGACCTTCCGCCATGGCAGGGGCGAGAACCTCCGCGAGGGTCGCACGGGTCATCTGAACTTCGCGACCATGTCCATGATGCCGGGAATGGTGTGGAGCTGCTCGGCGTGGGTTGGCTGGAAGTACTGCTTCAGCGACCGTTGCGAGAGCCCCCCCAAAATGGTGAAGTAATACATCTCGTAGCCCGGCAGCACGCAGCAGGGGTGGTAGCCCTTGTCGATCAGCACCGTCGAGCCGTTCATTATGTGGTAGGCGTCGCCCGGCTCGTCGTCGACGCGCTGGAGCATCTGTAGCCCCGAGCCGTGATCAGGCTTGAAGCGAAAATTGTAGGTCTCGTCGTGGCGCGTCTCGATCATGTCGCCGTCCGGGCCGTCGCGCCTGTCGGTGTCGTGCTTGTGGGAGGGAAAGCCCGACCATCCGCCGGCACCCACGGTGTAGAGCTCCGACACGAGAAGGCGACCCACCCGGTCATGGTAATCCGCGCCGAGGATATGCTTGATCTTGCGATGTGTCTTGGTGTCGTCGCTGCCGTATTGCACGAGGTCGATATCGTCTGCGCGAACCGCGAATGGCGAAAGCGTCTTGCCGTATCTCGCCCCCGCGATGAAGGTCTCCGTATCGGTGCGCGCGGTGATCCGCGCCGAAAGCCCGGTCGGAACGTAGACGCCCTCGGGCTCGCCATCCCAAACGTCCGCACCGCGATTGCCGATATCGGAGAAGGTCTCTCCGCCGACCTCGACGGTCACCGTGCCGGTGGCCGGAACGATGCAGGTCTCGTAATGTTCGAGGTGGTAGTCGAAGGTTTCGCCCGCCTTCAGCTTCACGATGTTGAAGTAGTTGAGTGGCACCAGCGGATGGCCAATGTCGACGATGGGGCTGTTTGCGTTGTCATGGGGAGGGATGTGCATGGGCGTTCCTATCCGGCCGGGCGCATGGTGCTCTGCGCCATGAAGTCTGCGAGTTGCGAAGACGTCGGCATGGCCGGGGCGCAGCCGACCCGCGCCACGACGAGGGCGGCGGTGGCCGAGCCTGCCGAGACGGCTTCGGCGATGGCGGCACCCCCGGCGAGGGCGGCGAGAAAGCCGGCCATGAAGGCGTCGCCAGCTCCCGTGGGTTTGAGGGCCTTTGCGGGGTAGATGCCGGTGCGCGCCTCGCCCTCGGGCGTGATCGTGACGGCCCCCCGCTCGCCCATCTTGTAGACGACGATCTGCGCGCCGTCGCGGGCAAGCAAGCGGGCCCTGTCGAGCCCCCGGTCCGGATCGCCCGCCATGAAGCCGAACTCGACGTCGTTGCCGACGACGATGTCGCAGACCGCAGCGGCGCGGGAGAAAGTGTCAGACGCCTCGGCGGGCGAGGCCCAGGAATAGGGCCGGTAATCGACGTCGAAGACGAGCGGCAGCCCCGCCGCCCTCGCAAGCTCGAAGGCGCGGAACGCGGCCGCGCGCGACGGCTCACGGGCCAGCACCGTGCCGGCCGTCACCAGGGCGGAAAAGCCACGAAAAGGCAGGGTCTCGACATCGGCTTCGGTCATCGCGAAATCGGCCGCGTTGTTGCGATAGATCACCGACCGGGTTTCCTCCCCGCGCGTATCGACCACCGCGAGCGAATTGCGCGCCTCGCCGCCCACCGCGCGCACGAAGCGCCGGTCGATGCCGTAACGGTCGAGTTCGTTGAGGCAGAACCGCCCGACCGCGTCGTCGGAAACGCAGGTGACAAGAGCCGCGTCGCATCCGAGCCGGCAGAGCCCCGCAGCGATGTTTGCAGAGGAACCGCCGAGGGCGGAGGTGAAGGTCCGCGCCTCTTCCAACGGGGTGCCCGGCGGGTCGGCATAAAGGTCGAGACCGGCGCGCCCGATGACGAGAAAGCCCTTTCCCTTCAGTCGGCCCAGATCCGCCATTCTCGACGCTCGATTTGCTGTTGCGACATCTCGGCACCGACGATACAGCTTTTGCAACCGGTTGCAACAAGCCGGCCGTGGGGGAGGACATCTTGTCCGATATCGGCATCGGAATCGTCGGAGGCGGCTATATGGGCAAGGCCCATTCCGTCGCCATGGCCGCGGTGGGCGCTGTCTTCGGCACCGCGCTGCGGCCCCGTCTCGAGATGATCGCGGCGTCGAGCCTCGAAAGCGCGGAGCGCTACCGTGCGGCCTTCGGGTTTTCCCGCGCGGCGCCGGACTGGCAGGCGCTTGTCGACGACCCCGCCGTGGGTGCAGTCATCATCGCGTCGCCCGCCGACACGCACTGGCCCATCGCCGAGGCGGCGCTTTCCCTCGGCAAGCCCGTCTTCTGCGAAAAGCCGCTGGCCGACACCATCGCCGACGCCCGCGCCATGGTCGCCGCCGCCGAGGCGGCGGGTGTGGCCAACATGATCGGGTTCAACTATGTGCGCACCCCCGCGACCCAGTTCGTTCGCCGGCTTCTGGCCGAAGGCGCCATCGGAGACATCACCTGGTTTCGCGGCGAGCACACCGAGGATTTCTTCGCGAACCCTGCCCAGCCCTTCACCTGGCGCTGCGCAGGTCGCGGAAACGGCAACATGGGCGACCTCGCGCCGCACCCGATCAACGCGGCCCTCGCGCTCATGGGGCCGGTCGAACGGGTTTTCGCCGACCTCGAGACGGTGCACCGCGACCGCCCGGGCGGCACGGTCGACAACGACGACCACGCCCAGATCATGTGCCGCTTCGAGAGCGGGGTGATGGGCCACATCTATTCCAGCCGCGTCGCGACGGGGCGCAAGATGGGCTATGCCTACGAGATCACGGGCACGAAGGGGGCGATCCGCTTCGACCAGGAAGACCAGAACGCGGTCTGGCTCTACCTTGCCGAAGGGCCGGAGGCCACGCGCGGGTTCCGCAAGATCCTGACCGGGCCCGAACACCCCGACTACCTGCCGTTCTGCCAGGGTCCGGGCCACGGCACCGGCTATCAGGACCAGATCATCATCGAGGCGAAGGACTTCCTCACCGCCATCGACACCGGCCGCCCTGTCTGGCCCACTTTCCGAGACGGGCTGGCCGTGGCGGAAGTGGTCGAGGCGGTGTTCGCGTCCGCCGAGCGCGGCGGCTGGGTCGAGGTGAGCGAGATGAGGGAGCCCGCGACATGACGATCCGCATCGGCAACGCCCCCTGTTCCTGGGGCGTCGAATTCGCCGGCGATCCGCGCAATCCGCCCTGGCGTCAGGTGCTCGGCGAGTGTGCCGCGGCGGGGTATTCCGGCATCGAGCTCGGGCCCGTGGGCTACATGCCCGAAGACCCCGCGGAACTGGGCGAGGCACTCGAGGAGCATGGCCTGACCCTCATCGGGGGCGTGGTGTTCCGCCCGTTTCACGACCCGTCGCAATGGAACGACGTGCTCGACGGCGCCAAGCGCACCTGTCGGGCGCTCGTGGCGCACGGTGCAGAGCATCTCGTGCTGATCGATTCGATCTCGCCGCGCCGCGCCCCTACTGCCGGACGCGCCGACGAGGCCGAAGCGATGCAGCCCGACGAATGGCGCGCCTTTCGCGACCGGATCGTGCATGTCGCGCGGATCGGAGCGGAAGAGCACGGGCTGACCGTCAGCATCCACGCCCATGCCGCCGGGTTCATGGATTTCGAGCCCGAACTCGAGCGGCTGCTCGGCGAAGTCGACCCGGCGCTTCTGAAGATCTGCTTCGACACCGGCCACCATTCCTACGCAGGATACGACCCCGTCGCGTTCATGCGCCGCCACGTTGGCCGTATTTCATACACGCATTTCAAGGATATAGACCCGGGCGTGAAGGCGGAGGTCGTCGCCCACCGCACGGATTTCTACGAGGCTTGCGGGCAGCGCATCTTTTGCAACCTCGGCGGGGGCGACGTCGATTTCGCGGGCGTGCGCGAGGTGCTGCTCAACGCGGGCTTCGATGGCTGGTGCACCGTCGAGCAGGATTGCGACCCGACCCTCGATGTCTCACCGCTCGACGACGCCCGCGCCAATCGGCGCTTTCTCACCTCCATCGGGTTCGACTGACCCGGGCCAGCAAGGGAACACCTCGAATGACCAAACTCCGCTGGGGCATGATCGGGGGCGGCGAAGGCAGCCAGATCGGCCCTGCCCACCGGCTCGGCGCCGGCCTCGACGGGTACTTTGACTTCGTCGCGGGCGCGCTCGACCACCGGGCGGACGAGGGCCGCGCTTACGGCCGGCGGCTCGGTCTTGCCGCGGACCGTGCCTACGGCGACTGGCGCGAGATGCTGGAAGGCGAGCGTGGCCGCGACGACCGCATCGACCTTGTCACCGTGGCGACCCCGAACGCGACGCATTACGAGATCACCCGGGCCTTCCTCGAAGCCGGCTTTCACGTGCTTTGCGAAAAACCCATGACGATGACCGTCGAGGAAGGCGAGGAAATCGTGCGGCTTTCGCGTGGGACGGGCCGGATCTGCGCGGTGAACTACGGCTATTCCGGATACAGCCTCGTGCGCCACATGCGCGCGATGGTGGCGCGGGGCGATCTCGGGCGCATCCGCCTCGTGAAGGCCGAGTTCGCTCATGGCCACCATGCCGACGCGGGCGATGCCGACAACCCCCGCGTGCGCTGGCGCTACGACCCGGCGCAGGCCGGCGTCTCGGCGCAGTTCGCCGATTGCGGCATCCATGCCCTCCACATGGCGAGTTTCGTCATCGGTCAGGAGGTCGAGCGGCTGAGTGCGGATACCGTGTCCTGCATAGAGACCCGCGCGCTCGAGGACGACGCGATGGTCAACATTCGCTTCGACGGCGGCGCGGTGGGACGGCTCTGGACCTCGTCCATCGCCCTCGGCAACCAGCACGGGCTGTCACTTCAGGTCTTCGGCGAGAAGGGCGGGCTGCGCTGGGCGCAGGAGCAGCCGAACCAGCTCTACTGGATGCCGCTCGGGCAGCGGCTTCAGGTCATCGAGCGCGGCGAGGCGGGCCTCTCGCCCGAAGCCGACCGCACCAGTCGCGTCACCATCGGCCATGCCGAGGGCATGCCGCTGGCCTTCGCCAACATCTACGCCGACCTCGCCGAGGCGATACGTGCCGCGAAGGAGGGCAGGGCGATGGACCCCGCCGCCAATCTCTACCCCCGCGCCGAGGACGGGCTGCGCTCCATGGCGGCCGTGTTCGCCGTGGCCGAGAGCGGCAAGTCGCACGGCGCCTGGGTCGAGGCGCGCCCGCCGATGTTTCGCTAGGACAGGGCCCGCAGGGTCGCACGCTCGACGAGCGCGCAGGGCAGCGAGCGGATTTCCGGCGGTGCGCCGGGGGTCTCCATGCTGCTGCGGATGAGATCGACCGAAGCGGCGACGATGTCTTCGAGCGGCTGGCGGATGGTCGTCAGGCGGATATTGTCCCAGCCGGCGATGGCCATGTCGTTCAGGCCGAGAAGCCCCACGTCGCCCGGCACTGACAGCCCTGCCGAACGCGCGGCATCGAGGGCGCCGACGGCGATGACATCGTCGCCGCAGAACCACGCCTCCACCTCCGGGCAGGTCTCGAGCGCGGCGGCCATGCCCGCGTGCCCGGCCGCGTAGGAATAGGCGTCGCAATAGCGCAGTGCGGGTGCGAGCCCCGAGCGCCCCAGTTCAGCCATGTATCCGTCGCACCGGTCCTTCGTGGTGGAGGCGGATTCCGGCCCGCCGAGAAACCCGACACGCCCGTAGCCGCGCGAGAGCATCGTGCGGGCCGCGAGACGGCCCGCCTCGGCGTTGTCGATGCCCACGAGTGCTGTCTGTGGCGCGGGCGAGGACCAGCCGAAGGCGTGGACCACCGGCAGCCCCGCCTCGTGAAACACCGCCGCGAAGTCCGGCGGCAGGGTCGAGGAGGCCACGATCACCCCGTCGACGTTGTATTGCCGGAGCATCGAGAGCGACCGTGCGGCGTCTTCCTCGGCGCTGAGGTTGATGAGAAGCGGCCGGAGTTCGGCTCTCTGCAACGCCCGGGTGAAACTGTCGAAAATCTCCAGAAAGTAGGGGTTCGTGAAATTGTTCGAGATGAGGCCGACGAGCGATGTGCGGCCGGTCGTGAGGCTCGAGGCCAGCACGTTGGGCCGGTAGTCGAGAGCTGCTGCGGCGGCCTCGACCTTCGCCCGCGTCCTTGCCGACACGGACGCCCCGGGCGTGAAGGCCCGCGATACGGCCGACTTCGAGACGCCGGCGCGCTCGGCGACATCCTGAAGGGTGGCGGGCATCCTGGCTCCGGTTCGGGGCTGCGATGACGCATTGAAAGCCGTGCCTCGGGTGGTTTGCAACCGCTTTCACCATCATTCGCGCGAGACCCTCCTTGCCGAAAACGCGTCATTCGTGGTGAAGTCGCGTGAAATGTCACCAGAAGGAGGCCCATGGCCCGCCGCGCCACGATCAGCGATGTCGCCCGCGAAGCAAATGTCAGCGTCGCCACCGTCGACCGCGCGCTGAACGGGCGGGCGAAGGTCCGCGACGAGACCCTGCGCAAGATCGCCGAGGCGGCCGGCCGGGTCGGCTACCATGCGCGTGGCCTCATCGATCACCGGCTCGACGCCTCGGTGCCCGAACTGCGCCTGGGAATGATCCTCCTGAAGGAGAAGCAGCCCTTCTACCGGGCGTTCCGACGGGAGATCGAGGCGGCCGTGGCCGGCCGGACCGACCTGCGCGGCACGGTGCATCTGCGGTTCGCGCAGACCCAGTCGCCCGAGGAGTTCGCCGACCTCCTGCGCGACGTGGGACGGCAGGCCGATGCCGTCGCTGCCATCGCGGTGAACCACCAGAGCCTCGACCGGGTGGTGCAGGACCTGAAGAACGACGGCGTGCCGACATTCTCGCTCCTGAACGATTTCGCGCAAGGAATACGTAGGAATTACGTAGGCTTGAATAACATGAAGGTCGGTCGTCAGGCAGCGTGGATGCTGACCCGGACGACCGCTCCGGGCAAGCTCGCGATCTTCGTGGGGGGCAACCGGTGGCATGGCCACGACCTCCGCGAAGTGGGCTTCCGGGCCTACATGCGCGAAGCCGCGCCGGGCTTTTCGGTGCTCGAAACGCTCGTCAACCTCGAGACCCGTCAACTGACCTACGAGGCGACCCTCAACCTCCTCGACCGGCACCCCGACCTCAGGGGCATCTATGTCGCGGGCGGTGGCATGGAGGGGGCCGTCGCCGCGCTCCGCGAGACCCGACCGCCCGAAAAGGTGGCCTTGGTCGTCAACGAGATCACGCCGGACAGCCGCGCGGCGCTTCTCGACGGCTATGTGCGCATGGTGATCTCGACGCCCCTTCGCGAATTGTGCGAGACGATCGTCGAGTTGGCCCTCCGGGCCCGGACGGAGCCGGATGCCACGGCCATCGAGCAGCGCTTTCTCGACCCGCGCATCATCCTGCCCGAAATCCTGTGAATGACGTAAAAGCGTCATTTTGCATGCGCGGAAAAACGTCATGCTTGAGGTAAAGCACGCCCGGAATCATTGACGGCAACGGCCGAGCGCCGCACTGCTCTTCGAAGGAACGCGCGGCTCTGACCGTGTGGGGGAGGAGGATGTGATGAGACGTGCGCTCAATCACATGACGGTGCCGGGACTGGCCTACGAGGCGTTTCTCGATCTGGCCGCCGAACTCGACTGCATCGGTGTCGAGGTCCGCAACGACATCGCCCGCCCGCTTTTCGACGGGCTGGTGCCGGGGGATGCCGGCGCGCTCGCACGGAGCAAGGGTCTGCGGCTCGTCGGGCTGAGCCAGGTCTATCCCTTCAACAGCTGGTCGGACGCGGTCGCCGGAGAGGTCCGGAACCTCATCGCCATCGCCGTCGCGGCCGGCGCCGAGACCATCAGCCTCATCCCGCGCAACGACGGCACCGAGGTCGGCAACGGCGAACGTCACGCGAACCTCCGCATTGCCCTGAAGGACATCAGGCCGATGGTCGAGGATGCAGGGCTTGTCGCCCTCGTCGAGCCGCTCGGATTCGCAAGGTCTTCGCTGCGTTCGAAGCAGGAACTCGTCGAGACCATCGACGCGCTCGATGCGAGCGGCGTCTTCAAGGTCGTGCACGACACCTTTCACCACGCGCTGGCTGGCGGTGGCCCGATCTTTCCCGCCGAGACCGGCATCTTGCATATCTCGGGTGTGACCGATCCGGCGCCCGGTCTCGACGAGATGGAAGACGAGCACCGGGTGCTTGTCGACGAGAACGACCGCCTCGGCAACGTTGCGCAGATTCATGCTCTGTTCGCGGCCGGCTACGACGGGCCGGTCTCTTACGAGTGCTTTTCGCCGCAGGTCCACGGGCTGAGTGACCCCGGACCGGCGATCCGCAGATCGTTCGATTTCATTTCCTCGCAACTCGCGGCGCGAGCCGCCTGAGCGGGGCAAAACCGCCCCGCAAGGGGCATCCGGCAGAAGATTGGGTGAGCCGGCGCCACCATGGGAGGATACGGACCAATGAAGAAGACCTTGCTCGCAACCGGCCTGACGATGCTGATGGCCACCACCGCGATGGCGGAGACGATCGGCGTCTCGATCTCGCGCTTCGACGACAACTTCCTGACCGTGATGCGCAATGGTATGACGTCCTACGCCGACGCCCTCGACGGCGTCGACCTCCAGGTCGAGGACGCTACCGACGATGTCGCCAAGCAGCTCGACCAGATCAACAACTTCATTGCATCGGGCGTCGACGCGATCATCGTCAACCCGGTGGACACCTCCGCCACGCAGGCGATGACCAACGCCGCGGAGTCCGCCGGCATCCCGCTGGTCTATGTCAACCGCGAGCCGATCAACGTCGACACGCTGCCTGAAAACCAGGCCTTCGTTGCTTCCAACGAGATCGAATCCGGCACCCTCGCCGCCTTCGAGGCCTGCAAGATGCTGCGCGCTATGGGCCATGCCGGCGGTGCAAAGGGCTACCTCCTGATGGGGATGCTCTCGAACCAGGCCGCGGTTCAGCGCACGAAGGACGTCGATGACGTGCTCGGCATGGACATGTGCAACTTCATCGAGATCATAGACCGGCAGACCGCCGAATGGTCCCGCGACCAGGCGCAGGACCTGATGACCAACTGGCTGAGTTCCGGCGAGGACTTCCAGGTCGTGTTCGCCAACAACGACGAGATGGCCATCGGCGCGATCCAGGCGCTGAAGGCCTCCGGAATCGCGATGGAGGATGTCGTCGTCGTCGGTGTCGACGCGACCCAGGACGCGCTCGCCTCGATGGCGGCCGGCGATCTCGACGCCACCGTGTTCCAGGACGCCTTTGGCCAGGGCGAGGGTTCGGTCGACGCGGCACTAGCGCTCGCGCGTGGCGAGGACGTGGAGCAGAAGGTCTACATCCCGTTCCAGCTGGTGACGCCCGACAACATGGCGGACTTCATGTCGGCGAACTGACCCGCGGTTCGAGTACAAAGGGGCGGCGCCTTCTTGGCGCCGTCACGGCAACACCGAAGCGCGGCTTTCGGGACCCTCCGGAAGAATCCGGGGCAGGGAGGACACAGGGAAGATGGCGGACGCGGCACACGGTATCGGCGGTCTGAACTACGATCACGCCAAGCGGCGCAGGCCGCAGGAAATCAACGTCTTCATCGCGCTCATCGCGATCATCGCGGTGTTCGAGATACTCGGACAGACGCTCCCCTACATGAACGGGCAGAGCCTGCTCTTCGACACGAACGACCGGTTCGACAGCATCTTCAACGAAGCACGGCTGCGGATCATCATCCTGCAGGTCGCCATTATCGGCATCATCGCGCTAGGGGTCACGCAAGTCATCATCACCGGCGGGATCGACCTCAGTTCGGGCTCGGTGGTGGGTGCTACGGCCATGATCGCGATGAGTTTCGCCCAAGTGGCGGAGGTAAACGGATTCCCGAACCCCAAGGGGGTCTTTCTCGAACAGGGCTGGGTGGATCTTCCGGTCATCGCGCCGATTGCCGTGGGCCTTCTCTGCGGCGTGATCGCCGGCGGCATCAACGGCATTCTCGTCGCCTACACCCGTATTCCCCCCTTCATCGCGACGCTCGGCATGATGGTTTCGGCGCGCGGAGTGGCTCAGTGGTGGTCGAAGGGCCAGCCGATCTCGTTTCCGACCGAGAGCTACGCCTTGATCGGGGCCGGCATGAACCCGGTGATCTGGTTCGCGCTTCTCGCGATCCTCTTCCACCTCGTCATGCGCTACACGGTCTACGGCAAGCACACCTACGCCATCGGCTCGAACGAAGACGCCGCGCGGATGTCGGGGATCAACGTGCAGCGCCACCTCGTGCTCGTCTACACCATCGCCGGCATTCTCGCCGCCTTCGCGGCCATCGTGCTCAGTTCGAAGAACCTCACCGCCCAGGCGGGAATGGGGGTCATGTACGAACTCGACGCCATCGCCATGGCGGTGATCGGCGGGATCTCCCTTCAGGGGGGTCGGGGCTCGATCATCGGCACGGTTCTCGGCGCCATGATCTTCGGCGTCATCATCTCGGGCTTCACGTTCCTCAAGCTCGACGCGTTCTACCAGGAGATGGTCAAGGGCGCGATCATCGTCGGAGCCGTGGTGCTCGACCAGTGGCGTCAGCGCCGCGCGGCAACACGGTCCTGAGAAGGAGAGACCGCATGGGAAATCTGGGCGACATCATTCTCGAAACCCGGGATCTCACGAAGCACTACGGCGGGGTACAGGCGCTGGACGGGGCCGATTTCGTGCTCCGCAACGGCGAGCATGTTGCGATCATGGGGGATAACGGGGCGGGCAAGTCCACCTTCGTGCGCCAGATCACCGGGGTCGAACAGCCGACCCGGGGCGAGATCGTGTTCGACGGCCAGCCGGTGCAGTTCGCCGGCCCCATCGAGGCGCGCAAGGCCGGCATCGAGGCGGTGTTCCAGACCCTTGCGCTGGCAGATCATCTCGACGTGCCCGACAACCTCTTTCTCGGCCGCGAGAAGACGAAATGGAACTGGCTCGGCCCTTTCAGGGTGCTCGACTACAAGGGCATGCGCGAGGACACGATCGCGGCTCTGAAAAAGACCGGCGTGAAAATTCCCAATATCCGCAACACGATCCAGAACATGTCGGGCGGGCAGCGGCAATGCGTGGCCATCGCGCGCACCGCCTCCTTCCATTCGAAGCTCACCATCATGGACGAGCCCACCGCGGCGCTCGGCGTGCAGGAGACAGCGCAGGTCGAGAACATCGTGCGCACCCTGAAGGAGCAGGGCGAACCCCTGATCCTGATCAGCCACAACATGCGCCAGGTGATGGACCTCGTGGACCGGATCGTGGTGTTCCGCCGGGGCCGTATCGTGGCCAACCTCAACCGCGACGAGACCGACGGGCAGGACGTGGTGGCCTACATCACCGGGGCGAAGACGCAGGCCGAATACGATGCGGCGGGTGCTGCCTGAGGGCAGGGGCCCTTTCGGCCGCGACGGCACACACTTATTCATGACGGCGGGCAAGAGACGTGCCCGCCACGCTACAGCAGGATCAACGCGCGGCAATGACCGCGCCCGGAGCAGGACCTACATGACACTCGACATCGCCATTCTCGGCGCGGGCCGCATCGGCCAGACCCATGCCCGCGCCATCGCCGCCACCGAAGGCGCGCGGCTCGTCGCCATCGCCGACCCGGTGGCCGAGGCCGCGAAAGCCGTCGCGGACCGCCATGGCTGCGCCATCCGCACGATCGACGAGATCGCGGGGTCGGACGACGTCGACGCCGTGGCGATCTGCACGCCGACCGACACCCATGCCGATCTGATCGAGCGCTTCTCGAAGCTCGGCAAGGCGATCTTCTGCGAAAAACCCATCGACCTCGACCTCGCGCGGGTGCGCGACTGCCTCGCCGTTGTCGAAGACACGGGTGCAACGCTCATGGTCGGTTTCAACCGCCGCTTCGACCCCGACTTCATGGCGCTGAAGGCCGCCATCGACGACGGCCGCGTCGGCGATGTGGAGATGATCACCATCGTCAGTCGCGACCCCGGCGCACCGCCGGCGGATTACATCAAGCGCTCGGGCGGCATCTTCCGCGACATGACGATCCACGATTTCGACGTCGCCCGCTGGCTCTTGGGCGAAGAGGTCGAGAGTGTCATGGCGCAGGGCTCGGTCCTGACCGACCCCGAGATCGGCAAGCTCGGCGACTACGACAGCACGAACGTCATCCTGCGTACGGCCTCTGGCCGGCAGGCCATCATCACCAATTCCCGCCGCGCCACCTACGGCTACGACCAGCGCGTCGAGGTCCTGGGCTCGAAGGGCCTCGTCGCCCTGCGCAATACCCAGGAGGCCAATATCGAACTGGCTTCGGCGGATGGCTTCAGGAGCCCGCCGCTTCTCAACTTCTTCATGCAACGCTATGCGACTGCGTATGAAAACGAGATCGCCGCCTTCGTCGCATCGGTGACGTCCGGCGCGGCCGTGCCCACCACGGGCCATGACGGGCTCATGGCGCTGGCACTGGCCGACGCGGCAGTCATGTCCGCCGCAGAGGGACGCGCGGTGAAAGTCTCGGAGGTCACGGGCTGAGCCATGAAGAAGCCGCTTGATGTCATCACGATAGGGCGCGCGGGCGTCGACCTCTACGGAGCGCAGGTCGGCGGCCGGCTCGAGGACATGGGAAGTTTCGAGAAATACATCGGCGGCTCGCCCACCAATATCGCCTGCGGCACCGCCCGGCTCGGGCTGACATCGGCGCTCATCACCCGTGTCGGCGACGAGCACATGGGCCGCTTCATCCGCGAACAGCTCGCCCGCGAAGGGGTCGACACCACCGCCGTGAAGACCGACCCCGACCGGCTCACGGCTCTCGTTCTCCTCGGCATCCGCGACGAGGACAGCTTCCCGCTGATCTTCTACCGCGAGAACTGCGCCGACATGGCGCTTTGCGAGGACGACATCGACGAGAGCTTCATCGCCTCGGCCCGGGCGGTCGTGCCGACCGGCACCCATCTCAGCAACCCCCGCACGGCCGCCGCCGTCATCAAGGCGCTGAAGCTCGCCCGGAAGCACGGCGCGAAGACCGCGCTCGACATCGACTACCGCCCGAACCTCTGGGGGGTGGCCGGCCACGGCGCGGGCGAGAGCCGGTTCGTCGAAAGTGCGGAGGTGACCGAGAAGCTTCTCGCCACGCTTCATCATTTCGACCTCATTGTCGGCACCGAGGAGGAGTTTCACATCGCCGGCGGCTCGACCGAGACGATCGAGGCGCTGAGGCGCGTGCGCGAGGTCTCCGGCGCCACGCTGGTCTGCAAGCGCGGCGCGGCGGGCGCGGTGGCGTTCGACGGCGCGATCCCATCGAGCCTCGACGAGGGGCAGACCGGGCCCGGCTTTCCCATCGAGGTCTTCAACGTCCTCGGCGCGGGCGACGGCTTCTTCTCGGGGCTTCTGAAGGGCTGGCTCGACGGGGAGGACTGGCCCACCGCTCTCAAGTACGCCAACGCCTGCGGGGCCTTCGCGGTGTCGCGCCACGGCTGCACCCCGGCCTATCCGAGTTGGGACGAGCTTCAATTCTTCTTCGCGCGCGGCCTCTTGCGGCCCGACCTGCGCAACGACGCCGAACTCGAACAGGCCCACTGGTCGACCAACCGCCATCGGCTGGCGAGCGGGCACTGGCCCACGGCGCGCATCTTC